>Ga0182230_1000029_pt1 | contig 16720 bp, 16 predicted proteins | sample G6R1MG_28_FD_128384 | JGI IMG/M metagenome (GOLD analysis project Ga0182230, IMG submission 128384) | Miscanthus phyllosphere microbial communities from Michigan, USA - G6R1_NF_07NOV2016_LD1 MG | ecosystem: Host-associated > Plants > Phyllosphere > Phylloplane/Leaf | place: USA: Michigan...
GCCGAGGACGGCAAGGTGCTGTCCGAGCCGGGCCGCGGCCGGGTGCTCGACCGGGCGGTCGATCCGGCCGAGCGGCAGGGGGCATGACGCCCCCTGGCCCGGCCCTTGCTCTCCGTCTCCGGGGGAGCCTCGCATGAATGTCGAGCTGATCGGCCTGACCAAGCGCTACGGCGCGGCCATTGCGGTCGATGCCATCGACCTCAAGGTGCCGTCCGGCGCCTATTGCTGCCTGCTCGGACCCTCCGGCTGCGGCAAGACCACGACCCTGCGGATGATCGGCGGCCACGAGCGCGCCAGCGCCGGCGACGTGGTGATCGGCCCGAAGGCGGTGGGCGACGCGGCGCCGGCCGAGCGCGGCACCGCCATGATGTTCCAGAGCTACGCCCTGTTCCCGCATCTTGACGCGCGGGACAACGTCGCCTTCAGCCTGCGGATGCGCGGCATCAGTAAGGCCGAGCGCCGGGCCAAGGCGATGGCGATGCTCAACCTCGTGCAGATGGGCCATCTCGCCGGGCGCCTGCCGGCCCAGCTCTCGGGCGGGCAGCAGCAGCGCGTTGCGCTCGCCCGCGCCCTCGTCACCGGCCCGAAGGTGCTGCTGCTCGACGAGCCGCTCTCGGCGCTCGACCCGTTCCTGCGGGTGCGGATGCGGGTCGAGCTGAAGCGGATCCAGACCGAGCTGGGGCTCACCTTCATCCACGTCACGCACAGCCAGGAGGAGGCGATGGCGCTCTCCGACCTCGTGGTGGTGATGAATGCCGGCCGGATCGAGCAGGCCGCCGACCCGCGCACCGTATTCGAGCGGCCGGCCACCGCCTTCGTGGCCCGGTTCATCGGCGGCCACAACGTGATCCGCCTACCCGACGGGATGATCGCCGTGCGGGCGGACCGGATGCGGCTCGGCGCCGAGGCCGGCCCGGAGGCGCTCCCGGCCCGGGTGGTCGCGGTCGAGTACCAGGGCACAAGCGTCCATGTCGGGCTCGATGCCGATGGGCTGGAGCGGGCGCCCGACAGCTCGGCCGCCCTCACCGCCGTGCTCAGCGACGCCGATTTCGCCGCCCGCCCGCTCCGGCCGGGCGACACGGTGCCGGTCGGCTGGGACGAAGCCGCCGCCCACCGCCTCGACGCGTAAGGACTTGGAGACGACCATGGATCTGTTCTCGAAGCCGAGCCGGCGCACGCTGCTGAAGGGCGCCGCGGCCCTGGCGACCACGCCGGTCACCGGCTTCCCCGCGGTGCACGCGGCCGAGCCCGTGACGCTGCGCTACCTCGGCACCGCGGTGAACCAATCCGCCGACATCGCCCGGAAGGTGAAGGAGGATCTCGGGATCACCATCGAGTACATCCCGGTGGTGACCGACGAGGTGACCAAGCGCGTCGTTACCCAGCCGAACTCCTTCGATCTGGTCGACACCGAGTATTTCAGCCTCAAGAAGATCCTGCCGTCCGGCAACCTCCAGGGCATGGACGCCAAGCGGATCACGCTCGCCGACAAGATCTCGTCCGTGTTCACCAAGGGCGAGGTGGCCGGCAAGAGGATCGGCGACCAGGGCACTGCGCCCCGGAAGGTGTTCTACCTCGAAGGCCAGGAATCGAAGAAATTTGCCGGCGAACAGACCGGTTGGATCTCGCTGATCCCCACCGTCTACAACGCCGACACGCTGGGCATCCGGCCGGACCTGGTGAAGGTCCCGGTGACGAGCTGGAAGGAGCTGCTGAACCCGGCCTTCAAGGGCCGCGCCGCGATCCTGAACATCCCATCCATCGGCATCATGGACGCCGCCATGGTGGTGGAGGCCACCGGCGACTACACCTACGGCGACAAGGGCAACATGACGAAGCCCGAGATCGACCGCACCATCAAGCTGCTGATCGAGGCCAAGCGCGCCGGCCAGTTCCGGGCCTTCTGGCAGGACTTCAACGAATCCGTGAACCTGATGGCGTCCGGCGAGACGGTGATCCAGTCGATGTGGTCGCCCGCGGTCACCAAGGTGCGCGCGCAGGGCGTGCCCTGCACCTACCAGCCCCTCAAGGAGGGCTACCGCGCCTGGGCCTCGGGCTTCGGCATCCCCAAGACCCTGAACGGCCGCAAGCTCGACGCCGCCTACGACTTCATCAACTGGTTCCTGTCCGGCTGGGCCGGGGCCTATCTCAACCGCCAGGGCTATTATTCCGCGGTGCTGGAGACCGCGCAGAAGAACATGCAGCCCTACGAGTGGGCGTTCTGGATGGAGGGCAAGCCCGCCGAGAAGGACATCCTAGGCCCCGACGGCACCCTGATCGAGAAGGCCGGCGCCACCCGCGACGGCGGCTCCTTCGACCAGCGCATGGGCTCGGTCGCTTGCTGGAACGCCGTGATGGACGAGAACACCTACATGGTGCGCAAGTGGAACGAGTTCATCGCCGCGTGAGCGCCGTGCCGTCACACGCTCTTTTCCCCTATCTCGGGCGTGCCCGAGATAGGGCTCCCTCCCCCCTCTGCGGGGGAGGGTGGCCCGCGAAGCGGGTCGGGAGAGGGGAGCGCCGCGTCCGGAAAGGTCGCGACGAGCGCGAAACCCTGAACCGTCACGCTACCCCTCTCCCCCCCTGCTGCGCAGGGTACCCTCCCCCGCAGAGGGGGGAGGGAGAGGCGCGCGGGTCGGAAGCCGTCCAGTGAACGACCTCGCCCTCCCCCACACCGGCGAGGCCGCCGCCGCGCCGGTCGCCGCCGCCCCCCAACGGCGCCGGCTAAGCCTGGCCTATCTCCAGGCGGCGCCGCTCGCCCTGGTGTTCCTGGTCTTCCTGGTGGTGCCGCTGTTGCTCACCGGCATCGTGTCGTTCTGGGAATACAACGAATACGCGATCACCCCGGCGCTCACCCTGCAGAACTACGCCGACGTGTTCGACGGCTGCCTGTCGGCCGACCTCTGCACCACAATCCGCACCTATCTCTCGACCCTGAAATTCGTCGCGCTGACCCTGGCGATCACCCTGCCGCTGGGCTTTGCCATCGCCTACTTCCTGGCCTTCCACATCCGCTCGGACACGGTGCGGATGGGCCTGTTCCTGCTCTGCACGATCCCGTTCTGGACCTCGAACGTGATCCGCATGATCTCGTGGATCCCGCTGCTCGGCCGCAACGGCCTGGTCAACGACACGCTCCGCAGCCTCGGGCTGATCAAGGCGCCGATCGAGGGCCTGCTCTATTCCGACTTCGCGGTGGTGCTGGCCTTCGTGCATCTCGACACGGTGTTCATGATCGTGCCGATCTTCAACAGCCTGGCCCGCATCGACCGGTCGCTGATCGAGGCGGCGCGCGATTGCGGCGCCTCCGGGTTCCAGACCCTCTGGAACGTGGTGCTGCCGCTCGCCAAGCCCGGCATCGCCATCGGGTCGATCTTCGTGGTCACCCTGGTGATGGGCGACTTCGTCACGGTCGGCGTGATGGGCGGCCAGCAGATCGCCAGCGTCGGCAAGGTGATCCAGGTGCAGATGGCCTACCTGCAGTTCCCGGCGGCGGCCGCCAACGCCGTGGTGCTGCTCGCCGCCGTGCTGCTGATGATCCTGGGGCTCACCCGGATGATCGACCTGCGCCGGGAACTTTGAGAATGGAGCTCTGAGGGATGGACCGGCCGCGCGGCTTCGCCTTCTACGGGCTCGCTGGGATTTTTTCCCTCTACGTCCTGTTCCTGTACGGGCCGACGCTGACGATCCTGGCCTTGAGCTTCCAGGGCCCGTCCGGCGGACTGACCTTCCCGATGAACGGGGTCTCGACCCATTGGTTCGCCAAGCTGTGGGAGGGGGTGGGGGTCGTCGACATCTGGGCGGCGCTGCGGCGCTCGCTGATGCTCGGGCTGGTGGTGATGGCGCTCACCGTCACCCTCGCGTTCTATGCCGGGCTCGCCTTCCGCAAGGGGTTCCGGGGGGCCGGCCTGGTCTTCGCCCTGGCGGTGTCGAGCCTGATCGTGCCCTCGATCGTGGTCTCGCTCGGGATCGGGCTGGAATTCCGGCTCCTCGACGATGCGGTCAAGGCGGTTGCCGAGGCCACCGGCTGGGGCTTCCTGCAGGACCATGGCACCTTCATGGGCCTCTATACGTCGGCGCTGGGGGCGCATCTCACCTGGACGCTGCCCTTCGGCCTGCTGATCATGTTCGCGGTGTTCAACCGGTTCAGCCCGGCCTACGAGGAGGCCGCCCGCGACCTCGGCGCCACCGGGGCGCAGACGCTGCGGCACGTGGTGGTGCCGATCCTGGCTCCCGCGCTGGTCGGTGTCGCCCTGTTCGGCTTCACTCTGTCCTTCGACGAGCTCGCCCGCACCAGCCAGGCGATCGGCGGCCGCAACACCCTGCCGCTGGAGTTGCAGGGCCTGACCACCACGGTGACGACCCCGGAGATCTACGCGCTGGGCACCACCACGACGGCGTTCTCCGCCCTGGTGATCGGCACGGCGCTCGGCCTGACCGTGTGGCTGCAACGGCGCCGGGCGCGGCAGGCGCTTGCGGGGCTGCGACCGTAAGGGGGCGGTTGGACGGGCGGTCTGTTGCCGGTTGAAGCGCGGCCCTTTCCCGGATGCCTGGAACGTCAGTGGAAGGCGATCCGGGGCCCAGCAGGCCATGCGCCGCGCAGCGGCACCATCGGGACGCGGCGTTGCTGCAAGCGGACGCTTCGCGTTGTCCTGTGCTGGGTCCCGGGTCGCATTCCGCTGCCGCTGCATGCGCTCGGGAAAAGGGGCGGCGCGCGCATGGCGACGCTCTGCAAGTCCCTTCTTACGGAGACGGTATCTGCCACCGTCACGCGTCACGCTTGGCGGCTTTCATCCGCTCAGCGTGGTGGGCGCGCAACGCGGCGAAGACTTCATCGGCAGGAACCGCCGGCCGGGGATCGTCCAGCGCCTCCTGCCCGCCTGCCGGAGGAGGACATCGAGCGCCGCGTCCTCACGGTCGAGCACCCGAGGCACCGCGCTGACGCGGGGAGAGCAATCAAACTTAGCGAAAGTCTCGGCGCCCGCCTGCGGATCGCCGGGGGTGATGGGCTTGCGCGTGCGCATTAATCGCGTCCCCTTGATATCGTAATGCTCGACGGGTCGGCACAGCGCCTCACCGTCATTGCGAGCGCAGCGAAGCAACCCAGTGCGGCGCGCGGTTCCAGATCGCAGGGTGTCCCTGGGTCGCTTCGCTGCGCTCGCGATGACGGCGCGGGATCCGTACCGACCGATCCAACCGGATCACCGGTGAGACCGCCATTCGGCCTCGGTCATGTCGACCCGCGATGCTGCCACGGTGCGAGCGACAGCGCACCAAACATTGCCAACCCACCCCCATCCGTGTATGCGCACGGCGCGCCCTCCGACACCCTTGGAGGCAGGGGCGCACCGGGAAGGTCACAGCCGTCCGCGTCGGGCGGCTTTTTCGTTTTCCGGATCCAGCCATCATTTGAAGGATCACGCCATGAGCGCAGTCAAGACGCTTGAGGCCGTGGCACGCGACCGGGTCGGCAAGGGGGCCGCCCGGGCCGTTCGTCGCCAGGGTCAAGTTCCCGCCGTCGTGTACGGAGGCGGCCAGCCGCCGCAATCCATCGCCATCGACCTCGTCCGCGCCCGCACCCTGATCTACGCCGGCGGCTTCAAGACCACGCTGTTCGAGATCAAGGCCGGCGGCAAGACCGTCCGGGCGATCCCGCGCGACTTCCAGCTCGACCCGGTCTCCGGCGTCCCGCTGCATGTCGACTTCCTGCGCGTCGTCTCCGGTCAGACCGTGACCGTCGAGGTGCCGGTGCACTTCATCAACGAGGACGCGGCCCCCGGCATCAAGAAGCTCGGCGGCACCCTCAACATCGTCGCCCACACCCTGACCCTCGACGTCGCCCCGGACCAGATCCCGGACGCGATCGAGGTCGACCTGACCGGCCGCGAGATCGGCGACGTGATCCACGTCTCCGACGTCAAGATCCCGGCCGGCACCCACACGGGCGAGCCCACCGATCCGGTGGCCAACATCGTGCCGCCGACCGTGCTGGGCGCCGAGGTCGAGGCCGAGGAGGCCGCGATCGCCGAGGCGCAGTCGGCCGAGGCCGCCGAGGAGAAGGCCGAAGAGGCCGCTTCCGAGGACGAAGAGAAGAAGGACGGCGAGGAGGCCTGAGCCTCGTCGCATTCCGCGCCTGCGTCGAGAGCCCCGGTCCCCGCCGGGGCTCTCTTCGTTTCAGGGGTTCCCAAAGGGCTCAGCCCTTTGGCGGGGTTCGGGGGCGGAGCCCACGAGAGCAGCGGGCTCCGCCCGCACCCGCAAAAGGTCTCGACCTTTTGAAACCGGGACTCTGCTACGGATACAGCCGCGACCGGCTCCAGCCGTCGCCCGCGCGGGTGAAGCGGACCCGGTCGTGCAGGCGGTAATCGCCGTTCTGCCAGAATTCCAGAGACACTGGCGCGATGCGGAATCCGGTCCAATGCTCGGGCCGGGGAATCGGGCCGTCCTCGTAGCGGGCGGCCAGCTCCGTGACCGTGGCCATCAGCGTGGCGCGGTCGGCGAGCGGGCGAGATTGCTGGCTGGCGATGGCGCCGAGCCGGCTCTCCCGGCGGCGGCTCTCGAAATACGCGTCGGCTTCCTCCGGCGTCACCGGCGAGACCGGCCCGCGGGCGCGGATCTGCCGGCGCAGGCTCTTCCAGTGCAGCACCAGGGCGGCCTGCGGGTTCTGGGCCAGCTCCTCGCCCTTGGCGGACTGGATGTTGGTGTAGAACACGAAGCCGTGCGCGTCGAAGCCCTTCAGCAGCACCATGCGCACGTCGGGCAGCCCGTCCGACCCGGCGGTGGCCAGCGCCATCGCGTTCGCATCCTCAGGCTCGGCGGCCTCCGCCTCGCGCATCCAGGCGGAAAACAGCGCGACCGGATCGTCGCTCAGCGTGAAGTCCGAGGTCGGGGCAGGCGCGCCGGCCTTCGGGTCATCGGTCCTTAACTGATCCACGGCAAGACTCCTGCCTGCCGCGTCCAGGGCCTGAGGGGGCACCGACATCGGCATGTTCGGTCGAGCGGATAGCCCGTCGTGAGTCAGGTGTAATGCGGCGATGCGCGTGTAAAGAGCCAAGCCGACGGTTGCGCGCCCCTGTGGCGATGACAGCCCTGTCGCTGGCGATGCTCCTGTCCGGCTGCAGCCAGCCGCTGCTCGTCTTCCGCGGTGAGCCTGCGGCGACGCCCCCCGTGGCCGAAGAGCCCGTGGTCACCGGCAGCATCGAGAAGCGGCCGACGAGCTTCGGGTCCGATCTCGGGGAAGAGGATTGGCGACGCGCCCGCGCGGCGCTGTCGGTCGCCCTCGATCCGCAGGGCAACGGCCGACCGGTGAAATGGGACAACCCGGAGACCGGCCTGCACGGCGCGGTCAATCCGACGGGCCTGCCCTATGTCGCGGACGACCTGATCTGCCGCAATTTTCTGGCCTCGGTGATCGGGCCCGGCCGCAGCCGCTTCGTGCGCGGCACCGGCTGCAAGCCCTCCGGCGGCCATTGGGTACTCAAGCGGGTTCGGGCCGCCGGATCGGAGCGGTCCTGACCGGCCCGCCGGGGCCCCACAAGGAGGCCCGGCGGATCGCGCTGCCGCTCAGTACGGATAGCCGTAATAAGGCCGCATGCGCAGGCGCGGCTGGGCGGCCGGGGGCGTCGCGGCGCGGGCTGCAGCCTCGGGATCGTAGGCGCGGATATACGGGTCGAGAGCCGGATCGCGGTAATTGCCGTTGTTGACGCCGGCCGAACGGTCGTTGCCGCTCAGCGCCGCGTAGGGCGAGAGGCCGCTGCCGCTGTCACCGCCGCCACCGCCGCCGCCCCAGGCGAAGGCCGCACTCGGAAGGCCGATGAGCAGCATCGCGGCCAGCGGCATCATCTTGCGTGTCATGTCGTCTCTCCGCATCACATCTCACGGGCGAACCGCCAAGCCGATCCACGGGTTCCCGAGGGAGGCCGGGATCACCGCGTGGCATGGTATCACGGTGGTGTTCCGGTGGGTTATCGCCATGCGTAAAAAACAGATCCCGAGATTTTTCAACAGAATCCGCCGCGGATTAACCGCCCGCAATGGTGAACCATCGACCAGACTTGTTTGATCGCTCCAGAGAGCGATAGCATTCGATCATGTGATAACCGTATCGATGGTTGTCTTCGGGCGTCGTCAGGGTTCGCGGTGAGCGTCGTTACGGGATTCAGCACGCCGCCGATGGGAGCCTCGTCCGGAACGGGGCTCGTCGGCCTGCGGGACGGGGCCCCTCCACACCCCGGCAGCATCGTCCACCGGATGGACCGGTCGATCGGGGCCGCGAATCGACCCGTCGCCGGGACCAGCCGCGGGCCGGTCCGGCCGGAGCCCCGCAGGGTCGCGGTGCCGCCGGCGGCGCGGCAGATCACCGTGCGGCTCGACCGCCGGACCCTGCGCGGCTGGCATATCCGCCTCCTCGATCAGCTCGGCCAGCGGGCGGAGCGGCGCCTGCAGGTCGAATGGGTCGCGGGCGCCCATGGGCTGCCGCCCAATGCGGAGCTGCTGTTCCGCCTGGAAGCGGCGATCCACGGCCTGCCCCGCCCGGGCTTGGCCACCGCGGCCGAGCCGATGGCGTTCGCCGCCTACGGGACGGATGCCGCGGCGGACGAGCCCGACCTCGTCCTCGACCTCTCCGGCGCCCGCGCCGGATCCGACGCGGGTCGCCCGGTCTGGCGGCTCGACTTCGACGGGATGCCGGGCGAGGCCGGCCTGCTGGCCGCCCTGTTCGCCGGGCGTGCCCCGGTGGCGGCCCTGCGGGGTCCCGACGGATCCCCGGTGGCGGTCGGGCGCCTCGGCGCGGAATCCCACACGGTGATGCTCGTCGCCTTCGAGGATTATCTCGCCCGCAGCATCACGCTGATCACCGCGGCCCTCGACGGCGCTGCCTCGCCGCGCCTCCCGGACGGATCCGAGGCGCCGCTGCAGCCGGGGTCGCGGTTCGACCTCGGCGGCCTCGGCGTCAGCCGGCGCGCCGCGAGCGGGCTCGCCCGGCAGATCGCCCGCCGGCTCTACGCCCTCTGCTTCCACAGCCCGCAATGGCGCGTCGGCTGGCGGCGGGTCGTTGGCCCCGATCTGATCGACCTGCGCCGCCATCCCGAGGGCGGCTGGACCGACCTGCCCGATGACGGGCGCCGCTTCTACGCCGACCCGTTCGCGATCGCCCATGGCGGGTCCGTCACCCTGTTCGTCGAGGAATTCGACTATCGCCGCGGCAAGGGCGTGATCTCGGCGCTGGGCTTCGATGAATCCGGGCCGCGCGGTTGCCCGGAGCCGGTGCTGGAGCTCGAGACCCACCTCTCCTACCCGTTCGTGTTCGAGGCGGACGGCGCGGTCTGGATGATCCCGGAATCCCACGCCTCGGGTACGATCGACCTGTACCGGGCCACCGCCTTCCCGGGGGGCTGGGTGCACGAGGCGGTGCTGGTCGATCACGTGGTCGCGGGCGACGCCACGCTGCTGCGTCACGACGGGTGCTGGTGGATGTTCGCCACGGTCCGGGCCGGCGGGGGCAGCTATTCCGACACCCTCCACCTCTGGCACGCGCCGCATTTCCGCGGCCCCTGGACGCCGCATCCGCGCAACCCCGTGCTCATCGATGTCGGCTCGGCCCGGGCGGCCGGGCCGATCGTGGCCCGCGACGGCGCCCTGATCCGGCCGGTGCAGGATTGCCGCCAGGGCTACGGCGCGGCGCTCGGCCTCGCCCGGATCCTGCGGCTCGACGCCGACGGCTACGAGCAGCGAGTCGAGACGCGCCTCGGCCCCGGGGCGGCCTGGCCCGGCTCCCGCCTGCACATGCTGAGCGCGGCCGGCGGCTTCGAGTTCATCGACGGCTCGCGCCGGGCGCGGTCGCGGCTGCTGGGGTGATCCGGCACGCGCAGCGGCCGGCCGGGTGCAGATGCCGAACTCGGTGCGCGCCCTCGACGGCCGAAGATCAGAAGTCTTGTCTGGTCGCGATCAAGTCGCTTCAAGACAGGCGGGACGGCACGTCCATGCGCTGATGCAGGACGCGGATGACATCGATCCCGGCCTCCGGCTGCCGGTAGAAGATCAAATGCGATCCGACCGCGTATCTGAGATAGCCGGCACGGATCTCGACGGCACGGCCGACCTTCGCGCCGGTGGCGAGTGCGCCGGCTGTGCCAACGATTTCCTGATGGTAGCGATCGGCCTGATCCGGTGACCACCGGCCGAACGTGTAGCGCCAGATCTCATCCAGGTCGGCACGCGCCAGGGGAGGTGAACCGAGCGCGGGGGCTAGCGGCCTTACTTGGCCCGCATCTCCTGAAGGAACGCGGAACTGTCCAGCTCCTCCGCGGGACCGGACTCTTCCCCGGCGATCAGGGCTGCTTGTAGCGCGGCGACCTTCACCTCGTGCTCTTCGAGCAGGCGCAGGCCGGCGCGGACGACCTCACTGGCCGATCCGTAGCGCCCATCGGTGACCTGACGATCGATGAACCCGGCGAAATGGTCCCCGAGCGAGATAGATGTGTTCTTTGCCATGCCGGCCTCCCGATACCAGAATGTACCATATTTTGGTACATGGCACGCAGATTCACCGGAAGGCCAAACGGACTGATCTGTCAGCGACCAGCGCGTTTCCTGACACTGTTACGCCCCCGTACGGGCTTGGCTCGCCATCGGCCCAAGAACCCGCTTGTGCCGAACGGCACCCCCGCGCATCTCGCATCGCGGCGCCGCGCGCGCTAAGCCGGACCTCACGAACCCGAAGCCATCCGCCGAGAAGATCTGCATGGCGAGCCCCGCCGAACATGCGAGCTTCCTGCCGCCGGTCCTGACCTTCCTGGCGGCCGCGGTGATCGGCGTGCCGGTGTTCCGGCTGATCGGCCAGAGCGCCGTGCTCGGCTACCTCGTGGCCGGGGTGCTGATCGGCCCGTCCGGCCTGTCGCTGATCGCCGAGCCCGAGACCGCCGCCAGCGTCGCCGAGATCGGCGTCGTGCTGCTGCTGTTCATCGTCGGGCTGGAACTGCACCTGTCGCAGCTCGTCTCGATGCGGCGGGACATCTTCGGTCTCGGCGCGGCGCAGCTCGTCGCCTGCGCCCTGGTCCTGGGCGGCGTCGGGCTGGCCGCCGGGCTCAGCCTCGGGGCGGCTTCGGTGATCGGCATCGCGCTGGCCCTCTCGGCCACCGCAGTGGCGCTGCAGCTCCTGGAGGAGCGGGGCGATCTCGGCAGCGCCTACGGGGGCCGGGCCTTCGCGGTGCTGCTGTTCCAGGATCTGTCGGTGGTCGGCATCCTGGCCCTGATGCCGCTGCTCGCCACGGCCGGCGACGCCACCGGCGGGCCCTGGCTCGGGGCGGCGGCGATCTCCACCGGCAAGGCGGTGGCGGCCATCCTCGCCGTGGTGCTGGTCGGCCGCTACGGCCTCAACCCGTTCTTCCGGCTGCTGGCCGCCAGTGGCGCCCGCGAGGTCATGACCGCGGCGGCGCTCCTGGTGGTGCTCGGCACCGCGCTGCTGATGGAGCAGGTCGGCCTGTCCATGGCGATGGGCGCGTTCCTGGCCGGCATCCTGCTCGCCGAATCGAACTTCCGCCACCAGCTCGAGGCCGAGATCGAGCCGTTCCGCGGCATGCTGCTCGGCCTGTTCTTCATGAGCGTCGGCATGTCGATCGACGGCGGCCTGGTGCGGGAGGTCTGGCCGGCCCTGTTCGGGGCGACGCTCGGGGCGATCCTGCTCAAGGTGGCGCTGGTCGCCGGCCTGTTCCGGCTGTTCGGCTCGGACACCCTCGGCGCCTTGCGCGGCGCCGCCGTGCTGGCGCCGGCGGGCGAATTCGCCTTCGTGCTGCTGCCCCAGGCGGAGGATCTCGGGCTCACCGGGCCCACGGCGACGCGCTTCGCGGTGGCGCTCGCGGCGCTGACCATGCTGATCGGGCCGATCGCCGCCAAGGGCCTCGACAAGCTGATCGAGCGCCGCACCGCCCGCGAGCAGGTCGACGTGTCGGAACCCTCCGCGGAGCTCGCCGAGAGCGGCGAGGCCAGGGTGCTCGTGATCGGCTTCGGCCGGTTCGGGCAGGTGCTGACCCAGGTGCTCCTCGCCGAGGGGATCCCGGTGACGGTGATCGACAAGGATGTGGAGCAGCTGCGCGCGGCCTCGCGTTTCGGCTTCCGGATCTATTACGGCGACGGCACCCGCCTCGACGTGCTCCGCGCCGCCGGGATCGGCCGGGTCGAGCTGGTCTGCATCTGCGTGGACGACCGCGCCGGCGCACTCAAGATCGTCGACATCGTGCATGAGGAGTTCTCGAACGTCCGCACCTTCGTGCGCGCCTACGACCGCCTGCACGCCGTCGAGCTGATGAACCGGGACGTCGATTACCAGATCCGCGAGACCGCGGAATCGGCCCTCGCCTTCGGGCGGGCGGCCCTGGAGGGACTCGGCCTGTCGCCGGAGGTGGCCGCGGCCCGGGCCGACGACGTGCGCAAGCGCGATATCGCCCGCTTGGTGCTGCAGCAGGCCGGCGCCCTGCCGGAGGGCGCCGGCTGGATGCGCGGCGCCGCGGCGGGCCTGAAGCCTGAGCCGCTGACCGAGCCGGTCCGGCCGGCGCGGGCCTTGAGCACCGAGACCCGCGACCTGATCGGCAGCGACCGGCGCGAGGCGGCCGAGCGGCTCTTGGACAAGCCCGCCCTCGCCCCGCAGGAGGCCGATGCGACCGAGGCCGAGAGCGAGGTCGATCCGGAGCCCGAGCTGGAATCGGAAGGCACCGCCCGGGATGCGTGACCGCCCCGATGCCTGACGGTTTTCCCACGGCCGAGGCGGGCCGGTTCGTGACCGGCTCGATCCTCCGGCACGTGGTCGTGATGGCCGCCACCGGCTCGGTGGGGCTGATGGCGATCTTCGTGGTCGACCTGCTGTCGCTGTTCTACGTCTCGAAGCTCGGCGACCCGAAGCTCACCGCGGCGATCGGTTTCGCCGCGATCGTGCAGTTCTTCGCCACCGCCGTGAATATCGGCCTGATGATCGCCGCCGGCGCCCTGGTCGGGCGGGCGGTGGGGGCGGGTGACCGGGCGGCGGCGCGGCGCCTGTCGGGCTCGGCCCTCGCGCTGGCGAGCCTCGCAGCCGCGCTCATCGCCCTGCTGATCTTCGCGCTCTCCGAGCGGTTGCTGAGCCTGATCGGCGCCAGCGGCGAGACGCTCCGGGTCGCGCAGCTGTTCCTGCACATCACCCTGCCGTCGAACCTGCTGCTCGCCGCCGGCATGCTGTTCACCGGCCTGCTGCGCGCGGTCGGTGCGGCGCGCCAAGCCATGCTGGTCACCCTCGCGGGCGCCATCGTCACGGCCGTCCTCGACCCGCTGCTGATCTTCGGCGCCGGCCTCGGCGTCGAGGGCGCGGCGATCACGATCTGCGTGGCGCGGGCGACCTTCGTGGCCGTGGGCTTGCGCGGCGTGATGCAGCACGGGCTGCTGGCCCTGCCGCTTGTATCGGATGTCGTCTCCGACGCGCCGGTCCTGGCGACGGTCGCCGGGCCGGCAGTGCTGACGAACCTCGCGCCCTCGGTGGCGAGCGCCTTCCTGGCGCGCCTCTTTGCCGGCTACGGCGCCGATGCGGTAGCCGCCGCCGCGGTGATCGACCGCCTGACGCCGGTGGCCTTCGGGGGCCTGTTCGCCCTGTCGGGGGCGATCGGCCCGATCCTGGCGCAGAACTGGGGCGCCGGGCGGTTCGACCGGATGCGCGGGGTCATGGGCGCGGCGATCCGGGTGACCCTGATCTACACGGCCCTGGTCTGGCTCGTCCTGGCGCTCGCCCGCGACCCGCTGGCGGGCCTGTTCGGGTTGCACGGGGTCGCGCGCGACCTGTTCGGCTTCTTCTGCCTCGCCGGCGGGGCGATCTGGTTCTTCAACGGGCTCCTGTTCCTCGGCAATGCCGCCTTCAACAATCTCGGCTTCCCGATCCGCTCGACCCTGCTGAACTGGGGCCGGGCCACCCTCGGGACCGTGCCGCCGGAGATGCTCGGCGCCGCGCTCTACGGGCCGCGCGGCGTGGTGGCCGGGATGGGCCTCGGCTCGCTGGTCTTCGGCGTCCTGGGCATCCTGCTCGCCCGCCGCACCGTCGACCGGCTGGAGGCGCGGGGCGGGCGCGTGCCGCAGCCGGCGGCCACCCGCGAGGCGTCGCAGCGTGATGCGCCTTTGCCCGCCGGCCAGCCCCATCCGGGTCCGGTGAGCTGAAGCGGGCGCAGCCCGCAATACCAGCCGATCGCTGGGCCGGATCGGGCTGAGCACAAGATCCTTTGACGGGAACTGGTATTTCGCCGCGCAACCGGTCACGATGGTTCGTCCCGGCCGGTCCGACTGGGACGGGGACGAGGCGTCATGTTCAACCCGCTCGAGATGTTCCAGGTCCAGGGCGAGGCCGGGATCCAGGCGATGGCCCAGCAATTCGGCCTGACCCCCGAGCAGACGGCCCGCGCCTTCGAGGCGCTGATGCCGGCCCTGACCCTCGGGCTCCAGCGCGGCGCCGGCCTGGATCCGAGCAGCTTCGCCCGAATGTTCGGCATGCCGGACACCGCACGCTCGGCCGCCCCCCAGGGCCTGGAGGCGCTGACCCAGATGTTCGGTTCGGCCCAGCTGATGCAGGGGGTGCTGCGCCAGGCCTCGGCGACCAGCGGCGTCGGCGCCCAGGTGCTGCGCCAGATGCTGCCGATGATGGCGGGCGCCGTCGTGGCGAGCATCGTCCACGTCATGCTCAACCAGCCCCAGGCCGAGCCCGCCCAGGCCCGGCCGGCGGCGCCCCCGCCCCCCGTGCCGTTCCCGTTCGGCCCGGCCTGGGGCGAGATGGCCAAGGCGTTCATGCCCGCTGCGGCCCCACCCCCACCGCCGAAACCCGTTCCCAAGTCAGCCGGGGAGAAGGCCGGCGAGGCCGGCTCCGCGATGATCGAGCAGATGATGCGCACCGGGGCCGAGGTGCAGGGCAACAACATCCGGGCGATGCAGGAGCTGTTCGAGACCTTCTGGCCGTCCTCGGAAAAGCCCGCGGATCCGGCACCGCCGAAGCCCGAGCCGAGCCCGCCGAAGCCCCGCCGCGGCCGCGCGCCCGAGGGCGGGACCGGTTGACGCACGGCCCGGGTTGCCGCGGCCGTTGATCCGGCGCGGCGCGGACGCATCTCCTGCGGCGAAGGAGAACCTCGATGACCGATTACCTGACCGCCTGGGACAGCTGCGAAGAAACCGTTGGCGGCAACGGCGTCGTCAAGCGCACGATCCCGGGCGCCGGGGGGAGCCTCGTGCAGGTCGTGGTGCCCGCTGGCGTCTCGGCGGCGCGCCACAGCCATGAGCACGAGCAGTTCGTGCAGGTGATCTCCGGCTCCGGATTCCTCGAGACCGAGCAGGGCCGCAAGCCGTTCTCCGCCGGCAGCGTGTTCCATTTCCCCGCCGGGACGTGGCATGCCGCCGCGTTCGAGACCGAGACGGTGCTGGTCGAGACCAATTTCGTTTCCTGAACGCGGGCGACATGTGCCCGATCCGGACTCAGAGGGACGTGTTTCTGCCGAACTGCGCCTCGAGCCTTGCGGTGCTGGCCACGGCCTCATGAGCGTAGCGGATTGCGGCCTCGGCGGTCAGCAGCTTGTCCTCTTGCGGGTCGAAGGCGACGCCCGTCGACAGCCTTGGGGCGGCGGCAATCGCGATCCAGGTCCCCGCGCAGGCCGGGAACGTCGCGAAATAGAAGGCATACGCGTAGGCCCATGGTCCCCTGACATCTGTTTCGGGGTAGGTCTCCGCCAAGTCGGAGAACGGAATGACCGAGCACTCGAAGCCAGCCTCACGCCCCTGTCATGTGGCAGGGAGGTGACCGGAGACGGCTGGCGGGATCTGATCGGATTTCAGCGCCAGATCGAATCCTATTGCATCGATGGAGGCCTGCCATTCCAGGATGCTGGAAATGGGTCTGTGGCACAGGGCGTAGGCTTCCATGGTCGTGCGCCCACCGCCCCAATCGTAAATACCCTAGAAATTCTTATTGCAATTCTATATTCAGTTATATGACCGCATAGGTCATGCACCTGAGATACAATACTGCGATACTTAGATAAAAATCAGTCAATAATTCGGAGGGTTATTATCGACTAAATCATCGATTCATGTTTTAATCTATCGCAGTTAAATTGAAGCAAGCGATTCTGCCGCATGACGAGAGGGCGGCACGCGAGGCCTCAGTCTACCGTCGCTGCGCTCACCTGCGGCAAATAATTCTTTGGGCCCGTCCAAATTGCCTGTGCTTGGCGGCACGCACCAGCCCGTGTAGGAATCCCGCTCGAATGCCCGCCCGTGCACGCCGACGAAAGGCCGGGCCCCGCCCCTACCAGAACAGAGGCAGACCATGAGCGCCGGTACCGCCGCCGACAAGCACTTCTCGAACAGCTTCTTCGCGGCCCCGCTGACCGAGGCCGATCCCGAGATCGCCGATGCGGTGTCGAAGGAACTTGGCCGTCAGCAGCACGAGATCGAGCTGATCGCCTCGGAGAACATCGTCTCCCGTGCCGTGCTCGAGGCGCAGGGCTCGGTGCTCACCAACAAGTACGCGGAAGGCTATCCGGGCCGGCGCTACTACGGCGGCTGCCAGTTCGTGGACATCGCCGAGAACCTCGCCATCGAGCGCGCCAAGCGCCTGTTCGATTGCGGCTTCGCCAACGTGCAGCCGAACTCGGGCTCCCAGGCCAACCAGGGCGTGTTCCTGGCGCTGATGCAGCCCGGCGACACCTTCCTGGGCCTCGACCTCGCGGCC
>Ga0182230_1000030_pt1 | contig 16468 bp, 20 predicted proteins | sample G6R1MG_28_FD_128384 | JGI IMG/M metagenome (GOLD analysis project Ga0182230, IMG submission 128384) | Miscanthus phyllosphere microbial communities from Michigan, USA - G6R1_NF_07NOV2016_LD1 MG | ecosystem: Host-associated > Plants > Phyllosphere > Phylloplane/Leaf | place: USA: Michigan...
ACCGGTCCGCATCCTGCCCAGCGTGTCATCCCAGATGGCATTGTTGTTCAGGCCGATAGCGTTGTTTCTGCGACCCCAAGGTCCAATCGTATTTGGCGTGATCGGATACGTTCCGGCAGGAATACTGTTGGCGCCACGATTTCCACCTGAGCCGAAGTCATAACTCTGGCCCTCCACGCCGATCTTTCCGGTGATATGGCCGCCCGACCGACCCGTCACGCCGTCGATCACGGGTGAGCGGGCGATGTTCGCGCCGATCGGCTGATCCTGAGCGCCGCCCTGCGCCAGAGCCGCCTGGGCCTGCGCCATGGCCGCCGGGTTGCGCTTCAGACCCTCCCACGCGCCAAGACCCTGGGTCCGCGCGATGTATCGCGCCATGCGGTCCTGGGTTTCCTGCGAGAACACCGTGTCGCCTGGGAGCTTCAGCGCCCGCTGCGCATCCCGCATCGTGTCGCCCACGATCTGGTAGCGGCCGAGCGCAGATGATGAGCCGTGCCGGGACTTGATCTGGCGCCCGAACGCGAAAGCCTCGTCCAGGGACATCTGCGAGACCGGCTTTGTTGGGCTCCCGTACCGACCGGACCCGAGGTAGGCGTCGTAACCGGCTCTCCCCGACTCGGTGCCGGCGATAGCATCGAGCATCCGAGCAGAGGCTGCCGAGTTCGCCGGGTTGGCCGTGGCCGTGCCGTTTGAACCGATGATCCCGCCGCGCCGCATGCCGGTGAGTCCGCGTCCAAGCGATCCTCCTGGCGTGGAGTGGTTCACATTCGGCCCATCCACGGCCGATCCACCAGAACCGCCGGCCCCGGTGTCGCCGTCGTACGCCGACCGGTGGTACGAATTGACCCGATCCTTGTTCGCCAGGATCCGTTGGTTCAGCGTGCTGCCAATCGTTCCCTGCTGAAGCGTCTGCTGCAGGTTCTTTTGATCGACCGCGAGCTGATCCTGAAGGATCTTCGTCTGCTTCTCGACTTCCGCCTGTAACTTTTCGACGGGCGTCTCGGGGCCGGGCTTGTCGGATGTACCAACGCGGGCGGGAGGATCGACCCACGTGGTTGGTGCGTCCGTCCCCTGTCCCGGGGTCGGGGTGGCCTTGTCGCCCTCAAGCCAACGCTGAAGCGGCGCCGGTATGATCTCATTGAGCAGGGCCTTGCCGCCCGATGCGAGGCCGTCGAGGCTGAAAGCGGATTTCAGGCCCTCCCACAACGCCGTTACCATCGGCCGGACGGCGTTCAAGACGAGCGTGCTGATCTCGCCCCTCATTGAGCCGATCGCGCCGGCCAAACCGACCAGGAAGCCGCCGGCCAGCATCCGAGCGAGACCGGCGAGAACACCGCCACCTGTCGCGGCTCCGGCCGCTCCACCCGCTCCGGCGCCAAGTACGGTCATCGCCGCGCGCGCCATTCCGACGATGCCGAGAACGATCGACGCTAGACCCCCGAGAACGCCGAGAACGGGTGCCAAAGCGACACAGGCTGTCGAGAGTAGAAGAAACTGACCGGCCAGCCGTCCGATGCTCTCTGCGCCCGATCCGACGCCGAACATGGACGCCACGGAACGGATCATTTCTCCAACCGACCGCAGGCCATCGCCGAAGCCGCGGGCGAAGTCCTTGATCTGGTTGCCCAGCCCGGAAATGTCTGAGGGGAAGATCGCCTTCAGCCCGTCCGTCCACGTCTGGAGGCCGAGTCCCTCCCGCAGACCGTCGATAGCCTGCCGAACGTAATCCGAAACCTGATCGTAGTTGAACGTCGAGTTCAGGTTGAGGAAGAATGCGTTGATCTCGCGAAGTATGCCGTCGAAACCTACGCCAAAGCTTTCCCAAAACAAAGAGAAGATAGCCTTTGACTGGTTCCACATTCCAGCCCAAGATTTCATTTTCTCATTGCGGGCTTCATCGATGAAGTTGGCGTTCTTCGGATCCTGGATTTCCTTGTCGGTATTGATCATTCCTTCCAGACCGTTGACGATCTGTAGATCTTCGTCCGACCATTGACCGCCGCTCAAGGCATTGGCGACCTGGGCGCGCATGGCGGGATCCATGGCTTTCAGGTTACCAAAGATCTGGTAAAGTACCTTCTTACCTTCCTTGCCAGAAAATTGCTGGGCCATGTCCTTGGCGTTGCCGAACCCGAGGTGTTTCGCGGCGAAGTTCAGTTCCTTGCGCTTGCCTTTGTCGAGAAACTTGTCGTTACCCTTGAGAATGTCCCGGGCCAATGAGGGTAGAAATGTACCCGCTTTACCCGGCTGGATGCCCACGGACTGGCCGCCCGAGACCAGCGCGACCAAGTCTTCCTCGGTCAGGCCCTGGGTCATCGCAAGGATACCCTGGGCACGGTTCAAGCCTTCAACGATCTCGTTCGCCTGGGTCGGATCCTCGCGGGCGCCAATCGCTAGGGCGTTCAGCGTCTTCTTCAGTCGAGCAGGCGTCGCGTCCTTACCCATGTTGCGCGACATTGTGCCCATAAGCTTTGTCGTGGCACGCGGATCCAGTTCAAGCGCAGTCGTGGCTGCCAAGAGGTTCTTGGTCTGTGCCATAGGATCCTGTAGTCCGGCCTTTGAGACCTCCGTATAGGACTCGAGAGCGGCCTTGATGGATACACCGTTCCGGATCGCTTCGTTGTCGAGACCTTGAGGGCCACGGCGTAGCTTGCGAATATCCGCATCCGTAATCTTGCGTTTTCCGCCTTTGCCGTCGTCGGTGTCGGAAAAGATCTTGAGGTTCGTCTCGGCGGTATCGATATCAAGGCGCGTAGACAGCCCCCGCTCGATCGTGCGGGCACCGCCGTATCCCATAACGGCAGCCGCGGCGGCTCCGGTGTTGGCAACCCGGCTAGCCCCGGAATGCGCCTGTGAGGCCCCCTGAGCGGCACGCTGGGCCGCGCGTTCCTGTGCTCGGCGCGCCTTGTCGGCATCCTGGGCGGCCTTCCGGTTCTCGCGGTCCCGCAATCGGGTAGTTTCTCGGATTTCATCGCGGATCCGCTTCTCGGCGTCGGCCTCGGCCTTCGCACGATCCTTCGCAGCTCGGGTCGCGGCGCGCGCCTGCGCATTGATCGCGTCTTCCGTCGCCTTGGTTTGCTCACGGATCTGTCGGGCCAGATCGTTCTGCTCAGACTTCTGCTGGGCATGCATCCGGCGCTGGAACACGAACTGGCGCTTCAGTTCGGCGTAGCGCCTCTGGTCGATATCGAGCGCGGCCCGGCCGTTCTGAACGTCGGACGCGGCTCCGATCCCGATCTTCGACCTAGCCAATGATGAGAAGGATGCAGACGCGGCCTTGGCGGCGCGAGCGATGGACACGAGTTCGGCGTCAATCTGCTCAAACTCTTTCCGCTGCGCAGTGAGCTTGTCTGTGCCGCTGGTCGCGGTATCCAAATGGATCTTCAGATCTATGTTGTCTGACATGCGGATATAATCTCATGGTGAGGGCCGCGCGGAAGCATTCGCGCCAGATCTGTGCGCGTCATGTCGGCGGCGATGTTCGGGGAGGTGCGGTTCAGGTCAGCTCAGGGGTAAATCCGAGCGAAAAATTATATGTAGCATATGGGGTTCTGCTGTGGTGGGGGCCTAGTCTCCACAAAAAAGACCCCCCTCAAGTTTTTCTGCTCGACAAAGGACATGACCTGTGCCTGCCGAGGCCTGGGTCTGATTTGTCGCTGTCAATTCCGGTGGCGGGCTATGACTTGGGAGATCTTACAGACGTGGAACGACGTAGGTTCTCATTCCTGGTTAGGATCTGTGTCCGGTCTGGTTCGGGTATGCCTTTTCCGCACCGGCCTGTGTCTGGTCTGGTATGTAGCCCTTGACCAATCAAAACAGACTGCTATCTTGTGAACCAACCAAACCAGACCACTGAGGGTCAAGCCATGTTCGTCCGGGCCTACATGAGAGCATCCACCGATCAGCAGGACGCCGATCGTGCGCGTGGTGCGCTGGAGGCGTTCGCCGCGGAGCACGGCCAGAAGATCGCGGCGTGGTACGTCGAGAACGCATCCGGTGCGAAGCTGGAGCGGTCGGGTCTGGCGCGGCTCCTGGCAGACAGCCACCAGGGGGACGTGCTCTTGGTGGAGGGTGTGGACCGACTGTCTCGCCTGAGCGAGCAAGACTGGCAGGCGCTCAAGGGACAGATCAACGCGCGCGGTCTGCGCATCGTGTCTGTGGATCTACCTACGTCCCACGGCATGCTGGAGACAGCCAAGCCGGATGATTTCACCAGCCGCATGTTCGCCGCCATCAATGCGATGTTGCTCGACGTGACAGCCGCGGTCGCCCGCAAGGACTACGATGATCGTCGCCGCCGGCAGGAACAGGGTCAGGCCAAGGCCAAGGCGGAAGGCAAGTATCAGGGCCGCCCGGAGGACGTGAAGCGCAACGCGATCATCTCCGGCATGCTGGGCCGGGGCATGTCGTGGTCCGACGTGCAGGATGCTACTAAGTGTAGCCGGGCGACGGTGGCGAAGGTGGCGGCGCGGCGCAGGGCCGTCGAGGCTTGATCGAGGTCCGACCAAGGTCCACATCAGGTCTAGGCGGGCACCGATCGACCCCCCTTTAGGTAGAGCGTCAGCCGATCGGCACCCTGGAGCCCGGTTTCCTCGCGGAGACTGGGCTTTCTGCTGTCTGGACAGGCCAGAAATCAGTGTCGGAAATGAATATCCGAATTATATAGGTCTTTTAGATCCAGACAGGGACCTTGGCCAAGGTTTTCAGCCTCAATGTCCGTATCCAACGTCGGTGCGATCGTGGCCGAGATAGGCTGCTGATCGGATAGTTCATCGCACCGTTTAGCGGGTCGAGCTGATCGTCCCTCTGGTACGGGGGAGGCTTCTATCGTCCTCTGTGTCCCTACCAGATGGTAGACGGGATCGGCGGCCCGGCGATCAGGCCAGCGCGAGCCAGACCAGCCGGACCACGCTAGCCATCATCATAACTTCCGGCAGGTTATGGAGATTGCCGGAGGTCACTCGTCACCCGCGAGGAACGGCGCAGGGGCGACGCGACGTGTTCGGTGCTTGGTTGGCGTGATCACTACCACCGGGGCGGGAGCGGCAGCCTGGATCTCGGCCAGTACATCAGCCTGGTCGGCAGCCTCGACGGCGGCAGCCTCGGCATCGGTGATTGGTCGGCTCAGCGCGGCGATCTCGGCGGCGCGAGCGGTCTCTTCCTTCATGTACGCCAGCAACGCAGATGCGTCGTCGCCGGGGGCATCGTGAGCCGCCATGACCACCGGGCCAGGCACTTTGCGGGGTGCGGTGAGTCCGTGGGTGGCATGGACGATCTGGGCCTCGATCGGCGGCAGCCCCGACGCGACGGCGACCAATGCCGCGAGCTTCAGTGCATCCGGCGCGGACTCAGCCGGGAGGCGTTCGAGCGCGCGATAGATCTTCTCCGCAAGCTCCACAGAGACGCTACCAGTATCGCAACATGGGCACGCGACCTTCAGGCCCTGGCGACGGTGGCGTTCATCCTGCTCGGCCTGGGCGATCCTGCGCTGCTCGGCGTAGTGGGCTTGGCGGATAGCATCCACATCACGCCAGTTCGCGTCCTGAGCCGCCTTGTTGGTGGCCTTCTTGGTGCGATCGAGCCACCCACGCTCCAGATTAACGGATACCTCGCTGCTGTTGCGGTTGAAAACGGACATCTCAGAAAACCTTCAGAGGACGTGGAGCGAGGCGCGCCATCAGGGCCTCGTGAATTACGGGATCGTTGCGGGCCGCGATGGTGGCAGCCGTGAGCGAGAAGCCCGGCGCCTGCGGGTCCAGGACGATGTTCTTGGCCGGGGCGGTCTTGGCGCCGAACAGGGCCGGGGACTTCGCAGCGATCTCATCCACGAGGTCGGACAGCGGTAGGGTTGGGTTGGCGCCATGCCCAGTGCGGGCGACGCCGTTGGCATCAACAGCCACGAGGTCCCCGTCCAAGTAAAAGTCGGTGGCGCGCTCCAGCATCGCAGCGACGGCCTCGGCGTCCACTACGTTGCGGCGAGCGATCTCCTGTCGGATCATCCGGCGCTTGATCGTGTTGAGGTCGGTCATGACTCGGTCTCTACAGTCGTTAGAGGGTTACGGCGCATGTAATCTCGTAGGACGACACGGACCAATGTGCCGAACGGCAAGGTCTGCGCTCGGGCGTGATCCTTGAACTCTTCTGAGTCTTCGATGGATAGGATGAACTTGTGGACCTGGGCGGGTTCACCATCCAGGGTGATCTGGGTGCGGGTCATGATGTAGCGGCCTCGCGGGTGCGGCGACGGGGGAGGGGTTCCTGGTCCTTGAAGTCGTCCAGCACCCGGCGGGCGAACTGTCCGAAGTTCACGCCCTTGTGCCGCGCGTTCAGCGTCAGCCGGGCGATAGTCTTCTCGTCCAGGCGCAGTGAAATACGGCGCATATGCGGACCTATATTAGAGGGGAAACACGGCAAAAACCGCCCACCGGAGACCGGGGGCGGTTGATGCAACGCAGAAGTGTCATTGTACCCCGTTATAGCACGAGAAAGGCCATCTTGTCAACCCCAATGTACTGAAGATGGGAAGCAAGGGTCCGGTTGAGCCGACACGATGGACTCTACAAGGATAGACCTGATCGGCAAGACGGCCCGGAAAATCAGAAGAAAATCAGGGCCGGTCTCGTATTTTGCTACAGAGCCACGACAGCCGGGATCCCGGACTCGCGGATGCGATCGAGATCGGCATCCATGTCGCGGTCGAGGCTGATGTACGTCCAGCGCAGGATCAGCGCGGCGCGGCGTTCGTCGTCGCTGTCCAACGCAGAGATCAGCAAAGAGGCGAGGTCGTCGTCCCCATGGTCGAGAAGGTCGGCCGACGGCATCACCACACCGCAGCCGGATCATCGCCACGAGCCGCCTCCATTGCGTCCAGTTCGTCCAAGGCGGGGCAGCGACCATCGGAGCGCGGCAGATAGATGACCCGGATCGCTTGCGTGGCGCCGAGGTAGACGCCCGCGTAGGTCCAAGCGTCCTGATCTGCGATATGCGGATCCCGCATCCGGCTCACGATCACGCCCGCGGCGTGGAGATCGGTCAACCATTCGATCCACTCGGCGTCGCCCGGCACCGGCTGGCGCAGGGTCTGGCCCTGCATGTGCTTGTCGCGCGCGACGTGGGCGATGGTCCGAAACTGGTCGAGGATGTTCTCCAGATCGTCCTGGTGAAGGCGGTCGATATAGGGCGCAAGAGCGACCGTTTCGGATGGGGTGAGCTTCATAGTGTGTCTCGGGATTAGATCAGCGCAGCCGGCTACAACGTGGGCGTTTTTCTCGGTGGAGTCAAGTATACATAACGGTATATCTCGTTTCGATGAATGCAAACAACTATCAACCTCATGACGATGACTTGCACGGGGATTGTGCCGTCTCTACATCTAGCCACGAGAGGATACCGACATGCCGAACCCCTATGCTCGCCCGGCGCCGTTGCCGAAGCTGTCGCTCTACGCCCATGACGACGTGATCCGAGCGGTCCGTCTGCTGGCGGTCGAGGATGGCGTGATGGTCCAGAACATCCTGCGGGACGCCCTGCGCGAGTACCTTGCGCGCCGGGGACACCGGTTCACCGATATCGCGGCCGGCACGTAGGATCGCCTGGGAGCCCCGTAGGCGGCAGGGATGGTCTCGCGGCGGTCCTGGTTCACCGGGTAGATCAGCAGCCCTACAGGGTGCCTTTCTGGTCATCGACTCATATGACCATATGGTGATATGCTAGGCTGATACGCTGGACACCGTGACGGACGTTCATCGCGTCGGCCGACAGTGCGAAAGGATGGCAGGATGCACGTCGTTACGTTCGTGTCGCAGAAAGGCGGCAGCGGCAAGTCCACGCTGTGTTGCGCCCTGGCGGTTGCGGCACAGCTCGACGGGCGGCGCGTGGCCATGGTCGACCTGGACCCGCAGGGCAGCACGGCCGCGTGGGTCGAGGCGCGCGAGAAGCTGCGCTCGTGGATGCCGGATGAGACCCGTCCGACGGATATCCCCTTGCGCAAGGTCGGCGCCGCGCGGATCGGGGCGTGGCTGGAGGAAGCCAAGGCGCGCAACATCGCCGGGGATCTTCTGGTCCTGATCGACACCGCAGGCAACACGAGTGACGACGTGACTGCGGCGTTGAAGGGGTCCGACGTGGTTCTCGTGCCGGTCCAGCCGTCACCGCAGGACATGCGTGCGCTCGCCCCGACGCTTCGGCAGGTCCGGGAGCATGCCGCCGGCCGGTTCGCGTTCGTCCTGTCTCGGGCATCGCACCTACAGAACCGCGAGAACGCCGAGATCATCGCCGGACTGGAGCGCCATGGTCCGGTGGCTGGCGTCGTCATGGATCGGGTCGAGTTCAAGCGATCAATCGGCCAGGGCTACGGCCCGCATGAGAGCGCCACGGCCAGCAAGGCGGCGGGCGAGGTCGATACCTTGTGGGACCACATCAAACAGAAGATCGAGGGAGCGCGCGGTGTCGCAATCGAAGCCTAGGCCGCCGAGCTACGCGGATATGATCGACCTCCCGGATGATCCGATTGAGGCGTCCGCTCCGGTGCCTGCGGTGGATCCTGTCCCGGCGGCTGAACCCGTCCAAGAGGCGGTGGCGGTCTCGGCCGACAGTGAGCCACGCCCCCGGCGGAAGCCCACGGAGACCAAGGCGCCGATCGCCACGTCCAAGCCTGCTACCCGTGGCAAGGCGTCTGCGGTCCCGTCGCGGCGTGAGCTGGCCCGTCTGCGCAGGATGGAGCCGAAGCCGGAGCCCGCGGACTATGCCCAACGGTCCCTGTACGCTCGTGAAGAGACCTTCGAGCGCTTCAGGCAACTCGCGTTCACGAACAAGACGGCGGCGCAGGCGCTCTACCGCGAGGGCCTCTATCTCGTGCTTCAGAAGTATGGACAGGCGGACGGGTTGACGGTTGATGACATGTAGCGGTGGTCATGTGGTCATATGACCATGTGAACTTCTGTTCGGTGCATGATATCCAGGCCCGGCGACGATCGTGCCGCCGGGTCCGATGATGGATCAGCCCCGGTGCGCTTTCGCTTCGATCTGGGCTGTGCGGACGCCGAGCATAAGCCGCTTCAGGTTCTCGGCCTCCCGAGGGTTCGCCTCGGCCCAGGTCGCGTAGCGCTCGACTCCAACCGTGACGGCGCGATCGATGACGCGCGCGACCTGGAGCAGGAAGTCGCCGACTTGGCGCACGCCGCCCATGAACTGCTGGTAGCGCAGATCGGCCTCGCGGGACTTGGCCTCGGCAAGGTACTCGGCCGCGATGGGCTTCCACTTCCGCCGTAGACGACGCTGCGCCGTCTCGTCATCGATCCCGATCTCGCGCAACGCGGGGGTGAGCCGAAGCGACGGGTACAAGATCATGCACTCCGCTACACGTCGGAGATGCCGACCGTCTTCTGCATTCAACCGCGAGGACCCGGCGGGGCGACCACGTTTGTTGTACTGTGTCATGATGTATCTCCGTTTCGGTGTGGAGATACTGGCAATGCGGTTACGGACCCGCAAGGTTTTTAAAATCCACCGCCGTGGACACAAATAGCGTCGGGGGGGTTAGGTACCGGTCTTTGCGTACTTCACGACGGCAATGCCGATCTGGAGGAACACGTATCCATAAGCGCCGTAGACCAGGATCGGTATGATGGACCAGAACGGGATCAGCAGGTACGCCCGCGCTGGTTTATCGATACAACACAGTTCGAGAGTGATGCGAACCGGTATCATGATCACTGCAAAGATCAGCAGCGCTCCGAGGCTGTAGAGCTGTCGCGCTAGTTCATAACGGAATGCCGGTTCCGCGGTGCCCCAGACCTGGCTCAAAAAGCCGGCGACGACGGTAAGAGACAGGCCCACGAGGATTAGGACGGACCGTTCCAGGTACCTCGCTGTGGTATGAGCCCAGAGGACGCGCGCCTGCATGGTGGGCGGAAGGTCCTGGATCGTTGGATTGGACAAGTCGGCTCCATTTCGGTGTGCAAGGGGACCGCCGATGCGGCGAGCCTCAAAAAGTCAGATCAGCTCAAGGTACAGTAGGGGGTCGTAGACCTTATAGAGATCCCGCTCGGTCTCGGTGGGACTCGAGATCGTCACCCCCCAATCCTTGCCCCTGGCGTGCGCGTAGGCGTGCCGGTGCGGCGAGTTGGTGGCGACGTAGGCGACGATAGCCTGGGCGCGGGCGTGGGTCATCGACTCGGGTAGGTCAGGCAGAGTTATCGAGCCCATCGGGTCCTCGCGTTGGCTTCACTGCATGGTTCAATCGAGAAGGGCGCGGTAGACGATGGGGCCGTGAGAATTTCGGCGCCGCGGCACCGTCCGTCACCCCCTGGTCACTGCGGTTGGCTTTCTTTGCTGTCATCGCAACCGGAGGTGACACACCATGCAACTCGACCCCGCAACCATCTTCGCCGGCATGACCGCCACCGCCGCATTGCTCGGAGGAGGCGCCAAGGCCGTGGCCGAGTACCGCCGATGGCGTCGGGAGCCGCCGGCCTCGCGCCGTCCGCGTAAGACCAAACCCCGATCCCGGTCCTAACGGCCTTACCCGTGCCGCCCGGCCGAGATGGGCGGTGTGGGGTATCCCTGCACAAGGTAACGCCGTCACCGCATCGGCCCTGCGGCATACACAGCTTAGCCCATGCAATTATACAGGCCAGACAGGCAGTTAGCGCAACGCTAAGGAATATATGCTTGTCGTGGGTTCAACAAGAACTACACGGTGATGACTTGAGGCATACAGATTTTGAAATATTACCAAGTCGTTCCGTAGTGAACCGTCGAGATGTTTATCTCTGCTCGTCTGTTTATGGCATGACCGGCCTTATTGTGGCTAAAATGTGACGTAGTAGAACCGCGGGATTCAGCCGCTTTCTGGCCACAATCTGCCATTGACCCGCGCATCGTTAATGCCTCTCTTGGGTGAATGAAACCGGGAGAGATACGATGGATCCGAGCCTAACGCCGGCAATTCTCACAGCAACCGGCGGTCTTGTAATCGCCGTTACTGCTTTACTGCATGAAGTTAGACAGTGGCGAGCCAAACCGCCGACGCGGCGCCCGACCCGACGGCGACGACGCCCGCCCCCGCTGCTGTGATCCGGGTTCGGCTCGGGGGGAGGGTTAAAGCGGCTTCGCCCGCGCAACGTTGACTTAACCGTGCCGCCCGGCCGACATGGGCGATTGCGGCTGCAGGCTCGATGGCGAGTCGGTGGCTGACGGTGGAGATAAACGCCGCGAGACAGAGCTAGAAACGACTACGGCCCCCCTGACGCCAATCAGGAGGGCCGCGAAATCGAAATGGTCTGTGAGGACCCAGAACTCCCTCACATGGCCATACGGCACCCCTGGGTGTCAAGGCGGAACGCCAATTCCGTCCACGGTGGAGTCGTGCCTTGTGAGGATCGCGGCCCGTAAGGGTCGAGACGGATGCAGCATGCCGGAAACGGCGTGGCCGATGGGCTGCGCGCGGCGATAGGGGGAGCCGATAGGGCATCCTTGCCAGAGGTAAGTCGGCGGCTCTGGCAGGCCGTAGCGGCAGGCGAGATCAGCGATCATGAGGCCGAACACCTCGACGCCATGCTCCGCGCCAGAACAGCTCCATCAGGCGCGCTAGGAGGCTCCAGGACGGCAGCGGTGCCGATTGGGGCATGCAGGTCCATCTTCCCGGCGCGACGGCTCCAGCGGGCTCCAGATCGCGGCGTAGCCATGGAACGGCGGCGGCGGCTGGCAGCATCTGGTCCGATGCCTCCGACGATGGCCTGCCGCTACACCGTGGGGCAGCTCGCGGCCCTGCGGATCGTGGCCGATGAGGTCGCGTGCAACGGCACCTGCGGGTTGTGCATCGATGCCCTGGCGGCGCGTGCCGGGATCTCTCGGCGGTTGGCGCAGGTGGCGATCCGTCTCGCGGAGGGCGACGGGCTGCTCGTGATCCGGGAACAGCGTCTGCCCGGCCAGAAGAACGATCCGAACACCATCAGGATCATCAGCGGAGAATGGCTGGCGTGGATCCAACGCGGACGGCGATCGACGGCGCCGCGCGCTTCAGGCGGTATAGGGTGCAGAAAGCTGCGCCCCACGGATACCGATCTCCAGAATCAGAAGGCAACGGCGCGACCGGGAGTTCCGGGGACGGGCTCGGCGAGGGGAGCAAGCGGACCCGCCGAGGGCGATCGGCGGCCGACAGGGTCGGAGATTCGTAAAAAAGTTCAGAAATAATCGTCCAGATCACCCGTTCACGCATTCCGTTCGACTAAATACCTCGATGGCACAGACCATCATTTCAACCAAAGGAAAAGGTATAGTAGAAATGTTAAACGGAAATAGATATTATAAGATGGTGAGGGTGATCTTGGTGTTGTGGGAGATCATAGAGGATCTGTTGGAGATGTTCGAGTAAGGTCGGAACCGGGATTCGTGAGGATCCCGGATTATCCTTGTTGTTCAGGTGGCCTGGGGGCGTCGGTCTCGGCCTCCAGGGCGTGCGCATCCCGCAGGCCGGCGATCACGGCCGGCAGGGTCTCGGCGGGCTCCAACAAAATGTCGAGCGCCAGATTCAGAAGATCACGAACCAGTTCGGACCGCGAGGCTACCTCGGGGCTCATGCGGGCAGCGGTGTTGATCCGGGCGAGCAGCGCAGAATCGATCGAAAGCGAGATCGTGTGGAATGGATCGTCCTGTAGGGGGCGGGGCATCGTGGGTCTCGGGGTTGTGGCGGCTCCGGGTTTCCGGGCCAGCATGGGTTGATGGGCGGCCGGTGCGGTGAATCCGCAGTCTGACCGATTGCGAGCGATTGAAGTGGGCACTAATTTTATCTGGCCGGTGGGTTCAGCCCCTCAAGCTACGCCGGCTCCCCGCCGTGCTCGCTGATCCCCCCGGTTGGCGACGCGGTGGGGTTTTGCCTTTGGGAACTTTCCTGCGAACGGTGCGTTGTTATTTCCTGTCCAGATGGCAGGCAGCCCGTGATGCCGGAGCCGCTCTCTGCTGTCCGAAGGGGCGTGAAATTCGGGGAGGTCCCCCCGAATGATTGAGACCGGCATCGGTCGGTCAGCCGGACCAGCTCGCGCCAAATCTCCCAGTCCGTGACGTGGCTGTCGTGGTCCATCAGGCGGATCGGCGGCGTGCGCAGGCATCGAGCAGCATCCGCTCGGCGGCCATCTGATCCCAGTGGTCGCTGGCCAGCCCGAGATCAGCGTCGAGGTCGGCGGTGGTGACGGTGGTGATCGAGATCGGCGGCAGGCTGATCGTGGTGATCCGCTCGGGCCTGATCCACGTGCGTTCATCGATCCGTTCGACACGTGGGGGCAGGCGACGGTCAATCCGTTCATGGACGGTCCGGCGCTTCCGGCGGACGGGGTCAGGTGAGGTCATTTCGGAATCCTTGTTGTGGTTGCGACCGGGAGCTTTCCCCGGCCAGGATAAGGTTGGGACAGGAGGTCAGCGGCCAGCGCCGTGGGCCTCGGCGTCGGCCACGAGCCGGCGCAGGGTGTTCTGGTAGGCAGGGTCTGAACCGCCCGGCAGGTGGGCCACGGCGGCGATCAGGCGATCCGCACGGCCAGGGGAGGCGTCGATCGACGGCTCGGCCGAGGTGCGGGTAGGGATCGGGGGAACCGGGATCCAGCCACCCCAAAGGTCGCTATAGAGTTTGACCGGGTGATCACCATTCGGGGCCGGATCGGCGGTCACGAAACCGTCCGGAGGCACGCAATCGTCCAGCTCGGGTGACACGAGATCGTCCAGAGCCGCGGGGGCGGTCACGCGATCGTCCGGCGCGCAGCGCTGCTGCTCGTACCAGGCGGTACGGCTCATGCCGGCGATCAGCCAGGGGCGGATCTGGGCCTTGGAGGCTGTCCTGGGGGTAGCTCCAGCGGCGGCGCGGAGCCGGCGGGCCTTCTCAGCCCTTACGATTTTCCGGTTGGCAAGTTCAGTCAGGCTCTTCTGCATGTCTCACACGATGATCGCGGGAGACTCCGTTTGTTGGACGCCCGGTGTAGCACGGATTGCAGTTCTATTCCAGTGCAACCGTGGAGGTATACGGTTCGAGGCCACTACTCGTGGGTGCAGATCGGTCGCTAGATCTTGATACACCCGGACAAGGATTGGGGTACGACTGCGTCAGTATTAGGAAAGAGGGTCAGGCTCGATACAAGGGAAGCCAAAGGGTCCGAAGGCGCGGGGGGGAAGGAGGAGAGACAGGGAAAGGAGGAAGAAGAGGGAAAGGTGGGGGTCTCTGTATATGTGGGATCGCAGGGCACTATTCTCCCATGATCTCAATCACTTGATGCGCCGCCAAAGGATCCTCGTTTCCTACCCGATCCGGGGCTCCATACCGATCTGGGCAACGTAGCTGCGCTGCATCTCTTCCCGGAGGATCGACGCATGCTCGCCCGCGACGGTGATCGCGCTGTCGTGCATCGGGAACACCACCACGCCTCGGTCGAGGCAGGCCATGGCGGCGCGGGTCATGATCTGGGTCTCGGTGTGCTGGAGCCGAGTTCCGGCCCCGGTGAAGAAAGCCTCGCCGATCGGGGCGTGCCGGGCCTTCAACCGCTCGAACAACAGCACCGCGTCGCCCTCGTGGCCCTTGGCACGGGCATCCAGTTCGTCGGACGACAGGATTGGTCCACCGGCCTCCCGCTCGGCCTTCGCCTCTTGGGCGGCGAGCCTGTAGCAGAACCCCATGATCCCGCTGCACTCGTTGCTGGCGTTGATCAAGACCTGGACGGCCAGTTTCACCTGATCGCGCCCGTAGACCGGGTGAGCGACGTCGTACAGATCGTCCCCGTCGGGCTCGAGCCCCCGCTCGTGGAACAGCAGCCGCGGATGGCAGCCGCCGAAATCTGGTTCCTCCACCGGCTGGCCGTTGATCACGAGCTGCGCGCGCCGGCCGTGAGTGCGGTTCGACAGCGTCTGGTAGGGCAACCCGTACCAGCGACCACCCGCGGTGGTGGTGACGTTGTAGACGGCGTGGGGGGCCTTGCGCCTGGGATCATACCAGCGTCCGTCGATCTGCATCGGCGCGTCCGGGGTCCAGATCACGTCGGGGGCGTCGAGGCGCAGATCCGTTGCGGCATACGCCTCGCGGGCTCTCTCCAAACGAACGCGCACCCGGCGTAGCTCGCGGGTATCCGGGATCGGCATCGGGTCACCGTCGAGGCCGCGCATGATGACCGGATCGCGCAGGCCGTAGACCAAGGCGCGTTCGAGCCCGACGCACTCGATCAGCTGCTCGGTCGGCCACAACACTGTCTGGAGGCCGGAGCCGCCGCGCTGCGCCTTGCCCTTGATGATCTCGATCCAGCCGCCGGCGAGCAGGGCCTTCATGGCCTCCCTTACGTGGATGTAAGTGTAGCCGGCCCCGACGATCCGCTCCCGGTTCACGTACCAATCCCGCCTCAAGGAGACGCTGATCCTCTGGTCCGTGCCGGCGATCGACATGGCCTCCGCGACGATTCCGGCGATGGCGTGGTTGCGCTTGGGATCGCTCGTCCACGGGAGCGCGCGGCAGTCCCGGATGCAGGCCGGATGACGCCACCGAAACGACATTGGGAGGTCCCGCCGTACCTCGGGGTCGGTAGCCGCGGTGGCAGCTTGCGCGTTCTGCGCGGCCGTGAGATTAATAGAGTACATCAATCGTTCAGTGTCTCAGACCCGATCGTCGCCTATCGCTTGCCGGCTTGGAGCGACGGTCGGGCACCCCTCCGCGGGGCATCTGCATTTTTCGATTGACCGCGGATCACTGATCCCCTACCAACCAATTCTCGAATACGTGTGCCTTGCTTGATTCGATGAATCGCAACCTGCACCGTACCCGAAATGTTCTCGCCCTGCAACTGAGCCCAAAAACTGTCTGGTGACAGGGCGAACGTGCGGGCTACGCGAACCCATCGAAATCATGGGTGCGGCGATTCATGCTGTCCTGCAGGTGACGCTGCACCGTACCGGCCAGTTCCTCGGGGCTCTTGTTCGTCCCGTTGATGGTGATCGGCGCATGCACAGCAGGACCGCCACCGCCCAGACCTCGTCCACCCGCTGAGCCAACCGGCGCCATCTTTAACGGCGTTGATTGCCCGAGCCCGCCGTCACGTGTCGGCGCCGCACCGGCCACATCCAAGTCGCCGAGCTTCTGACCCTCCGCGGTTTTCGGGGGTAGCTTCGGCTCCAGCGCCTTGGCCGCCTGCTTGGCTTTCGCGACAGGCCGTTCCGCGGTGATCGACGCGGCGCCGTTCTGATCGATCGTCAGGAACGCCTGCCCGTATCTCTTGTACATGTCGAGCACGTGTGCCCGGAATGCGCCGTACTGATCCTTGGCGATGCCGAGACAGCCGCTGGTCAGCATCCGGGCATTCGAGGCCGCGTGAAACTCGATACCGGTCCGCATCCTGCCCAGCGTGTCATCCCAGATGGCATTGTTGTTCAGGCCGATAGCGTTGTTTCTGCGACCCCAAGGTCCAATCGTATTTGGCGTGATCGGATACGTTCCGGCAGGAAT
>Ga0182230_1000031_pt1 | contig 16359 bp, 13 predicted proteins | sample G6R1MG_28_FD_128384 | JGI IMG/M metagenome (GOLD analysis project Ga0182230, IMG submission 128384) | Miscanthus phyllosphere microbial communities from Michigan, USA - G6R1_NF_07NOV2016_LD1 MG | ecosystem: Host-associated > Plants > Phyllosphere > Phylloplane/Leaf | place: USA: Michigan...
CGGCGCTGGATCGAGCACTCGCGCTCGCCGAGATAGATCACGTTGCCGTGCTTGTCGCCGATCACCTGGATCTCGATGTGGCGGGGATCGGTGATGAACTTCTCCACGAAGACGCGGTCGTCGCCGAAGGACGAGGCGGCTTCGGACTTGGCGCGGGCGAAGCCCTCCGCGACCTCGTCGGCGGAATGGGCGATGCGCATGCCCTTGCCGCCACCGCCGGCCGAGGCCTTGATCATCACCGGATAGCCGATCTCGTCGGCGATGGTCACCGCGTGCTCGGGGCTGTCGATGACGCCGAGGAAGCCCGGCACCGTCGATACGTTGGCGGCGGCGGCGGCCTTCTTCGACTCGATCTTGTCGCCCATCGCGGCGATGGCGCCGGGATTGGGGCCGATGAAGACGATGCCGGCGGCTTCCAGCGCCTTCGGGAAGGCCTCGCGCTCGGAGAGGAAGCCGTAGCCCGGGTGCACGGCCTGCGCCCCCGTCTGCTTGCAGGCCTCCACGATCTTCTCGATGACGAGGTAGGACTGCGACGCGGCGGCCGGACCGATATGGACGGCCTCGTCGGCCATCGCGACGTGCACGGCGTCGCGGTCGGCATCCGAGTAGACCGCCACGGTCTTGATACCCATGCGCCGCGCGGTCTTGATCACCCGGCAGGCGATCTCGCCGCGGTTCGCGATCAGAATCTTATCGAACATCCTTCGGGCCGCCCTGCATCGGATCGCCGGATTGCAGACCGGCTTATTCGTTCCGATAGAGCAGATGTGACGCGGACGGAAGCTGTACCGATAGGCGGTTCACGCCGCGAGGGCGAAGTGCCGGCGGGAGCGAGCGGCCGGCTCGCGGATCCAGCGGTTCGCTTCCAGGGCGAAGGCGGTCAGCGACTCGGCCGACCCCTGCGCCTCGCGCACAATCTCCTGAGCGATCCGCGCGGCGACCGGGCTCGGGCCCGTGCGGCCGGTGAACGTGGCTGCGAGCCAGGTGGCGGTCTCGCGGTCGACGTAGCCGGTGGAGCGCTCGCCCCACACCACGTAATCCACCACCGTCGCCACGAGGAAGTCGGCGAAATCCTCCGAGCTCGGCACCGCGCGCTCCAGGGCGACCAGCAGGTCGACCTCCTCGCGGCGGGTGATGCCGTCCGGGATCACCTCGCGCTTGAGGGCCAGAAGGTCCTCCGCCGAGATCTCGCCGGCCGAGACGGCATGGTTGCAGAACTGTTCAACGGAGATCTGGATCATCTGAGCCTGCCTTCGCGACCTTCTGTGAGGTCGTCCCTGTCGTTCCGTGTATCGGACAGTACGAGGCGGCTGATCTTCCGGAGGTTAACGGCCAAATCTGAATGGCTCTTCAGGTAAACACCTGCCAACGAGAGAGCGTTATTCGAAGGTTGCGGTGTTTCGTTAGCGGAGAATGACCACGGCCCAGGCCGGTGTCGGATCGCACGGATTTACAACCCAGGCTCCCATCGCCCCGTAGTCCGCACGGCGGCGGCGTGGCACATTGCCGGCTCCCGACGCGGAGGCGCGGCGGGGTGGATTTCGGGAGACAGCCCGCGTGACGACCCTCTACGTGAGCCATCCCGCCAGCTTCGACCACGTGGTGCCGGAGGGGCACCCGGAGCGCCCCGCCCGCATGCGGGCGATCGAGCGCGCGCTGGAGGACGAGCGGTTCGCGTCCCTCGTCCGGGTGCAGGCGCCCCGGGCCGAGCCCTCCGTCGCCACCCTCGCCCATCCGGCCGAGTACGTGGACGCGCTGATGGCGGCGGTGCCCGAGCAGGGCATGGTCGGCATCGATGCCGACACGATCCTCTCCCCCGGCAGCATGGAGGCGACACTGCGGGCGATCGGCGGCGCGGTGCACGCCGTGGACGCGGTGATGCGCGGGGAGTGCAGCAACGCCTTCGTGGCCATGCGCCCGCCGGGCCACCATGCCGAGCGGATGAAGGCGATGGGCTTCTGCCTGTTCAACCACGCCGCCATCGCCGCCCGCCACGCCCGCGCGGCCTTCGGCGTCGACCGGGTGGCGTTGGTCGATTGGGACGTCCACCACGGCAACGGCAGCCAGGACATCTTCTGGGACGACGACGCGGTGCTCTACTGCTCCACCCACCAGATGCCGCTCTATCCCGGCACCGGCGCGGCCTCCGAGCGGGGCAACAAAAACACGATCGTGAACGTGCCGCTCCACGCCAACGACGACGGCGAGGTGTTCCGCGAGGCGTTCGAGGCCGGCATCCTGTCCCGGCTCGAGGCGTTCCGGCCGGACCTCATCCTCATCTCGGCGGGGTTCGACGCGCACCGGCTGGACCCCCTCGCCAACCTGCGCCTGGAAGCGGAGGATTTCGCCTGGGCGACACGACGCCTCATGGAGGCGGCCGAGCGCAGCGCGGGCGGGCGCGTCGTCTCCGTGCTCGAAGGAGGCTACAGTTTGGAAGGGCTGTCCAAGTCGGTCGCGGCGCACGTCAACGCCCTGATGGGCCACTGACGCCGGAAACAATAAACGAAACGATGCTTGCGCAGCACTTGTGCGTTGCACGAACCGGGGCGGGATCTCGCGCACTGGTTGAATGAATTATTAGACCTTTTGCAAATAGGGTCGCGGCCTCGATACAGGAGTGCTTCGCGGCCCCATGGCAGCATCCTCACACAGGTGCACGGCGGCGATCCGGAAGCTGCGCGGCGACCGGACGGGGACGACGGCTGTCGAGTTCGGCCTGCTGATCGTTCCGTTCATGCTGACGCTGCTCGGGGTGTTCGAGGTCGGCTACACGTTCTTCATGATGTCGGCGCTCGATTCCGCCGCGCGGGGAAGCGCCCGCGCGGTGATGACGGGCGCGGTCTCCACCGCCGGCATGACCGCCAGCCAGTTCCGCACCACGATCGTCTGCCCGAAGCTGCCGGCCAACTTCGCCTGCGGCGACGTCTTCATGAACATCAGCGTGGTGCCGGCCTCATCGACCCAGACGGGGTACTATTCCTACGTCAACACGGCGAAGAGCGCCCTCGTCGTCCCGCCCCTCGACGTGACGCAGAACCTGTTCTGCCCCGGCTCTGGCGGGCAATACGTGGTGGTGCAGATCCTGTACCCGGCCAGCTACTTCACGATGCTGTTCGCCGGGTCGGCGTCGGTCACTTACAAGGGCAAGAAGGTCAACGTCCTGATGTCGACGGCGACGTTCCGGGCCGAGCCGTATAGCGGCGGCGCCGCCTATGCGGGCTGCTGACGATGGTGCCCGCCGCCCTCCTCACCCGGTTCGGACGTGATCGCGCGGGGATCGCCGCCGTCGAGTTCACGCTCATCTTCCCGATCCTGCTCGGCGTCTCGGCGGGGATCTTCGAGTATTCGAGCTTCGTGCGGCAGTCGCGCCAGCTCACGGACACCGCCAACTCCATCGCCGAGATCCTCGCGGCCGATGCCGACACGACCGTCTCCTCGACGGACCTGCATTACGCCGTCGATTCCACGATGCTGACCTTCCCGAAGGTGCTGAGCGACTCGACGCGCAAGGGCATCGCCTGGGCGAACGACATCACCATCTCCCTGACGGGGATCAGCTTCGCGCCGACCGTCTCGGGCTGCACAAGCGGTTGCACCTACAAGGCCGCCGTCAACTGGACCGGCGGGGCCAAGCAGCGGGTCTGCGGCAGCCTGCAATCCTCCGCTACCGACACCAACGCCCCGAGCCCGACGACCCTGCCCGCGAGCCTGTTCACCCCGGTCGCGAACCCGCAGGGCGGCAACGGCTCCCCGCTCTTCGTCGTGGTGGCGGACGTCACCTACACCTGGTCGCCGGCCGTGTTCACGGGGCTGCTCAACGCCGTCACCCTGAAGCGCTCGTCATACATCAACCCCCGCTACGTCAGCTCGCTCAAGTACACGGCCGGCAGCGGCGACGATGGATTTGGCCAAGCATGCTCCGGTTACTGACCATGCGCGCATCGACGCTGCGATCCGGCCTGCTCGGCCGACTTCTCACGATGGTGCGCCGTGCCTGGGCGGCCCGCGCGGGCAGCCTCACCACGATCACCGCCTTCTCGGCGATCCCGATGATCGGCTTCATCGGCCTGTCGGTCGATTACGGCATGGAACTGGCGGCCAAGTCGAAGCTCGACCACGCCGCCGACGCGGCGGTGATCGCCGCCATCACCAGCGCCCAGACCTACATCGTGACCTATACCGGCACGGGCGATCCGACGACGAACGCGATCACCGTGGGGAAGGCGCAGGCGCTGGCGCAGTTCAAGGCCAATACCGGCTCCCTGCCGGCGGCCGTGCCGACCCCGAACATCACGATGAGCGTGTCCGGCCGGGTGGTGAGCGCCAGCGCGTCCTACTCGTTCTCGATGCCGACGATCTTCATGCGCGTGCTCGGCACGAAGACGGCGAGCTTCACCGGCACGGCGGGTTCGACCCTGACGATCCCCGCCTTCACGAACATCCACATCGTGATCGACACCTCGTCCTCGATGGGCATCGGTGCCACCACGGCGGACCAGCAGATCGTCTACAACGCCACCGGGGGCTGCGCCGTCGCCTGCCACCACACCGGGACGACCGATCTCGCCCGCAACAAGGGCGCGACGCTGCGCATCGACGTGGCCAAGAACGCCGTCGTCTCGGCCTTGAAGCAGATCATCTCCTCCGGCAACGCGACCCGCTTCCAGGTCTCCGTCTGGACGATGAGCACGCAGTTCACCAACGTGTTCCCCCTGTCCAACAAGATCTCGAATGCGGTGACGACGGTTCAGGCCCTCGACATCACCGACAGCGCGAAGGACGGCGGCACCAACACGACGTACAGCCTCCAGACCCTCGGCAACTCGCTGAACACCGACGGCAACGGCCTGACCTCGGCCACGGCCCAGGGCTTCGTGATGCTGATCACCGACGGCGTGCAGGATTCGGACATGAAGGTGAAGTCCGGCAGTAACTGGGTGGACGGCTACGATTCGAACTTCTCGCCCTATTCCCCGTGCCAGACCCCCAACTGCAAGAGCCTCACCGGCTTCGCGGTGCCGATCATCATCCAGTCCTTCGACCCGACCGCCTGCAACTCGATCAAGTCCAAGGGCTACACGTTGATGACGCTGAACACGAAGTACATCGTGCCGCCGTCGAACCTCCAGAGCAGCAGCGCGACGCTCAACAGCGTGTTCGACTTCGTGAAGGCCTATCTGGCGAGCTCGATCGCCTCGAACCTGTCGTCCTGCGCGACATCGTCGAGCTACGCCTACGCGGCCGACTCGCCGAGCGAGATCAACACCGCCGTCCAGCAGATGTTCTTGGCCGCCGGGGCGCAGGCGCGGATCACCAACTGATCCGCGCCCGGGCGGCTGCGGTTACAGCGGCTCGTCGCCCAGGTGCTCGATGCCGAAGCCCGAGAGGCCGACATAGGAGCGCGACGAGGTCGCGAGGTTGCGGATCGAGACGACGCCGAGGTCGCGCAGGATCTGCGCCCCGAGGCCGACCTCGCGCCATTGCCGGGCGCGCACGGCCTCGGCGCCCTCGTCGTTGACGCTCTTGAGGGGCACGCCCGCCGTCCCGTCGCGCAGGTAGACGAGGACGCCCCTGCCCCTCTCCGCGAAGCGGCGCAGCACCGCATCGATCTGCGCGCCGCCGCCGATCACGTCCGCGGCGACGTTCGACCGGTGCAGGCGCACCAGCACGTCGCGCCCATCGCCGATGTCGCCCATCACGAAGGCGAATTGCTGGATCGTCTCGAACGGCGTCGAATAGGCGTGCGCCGTCATCGTCCCGTGCGCCGACTGGACCTGGAAATGGCCGACGCGCTCCACCAGCCGGTCGCGGGCCTGCCGGTAGGCGATGAGGTCGGCGACCGAGATCCGCTTGAGCTTGTGGGTCTCGGCGAAGGCGTCGATCTGCGGCCCCTTCATCACGGTGCCGTCGTCGTTGGCGAGCTCGCAGATCACGCCGACCGGCGGCAATTCCGCGAGCTTGCACAGGTCCACCGCCGCCTCGGTATGGCCCGAGCGCATCAGCACGCCGCCGTCGCGGGCGATGAGCGGGAAGACGTGGCCGGGCCGCACGAAATCGGCCGCGCCCATGTTGCCGTTGGCGAGCGCCCGCACCGTGTTGCAGCGCTGCTCGGCCGAGATGCCCGTGGTGAGGCCGTGCTTCACATCCACCGTGACGGTGAAGGCGGTGCCGAGCGGCGCGTCGTTCGAGGCGACCATCGGGTCGAGGCGCAGGCGCCGCGCCTCGGCCAGCGTCAGCGGGGTGCAGACGATGCCGCAGGTGTTGCGGATGATGAAGGCCATCTTCTCCGGGGTGCAGAGCGAGGCGGCGACGACGAGGTCGCCCTCGTTCTCGCGGTCGTCATCGTCGGTGACGACGACGATCTCGCCCCGGGCGAAGGCTTCGATCACTTCGGTGACGGTGCAATGGCTCACGGCTGACGTCCTAAAATCGCGACGGATCGCTCCCGGAGGAGCGGCATCAAGGGTCAGGGCTGCCCCACCTGACCGCGATGACGGAGATAGTGATCGGCCAGCACGCAGGCCATCATCGCCTCGGCCACGGGCACGGCCCGGATGCCGACGCAGGGGTCGTGGCGGCCCTTGGTGATGAGGTCGATTTCGGTGCCGTCCCGGCTCACCGATTGCCGGGGGGTGAGGATCGAGGAGGTCGGCTTCACCGCGAAGCGCACCACCACCGGCTCGCCGTTGGAGATGCCCCCCAGGATGCCGCCCGCATGGTTGGCGAGGAAGCGCGGGCGCCCGCCATTGCCGGCGCGCATCTCGTCGGCATTGTCCTCGCCGCGCAGGGCCGCCGCCGCGAAGCCGTCGCCGATCTCGACGCCCTTCACCGCGTTGATCGACATCATCGCCGCGGCCAGATCGGAATCGAGCTTGCCGTAGACCGGCGCGCCGAGGCCCGGCGGCACGCCCTCGGCCACCACCTCGATCACCGCGCCCACCGACGAGCCGTCCTTGCGGATGCCGTCGAGGTATTCCTCATAGTAGGCCGCCGTCTCCGCGTCGGGGCAGAAGAACGGGTTGCGGGCCACCTCGTCCCAGTCCCAGCGGCTGCGGTCGATGGCGTGCGGGCCCATCTGGACGAGGGCCGCGCGGATCGTGACGCCGGGGATGACCTTCCGCGCCACCGCGCCGGCCGCCACGCGGGCGGCGGTCTCCCGCGCGGAGGAGCGGCCGCCGCCGCGATAGTCGCGGATGCCGTACTTGGCATCGTAGGTGTAGTCCGCGTGGCCCGGCCGGAAGCTGTCGCGGATCTCCGAATAGTCCTTCGAGCGCTGATCGGTGTTCTCGATCATCAGCGCGATGGGCGTGCCCGTGGTGAGCTGGCGCCCGCCGGTGCGGTCATCTGAGAAGACGCCGGAGAGGATCTTCACCTGATCGGGCTCGCGCCGCTGCGTGGTGAAGCGCGACTGGCCGGGCTTGCGCCGGTCGAGTTCGGCCTGGATCTCCTCCGCTTCCAGCGCCAAGCCGGGCGGGCAGCCATCCACGACGCAGCCGAGCGCGACCCCGTGGCTCTCGCCGAAGGTGGTGACGCGGAACAGGTGGCCGAACGTGTTGTGAGACATGGCGGCCCGCTCTAGCGCGGGTCGGCGCGAGTCACAAACCGCCGCGAAAGCGGGACGGACCTGCGCCGCGCTCCGGACCGGGACGGAGACTGTTGAAACATAAAAACTTACGTATTCGCGGTGGGAATAAAAATCCCAGGACCCTCGTGGAACTCACGTGGCATGGTCCCGCTTGTAACAGCAAAGGTTACTGCACAGGTAGGCACCATGAAGACCTCGGTCACTGCGCTCGCTGCGCTCCTCGGCGTCTGCGTTCTTTCCGCTCCCGCCTTCGCCGCGTCGTCCTACGATCCCTTCGGTGGGAGCGATGCGGAGGATTACTACACCGAACAATCCCCGTACGGTTATCAGGGCACCTATAACCCCAGCTACGGCCAGGGCGTGCAGGCCGCGCCGCAGGCGCAGGTCCAGCCGATCCCGCGCGAGGTCGTCCCCTTCACCGCGAACTACGCGCCGGGCACCATGGTCGTCTCGACCTCGGAGCGGCGCCTCTATCTCGTGCTGGGTAACGGCGAGGCCCTGCGCTACGGCGTCGGCGTCGGCCGTCCGGGCTTCACCTGGGGTGGCGTGAAGACGATCACCGCCAAGAAGGAATGGCCGTCGTGGGTGCCGCCGAAGGCGATGCTCGCCCGCCGTCCCGACCTGCCGCGCTACATGGCCGGCGGCATCGAGAACCCGCTCGGCGCCCGCGCCATGTATATCGGCGGCACCGAGTACCGCATCCACGGCTCCAACGAGCCCGACACGATCGGTCAGGCGGTGTCGTCCGGCTGCATCCGCATGACCAACGACGACGTCAGCGATCTCTACGAGCGCGTGAAGGTCGGCGCGAAGGTCGTCGTCCTGAACTGATCGCCGCTCGCGCAGCGACCTTGAGGAGCCCTGCCCGGCGCGACCCGCCGGGCAGGGTTTCTTGCGTTACGGGACGACGTGCCCGACCGCCGTCTGCGCCGGGCTGAACGAGGCGATCGGCAGATCGCAGAAGCAGCGGGCGCCAAGCGGACGCGGGCCCGGCAGCGGGCAGGAATAGGGGCGCGGCCCGGTCAGCCCGCGCTGCACGGCATCGCAATTGTAGCCGACCTCGCGCACCACCCGGCGGCGCGGCGGCGCATACTCTTCCTCGTAGGCCGGGCCACGGCGCTCGTAGCCGTCGCGCGGGCCGTCGTAATACTGGGCGCCGGCCGTCGTGACCGACGAGGCGAGGGCCAGCGCGCCCAGGGCGCCGCAGAGCCAGCGCGCGCCACCACGGAATCCGTTCATCGTCGCACTCCCGTTCCAATCGGGCCGCATCGGCCCCGTTTCGCCGCTGTCAGCGGGAATGGGGGCGAAAACGAGACGGCCCGCCCCGGGGTGGGGCGGGCCGTCTACCGATACTGTGATTCGGACGATCCGAATCAGTGGTTGGCGGCGCGCTCGGTGGCGTTCTGGGCGTTCTCGACCGTCTGGTTGGCGGCGTCGCGGCCCTGCTCCATGGCGCGGCGGGCCTCTTCGGCGCTCTGCTGCATGGCGGACTTGGCGCGCTCGGCGCCTTCCTGCATGGCGCTCTGCGCGATGCCGCTGAACTCCTTGGCCTGGGTCTGCATGGCCGCGAACTGGCTGCGGACGAAATCGGCCTGGATCTGCATGGCCTCCTGCACGTCCCGCGCGCGGACGAGGCGCTTGGCGAAGTCGAACGCCGCGTTCACGTTCTGCTCGGCGTACTCGAAGCCGCGCGACGACACGCTCTGCGCGTTGGTGCGGGCCACCTCGGCCGAACCCTGCACGGTGTCGGCGGTGCGGCGGGCAGCGCCCATGAAGCTGTCGAACGCCTTGCGGGCCTGATCGACGCTCTTCTCGGCGAAATCGCGCATTTCGGTGGGGATTTCGTAATTGGGGGTGTTGCTCATGGGGGCCGTCCTCTCGTTAGCGGCTGTTGATGGCGCGTTGTGCACTGCACAATAATCGATTCGCAGCCATATGCCACCCGCGCCGCAGGCATTAAGGTTGACATGACGTAAACGTGTGACGGCTAGCGCCATAGTCCAGCCATTGGCGCTACTAAGGGCTACAAACAGGATCGTTCGCATGCAGAACACGCATGCCGGACGCACCGGACGGGACGAACATTCGCAGCCGGGAGCGGAGTCGCGGGGCTTGGACACCGACAGCACAAAGCGGGACGCGCGCCTGTCGCCGGCCTTCGCGCTCTGGGAGCGCGATACGGCGCTGGCAGCCGCCCTGAAGGATTCGACCGGCAGCCATCTCGTCCTCGACGCGGGGGACGGGCGGGTACGCCATGCCTCGCCGGCCGCCGCGCGGCTGGCCGAGGCCCTGCGCGGGCTCGACCTGCCCGGCATCGCCCGCCAGCTCGCCGCCTGCTGCCCGTCCGAGGGCGGCCACCGCATCGTGCGCCTGCGCCTCGATCCGCGCCGGATCGCGCCGCCCTCCCTGTTCCTCGTGTCGCGCGCGGCGGATGACGAAGGTCGGCCGGTCTATCTCGCCGTGCCGTCCGGGGCGCCGGCCTTGCCGCGTCTCGCCCCCGCCCCGGCGGCGAGGATCGAGGCGCCCCGCCCCCCTGCCCCGGAAGCCCCCTCGCCCGCGCTCGAACCCCCGCGCGAGGGCGACCGCTTCCTGTGGCGCAGCGACGAGGCCGGGACGCTCACCCGCCTCACCGGCCCCCTCTTGGGGCTCACCGGACAGGATTGGCGCAGGCTCGCCGGGGGCGATGCCTCCGGCCTGCGCGCGCTTCTCGCGGCGCTGGCGGGCCGAGCGACCTTCCGCAAACTGCCGATCAGCTTCCGCCTTGGGCTCAACATCGTCCATGCCGAGGTCTCGGGGGCGCCCTCGGCGCGGGACGGCGCACCCTTCCGGGGCTTCGAGGGATTCGGCACGATCCGGGGCGTCGCGCGGGCGGATGCCGGGCCGGCGACCCTCGCCGACGACCTGATCGCCTTCGCCTCGGACGAGGATGGGATGAGCGGCGCCGACGGCACGCTCTCCAACGACGAGCACGCCGCCTTCCGCGAGATCGCGCGGGCGCTCGGGGCGCGCTATGCCGGCGACGACGACAGCGCCGCCCCCCTGGCCGAGCGCCTCGCCGGTTCGGTGATGCCCTTCCCCGGCATGCGGGCCGACATCGCGCCCGCGATCACGGACGAGGGCGACGAGAGCGGCGGCCTCCTCGACAGCCTGCCGATGGCCGCCATGGTGCATCGTGGCGAAGCGATCCTGGCGGTGAACCGTCCGTTCCTCGACATGACCCGCCACGCCGACCTCGACTCGCTGCGCGCGGCGGGGATCCACGCGGTATTCCCCGGCGGCCCCCCGAACTTCCGCAGCGGCCAATCGCACGAGACCGCCATCGGCACGGCGGCTGGCGGCGCCTTCCCCGTGGAGGTCACGCGCGGCATCTGTGCCTGGGCCGGCGGCCCGGCGGCGATCCTGCTGCTGCGCGGCCTGGACGAGAACGACCCGAGGCGCGAACTCGCCGCCGAACGTCTGGCCCGCGAGGTCCAGGCCGGGCGGGCGCTCGGGGCGGAGGCCGCCCTCGACGCGCTCCAGGCGGGCGTCGTCACCATCGACCGCGATGGGCGGGTCGTCACCCTGAACCGCGCGGCGGCCGCCTGCCTCGGCGGCAGCCCCACCGAACTGGTGGGCAGCGCCTTCGCCGGGCTGTTCGACGCGGGCAGCGCCGTGCCCCTCGCGGCGGCCCTGACCGGCAGCGGCGAGGCGCCCTCGGCCGTCCTCGCCCAGGGCCGGGCGATGACCCTCGCCCTCGCCCCGCCGCGCGCGGACGGGCAGCGGGTCGCGGTGCTCCACCGCCTGCCGGATTCGACGGCGAGCAGCGCGGCTCCGGCGGCCCGGCCCGAACCCGCCCTGCCCCGCCCCAGCAGCCTGCTGCGCCTCGATCACGAGTTGCGCGAGCCGGTCGATGCGATCCTCTCGCTGACCCACGCCATGCTGGAGGAACGCTACGGCGCCCTCGGCGACCGCCGCTACCGCGCCTGCCTCACGGACATCCGCGATGCGGGCGAGCGGATCGTGGAGCGCATGGCCGAACTCTCGGACCTCGCCGCCATCGAGGCCGGGCTGATCGACCTCTCGCCCCGCCCGCTGGCGCTGAACGACGTGGTCGCCGGTTGCGTCGCGGGGCTCCACGCCGACGCGGCGCGGGGGCGGATCGTCCTGCGCACCAGCTTCTCGGCGGATCTCGCCGAACTCGAGGTCGATGAGGCGAGCGTGCGCCGCGCGGCGACCCTCGTCATCGAGGCGGCCATCCGCCGCTCGGCGGCCGGGGGGCAGGTCATCGTCTCGACGGGCAGTGGCGAGAACGCCGAAGTGGCGTTGCGCGTCCGCGACGGAAGCCCGGCCCAGGAGGCGGCGAAATCCGCCGCGAGCGAGGACGATCCCCGCCTCGCCCTGCCCCGCGCCCTGATCCACGCCAATGGCGGGCGCCTGCGCTCCACGGCCCGGGGGGATGAAGGAACGCTGGTCGAGATCCTTCTGCCGTCGAGGCGCGGCACCCGTTCGAGCGGGCGAGACAAGTCCGCTGCTTTGTCATCGCAAGAACCCGGCTGACCGGATTGTTAGTGGCGCTTGACTGTTTCATTCTGGAAAGTCGCTTGACAGCGCGGTGACGCCCCGTTCATCACGTTTCCATTGCGCTCAATTTAACTCGAACCGGTCGGTTCTTGTGCGCAGGGGGAAGTTCCGGGGTTACCGGAGCGGCCTTCATGACGCTACACGACTTTGGAAGTCCTGGCTGCGCGGTGTGAACCGCGATACGATCAGGCACCAAAACAGGGATGAAACACGATGGAAGGCCGAGTCGTCGAAGTCCAGGACGCATGGCGCGATGGCGCCCTCGTCGATGATGCCAAGTATCGCGAGATGTATCAGGCGTCGGTCACGGATCCCGACGCCTTCTGGAGCGAGCACGGCAAGCGGATCGACTGGATGACGCCGTATACGCGCGTCAAGAACACCAGCTTCGAACCGGGCAACGTCTCGATCAAATGGTTCGAGGACGGCAAGACCAACGTCGCCTATAATTGTGTCGACCGTCATCTCGAGACGCGCGGCGAGCAAACGGCGATCATCTGGGAAGGCGACAACCCGGACGAGTCGAAGCACATCACCTATCGCGAATTGCACGCGCAGGTCTGCCGCTGGGCCAACGTGCTGCGCAACCGCGGCGTCGAGAAGGGCGACCGCGTCACCCTCTACCTGCCGATGGTGCCCGAGGCCGCCTACGCGATGCTCGCCTGCGCCCGGCTCGGGGCGATCCACGCCATCGTGTTCGGCGGCTTCTCGCCGGATTCCCTCGCCCAGCGCATCCAGGGCTGCGGCTCGAAGCTCGTCATCACCGCCGACGAGGGCCTGCGCGGCGGCCGCAAGGTGCCGCTGAAGGCGAATGTGGACGAGGCGATCAAGCGCCTCGGTACGCCGATCGTCGACCATGTGGTCGTCGTGCGCCGCACGGGCGGCGCCGTCGCCATGGAGCCCGGCCGCGACGTCTATTACGACGAGGCCGCCGAGCAGGTGACGGACGAGTGCCCGGCCGAGCCGGTGGAGGCGGAGCACCCGCTCTTCATCCTCTACACCTCCGGCTCCACGGGCCAGCCGAAGGGCGTGGTGCACACCACGGGCGGCTACCTCGTCTACGCCTCCATGACCCACGAATACGTCTTCGATTACCGCGAGGGCGACGTCTACTGGTGCACGGCCGATGTCGGCTGGGTCACGGGCCACAGCTACATCGTCTACGGGCCGCTCGCGAACGGCGCGACGACCCTGATGTTCGAGGGTATCCCGACCTATCCGTCGAACTCCCGCTTCTGGGACGTCGTGGACAAGCACAAGGTCAACATCTTCTACACCGCGCCGACCGCCATCCGCTCCCTCATGGGCGGCGGCGAGGGCCCGGTGAAGAAGACCTCCCGCCAGAGCCTGCGGGTGCTGGGTTCGGTCGGCGAGCCGATCAACCCGGAAGCCTGGGAATGGTACTACAAGGTGGTGGGCGACAGCCGCTGCGCCATCGTGGACACGTGGTGGCAGACCGAGACCGGCGGCATCCTCATCACCCCGCTTCCGGGCGCCACCGCCCTGAAGCCGGGCTCGGCGACGCGCCCCTTCTTCGGCGTGCAGCCGGAGATGGTCGATGCCGAGGGCAAGCCCCTGCAGGGCGCCTGCGAGGGCAACCTCTGCATCACCGATTCCTGGCCGGGCCAGATGCGGACGGTCTACGGCGACCACGAGCGGTTCGAGCAGACCTACTTCTCGACCTATCCCGGCAAGTATTTCACCGGTGACGGCGCCCGCCGCGACGCGGACGGCTATTACTGGATCACCGGCCGCGTGGACGACGTCATCAACGTGTCGGGCCACCGGATGGGCACGGCGGAGGTCGAATCCTCCCTCGTCGCGCACCCGAAGGTCTCCGAGGCGGCGGTGGTCGGCTACCCGCACAACGTGAAGGGTCAGGGCATCTACGCCTACGTCACCCTCAACGAGGGCGAGGACGGCGACGACGCGCTCCGCAAGGAACTGGTCGCCTGGGTGCGCAAGGATATCGGGCCGATCGCCTCGCCCGACCTGATCCAGTTCGCCCCCGGCCTGCCCAAGACCCGCTCCGGCAAGATCATGCGCCGCATCCTGCGCAAGATCGCGGAGGACGATTTCGGCTCGCTCGGCGACACCTCGACGCTCGCCGATCCGGCGGTGGTCGATGACCTAATCGACAACCGGCAGAACCGGGGCTGATCTTTCCCACATCGCGTGGGCAAGCATACGGGGCGGTCGCCGGAGAGGCGGCCGCCCCCAATAACAAGAGCGAACACGACAAAGCGTGACCAGGGAGCGGAAGGCCAAAGCGCCTTCCCGGGAGGATGGTTAGATGAGTGGGTCAAGGGTTGGACGGCTGGGGGCGAAAGTCACGCCCATAGGAGCGGTGGGCACGGACACCGTCGATCCGCAGCTCGAACGCATCGCCCGGACGCCGGAATTCCAGCAGCTCGTGGCCGAGCGCACCAAGTTCGGCTGGATCCTCACCGGCCTGATGCTGGTGGTCTATTTCGGGTTCATCGGCCTCATCGCGTTCGACAAGTCGGTCCTGGCGATCAAGGTCGGCGGCGGCACGGCCTCGCTGGGCCTGTTCCTCGGCGTCTTCGTCATCCTCTTCGCCTTCCTGCTCACCGGCATCTACGTCACCCGCGCGAACACGCGCTTCGACGCCCTGAGCGACGCCCTCAAGCGCAAGGTCGCCCGTTGATGCGCCACGCTCCCCTCTTCCTCGGCCTGACCCTCGCCACCATGGCGGCGACGGCGGCCTACGCCGCCGGGCCGGATCTCGGCGCCGTGCAGCAGGCGGCCACGAACTGGCCCGCCATCGGCATGTTCCTGTTCTTCGTGCTGCTGACGCTGGGCATCACCTACAAGGCGGCCATGGGCTCGAAGTCGGCCGCCGACTTCTATGCGGCCGGCGGCGGCATCTCGGCCGGCACCAACGCGCTGGCCATCGCGGGCGATTACATGTCGGCGGCCTCGTTCCTCGGCATCTCGGGCCTCGTCTACACCTCCGGCTTCGACGGGCTGATCTACTCGACGGGCTTCCTCGTCGGGTGGCCGATCGTGCTGTTCCTGATCGCGGAGCGGCTGCGCAACCTCGGCAAGTTCACCTTCGCCGACGTGGCGAGCTTCCGCCTCGACCAGACCTCGATCCGCATCATCTCGGCGACCGGCACCCTCGTGGTGGTGGCGTTCTACCTGATCGCCCAGATGGTCGGCGCGGGGAAGCTGATCCAGCTGCTCTTCGGCCTGCCCTATCTCTACGCGGTGGCCATCGTCGGCGTGCTGATGATCGTCTACGTCGCCTTCGGCGGCATGAAGGCGACCACCTGGGTGCAGGTGATCAAGGCCTGCCTGCTGCTGGGCGGCGCGACCTTCATGGCCGGCGCCGTGCTCTATTCCTACGGGTTCAACCCCGAGATCCTGTTCAAGAAGGCCGTCGACGTCCACCCGAAGGGTGATGCGATCATGGCGCCGGGCGGCCTCGTGTCGAACCCGGTGGAGGCGATCTCGCTGGGCGTCGGCCTGATGTTCGGCACCGCCGGCCTGCCGCACATCCTCATGCGGTTCTTCACGGTGTCGGACGCGCAGGCCGCCCGCAAGTCGGTGTTCTATGCCACCGGCCTGATCGGCTACTTCTACATCCTCACCTTCATCATCGGCTTCGGCGGCATCGCCCTGCTGATGTCCGACCCGAGCTACTTCAAGCTCGGCGCGGCCGGGACCTTCGACAAGCTGAAGGACATGGTCGGCGGCACCAACATGGTCGCCGTGAACCTCGCCAACGCGGTGGGCGGCCCGTACTTCCTGGGCTTCATCTCGGCGGTGGCCTTCGCGACGATCCTCGCGGTGGTGGCGGGCCTGACGCTCGCCGGCGCCTCGGCGGTCAGCCACGACCTCTACGCCCAGGTGATCGCCCGCGGACGCACCAACGAGGCCGCCGAGGTCCGGCTCTCCAAGATCGCCGCCGTCGTCATCGGCATCGTGGCGATCTATCTCGGCTACGTCTTCGAGAACCAGAACGTCGCCTTCATGGTCGGCCTGGCCTTCGCGGTGGCGGCGAGCTGCAACTTCCCGGTGCTGGCGATGTCGATCCTGTGGCGGGGCACCACCACCTGGGGCGCCCTGGCGGGCGGCCTCGTCGGCCTCATCGCCGCCGTGGCGATGGTCGTGCTGTCGAAGGCGGTTTGGGTGACGACCTTCGGCAACCCGGTCGCCCTGTTCCCCTACGACAACCCGGCACTGTTCTC
>Ga0182230_1000032_pt1 | contig 16343 bp, 10 predicted proteins | sample G6R1MG_28_FD_128384 | JGI IMG/M metagenome (GOLD analysis project Ga0182230, IMG submission 128384) | Miscanthus phyllosphere microbial communities from Michigan, USA - G6R1_NF_07NOV2016_LD1 MG | ecosystem: Host-associated > Plants > Phyllosphere > Phylloplane/Leaf | place: USA: Michigan...
CGCGCCGAAGGGCGTGGTGCTCGGGCACGACGCGCTGGCGCGCAAGCTCGCGGTCCTCGATCATCTGCTGGGCTTCCGCCCGGACGATGTGGTCGTCGTTCCGCTCCAGCTGACCTTCATCTTTGGGATTTGGGCGAGCCTCCTGGCGATCCGCTCAGGGGCGACCCTCGTCCTCGTCCAGAAGTTCACGCACGCGACGCTCGCGAGTCAGTTCGCCGCAGGGGCGACCGTGCTCGCCGCGGTGCCGACCATGCTGCGGGCCTTGCTCGCCGATGGCGCTCCGCCGGGTCCCCAGCTCCGGGCGGTTCTCACCGGCGGCGAGGCCCTCAGCCCGTCTCTTGCTCAGGCGGTCTGCGGCAGCTGGCCGGAGGTCGAGCTCGTCGACCTCTACGGCTCGACTGAGACCGGCTCCTGCGATTTTCACCATCGGTCGGGTGCCGCGAGCGAAGCGGGCTCCATCGGCACACCGACCGAGGGCGTGTCGTTCCGCATCGTCCGGGACGATGGCACACCGGCATCTGAGGGCGAAGTGGGCGAGCTGCGGATTCGCACCGTGTGCGGCATGCACGGCTACCTCGACAACGCCGAGCTGACCGAGTCCTCATTCGAGGCGGACCACTTCAGAACGGGTGATCTCGCACGCCTGCGCCCGGACGGTCAGGTCGAGATCGTCGGACGCTCGAAGGAGATCATCTCGCGCGGCGGTAACAAGATCTCGCCACTGGAGATCGAGAACGCCCTCTGCGCGCATCCCGACGTCGCTGCAGCCCTGTGCGCTGGCGTTCCTAACGAGCGCCTCGGCGAGGCAATCCACGCGGTCGTCGTACTCAAGCCTGGGCTTGCGCTGACGGTGGATGAACTCTGGCGCTGGGCGTCGGCTAACCTCGAACGCTACAAGGTGCCGGACGTGATCGTCTTCAGTGACATGCTGCCATCTGGCGCGACCGGTAAGGCGAGCCGGGCAATGGTCAGTACGCTCACACTGGTGTCCACCGATACTTCGACAACCAGCATGCCTCGCCTGCCGCTGGGCGTTTGAGCATCACATGCTCAAACGCATTCCAATCTAAACCGAAAACGGAGGAAACGATGCCGGTCCAGCATGCTCCCTCGCCCCTGCCCGAGGACGAGGCATGTCCCTGTCGCGAGGGCATGTTCGCGACCCGCGACGCCGACCGACGCCGCTTTCTCTTCGCCGCCGGTTCCGGCATCGCCGCAGCCCTCTCGGCGGGTCCGACTCTGGCCGACGACGCAGTCCCGGCCGGCGCCCGCCATTTCGATGTACCCGATGACCCGACCAAAGAGCAGGGCCGCCCCGTCGCTGCGGATGGCGGATATGGATCACGCTCTCAGTTCGAGAAGGCCGTACGGGTGCGCTACCCGACGCCCAACGAGCACACGTCCTGGTCCTTGACCCCACTCGCCGCGCTTGTCGGAAACATCACGCCCTCTGGGCTGCACTTCGAGCGGCACCATGGCGGCATCCCAACCATCGATCCCGACCACCACAGCCTCGTCGTCCACGGCTTGGTCGGCACCCCGAAGCGGTTCAGCATGGACGACCTTCGGCGGCTGCCGTCCGTGACGCGCAAGCACTTCATCGAGTGCTCTGGCAACGGTTTGACCGAGTGGAAGAAGCCGACGCTCAAGAACGTCCAGGGCACGCATGGACTGCTCAGCACGTCGGAGTGGACCGGCGTGCTCTTCTCGACGTTGGCCCGCGAGGTCGGCCTGCAGGAGGGAGGCGTATGGGTTCTCGCCGAAGGTGCGGACGCAGCCGTGATGACCCGCTCCATCCCAATGGAGAAACTACTCAAGGACGGGATCATCGCCTATGGCCAGAACGGTGAGGCTATCCGACCCGAGCAGGGCTACCCCATGCGCCTGCTACTGCCCGGCTACGAGGGTAACACCCACATTAAATGGCTGCGCCGACTGAAGGTCAGCGACAAACCTTTTATGACTCGCGAGGAGACCTCGAAGTACACAGATTTGATGGGGGACGGCCGCGCACGTCTTTTCTCGCTCGATATGGACGCGAAGTCGGTCATTACCTTCCCGTCCGGCGAAATGCGTCTGCCTGGTCCTGGCATTTACAATGTTACGGGCTTTGCCTGGTCGGGACGTGGGCGCGTACAGGCGGTTGATGTCTCTCTCGATGCGGGCAAGACTTGGTATCCAGCTTACCTCGGCTCCACGCCGGAGCCGATGTGCACGGTGCGTTTCACCTTCCCATGGACCTGGGACGGCACGCCCACCGTGCTACAGAGCCGGTGCTTGGACGAGACCGGCTACGTCCAGCCGACACGCCAGCAGCTGCTTGCCATCCGCGGCGATCACGGCCCATCCGCCTCGATTTACCACCTGAATGCGATCCAGAGTTGGTCCATCGCGAGCACCGGGGAGGTAAGCAATGTTCATGCGTGATCGCGAATATGGCGTCGATTCGAAAGCCGTAGCCCTATTGGTCTTAGCCCTCCTCGCAACACCTGCGGCGTCCCAGACAGCGGCTGATACCCGGCTCGGCGTCGGCAAGCCGATCACCGAAGCCGAACTCGGATCGTACTTCTCGATCCCACCGAGCGGGAAGGGAATGCCGTTGGGGCACGGTAGCCCCCAGGAAGGCGCTATAGTCTTTCAAGAGCACTGCGCAGCATGTCACGGTGACAAGCTTCAAGGCAACATGGCTCCGGGCATCGGTGCAGACCGATTGATCGGTGGCCGCGGTAGTCTTGCGACAGACAATCCTATCAAGACAACTGAAAGTTACTGGCCATATGCCACGACGCTGTTCGACTACGTCAAGCGGGCGATGCCGTTCAATGCGCCAGGCTCACTCACCGATGACCAAGTCTACGCAGTCGTCGCTTACATCCTATCGGAAGGACACATCATCTCGCATGATGAGACGTTGAACGCGACCAGCCTGCCAAAGGTGAAAATGCCCAACCGCGATGGGTTCATCCCTGATCCTCGGCCGGAACTGAGCCTATATCGATAAGACGCAATTATGCGGCTGCACCGCTCCCGAGCAACGACAAAGTGGCTTAATATTATTCTCAGCGATGTCTGCTTATTGAATACTGGAACCTGCGCTTTCGTGTCCGGATTGGGCACGATCCCGCAGCTATGCGACCGCTCGTGACCCTTCGGCGTATAGAGCACTGTCCAAGTTATCTGAAACTGTCATCCGTGTTGCGCTACGAGCGACACAGTAAGCATCTTAATATCATGACTGCTACGGCTTGTTTTGCTTCGACAACGGCGTCCCCCAATCGACGATTGAGAGGTCGAGCGGTAGGGCTTTGTGCATTGCCGATGGTGGCGTTTTCCTAGCTAGGCGCAGCGGTGAGCCAGTCGCCTCAGCGTCATTAAAGCCAGCAGTCCCTCCATCGACCGTAGCTGGAATGGTAAGGATCTCGAACACGTAAGGCAAACCGTCCGCGAGAAGTCCGTTCGGACCATCCATAACGTGCAAGTGAAGATGTGGCGCTTGGCTGTTGCCGCTGTTGCCAACCTTGCCAAGGAGGTCACCGCGTTTGACATGATCGCCGACGGCTGGGCCGACACTTCCGGGCTTGAGATGGGCGTATAGAACGAACGCTCCGCTAGCGATGTTCATGATAATGAAGTTACCGTCCGCTTCGCCGATCGGCAGATTTGACGGCAGCGCGCCTGGTGTTTGATCAGGCAAGTCGTTGCGCGAACCAACCACCGTGCCGTCCGCCACGGCCAGCACCGGCTCTCCGTAGATGCGGTAGCTCTTTACGTCCTTCAGATCACCGCGCACGATCCGGTGCTCGTCATCAATCTTTTCCCAGTCGATTGCGTAACGCTGTGCCAAGCGAAACGCCCCGTTGAGTGGCAGGAGGGCTCGGACATGTCGAACTGAATCGCAGCAGCCATCCCCGACGACGTAGCCACTGCCGTGCAGCGGCGCCGCGAGGACAGGCAAAACTTGATCGATGACCGGGGTTCTCGCGATCTGCATCGACAGATCGGCCTTCAGAGGCTCGGCGAATCCTTCGACGTCGAGAACGAGCGTCTCAGGAATACGCTCGCCTGCCTGCAGGGTGAGATGAAGAAAGACGATCCCGAACTGATAAGCTCCCAGCGACGCCGTTGCGTTTCCCCGACGACCACCAAGCGACAATCGCTCACCGATCGCTTCCCGATCGAGCGCCAGGAGCGGCCGTTTTGAGCTACCGTCCATCACGACAAGACGCTTGAGGTCGAACCGCCCATCCAGCACATTCGAGAGGCGTAGTTCGTAGACGAGGTGATTGAGGCCATCCGACATGGGAACGACGCGTGGAGTTGTCAGTGCATCGGCAATGAGTGGTGTCATGACGGGCACCGTAGAGGCGGCCGGTTGTGCGGTTTCGGCGGCTTGCACCGATCCGCAAAACAGAGGGGCGATGATGGCTACAGCGTGGGCAGGAGGCAGGGAGCGCATGAAAATCCTCTAAGCTGCGGTAGCCGCTCAGCACGCCACAGCGGCCGTTTGAACGAAATAAGAGAAGCCGGAACGGTTTTACTGATACCTGGATTTCGAGCAGATCACCTGGAAACTGGAAACCGCGCGAACACGACGTTTGTTTGCAATGGCACGACGACCATCGGTCCGGACCTCCAGCGTGGTGAATGTCGCCGGGCGAGATCACTTATCACTTTGGACTAGTCGCCGTTCACTCAACCTTGCGACGCGAGCGCTCGAGGATGCTAACGTCCAGATCTGGCCGTAAGCGGTTCGTCCGCTTCGAAGATGCGCCACTGAAAAAGCGGACGAACCTCATTCGACCGCTGTTGTCGAAAAACTCAGGCCCTGAAGCGGCATTCATGAGATAATTTACTGCGGTCGAGAGAGAATCAATCAAAAGCTTAAATAATAGATTTTGGCGTCTTAGTCTATTATTACTCGCCAAGTATCCGCACACTCGCCGCCTACTTGCTTGGCGCCATTGACTGATTTTGCGAGGTAATCGACCTACGATTAGCGCTGGCCCCGTTTTATGTTTCGACAGGCCGCACCTCCGTCGATCCCGAAATGATGAGCTTTTGAATTATGGCCAACTTAGAACTGAAGGCCGACATACCGCCAGCCTGGAGGGGTTGAGCTGGAGCGTTCGAGACGCGGCGGCACGTCGTGGATCAACCGAATCCGCTCTTGGCCTAGCGCGGCTCACCACGCCACTGCGCGTCGTGTGCGCCAAATTGCGTGGCCTCACGCCGACGGGGCCGCCGCGCGGGCGTCGCGCTGACCTCTGACCAGCCAGATCCGGATCACCCAAACGGCTCGAATGAGCACGGCTGCAGCATAGGCGAGGCTGATCGCGATCAAAGCCATACCGATCAGCGTATTCCCCGCATCGTCGTACTTCAGCGAGTCTATCAGCGGCAGGAACATCACGTAGGAATGCGAAAATGCAAGCAGGCCAAATAACGACCAGGCCAGGATGATCAGGAACGTGCCGGCAATCCAACCATCCAGTTCACCCATAGTCCATTCCCCCCCAGGGGCCGGCTTCATACTCGCAACTATCTTTAAAAGCCATATCGGCCACCTATTTTTAAATTGAAATCGATCGTTGAATTGAAAATTTAACAGCAGACAAAAAGTAAAATTTCAAAGATTGAAGATTGCTTGGGCTGGATCGGCGCGAAGCTACGATCCGGGCCAAACGTCGGCCTGCGCCTCCTGCGGCCCTCGTCCCAGACACCGAATGTCCTCTCCACTCCCCCGGCTTTAAATCAAAAAGCTGTTTTATAAAATCAATACCGATTTTTAAACAAAAATGTATTTTATTTGGCAAACATAATTCACTCCGATACGGTCAAGCTGCCGATCTCGTGAGCGGCCAAATATCTAAAATACTGCGGCAGATCGCTGGATACGGACTCTTTCCGTGGCCTGAACGCGGAACTTTGGGTTGTCGCCTGCACGAATGTGCGCGCGGCGTCGCATGTGGGGATACGATGACCGATCTCAAGACGCTCTTGTTGTGCAGTTCGGCGATGCTGGTCTCAGGCGTCGCGGCAGAAGCCGCCGACCTTCCAACCATGAAAGCCGCGCCGATCGAGTATGTGCGCGTATGCAACGCCTACGGTGCAGGATTTTTCTATATTCCTGGCAGCGATACCTGCCTTCGTATCTCAGGCCGCGCGCGGTACGATTTCCTGTACCAGACCAGCAAGGTCCGCACCGGAACCGGCGGTGATCTGACCGGCTATCTTGGCCTCATGCGCATCAACCTCGATGCCCGCACGCAGACCGATTACGGCACTCTACGGGCCTTCGTGCGTCTCGACCTCGCCGACCGCAGCGGTCCCTTCCTCACCTCCGGATCCCGTCAGCGGGAGGGCTTGGCGTTCCCGGGGCTCGGGGCCGACGCCTTCAACCGTACGCAGACTTACGTCAACGCCGACAAGGCCTTCATTCAGTTCGCCGGGTTGACGGCCGGCCGGGCCTCCTCGTTCTTCGACTTCTACGCGCACGACTTCGAATTGATCGGCGGCACCGCCGGTTCGGACACGTTCAGCACGAACCTGCTGGCCTACACGGCCACGTTCGGCAACGGCGTCACCATGACCGCCTCGATGGAGGATCCGACCTATCGCCGCTTCCCGATCTTTGGAACCGGTTCCGCGGTTGGCGCCTTCCCGGGCGCGGGCGGGTTTGCCGGTTACAGCAACGCCTTCAATCCCTTCACCCCCTCGACCTTCTTGGCACCAGTCGTCGTCGGACCCGGCAACGTCGCATTCGTCGACGTGACCCAGAAAAGCCGCACGCCCGACTTCATCGGCGTCGCGCGCATCGACCAAGCGTGGGGTTCTGCCCAGCTGTCGGCGGCCGTCCACGAAATCAATGCCGGCGATGCCGGCAGCACGGTGGCCGGTGTCACGACGGCGACCAGCGCCCTCGGCATCTCGCCAACCGGCCGAGCCTCCAACGCCTACGGCTGGGCGGTGCAGGGCGGCCTGAAAGTCAACCTGCCGTTCATTGCCAAGGGCGATACGCTCTACCTGCAGAGCGCGTACGCTCAGGGTGCCCTGACCTATGCCGGCATCTCGAACTACACGGCTCCGTACGATGCCCTCGCAGCGGCTCCGGTGGGCGGCGGCTCCTTCGCCCAATATTACGCAGACGCCGTCTTGAACCCAGCCACGGGACGGCTTGAACTGTCGACCACGTTCTCGGCCGTCGCCTCGCTTCTCCACTATTGGAGCCCCGCCTGGCGCTCGGCGTTCTTCGGAAGCTACGCGGAGATCGACTACAACACGAAGGGCCGTAACGCCCTCGGGCTCCTGGGCTTCGGCTTCGCACCGGCGGGCGCCAGCGCCGCCAACGCCCTGGCCTTCGCGACGAGCCCGGTGCTACGCGGCAACAACCAGGTCGTCACCGGTGCAAGCCTGATCTGGACCCCGGTGAAGGATCTCGATATCGGCGTCGAGGGCGAGTACATCCGCACCGCGCTGAACAGCGGTGTCACGCCGGACATCTCTAAGAATTCGCTGCGCTACGTGAATGCGCAGGACGCGGCGCAATTCCGGTTCCGTGTGCAGCGGGATTTCTAAACGCGGCCTCTCCGCGCTCCACCCTGAATGCATTGGCAAAAGGACTCGGTCGAAAGGCCGAGCCCTTTTACTCGTTTGAATTCGAACGCCTGTGCCGATCGATTTTTAAGCACTTAAAACTTATTTTTATTGCCCATCCAACCACGTGCTGTACAAATAATTTAGCTCCTCGGAGGCTCTTTGGGCCGCTGAGCGGGCGATGGCTGTGGTTTTGGTTTCGGCGGGCTCAGGTACCGGAGCAGGGCGAATCCAACCCAGAGCTTCAGACCCATAAGACTTCGCCGACCGGGAAACCGGTCGGCATTTTCGTGTTGGCGCCTCGGTGTCGAGACCCTGATCGCAGCCGCCGGAGCCCAGCAGGCTCCCGCCCGGGCTCATGGGTCTTGGCTTCACGGTGACGGCGCTTCGAGCGTTCTCCCTTTGATCAGGCCCGTGGGGCCGAGCGTTCATGGCAGCGCACGGTATCAAGCATCGGCGGCAGTCTTCACGGGACTATCCGATTGAAACGGAATTTATAAATTCAAATTCACTCAAAGACCGAAAGAATTATTCCGCAAGAAAAGATAGAATTTAATTCGTCACCGTCGCACTGTGTCCTCCCGTCGCCGACACGCGACAGCAGATACAAGAGATCGAGTCATGAAAAACCTTATCCTGGCTTGCTCGTTCGGCACCATGCTGATCTCGGGCTCCGCCTTCGCGCACGAGTCCGCCGCGCAGATCGATCCCAGCCTCATCGTCCGGACGAACGGGAGCGGTCTCGACGCGTGGTCTTCCTCAGAGGGGAACGATAAGGCGGGCGGCATGTGGGAGGGCGCGACCGGGTACAGCGCGGCCGTGCCACAGCAGCCCGTCTATACCGGGTCGGTTCCGTCGAACCGGCAGTGGAGCCACCTCAACACCCGCACGTACCATCGCAGCGCGCCGTCCTACTGACCTGTTGGCTGGTCGCCTGCCGCAAGCGCCATCTTTGTGACGCGCTCTCGCACGCCGAATCGGCCTCCACTTCGGCAAAGAGCGCTCTCAGGCGGCAGGCGACGCCAGCCCTTCCACGGTACTGACCGCCGATGCCGCAGCTCTCACACGGCTTCGGTCCGGGCGACACCGGGACCGTTGGGGCCGCAATCCTGGAACGGCCAGAGCAGGGTAACACAACAACCGGTCCCGTCGCTGGCGAGATCGAAGACCGCGCTGTGGAGCCGGGCGATCGAATCGACTAGGCTCAATCCGATCCCGAATCCGCTCTTGTCGGTCCTGAATGCACCGCGTCGGTAGCGGGTGCGGACGGCAGTCAGCTCTTCGGCGGGGATACCGCAGCCGGTATCGGTGACGCGGATGGCCATGGGATTCTGCAGGAGCGCGACCTCGACCCAGCCGCCGGACGGGGTGAACTTCAAGGCGTTGTCGACCAAGTTGCTGACGGCCTCGAAGATCAGGCTGCGGTCGCCCTCCACCTCGGATGCGCCGTCAGGCCGCTCCCACCGGAGCTGGATGCCCCGTTCGGCCGCAAGCGGCTCGTAATACTCTACGGCATCCTCCAGCAGCCGGCTCAGGTCGACCTGCGTAAAGCCGGATCGGCGCAGGCGATCCTCCATCTCGGAAATGCGCAGCAAGGCCGAGAACCGGACGACGATCGACTGGACTTCGGCGAGCACATCCTCGTTGCAGGCACGGAAGGCCTTGACACTGTCGGCCTTGCGCAGGGACCGCTCCAGCGTGCCGATGACCCGGGTCAGCGGCGTCCGCAGATCGTGGGCGATGTTCTCATTGACGCCCTTGATCTCCAGCATCAGCCGCTGGAGCTGGTCGAGCATGTCGTTCACCACGCGGGTGAGATGGGCGAGGTCGGCCGAGACGCCGCGCGTCGGCAGCCGTTCGCTCAGGTCCCCGCGCATGATGCGCACCACGGCCGATGTGATCGCGTCGTTCTGCCGGAGCGATCCGACGCCGAAGATCACGGCGCCGATCAGGCCGATGACGATGGTGGCCGCCATGCCCCACGAGAAGGTCTCGACCAGGGCGTTCTCAAGGGACTGGAGATCCTTGGCCGAGCGGCTGACCAAGACGGACTCGCCGCTCGGGAGTTGGGTGAGCTCGCTGAACAGCGTGCGCGTCCCGTGCTCCGTCTGCTGCGTCAGGACGAAGGGATGGCCGATCGGTGCCGTCGCCGGGTAGGGGATCGGCGCACCGGCGCGGCGCGCGTGATCTGGCCCGAACAGCACGAGCGGGCGCCCACCCTCCGCGAAGTCCTCCGACGCGTCGATGCGCTCGCGCAGGGCCCGGGGCGGCAGGTTCAGGAGGTGCTTCGACTCCCATTCCACCCATTCGAAGGCGGCCTTGCGGCCGTAGCTGCGTGTCTCGACGTACAGGAAGCCGCACAGGGCGAGCGAAGCGCCCCCGAAGGTCGCGAAGAACAGGCTCGCGACCCGGAAGCCGCTGGTGCGGCGGACGTCAAGAAGGCGCACGGAGGATGAAGCCCGTGTTGCGCACCGTGTGGATGCGGGGGTTCAACCCATCGGGGTCGAGCTTCTTGCGGATCTTGCCGATATGGACGTCGATGACGCTCGACTGGTGGTTGAAGCTGTAGCCCCAGACCGACTCGAAGATCATCTTGCGGCTCACTAGCACGCCGGCGTTCTGCATCAGGAACTCGATGATCGCGAACTCCTTGGGCAGCAACTCGACTTCGCGACCGGCGCAGTGCAGGACCCGCTCGATCAAGTCGAGGCGCAGGTCGCCGACCACCAATTCGTTAATCGTCTCGGCGGCCATCTTGCGGCGGGCCAGCGCGTCGACCCGGGCGGTCAGCTCGATGAACTCGAACGGCTTGGCGAGGTAGTCGTCGCCGCCGGCGCGCAGGCCATCGACGCGTTCGTTGACGGCCGAGAGTGCGCTGAGGATCAGCACGGGCGTCGAGACCTTGGCGGCGCGCAGCTTGGTGAGCAGCGACAGGCCGTCGATCTCCGGCAGCATGCGATCGAGGACGATCACATCAAAGTTACCTTCCAGCGCCTTCCGCAGACCGGTTGTCCCGCTCGGCGCCTCGTCCACCTGAAAGCCGTATTCCGTCAGCGCCGAACCGATCTCGGCGGCAACGCGGCGATCATCCTCGACGACCAATACACTGGGCATTCTTTTTTCCTTCTTATTTTGTATCTGGTTGTCCGATTTGGTCTCCTGCGGCTTTGCAGGGGAGCCGGGATTATCCTCTCCGGGCGCGCTGTCAAATGGCGGTCGGTCTCCGTTGGTGGAATGCGTCATTTGGCCGGCAAAGCTTACGAGATCGTGATTGGGCTGGCTCATGCTCCTCACTCCGCACTGGCCCACTCGGAGAGCTTGGCGGTCGGCGCCTTCGAGACGGAATCGCCCTTCGGAACGACCCGAGCACCGTCCTGGAGGGTCGCCGGGGGGTTGAGGACGACCGTGTCGCCACTCTTCAGCCCCGTGCGCAGCTCCAGTCGGGTGCCGAGATCGCGTGCAATCGTGATCGGGCGGAGCCGCACCGTGTCGTCGGGCTGCACCACCGCGACGCGCGTCCCTGTCGCATCGAAGATCAGCGCCTCGGACGGCACGGTCACGCGGGGATGCGTGCGCGGCACCGCGAAGGTCACGGCGACGTAGAGGCCGGGACGCAGGATCCCATCGGGATTCTTCACGTCGACCTCTGTGTCGAGGGTCCGCACGGAGGAGCGCAGGGCGACCGAGCTGCGCGAGACCGTCCCGTCGAACACGCGATCCGTCATCTGCGCGATGCGCACCCGAGCCTGGACGCCGTCATGGATGCCCACCGCCGCCGATTGCGGCACCTGGACCGAGACGCGCAGGACATCCGTACTATCGATGGAGAAGAGCGGCGTCCCCCCGCCGGAATCTGCGTGCACGAGGTCGCCGACATCGACCATGCGGGCGGTCACGACACCGTCGAACGGCGCGACCACGTTCTCGAATGTGGTCAGCGTCCGCAACCGGTCCACTGTGGCCTGCTGCGCCGTGATGTTCGCCTCGGCAACCTTCACCTTCGCGTCGGCAGCGGTGAGGGCCGCTGTGGCCGTCAGCATGCCGGCCCGGGTCTGATCGGCGTTCTGCTTGGAGGCCCAGCCCTGTCCGGCCAGCGTCGAGGTCCGGGCATCGGTGGCGTTGGCCAGCGTAACGTTGGCCTTAGCCTGCTCGACATCGGCGCGGGCGACGGCGAGTTGGGCCTGGAATTGGCCGAGCTGGGCCTCGGCCTGGCGCGCCTGCTGGTCGAGGTCGGGGGCGGCGATGCGCACGAGCAGCTCGCCCTTCTTCACCCGCGAGCCGATATCCACCCGGCGCTCGGCGATGTAGCCGGTGGCGCGGGCGAAGATGTCGGCATGGTCGAAGGCCTCGGTCTGGCCCGGCAGGGTCAGCATCATCGGCCGATCGTCCTCTGTGGCCGACAGGGTGCGCACCGTCGGGATGAAGTCGGCTGTCTCAGCCTGCGTCACCAGCGAGGCCTGATAGGTCTGCCAATGGTGCCAGCCACCGAGGCCGAGAGCGCTTCCGAGCGCCAGGGCGGCTACCAGGAAGGGCCGCTTGCGCGGGGGCGGCAGGTCGGCATGCGCCAGCGTCTCCCCTGCCCCGTCCTGCCGCAGGGGATCAATCTCGACGGCGTGGTGATGCGCCTGCTCCGTGGCTTCGTGGGCGTCGAACGCGTGAGCGTCGGGATCTAGGCGCATCAATAATCCTCGAGGGGCTTGATCGGGCTGTGTCGGAGCAGGGTGTAGAGGAGCGGGACGAAGAGCAGCGTCGAGAGCGTACCCATGCCGATCCCGCCCATGACCGCCCGGGCGAGGGCAGCGTTCTGCTCGGCGCCTTCGCCCGACCCGATCGCCATCGGGATCAGGCCGAGAAACATCGCCGAGGCGGTCATCAGCACCGGCCGCAGCCGTGTGTGGCCGGCCATCAGGGCGGCCTCACGCGCCGAGCAGCCCGTGGCCTCCCGGTGCTCCTTGGCGAAGGTGACGAGCAGGATCGAGTTCGCGCTCGCCACGCCGACCGACATGATCGCCCCGAAGAGCGCTGGGATCGAGAAGGCGGTGCCGGTGATGAACAGGCTCATCACGATGCCGCAAAACGCGAGCGGCAGCGCGGCGATGACCACGAAGGGATCGACCCAGGTCTGATAGTTCAGGACGAGCAGCAGGTAGACCGCCACCAGCGCGATCCCGAGCCCGATCTCGATCCGGGTGAAGGCGCTCTCCATACTCTCGATCTGGCCGCGAACCAGGATCTTGTCCGGGGCCGGCAGCTTGGCCTGCGCGTCGGCGACGATCCCGTCCACGGCGTTGCGGACGCTGCCGAGATCGGCGTTCTGGACGTTGGCGAGGATGTCGAAGGTCGGCTGCTGGTTGACGTGATTGATCACCGTCTGCTCCGGCTGCCGCTGCATCGTGGCGATGTTCGACAGCAGGATTGGAATGCCCGGCCTGTCATGGCCGGTGGCATGGACCGAGACCGGCGTGTTCATCAGCTGGTCGATGTCGGCATTGCGCCATTCCGGCGTCTGGACCCAGAGCTGGTAAGGCATCCCAGACTTCGGATCGGCCCAGAAGTTCGGGCTGACCTGGAAGGAGCCCGACAGCGAGACGTTCATGTTCTGCGCGATCGACTGTTCGCTGACGCCCATCTCCGAGGCGAGCCTGCGATCGACGTTCACTGACATCTGCGGCGCATCGACGATCTGGTGGAGGTGGACGTCGACCGCCCCGCGGACGGCCGAGATCTTGCGCACGAGATCGCGCGCGACGGCGAGATCGTCGGCGTCGTGGCGTCCCGACACCTGCACGTCGATCTGGGCGATCGTGCCGAAATTGAGGATCTGCGTGATGATATCGGAGGGCTGAAAATAGAAGACGTCGTCCGGGAAGGCGTCACGCAGGACCTTACGCAGGCGTGCCTCGTAGAACGAGATCGGCTTGTGCTCGCCCTTCAGGTTGATCAGCATCTGGCCGTCATTGTAGGCGACGAACGATGCATCCATGAATGCGAAATTGTAGTTCGAGGCCGGCAGACCGATATTGTCCAGTATGAGTCCGAGCTCGTCCTTCGGGACGACCTGCCGGACAACGTCCTCGACCTGCGCGAACCGCTTCTCCGCCTGCTCGATCCGCTGACCCGGGCGGGTGCGGATGTGCAGCGTCATCTGGCTGGACTCGATCTGCGGGAAATAGTCCTGCCCGACGAAGGGGAAGATCGCTGCGGTCAGCGCGAAGACGGAGAGCACGCCGCACAGGGCGCGGCCCGGGTGGCGGAGCACGGCGGAGAGAAGGCCGACATAGCCCGCGTGGAACCGCGTGAAGCCCCGCTCGAAGGCGCCCCGGAAGGCGAGCGCGCCGCGCAGCGGATACCGGAACACCCAGCGGAGGGGACGCGTCACGAAGGTGAGGCCCCGGCCGAGGATCGAGCGCCGCCGCGGCGCCACCCCGTCGACTGCCGGCTCTGCGCCGCCGTGATGCCGGGCGTATTCCGGGGCGACGAGGACGTCGATCAGGATGGCGACGAGCGTCCGCGACAGCAGGTAGGAGGTCAGCATCGCGAACACCACCGCCTCGGCCTGCGGGACGAACAGGTAGCGGGGCGCGTCGGTGAGGAAGAAGACCGCCGAAAAGGCCGAGCAGATCGCCAGCGTCGAGATCAGTGCTGGCTTGGCGATGCCCGCGACGCCCTCGACCACCGAACGCCGGAACGGGAAACCCTCCTCGAACATCCGGTAGGTGTTCTCGATCGCCACCGTGGCGTCGTCCACCAGGATGCCAACCGCGAGGGCCAGCCCGCCCAGCGTCATGACGTTGATGGTCTGCCCGATGGCGACCAGGATCGACAGGGATGTCAGGATGCAGAGCGGGATCGAGACGAGCACCACGAGGGTCGAGCGCCACGAGCCCAGGAACAGCAAGATCGCGAGGCCGGTGAGCCCGGCCGCGATCACCGCCTCGCGCACCACGTCGGAGATGGCGTCCGAGACAAAGACCGACTGATCGAACAGCGGCGTGATCGTCATGCCCTTCGGTGCGGCGGCGTGGATGTCGGGCAGGGCGGCCTTGACGGCGTTCACGACGTCCAGGGTCGAGGCCGCGCCGTTCTTCAGCACCTGCAAGAGGACGGAGTGATGGCCGTCGGCGCGGACGATGTTGATCTGCGGCGGAGAACCGTCCCGCACCTGGGCGACGTCTCGCAGCAGAATCGGCTGGTTGTTCTCGACCTTGATCGGGATGCGGTTCAGCTGATCGACCAGAAGCGGGCTTGAATTCAGCCGAACCGTGTATTGCTGCGTCCCGATCTTGGCGAGCCCGGAGGGAACGACCAGATTCTGCTTGAGCACCGCATTCAGAACGTCGAGCGGCGTCATGCCGATCGCGCGAAGTTTGGCCGGGTCGAGATCGACCATCACCTGACGCGGCGCGCCGCCATATGGGGACGGCAGGGTCGAGCCTGGCACCTCGGCGAGACGCCGACGGGTTCGGTACTGGGCGTAATCGAAAACCTTCGTGAGGGGCAGCTTGGACGACGACAGGGCCATCTGGATGACCGGCACTGACGATGCGGAGAACCGCATAATCACCGGCGGTTGCACCCCGGGCGGCATACGCGAGCGGATGGCGTTCATAGCCGAATCGACCTGTGTAATCGCGAGATCGATACTGACCGCCGAATCGAAGTAGATCCGCTCTGTCACGGTACCCTGGATCGAGGTCGACTCGATCCGCCGGATGTTGTTCACGTTGCTCGACAGCGAGAACTCGCTGTAGTTCGTGATGCGCTGGACCATGTCGGTCGCGTCGAGGCCGTTATAGGTCCAGACCACCACCACCACGGGTATATCCACGGATGGCAGCACGTCCTTCGGCGCCACCGCAATCGAGCCAATGCCTGCGAGGAACATGAGAACGGCAAGAACATAGAAGCTCTTGCGGAACTTCAGGGCGAACCGAACAAGATCCATGCGGCCAATCGTACTTTTCGCCCGAGTCCTGCGGATCTCCGGGCCCCGTCTTTGGCCTCGGTTCAAGATGGCAGAATGAGGCTTGCAGTGTGGATGATAAGCGGGCTCATGCCGTGCTCCACAACGATATAAGTCACTCTCGACAGTGCTTCGAATGAATTCGCTCTTACATCTTGAAGCAATTTTTAGTTTGGAAAAAAGAAGCGATCGATCTTTCAAAAATTGCGGCGCGGGTGGCGCTCGTGTCCCCGGTGCCTGAGCCACATACGGGCAACGGATTTAGGTGGTGAAGATAATTTCAAAGACTATAATATTCTTTATTTTTTAGAGCCGTATTCATTTGTGCTCCGTCGAGCGGGGCTCGTAGATTGGATGTGTCGCATAAACGATCGCGCAGCCGTCAATCTTTGTCCCTGCGGCGCGACAGATTCGTAGCATCAATGCGCAGCACAACTCGATGACGCAGAAGCTGGCGCTTTCCATATGATCTAGCCCGAGCCAGAACGTTAATTTGCGCGATCAAATGACCCATGATTGGGGCCGATATGCCAGATAATACAGTCTAAAGACATATTAAACGCTAATCTTTGGACCATGAGACTTTTCGGTCGTGATTTTTCGAGATTAATTGATGATAAAACAGCGAGCAACAGCAGTCTTTATTTTCATTACCCTATCCGGTCTCGTCACCCCAGCCTGGTCCGAGAGCGAAATGCCTGCTGGCGGAGCATTCATGAGTAGCTATACATTGGACCCCTATTTCGATCCACGATCACAATATTCCCAGCGTCATTCGCTTGGCGAC
>Ga0182230_1000034_pt1 | contig 16119 bp, 14 predicted proteins | sample G6R1MG_28_FD_128384 | JGI IMG/M metagenome (GOLD analysis project Ga0182230, IMG submission 128384) | Miscanthus phyllosphere microbial communities from Michigan, USA - G6R1_NF_07NOV2016_LD1 MG | ecosystem: Host-associated > Plants > Phyllosphere > Phylloplane/Leaf | place: USA: Michigan...
CCGCGGATGCCGCGGGGCGCGTAGCGCGTCGCCGCCACGACCCGCTCGGCCTGCGCGGCATCGTCGATATTGGGGATCATCAACGACTGCGCGCCGGCATCGAGGATGCGCTTGATGGTGATGGGATCGTCGCTCGGCACCCGCACCACCGGGTTGGTGGCGTTCTCCATCATGGCCTGAAGCTGAAAATAGATATCCCGCAGATCGTTGGCCGAGTGCTCCATGTCGAGGAGCAGCCAATCGAACCCGGCACCGGCGACGATCTCCGTCGAGATCGGGCTGGCGAGGCTGCACCACAGGCCGATCTGCTGGCGCCCGTTTCCGAGGGCAGCCTTGAAGCGGTTGGTCAGGCTGTCCATGGCGATTCCTCCGGAGCGTCTCGGCATCTGCGTGCCGTCAGGCTATCAGGCGCAGCCTTTCCGCCGAAGGTCAAAGCCAAAGGCTGGATCGATCGATGCGGCCCGCGCATCGATCAAGCCGGCGGCATCTCCGTCAGGATCGCGACCAGCCGGGCGATCAGCGGCTCGTCCGCGCCGCGCCGCCAGGCCAGGACCAGCTCGGCGGGGCGGGGGGCCGGCAGCAGCAGCGGCCGGAACACCACGCCCTCGAAGCGCAGGCGCTCGGCCGCCGCCGGCACCAGGGCGATCCCGAGCTCGGCCCGGACCAGGGCCAGGATCGCGTGGATCTGGGTAAGGCGCTGCACGATCCGGGGCTCCACCGCGGCCTCGGCCAGCAGGCCCTGAATCAGGTCGTTGAAGTAGCGGGCCTCGTTTGGCGCGTAGGCGATCATCGGCTCGCCGCCGAGGTCGGCCAGGGTGAGTTGCACGCGCGCGGCCAGAGGATGTCCCGCCGGCAGCGCCGCAACGAGCGGCTCGGCGAGCGCCCGGACGGCGATCAGGTCCGGATGGGTGACCGGCGGGCGGACCAGGGCGGCGTCGATGCGGCCGGCGAGCAGCGCCTCAAGCTGATCCTGGCTGACCATCTCGCGCAAGGCGAGCGTGACGTCGGGCAGCGCCCGCCGAAGCACCGTGACGAGGCGGGGCAGGAAATCGTAGGCCGAGGCCGCCGTGAAGCCGAGCTTCAGCACCCCCGCGCGCCCGGCCGCCACCTGGCGGGTGACGTGGGTCGCGGTCTCGGCGAGCCGCAGGATGCGCTGCGCCTCCGGCAGGAAGCTGCGTCCGGCGGCGGTCAGCCGGACGGAGCGGCTGGTACGCTCCAGGAGCTGTACGTCGAGGATCCGCTCCAGCACCTGGATCTGCCGCGACAGGGGCGGCTGCGTCATGTTCAGCCGGGCGGCCGCGCGGCCGAAATGCAGCTCCTCCGCCACAGCGGCGAAGCACCGGAGCTGGCTGAAGTCGAACATCAGTTTTCCCCTGCGCGCCGGGACGCGAAGGAGGACCATAAAGCCTCGGCGCTCCTCGGTGGTTCGCCCGATAGAGGTACGCGCTTCGACCGGATCCACGCATCGGTCCAGGGATCCCAAAGGGCCCGCGGCCCTTTGGCGGGGTTCGGGGCGCGGAGCCCCGAAAGCGCGGCGTCCTTACGGCGTCAGCTCGTGGCCGGCATAATCGATCTTGCCGTCGGGGCCCTTCGTCCAGACGTGCATGACGTAGTCGAGCCGGGTGATGTCGCCCTTCTTGTCGTAGGCGATCGGGCCGATGACGGTGTCGACCGGCTTGCCCTGGTGCAGCCAGTCGGCCAGCGTCTTGCCGTCGCTGGAGCCGGTCTCGGCCAGCGCCTTGGCGAACACCTGCACCGCCGCATAGGCGTACAGGGTGAAGGCTTCGGGATCGATGCCCTTGGCGTTGAGCGCGGCCACCGCCGCCTTGGCATTCGGGTTCCTGCGCGGGTCAGCCGGGAAGGTCATCAGCGTGCCCTCGGCGGCCGGCCCGGCGATCTGTGCGAACTCCTTGTCGGCCACGGCGTCGCCGCCCGCCACGATCGCCTTCAGGCCTTGATCGTGCATCTGCCGGAGGATCAGCCCGGCCTCGGTGTGGTAACCACCGTAATAGACGACATCGACGTTGGCCGATTTCAGCTTGGAGACGAGCGCCGAATAGTCTTTCTCACCCGGGTTGATGCCCTCGACCATGACCTCCTTGCCGCCCTTGGCCTTGAACGCCTTGAGGGTCTCGTCGGCGAGACCTTTGCCGTAGGGGGTCTTGTCGTGAACGAAGGCGACCCGCTTGTCCTTGACGTGCGTGGCCAGGTAGGTGCCGGCGACCGCACCTTGCTGGTCGTCCCGCCCGCAGGTGCGGAACGTGTTCCACATCCCGCGGTCGGTGAACTTCACGTTGGTGGAAGCCGGGGTGATCTGGATGATGCCCGCGTCGAGATAGACGTCCGAGGCCGGGATCGACACGCCGGAATTGTAGGTTCCGACCACCATCGTCACGCCGGCACTGGCGAACTTGTTGGCCACCGAGACGCCCTGCTTCGGATCGGAGGCGTCGTCGCCGACCGTGGTCTCGAACGTCCGGCCCTTGAGGCCGCCGGCCTTGTTGAGATCCTCGATTGCCTGGCCGGCACCGTTCCGGATCTGCGCCCCGAAGGCCGCGTAGGGCCCGGTCAGGGGCGCGGCGATGCCGATCTTCACCGGCCCGCCTTTCTCCTGTGCCTGTGCGGGGCCCACCATCAGGAGCCCGAGAAGACAAAACGTCAGGGTTGCTCTCACGATACGCTCCCGGATCGAAAACGGCGCTGCGACGCCTGTGGGGGGCTTTCCGAAGCGCGCGCCACCGGTGCGGCGGCGCGCGGGTCACGGCGGGGATCGGCTGCCGGCCTCACGGCGCCAGTTCGTTGCCCGCGTAGTCGATCCGGCCGTCGGCGCCCTTCTTCCAGGCGTAGAGGACGTAATCGGGCCGGGTGAGGTCGCCCTTCTTGTCGTAGGCGATCGGGCCGACCACGGTCTCGATCGTCTTGCCCTGGTGCAGCCAGTCGGCCAGCACCTTGCCCTCGGTGGAGCCGGTCTCGGCCGCGGCCCTGGCCAGCACCTGCACGGCCGCATAGGCGTAGAGCGTATAGGCGTCGGGATCGATGTTCTTGGCCTTGAAGGCGGCGACCACCACCTGGGCGCTCGGGTTCTTGCGGGCATCCGGCGAGAAGGTCATCAGCGTGCCCTCGGCGCCGTCGCCGGCGATCTGCACGAACTCCTTCGGGGCGAGGCCGTCGCCGCCGACCAGGGTCGCCTTCAGGCCCTGATCGCGCATCTGGCGCAGGATCAGCCCGGCCTCGGTGTGGAAGCCGCCGTAATAGACCACGTCGATCGCGGCCGATTTCAGCTTGGAGACGAGCGCGGAGAAATCCTTCTCGCCCGGGTTGATGCCCTCGACCAGCACGGCCTTTCCGCCCTTGGCCTTGAGCGTCATCTGGGTCTCCTGGGCCAGCCCCTTTCCGTAGGGCGACTTGTCGTGGACGAAGGCGATCTTCTTGTCCTTGAAGTGACTGGCCAGATACGCGCCGGCGACCACACCCTGCTGGTCGTCGCGACCGCAGGTGCGGAACGTGTTCCACATCCCCCGCTCGGTGAACTTCACGTTGGTGGAGGACGGCGTGACCTGGATGATGCCGGCATCGAGATAGACGTCGGAAGCCGGGATCGACACGCTCGACGCGAACGCGCCCACGACCATCGTCACGCCGTCCGCGGCGAGCTTGTTGGCCACCGAGACGCCCTGCTTCGGGTCGGAGGCGTCGTCGCCATAGACGGGCTCGAACAGCCGGCCCTTGATCCCGCCGGCCTTGTTGATGTCCTCGATCGCCTGACTGGCGCCGTTCTTCACCTGCACCCCGAAGGCCGCATATGGCCCGGTCACGCCGGCGGAGATACCGATCTTCACCGGCCCGCCCTTGTCCTGGGCCTGTGCGGCACCGATCGTCACCAGACCGGCAATCGCCAGAGAAAGTATTGTCTTCATATCCGCCCCCGCGTTCGAAGATGAACTCGCACCGCCATCCGCACGCGACATTTCGGCCGGACTTACAAACCGTCTATCAGCTTGCGACGACGTGGGACCGACCCTCAGTTCAACGTGCCGCGCCGTCAAGGCCACACGCATAGGGATGATGGGCGCCGGCTTTCAGTGACGCCGTCCCGATCCTGCCGGAGAGGTCTCGGCGTTCGCCGACCTCAGGTGGCGTGGCTTCGAAGATGCATCGGGCGGCCACATCCGTCGCAGCCCATCGAGATCGATGACCGCTCCTCCACCGCCTGGCCGCAGGCCGCCCGCCACCACCCAGCCGGGGCACGGCCGATGAGTCCGCATGGGGATGACTCCGTGGATTGGGCGGAGCGCCGCCGAATCGCCGAGCAGGGCCGGGGGGATCGCGCCTGGTCCCTGTGGGGTCCGTATCTCAGCGAGCGGCAATGGGGGACGGTGCGGGAGGATTACAGCCCGGACGGCAATGCCTGGCGGGCCCTGCCGCACGAGGAGGCCCGCTCGCGCGCCTACCGCTGGGGCGAGGACGGGCTGGCCGGGATCTGCGACGAGCGCGGCAGCCTCTGCCTGGCGCTGGCCCTGTGGAACGGCCGCGACCGCATCCTCAAGGAGCGCCTGTTCGGCCTGACCAACCAGGAGGGCAACCACGGCGAGGACGTCAAGGAGGTCTACCACTACCTCGACGCGGTCCCGAGCCACGCCTACCTCAAGCAGCTCTACCGCTACCCGCAGGCGCCGTTCCCCTACGAGGCTTTGGTGCGCGAGAACCTGGCGCGCGGGCGCGACCAGCCGGAATACGAGATCGAGGAAACCGGTATCTTCGAGGACGGGCGCTTCTTCGACATCACCGTCGAATACGCCAAGGCGGATGCCGACGACATCCACGCCGTCGTCACCGCGCTCAACCGCGGCCCGGAGACCGCCGAGCTCCACCTGATCCCGCAGCTCTGGTTCCGCAACACCTGGTCCTGGCAGGCCGGGCAGGGCCGCCCGCTTATCGCCGCCGATCCCGAGGGCGGCGCGACCTGCACGCATCCGCGGCTCGGCCCCTATCGCCTGGCCTATGACGGCACGCCGGAGCTGCTGTTCTGCGAGAACGACACCAACCTCCGGCTGCACGGCGCCCAGCCCGACGCGCCCGGCCCATTCAAGGACGGCCTGCACGCGGCGATCGTCGAGGGCGAGACCGCGGCGATCCGCCGGGATGCGGGCACGAAGCTCGGCCTGCATTACGCCCTGCGGCTCGAACCCGGCGCCACTGCCCAAATCCGCCTGCGCCTGTCGGCCGGCTCAAGGGTGCGCCCGGTCGACACCGAGGGTGCCGTCGTCCGGCGTCGCGTGGCCGAGGCGGACGCGTTCTACGAGGGGCTTCAGGACGGCATCACGGACCCGGATGCCCGCGCCATCTTCCGGCAGGCCGCCGCCGGCCTGATCTGGTCGAAGCAGCTCTATTGCTACGACGTGCGGCGCTGGCTGGAGGGCGACCCGCTCCAGCCGGTCCCGCCCCGGGAGCGTGAGGGCGGCCGCAACAGCCAGTGGCGCCACTTCGCGGCGGCCGACGTGCTGTCGATGCCCGACACCTGGGAATATCCCTGGTTCGCTGCCTGGGACCTCGCCTTCCACTGCCTGCCGCTGGCTCTGCTCGACCCGGACTTCGCCAAGAAGCAGCTCCTGCTGCTCACCCGCGAATGGTACATGCACCCGAACGGGCAGCTCCCGGCCTACGAGTGGGAGTTCGGCGATGCCAACCCGCCGGTCCATGCCTGGGCGGCCTACCGGGTGTTCGAGATCGACCGGGACCGCCGGGGCGGGCGCGGCGACCTCGCCTTCCTGGAGGGCGTGTTCCACAAGCTGCTGATCAACTTCACCTGGTGGGTGAACCGCAAGGACGCGCAGGGGCGCAACGTCTTCCAGGGCGGCTTCCTGGGTCTCGACAATGTCGGGGTGTTCGACCGGTCGCGACCGCCCCCGGGCTTCGGGGTGGTCCACCAGGCCGACGGCACCGCCTGGATGGCGATGTACGCCCTCAACATGATGCGCATCGCCCTGGAGCTGGCGCTCCACAACGACGTCTACGAGAGCACCGCCTCGAAGTTCTTCGAGCACTTCTTGCTCATCGCCGAGGCGATGACCGAGATGGGCGGCCAGGGGGGCGCGCAGGGGAGCGGGGAGGGGTTCGGCCTCTGGGACGAGGTCGATGAATTCTACTACGACGAGGTCGACATCCCCGGCGGCGGGATGCTCCCCTTGCGGGTCCGCTCGATGGTCGGGCTGGTGCCGCTCTTCGCCGTGGAGGTGATCGAGCCCTCCGTGCTCCAGCGGCTGCCGGACTTCGCCCGGCGGCTGAACTGGGCGCTGGAGAACCGGCCGAACCTAGCCCGTCTGGTTTCGCGCTGGAACGAGGGCGGCGTGAAGGACCGCAAGCTCCTGTCGCTGCTGCGCGGCCACCGGATGAAGGCGCTGCTGCGGCGCATGCTCGACGAGGCCGAGTTCCTCTCGCCCTACGGCGTGCGCTCCCTGTCGAAAGTCCACCGGGACGCGCCTTACGTGCTCAACGAGCTGGGCGCCTCCTTCACGGTCCGGTACGACCCGGCCGACTCGACCTCGAACATGTTCGGCGGCAATTCGAACTGGCGCGGGCCGGTGTGGATGCCGATGAACTACTTGATCATCGAGGCACTGCGACGGTTCCACACCTATTACGGCGACGAGTTCGTGGTCGAATACCCGACCGGCTCAGGGGCGATGTGCACCCTGAGTGCGATCGCCGACGCCCTGGAAGACCGCTTGATCGCCCTGTTCGCGAAGGATCCGGCGGGGCGCCGGCCTGCGTTCGGGGCGCGGCCACCGATTCCCCCGGCGCCCGGCGCCGAGGAGGCTCTGCTGTTCCACGAGTTCTTCGACGGCGATACCGGCCGGGGGCTCGGCGCCTCGCATCAGACCGGTTGGACCGCGCTGATCCTCAATCTGCTGCGCGACCGAGCCCGATCGCGCTAGCGCGTCGGCCGGGATATCGAGACCGGCAAGACGCGCTGTCCGTCTCGTCCCCATCGTCGTGTGTCCGAAAGCCGGAGGCCGCCTTTCGGGACGATGCGTGCGGCGTATCAGCAGCTCAGGCGACGGCCCTCGCGGCGGCCGAAGGTCCGGTAATGGGCCGCGCCGGATTCCATCTGGCCGTTCGCGATCGCCCGGCGGACATCGGGGTTGCAGCGCAGATACTCGCGCTCGTCGAAGCCGCCATAGGCGCGCTCGCCGTAGCCGCGGTCCCGATAGCCGCGGTCGCGGCCCCGGTAATCGTCATCGCGATCCCGGCCGCCGTAATCCCGATCGCCATAGCCGTAATCGGGGCCGCGTTGAGCCAGAGCCGGCCCGAGCGCGGACATCACGCCGAAACCGACGGCGACCGCTGCCAAAAACGCTTTCATCGTACCTGTCTCCTACCGGAGGCTTGAAACGCGTTGCGGCCCAGATGGTTCGATCAGCTCGGCCTGCCGGTCGAGACGCGTAGCGCGGAAAACCCATCCGCGGGTCGCCCCGAGAGCGCGGGGGCGCCCGTTCGCGGGATGTCCATTCAGCGCGTCGGAGCCATGGACTGAACAGCGTGCGTGCGAACGGCCCAACCATCGGCCATCCCGGTCGGATCGCTCTGGAGCCGGCGCTTGCGCCGAAGCTCGGGCGTACCCGGATGGCCGCCAATGGCGCTCCATATGCCGGCGCTGACGAAATCCGCCGCCTCGTCAGTCGGAGAAAGAGGTGTCCCAGCGAAATGTCCACAGACATGCCTCAGTAAAAATATTTTTTACACCAATTTATTTCGTGCTCATTTTCTGCCTGAGGTTTTTAAATATTTTATCGTAAAATTTAGATGATAATATCTTGATTTGGCAATAACGTAGATGCCGCCGTAACATAAATTGCAATCATTCAAATCAATGACTTAAAATTTTGGATTTTATTGCGCGCCTTATATGGGAACGACGCACAAAAACGTCTTTGTGCGCGGGCTGCGTCGACAGAATGATCAAAAAATCTTTAAGTCTATACAAATTACTCGATCAAAAACGGAGTCATCGAGCTCCGTCTGACCGTGGTCCTTTCATCCAATTCTTGCTGACAGCAGTATCGATGGCCGTGATGAGCCAAGCTGCAGCGGCACAGCCGGCGATGCTGCTCGACGAACTTTCGGTGGAGTCCCACGGCGGAACCGCTCCGGATCCCGGCTCGCCGCCGCCGACCGGTACGATCGGACAGCCCCCGGCCCCGTTCGCCGGCGGGCAAGTCGCGAGCGGCGGCCGTGCCGGCTTCCTCGGCAATCGCAGCGTGTTCGACCTGCCGTTCACACAATCGAACTACACCGCGGAGTTGATCCGCAACCAGCAGGCACTGACGGTCGGCGACGTCCTGGCGAACAACGCCTCCGTCCGCGAACAACAGCCGCCCTTCGGCTCACAACAGAACCTTTTCATCCGCGGATTCGTCGTCATTTCGAGAGATACGGCATTCGACGGTCTGTACGGCATCGCGAGCGTCTACCGGCCGGCGATCGAGGGCATCGAGCGCGTCGAGGTCCTGAGCGGGCCCGGCTCGTTCCTATACGGCTTCCCGCCCTCGGGCAGCGCCGTGGGCGTGGTCAACCTCGTCCCCAAGCGCGCAACCGAGACGCCCCTGACGCGCGTCACGGCGCAATACCTCTCGCGCGGCAATGTCGGCGGGACGTTCGATGTCGGCCGTCGCTTCGGAGAGGGCAACGCCGTCGGCGTCCGGATCAATGGCGTCTACCGCGACGGGCCGACCCCGATCGATCGTCAGAATCAGAACCTCGGCGCCCTGACGCTGGGCCTTGATCTCCGCGGCGACGCGCTCCGCCTCAGCCTCGATGCCGGCTATCAGCACCTCGACCTGGACGCCCAGAGTTCGGGCCTCTCTGTTCTTCCGGGAGTCCGGATCCCGCGCGCGCCACGCCTGAGCCGCAACGTGCAGCAACCATGGGAGCGCTCGAACATTGATCAGAAGTTCGCCGTCCTGCGGGCGGAATTCGACATCACGCCGGACATCACGTTGTTCGGCGCCGTCGGCGGTTCGGCGACGCAACGCGATTTCTTCACCACGCGCAGCAGCATCACACGCGCGTCCGGCACGCTGTCGCAACAAGCGACAACCATATCCGTCAAGAACGGCCAGTGGTCGGGCGAGACCGGCCTGAGGAGCCACTTCCAGACCGGCCCGATCGACCATGCGGCGGCGGTCGTCGCCACGCATTACGAGGCGCGGGAGCCGTCCTCTTCCGCATCCGGCCCACGATTCACGTCGTCACTCTACGTTCCAGTCATCGTCCCGCGCCCATACCGGACAAGGCCCCCGCTTCAGCTGACGACCCAGTCCGGATTGGACGGTCTGGCCGTCACCGACACCGCGTCCGTCCTCGACGGGCGCATCCAACTCATCGCCGGCGGCCGTTTCCAGAACGCGCAACGCGACACGTTCCTGCCAAATGGCCTCTTCTCATCGCGCTACGACAAGCCGGCCTCGACCCCGGTGGCGGCGCTGATCGTCAAGCCGTGGGATCGGCTATCGCTCTACGCCAGCTACGCGGAAGGTTTCGGCTTCGGGCCGGATGTCCCCGACCTCGCACGCAATGCCGGAACGGTGTTCCCGCCCGTGGTGACGAGCCAGATCGAGACGGGGGCCAAGCTCGATCTCGACCCGGTCGGGCTCACCCTGGCGTTCTTCGAGATCACGCAGCCATCCGGGATTCTCGACCCGAAGACCCTGATCTTCGGGCTGAACGGCGAGCAGCGCAATCAGGGCATCGACCTGAACGTCTTCGGCGCGCCAGCCGAGGGGTTTCGCGTGTTGGGCGGCCTCACGCTGTCGGACGGCCGGCTGGTGAAGACGGAGGCGGGCCGCTTCGACGGCCACGTGGCGCCCGGCGTGCCCAACGTGCAAGCCAATCTCGGCGGCGAGGTGGATCTGCCGGCCTGGATGCTGCGCGGCGTGACCCTGACCGGGCGCGTGATCTACACGTCCGCCCAGTACTACGATCAGGCGAACACACAGAAGATCCCGGACTGGACGCGTCTCGATCTCGGCGTCCGCTACAGCTTCACGGCGAACGGAACGCCGCTGACGGCCCGCTTCAACATCGAGAACGCGGCCGGCACACGATACTGGAGTTCCGCAGGATCGAGCATTCTGACCTACGGCATGCCGCGGACGTTCCTGGCATCCCTCTCGGCGGATTTCTGAAGCAGAGCCGGGCCCCCGCCGACGTGTCTGCCGGCGGGGGCCGGTCGATCGACTACATGCGGTGCATCATCTCGCGGCGCATCATGCGGTGGCGCATGTGACGGTGCATCATGCGATGCTCCATGTGACGCCGCATCATCCGGCGCTCCATGTGGCGACGCTCCATGCGGCGCTCCATACGGTCCATCTGGACGGTCGAGACGATGTCGGCCGGGGCGGCGACGGCACCGGGAGCGATCGGCGCGGCGGATGCGGGCGACGCGACGGCGGCGCCGAAGGCAGCGAGCAGGGCTGCGGTGATGAGCGTGGTGCGCAAAGGATATTTCCTCTCATATCCGCCGTCGAGGGCGGTTGTTTTCCTCGGAGCCGTGAGAGGAGCAAATCCTTCCCGGAACCAGCTCAGGAAGCCGCGGACCGCCAAGTTGGTTCCACCGCGGCCGAGGAGACATCGGAAACGGGAGAGCGGCGCTCGCCCGGACGGCCGGGACAGGTGGCGTCAGGGGCACCGGACGGGGCAAGGCGTGCCACGGCACAAATCGCCGCCGCCGGACAGGACCTGTGCGATCCGCGTAAGCAAGCGCGCAACGCGGCGAAGCATCTGAGCTCGAATCGCCCTGACGGGCGGATCACGGGCGCACACGATCCGCGCAAGGCCGTGTGGTCGCCATGGCAGATCGGCGTGTCGGGCGGCGTGTCGACGACCGAATATTCGGTTGATACGCGTGCGGTGGCCGCTCTTCGTCGTCCTCACCACCGGCGCGTTGGCCTCCGTGGGGCGGGGCAAGCCGCCGCACCCACCGTGGCCTGGCACGGCTACCGTGACCCGGTGGCCACGGTGCTGGCGACCGAGAAGGCCGGTTGCGGCGTGGAGCAGTGCCCCGGCGATCTCATCCTGGGGACGATGACGCCGTCCGCTCCATCCGGCTCGTCGGGTCGCACCGGATCCTCGACGACGGCACCGGCCCGAATCGCGCGCTGGTGATCGATACGGCGCCGGCGGGCCGCAAGCTGCTCGCGACCGGCTACTCCCTACAGAGCGCGTGCGACCCGCCAAACGCGAAGACCCGCAAAGGTTCTGCAAGCGTCATGACGACCCCTGGCGCTGCCGCGATCGAGGAGACATCGGTGTTCACGTCTGCGACCGGCAGGGTCGCGGGGCGCGCGCTTAGTTCTCGAGCCGCGGCATCGCACCGGGCGGCGGCGGCTGAGGCGTGATCGGGGTAACCGGGTCGGCGTGGTGCCGGCCATTCAGCTCCGTCGGAGCGGGACGGGGCAGTTCGAGGGCCGGAAGCGTGATGCTTTTCGGGTCGCTGAGCAGCGTGATCTGCTTGATCTCCACCGCCTGCCGCCCCCGCATGAGCGGGTTCTGGCGCACGTAACTGATGAATTCCTCGGCCGCTCGCAGTTTTGATGTGTTCTGCTCCGCCTCTTGCGCCCGAATCCGCTCGGCTTCGGCTTCCCGGACCTTGGCCTCCTTGGCCTGGTGCTGCAGTTCGAGCGAGGCGAAAGCAAGCCCTGTGGCTGCACGGTCGAACACGGAACTCGCTTTCAATGTTGGCTGGGAAAACAGAAGATAGATGCTGTTGGCGACCAGAAACGCCATCACCAAAAACACGGTCAGATCCCCCGCATGCCCGCTCACGGTCCAGAAGACCAACACGACAGCCAGCGATAGAGCCGAGCATCCGAGAAGAATGTATCGCAGTCCCGACATGATCTAGCCTAAATTCATTTTTTTGAAGCGAATTGAGCTGTTTTATAAAGGTTTGGATTCTGAAAGGCAAATCTATCGGTACTTTGTGTGGTCCACAGGTATCGGCCACAGCCTCGGCGGCGGGGAGCCGGACCCGCACGAATCACGCCTGTCTCAAGGCCGTCGGATCGATGGGATCCGCGACCGCGCGATGGCCCTGCGGCGACCCGCCGATCGTCGGATCCGGATGTGTCCCGCCGCACGCGGACCCGGCCCGGCTGTTGCCACAGCGCTCTATTCGACGGTCGATTTCTGATACATCCCGCCAGATTGGCCATGCCGATCCAGTAACCGGCATGGCGAAAAAGCGTGATACCGATATCGGGGGATATCCAGGTGGACCATTCGGACGATGTCGTCTCCGAGGCGGCACTAATCGCGGCGCTCGAAGCATCCGGCGGCGTCGGCTTCTGGATGTGGGATATCCCCAACGACGACGCCCGGGCCGATCCGGTCACGGCGTTGCTGTTCAACATCAGCCCGGCCCGGTCGCGAGCCGGCGTCAGCCTCGCCGAAATCATGCGGGCCGTCCATCACGACGATCAGGCGCATATCTCGCAGGTTATCTTGGACTGCGTGCAATCCGGCAGTTCCTATACCGCGGAGTACCGGGTCTGCTCCCCGGACGGGCGGCTGCGCTGGGTCTTTACCCGCGGCCATTTCTACCTGGACGAGAATGGCCGGCCGACCACGGGGCGAGGCGTCGTCGTCGAGATCTCGGACAGCAAGGCCGCCGGCATCGCCTTCGCGACCCGGGACGGCAACACGATCGAGGATGCCCTGAACAAGACCGCCGACCTGTGCCTGTCCCTGCACAACGCCGTCTCGGACCTGGGCGATACCCGCATCGTCACGCTGACGGAGACCCTGCTTCTCGAAATCGGCAAACATCTTGCGGACCGGCAGCGCGCGCCGGCGAACCAATCCCTGCATTGACCGCACCGGACAGGATGGGAGGCGGATGGAACCGCTCAGGCCGCGTCGCGCTGCTTCAACCACAGGCCGAATTCCTGGACGACGGACACCACGGTCTTCAGCCGCATCCCGTCCTCGGTCAGGGCATATGCCACCTTCACCGGCGTCGTCGGATAGACGGTCCGACTGATCAGGCCGGCGGATTCGAGGGCGCGCAGGTCCAGGGTCAGCATCCGCGGCGAGATGCCCGGCAGGTCGCGCCGGAGTTCGTTGAAGCGCTTCGGGCCGTCGATCAGGTAGGACACCAGCAGCAGGCGCCAGCGGCCGCCGAGCAGGTGCATCGCGTGCTCGACGGAGCACCCGGTCACGGTCGCCCTCATCGGCCGGACCCCACATGGCCCAAAGTATAATTCTTGTTCCCTGCACTAAAACTACTGCGTTCTTCCAACATTTTTCGACTGTGCTACGTAAAATTCAGGACACCACCGATACCGGCACCGACGTTACCGTACGTCTTCAGAGATTGTCTATGAAACTGTATTACATCCCCGCGAGCTGCTCGCTTGCGCCCCATATCATCGCCCGTGAACTCGACCTCGATCTGACATTCTGCCGCGTCGATCCCGCGACGCACAGGACGGAGGCGGGCGCGGATTACGTCGCCGTCAATCCGCACGGCTATGTCCCGGCCCTCGATCTCGGCGACGGCACCGTCCTGCGGGAGGGCCCCGCCATCCTGCAATATCTGGCCGACTTGAAGCCGGAAGCGGGTCTCGCCCCGCCGAACGGAAGCGTCGATCGCTACCGCCTCCAGGAGATGCTCGGATTCCTCTCGTCCGAGATCCACAAGGGCTTCGTTCCGCTGCTCTACGCCCGGCTGGCGGGGCGCTGGGTCGAGACCGCCAAGCCGAAGCTCGCGGCGCGCTATGCCTGGATCGACGCGCAGCTCGCCGCGCACGACTTCCTCCTGGGCGATACCTTCACGGTGGCCGACGCCTACCTGTTCGCGCTCACCGGCTGGGGACAGGCCCCGTGGCTGACCTCCTATTACCGGGCCGATATCCACTTCGACCACCTGCACAACCTCCAGGCCTGGTACGGCCGCGTGCGCGGGCGTCCGGCGGTGCGGACGGCGTTGCAGGAGGAGGGGCTGCCATAGGGCAGCCCCGGCCGGAACTTGGCCGTGCGCATACGGGGTTGCCCTGGGGACCGGATCGTCACGATCCACCCCAATCGCGAGCCAGCAGCATGACCTTGGACGCACGTTCGATCTACGTCACGGCCCTGAAGAACACCCACGCCGTCGAGATGCAGGCCTTGCAGATCATGGAGCGGCAGGTGGAGCGCCTGGAGCACTACCCGGAGATGGAGCAGGCCCTCCGCCGGCACATCGGGGAGACCCACGGCCAGCGCCAGCGCCTGGAGGAAGCCCTGCAGAGCCTGGGCGACACGCCGTCGGCGCTCAAGGAAGGGTTCCTGGGCTTCGTCGGAAACATGATGGCGCTGGGCCATACGCCGGCCCAGGACGAGATCCTGAAGAACACCTACGCCAACCACGCCTTCGAGAATTTCGAGATCGCGGCCTACGAGTCGCTGCTCACGATCGCCGACGCAGCCGGCCAGCAGGGCCACCGGACCGCCTTCCAGCAATCTCTCAAGGAGGAGCAGGGCATGGCGGAGGCGGTGCGCGCGCTGATCAAGCCGACGACCGAGCGCTACCTCGCGCTGACCGCGGCCGGCGAGAAGGCCGACCGCTGAGGCAACGGGTCCCGGACGGCAGGGAGCGGATACACCACTGCTCCGGGACCCAAAACGCGCGGATGGTAAGCGAGCGGCTGCGCGCCGCCTTGACCTGTTATAGTCAAGCTCTACGGAGACGGGCCGGGCGAGGTTCAGAGCACGAATACGCGATCCGCATCGGATCACGCGTGAAAAACAGTCCTGCCCCTGCGAACCGAACGGCAGCCTGACCGTTATGTCCTCGAACACTTTCCAGAGGGCAGGACATGGCCAAGCACGAGATCCTCGGCTACTTTGAGCATCGCCGCGACGGGGCCTGGGTGTGCGTTCGGCCGTTCACCCTGACCACGCGCGATGCCAGCATCGACATCCAGCAGGGCATGCGCTTCGATTACGGCAAGCGCGTCGGCGGCCTCGATCTCGCCGAGTATCTGGAGCAGCTCGGCTCGCAGTTCGGCTCATAGCCCACGATCGGTATCGGCCCGACCGGCACCTTGCCGGCGGGCCTTTTTTCGACGCGTTGAGGTCAGCGACGGGCGCCGGGCAGAAACCCGGCGCCCGTCGCCGTTTCAGGCGCCGCCCCACTGCATCGTCAGGCCGCCATCCACCACCAGCGTGTGGCCGGTGACGTAGTCGGACGCGCCGGAGGCGAGATAGAGGATCGCCTTGGCGATCTCGTCCGGCTGACCGGCGCGGTGCCACGGGATCCGCTCCAGGGACTGATCGAGCACCTCGGTCTTCTCGAAGCGGTCGGCGGTCATCGGGGTTTCGATCAGGCCGGGGGCGACGTTGTTGACGTTGATCCGGTCCTCGGCGAGCTCCCGCGACAGGCTCCGGCACAGGGAGCCGAGCCCGGCCTTCGACATGCCGTAGGGGGCGCTCTCGGGGGTCGGCAGATGCTGGGCCACGGAGGAGACGAACACGATCTTGCCGCCGCCGCCCTCCGCGCGGCGCATCCCGATGAACGGGCGCGCGCAGAACAGCGGGCCCATCAGGTTCACCCGCAGGATCCGCTCCAGCACCGAGTCGTCCATCTCGGCCACCGGCATGCCGCTCATCGCCTGGCCGGCATTGGCCACCAGGATGTCGAGGCCGCCCAGCTCGCTGCCGATGCGATCGTAGGCGGCGTTCACCGCGGCGGCATCGCCGATATCGAGCTGCAGCACCAGGGCGCGGCGGCCGGCCGCCTCGACCCGGGCGGCGGTCTCGCGGATGCCGGTCTCGTCGGAGTGGTAGGTGATCGCCACGTCCGCGCCCTCGCGGGCGAACAGCTCCGCGGTCGCCTGCCCGATGCCGGAATCGGCTCCGGTGATCAGGGCTCGTTTGTCGGTCAGGTTCATTCTGCGCATCTCGCTCGCTCGCCGCCTTCGGAGACGGCCGGATGCCGGGGCAATCGGTGCGGCCGGGGACGGTTCCGCACGCGCCGACCCGCCGCAGGCCGTCCGGCCTCCGGAAGGGCTCGAGCCAGGGTCTTTGACGCCCGCCGCGCCCGTGCCCTACTGAGGGTGCATGTCCCTGGATGCCCCG
>Ga0182230_1000035_pt1 | contig 16116 bp, 16 predicted proteins | sample G6R1MG_28_FD_128384 | JGI IMG/M metagenome (GOLD analysis project Ga0182230, IMG submission 128384) | Miscanthus phyllosphere microbial communities from Michigan, USA - G6R1_NF_07NOV2016_LD1 MG | ecosystem: Host-associated > Plants > Phyllosphere > Phylloplane/Leaf | place: USA: Michigan...
CAGGCTCCATCTTCACCGAGCCGACATCGACCACCAGCGTTCCCGGCCGGAGATGCGGGCTTATCGCGGCCACGACATCGGCCAAGCGGGAAACCGGAACGGCGAGGATGACGATCGGGCAGCGCGCCGCGGCCTCCAGGCCGGTCCGCACGGCGCCGTAGGTCAGGGCATCGGGCTCGGCCGGGCGCGGATCGTAGACGCGCAGCGCCATGTGCGGCGCGAGGTGCCGGGCGATCAGACGACCGAAGGCGCCGAAGCCGATGAGTCCGATGGCGGGGTGGAGCGGAGTGACGGGGGAGACTGACACGGTGACCTCGGGCAGGCGCGAGGTCGGCGGATCAGGAAATGGAGCAACCGCCGACGACGCAGCGGTTGGGCATGACAAGCAGGCCGCCGCTAAGGGAGCGGCGCGTAATACGATCCGGTGGGGAGCAAGCTTGGCATGGTGGGCAGCCTCTAGGCCGGGCCACTTCGCGCGTCAATCAGGCCGCCGCGATTGCGGGTTCACGGGGGACTGAAACAAAAAACGGGACGGCTTTCGCCGTCCCGTCCGTGGTTGTTCTTATCGACCTAAAAAGATCGAGGCCAGTCGCTGGAGCAGGCCCCGCGGTGCGGGCGGAGGCTCACTCTGCCCAGGACCGTCCCCAATCTAATTGGCGGCGAACGGATGCTGGGCCGAGTTGCGCTGCTCGGTGACGACCGAAGCCTTCGGCTCGCCGTTCACAGCGCGCTGGATCGAGAGCTTGGTGGCCTCGTAGTTGTACTTCTGGATCTTGGCGTCGTCGGCCGCTTCCCAGTGGATGAACACGCCGACCAGGATGAACAGGTCGTCGGCCTCATCAGCCGGGATGATGCCTTCAGCAACGGCGTCCTGGACGGCCTTGGCAACACCGTGCTGGGCCGGGCCGAACATCTGGACGGCCTGACGGGCGTCGTTGATGGTGACCTTGTTGAACATCAGGGTGTTCGGCTTGCAGGGCAGGTTCGGCGCGATGACCGCGAGCAGGCTGGTGAAGCCGTGCTTGTTGTTCACGAGGCCGTTGCAGAAAGCCGTCTCGGCGGGCGAGCCGCGCGGTCCGATGATCAGGTCGATGTGAGCGACTTCGTTGCCGTCGCCGACGAGGGCTTCGCCAACCTGAACCTTGGTGATCTTCGCCATTCGGTGTCTCTCCCTGGATTCCGAAAATGTGCCGCGGCGCCGGGCGATGCCTGCGGCCGGGAAGCCATCCTTGTTATCGGCGCCCGACCCTCCGGCCGAGCCAGACGGGCCGAGCCGGTTGGGCCGGACAGCGCGCCGGACCCTACAGCGCGACCCTGCGGCTCACAACCCGCGCAAGGCCCTGAAGGTGAGGAATTTCTTTGGACGCGGGGCTCGGACGGCGGGAACTTTTTGGTGTTTCACGCCAAGGCAGCGCCAGCCGATGCGAGGGCATCCCAGAACACGGTCGCCACCGTGAAATCGGCGCTTGTGCCGGGGTTGAGCCCACGGGCCTTGAGCGACGTGTCGAGACTGAGCAGGGGGGCCACCGGGCGGCTGGCGAGATCGAGCCCGGACAAGACGGCCTCCGCCTCCAGGCGCACGCCCTCGGCTGCCTCGGCACCTGCCTTGCGGGCAATGTGGCTGTCCGGGACGGAGCGGAGATAGGCAAGTTGGATGGCCGTGGTGCACCAGGACGGATCGAGGCCCTGGGCGCGCGCCTCAATGAGGGCCGGAAGGCCGATCGTGGCGATATCCGAGAAGCTTGTTATGTAGGCCCGGGCAATGCGGTCCCGGTCGGCCGCCTCCGCCATCGCGGCACGCAAGGAGGCGGGAGCCTCGGCGGCGACATCGTGCTTCGTGGCCCGGCCGAGACCACCCGGGTTGGCAAGACGGATCGCCGCGAACACCGCCGCCGAATCCGCAGCGTCGAGATCGTCCAGCACCGCGCCGACGGGCCGGGCCCGTTCGGCGGCTACGGCGAGGGGAGCGCAGAGCAGAAGAATCCCGAGATTCGTATTCTGGGCGACAGCCGCCAGGGTCGCGGCGATTCCTGCCCGGACCCGCTCGCCGACCCCCGCGCCGGACCGGGCCAATTCCGGGGCGGAGACATCGGCGCTGGCGACAAAATCCGCCACCACCATGCGGTGTCCGTCTGCGTAAGCGTGGACGTTGCCGGGCTTTAACGCGTCCAGTTCCGCCAGGCAGGCGGCGCGATAGAGCGTGCCGATCAGCCCTGCGTCGAGGGCGCTCATGCCACCACGAGCCGTGGCAGGGTGGCGCCCCGGACGGCGGCCAGGAAGCCCCGCACCACGGCGGCTGCGATGTCGGTCTCGCACACGGTCTGAAGGCCCGACCAGGCCGGCATGGAATTGACTTCGAGAATCGAGAAACCGCCCTCCCCGTCCTCGACCAGGTCGACGCCGGAATAATCGACACCGACCGCGGCGGCGGCGGCCTCGGCTATCTCGGCAGCGGCCGGCGGCATCACCCAGGGCAGCGGCCGGCCGCCGCGATGCACGTTGGTGATCCAGCCGTCGCCCTCGCGGATCATGCCGGCGATTGCCCGGCCATCGCAGACGAATACACGATAGTCGCGCCACAGGCCGTCCTGCCGTGGCACGTAGCGCTGAAGATAATAGACCCGGGCCACCGCGTCCTCGTCGGGTAGATCCTCTGGCCGCTCGATCAGCGCGAGCCCCTCCCCCTGCGAGCCGAACAGCGGCTTCAAGACCAGCGGCGCGCCAGGGCGCCCCTCGCGCAGCACAATCTCGGCGGCAGCCTCGCGCTTGGAAACCACCCAGGTTTCCGGGGTCGGCAGACCGGCCCGAGCGACGAGCAACGAAGTGGCCGCCTTGTCGACCGATCGCTCGATGGCGGTGGGGGCGTTCCACACGGTGACGCCGGCCGAAACGAGGGCGTGCAGCACGCCGAGCCGCATGGTGGTCGCCTCGAAGGTACCGCCCGCGATGGTCCGCAGCAGCACGCCGTCGGGCAATTCGCCGGAAAACCCCGGGACACGCAGGGGCTCGCCACCGCCGGTTGCCACGATCACGTCGGCCAGGGAAAACAGAACCGGCTCGACGCCCTGCGCCCTCAGCGCCGCCAATAGCCGGGCCTTGTGCCAATTGCCGTTATCGGCCGCCAGGGCGATGCGCATGGATTCGAGACTCTGGACAACAGTCCCTCCCCGGTCACGGGGAGGGGATCGATACGGCTACGCGAAGGAGGCATCCACCAGCGTCGGTTCCAGGCGGCCGCCGCGATAGGTGGCGCCGGTGCGCACCGACGTGACGATCGCCTCGGCCGGCGAGAACAGGGCACCATCGATCTTGTAGAAATCACCGTTCACCCGCGAAAAGATCTCGGCGAACGGGGCGCCGTGATCACTCGACGTGGTGGACGGGATCTGCTCGGCGAGCTGCTTGGCGTCGGCATCGTCGGCGTCGACGAACAGCTGGACCCGGCCCCCGTAGATGATCGCGTCGTTGGTCCGGCCCATGGCCTTGATGAAATCCGGGTGCGGGGGCGAGAGCGGCGCCGAGCCGATACCGTCCACGATGGCGTGCAGGTCGAAGCCGACCGTGTGCGCCTTGTGCAGGGCCACTTCCAGCACCCGGGCGACCACCTGGGTCGAGCCGGCGAGGCTCTGGGTCGGGGCGAAGATGAAGGTCAGATCCTCAGGCCGCAGGCCGGCGGCCTCGGCGACCTTGGCGACGACACTCTCGGGCGGTCCGCCAGCAGCTTCGAGGACCAGGGCGGTCGTGGAGGCCGAATCCCGGTAGCCGAGTTCCTGATACAGGTCCTCGACGGCCGCGACCGCGCGGCCGGGGCCCGACCCGAGGGCGAAGAAGCCGGAATCCCCGGCCTCGTCGGCGAGGCTCCAGCCGGCATATTGGCTGCCTAGGCAGGCGAGCACCGGATCGGCCGCGTGGACGATCACGGAATACGGCCAGGAGGCGATCGGGCCGCTCGGGGCGATGGTGACGGTGCCGAGGCCGCCGAGGCAGATCTCGGCGATGCGCCGTCCGGCTTCGATCGAGCCCCGCGCCTGAGCGCCGGCATCGACCATCCGGGCCCCGCCGGCCGCCTGCGAGACCGACAGGCGCAGGGTCGCGGCATCGGCCACGAACCGCTCGATCAGCGGCGCCGTAAGCGCGTTGACGCTGGGATAGGATTGGCTGGCACTCATCACAGGGCTTCCTCGGGGTGCGTTTTCTGTGCGGCCAGATCGGCTTGGAGCCGCGCCGTCCGCGTGTTCAAACTGTCGCGCGCCGCCTGCCGGTCGGCCCCAAGGGCAAGCACCGTGCAAAGGGGCGCGTCGCGGCGGACCACCGTGCCAGGGCGCGGGCGGTCGCGCACATGATCCGGCCAGGAAAAGTCCCGGACAGGCGCGTGCTCACGCTCCGCGTAACAGATCTGTGCGGCGGCCGCATCCGCCGGTTGCTCACCGAGCGTCGGCATGCCGCCAAGGCTGGCCTCGATATGGGCGGCCATCAACGGTGTGCTTCTTCGGTCCAAGACATCGAGGGTCGCGCCCGGTCGCGGATTGATCTCGGTCAGCCACCAGCCGGACTCGTCGACCAGGAAATCGGCGCTGGCGAGCCCGCGCAGCCCAGTCGCGGCAACGATTTTTTCTGCCGCCTCCGCGATCCTGGCGAGCAGAGCATCGGGGAGAAGCGGCGCTTCCGCCGCGCCGGTGGCCAGGGCGCCGCCGTACCGAAAGGGTCGGATCGGCGACGGTGCGTGCCATTGCTCGGTGCACGCAAGCACCTGGATCGTGTGCGCATCGGCGAGGAAGTTTAGAGCGTAGGGCCGGCCGCAGACGCGCGCTTGATGGTAGTGCCGGTCCGGCGCCGAACCGCGCGTTGCCGGGCGGATATGGCTGCCGCCGCTGCCGCCGATCCGCTTGATCAGCCAGCCAGAGGGGTCGGGGAGCGGATCGACCGTGACAGCCGGATGCGGCACGCCGAGCCGCGCGCAGAGCGCTGCGAATCCGAACGGATCCTTGAGGGCCGCGATGGCATCGACATTGGCGCCGATCAGCCGATGTTGTTCCGCGATACGGGAGACGAGACCGGGCGCGTCCTCGAACCCGCTGCCCAGGACGATGCCCATGGGCGAACCCGCGGAGGCGGCCAGTTCGTCGATCGCCGCCAGGGTCGCGCGGGCGGCGATCCGGCTGCCGAAACGGCCCGGGAGCGGGCGGTAGGCTTCGCTGAGCGCCAGGGTGTCGGAATCGCCGAACAGGTCGGCCACGTAAGGGCGCAGACCAGCCCGCCGGGCAGCCTGAGCGAGGGCGCGCCCAGCCTGCGCGGCGATCAGGATCGCCGGGGCCATACCGGACTGTGCCGGAACCGACTCAGCCCGCAATCTCGACCGCCAGGGTGTAGGCGTCGCGGAAATCGAGGCAGAGCGGCGTTTCGGAGGCGAGCATCCGGTCGAACAGGCGGCGCTGCGTCTGGTACTTCACGTTGCCCACCGCCAGGGCGCCGATGCCGACGCCCTTGCCGGTCGGCAGGGGCACGTCGACGGCGTTGACGTCGATCCCGGCGATGCCCGCCGGCGGCACGGCGTTCACGTCGGAGGCGACCAAGAGCTTCGGGGCGGATTTGAGGTCTTCGGCCGAGAGGATCGGGATGCCGGCGGGGCCGGCCGACAGGATCACGTCGGCATCCTGAATAGCGCGGCGGCGATCCTCGGGGGTGGTCCCGTCGACGGCGCCGACCTCGATTCCGAAGCGCCACTTCATCGTGAAGGCGATCTTTGAGACGCGCTCCTCGCCATCATGGCCGACCAACACGGTCTGCGCGCCCTGGAGCGCGCCGATCACGGCGGCCACGTAGGCGACGACGCCGGCACCGCCGAAGATCACGATGCGCTTGCCGGTGAGATCGGTGCCGAATTTCTGCCGCAGCGCCCGGGAGACCTGCGCCACCATGGCGGCGCCGGTGGTGAACGAGCCGGCGGGATCGGCGAAGACGTGATTCACGAACGGCGGTACGAACGCCTTCTTGGCGCGGTCGACCATGTCCAGGGCGTCCTCGGCGTTCTTGCCGCCGATGAAAATGCCCGTGCGAGTCCCGTCGGCCGGCGCACGCGAGAAGATCGAGTCTTGGGTCAGCGAGACGACGTCCGCAAGGCTGACCTCGGTATAGGTCACCACCGTTTCGAAGCCGGCATCGATGGCCATGTTCACGTCGAACGGGCTCATGTGACGGAGCGGCGTCAGCATGTGGAGGATCGAGCGGGCCATGACGTTCTATCCCGTGCTGAGCGCGTCAAATCGCGCCTGTTGAGCGTCCAAAACCCACCACGGGGGTCGCGGTCAAGCCCGAGCGGCCCGGTTCATCCTGCGGCCGTGATTGTGGCGCCGGTGTTGCGGCCCCGGGCAATCACGAAGCGAAGTGGCCCGCCGCGATCCAGCTTGGACACCAGGGTTCGGGCTTCGGCCTCGGACGGCATCAGCACGAAGCCGGTCGGCCCCCAGGACGACTGGCCGTAGCCGGGCACGCCCAGCGCCGCCGCAGCGGCCAGGGCCTGCGCAACCGCAGCGCTGGCGTAGCGGCCGCCCTGATGGGGGGCGAAATGATCTCCGATGAGATCCTGAATGCGCGTGATGCCGGATCCGAAGCCCTGTGGCTCACCGAGTGCCGCCGCAGGCAGGACCTGCATCAGAACGATTCGGCAGATCTCCGCCGCCTGCGCTTCGGGGAAACGCGGCAGGTCGCGAAATGCCTCGACTTCCCGCGTGCCGTGCACGCCGGCCATGCTTTGATCGAGGATGAGCACGATCCGCCACGATTCTGGATAGGGGAGCCGCGCCGTGACTGGGGGCGGTGCGCCATCGGCCCCGCGGCCGCCATCCACGATCAGGCCGCCCTCCGTGAAAGCGCACAGGCCGACGCCTGAGCGGTTGCCCCGATCAAGGCTGGTGGAGAAGGATTGGGCCGAAAACGCAGCCCCATTGAGACGGGCCACGGCCGCTGCCACAGCAAGGGCGAGCTGGGTGCCGGATCCGAAGCCGGCATGCGCGGGAATGGTCCGCTCGACCGCAATCGCCACCTTGTCCGAGCCCTTGAGATGGCTCGCAGCGGCCAGGGCATAGCCCTCGACCCGCTCGGCTTCTGCGCCAGTAACGGACAAATGTCCGGCGCGACGGGCAGTCAGCGCCAGGGACGGCTCGTCGATGGCGAGCCCGATGCTGCCGAAGCGTCGGCCCAGGCCGCCGTGCAAATCAAGAAACCCGAAATGCAGCCGCGCCGGCGCTTCGACTCGGACCGTGCTGCTCGAAGCGGCCGCCTCGTTCCGCTGGGGAACCTCGCCCACGCCCATCCCTTCGAAAACCACCACCGAACTGGCGCGCTTTTCCCATGCGGCGTGCGGCCGAAGCAACGGGATCTTGCGGGCGATCGGCCGAACCGCGCTGCAACCCCCCTTGCCGCGGCACGCAGATGAATGCAAACCTAGGGCAGCGACGGCGCGCCGAGTTGCCGCCTGCCCGGATCCATCGGGCGGGCGAGCCATTCCGATCCGGCGGGACCTTCCTTTGGGAGTGAACCCGCTTCGTCCGGTCTTACGGCCGTCGCCCGCTCCGAAGCCAAACAAGAACGTCGCGTGAGGGAGCATGGCAGCCTGGGTGAAGGGTGGCGCGACGGACGCGGGCACCGCCATCGAGGCGGCCGTATCCTTGCTTGCCAAGGCGCGCGCGCCGGTGATTGCCGGCCTCAGCGCCGACGTCGCCGCGATCCGCGCGGCCTACGATCTCGCAGGGCGCATCGGCGCCTCCATCGACACAGCCGGCGCGGTCGGCACTTATGCCGAACTCGGGGCGCTGAGCCGTGTGGGCGCCATGACCTCGACGCCCGCCGAGGCGGTGGGCCGGGCCGATGCGGTGCTCGTCGTCGGCGCTGCGCCGGGGCGCACACCGCTGATGAAACGCCTGTCGGAGACGAAGCCGACGCGCGGGCGTGCCGCTGGATCGGATCGCGCGCTCCTGGCGCTTGGGGCCGGAGCCGATGGCTCCAAGGCAACCTTATTCCAACCGGCCGAGGGCGGTTTGGCCGAGTCGGTTGCGGAATTGCGCGCCTACGCGAAAGGTCATCTCGCCGGTGACACGCCGCAGGCCAAGCTCCTGGCGCAGCTCACGGCCGCGCAATACATCGTCCTGCTGTACGATCCGGCCGAACTCGGCGAGCTCGGCGTGGAGATGCTCCAGGCCTTCGCCATGGAGCTGAACGAGACCACACGCTGCTTCACCCTGGCGGTGTCGGGTGCGGACCAGGATCGCGCCGTCGTGCCGGTGGCTGCCTGGACGACTGGGCAGGCGCCGCGCAGCGGCTTTGGCCGTCGCGTCCCCGAACATGATCCCTGGCGCTTCGATGTCGCTCGGCAGGTCGCGGCCGGCGAGGTCGATGCCGTGATCTGGCTGGCCGCCCTGCCGGTACCGCGTCCCGATTGGTTGGCTGCCGTGCCGAGTGTTGGGCTGGTCACCGAGGCCCAGGCCTCTTTCGCCGACGTAGTGATTGCGGTCGGCCGACCGGGCCAGGATCTGGGCGGCGTCTTTTGGAATGAGCAGCGCGCCGCGCTGACCTACTGGCCGGCCACGGCGCCGACGGATCTGCCGTCCGCCGCGTCGGTGCTGGGCGCTTTGAAGGACCGCTTGGCCGAAGTTGGCGCCGCGTCGAGGAGTGAGCCCGCATGCTGAGCGTGATTCGGGGCGGGCGCGTCGTCGATCCGACCGCGTCCCGCGATGCCGTCGGCGATGTCTGGATCGAAGACGGCCGCATCGTCGATCCGGCGGGCCGGCAGCCCGATCGGGTGATCGACGCCTCCGGTTGCGTCGTGATGGCTGGTGGCGTCGAGGTGCATTCGCACATCGCCGGCGGCAACGTGATCACGTCGCGCCTGCTCCTGCCTGATCTCTACGTGAGCGAGACGGCGCCTGACGGCCACCCCTTCGCCCATGCAGGCGGGGCGGCAGGCTGGATCGGCTCGACCTATGCGCGGATGGGCTACACCACCGCGGTCGAGCCGGCGATGCCGCCGACCCATGCGCTGGCGACCCAGCTGGAACTCGCCGACATCCCGCTGCTCGACCGCGGCGCGCTCACCGTGATGGGCAACGACGACCAGCTGCTGCAGCTGCTGCGCGAGCGCCAGGGCGGCAACGCCGTGCGCGATCTCGTGGCGCTCTCGGTCGCCACTTCGCGCGGCCTGGGCGTGAAATGCATCAATGCCGGCGGCGCCTCCGCCTTCAAAGACGGCGCTCTGCGCCTGTCCCTGGACGACGAGATCCCGGTCTACGGTCTCTCGACCCGTCAGATCATGGGCTCGCTCCTCGACGCGGTCGAGGAAATCGGCGTGCCCCACCCGCTGCACGTCCATTGCAACAATCTCGGCCTGCCCGGAGCGGACGATTCGTTCGTCGAGACCCTGGAGGCGGCGGAGGGCCGGCGCATCCACTTCGCCCACGCGCAGTTCTACGCCTACGGCGCCACCGAGGGCGGCGGCTTCCGCTCCGCCGCCGAGCGGATTGCCCGAGCGATCGCCGACAATCCGAACGCGACCCTCGATATCGGGCAGGTGGTCTTCGGTCAGACCGTGACCGTGTCGCTCGACATCCTGCGCCAATTCGCAGGCCGGAAGGGCGCCAACCCGAAGAAGTGGGTGCTGAATGCCGGCGATGCCGAAGGCGGCGGCGTCGTGCCGTTCCTGTATCGGCCGCGCGGTCCGACCAGCTCGCTGCAATGGGCGATCGGCCTCGAGATCATGCTGCTCTCCACCAATCCGGAGCGCACGATCCTGACCACCGACCACCCCAATGGCGGCCCGTTCACGCAGTATCCGCGGATCATTCACCTGCTGATGGACAAGTCCGAGCGCGATCGCGAGATCGCGACCCTCCCCGGCATCGTCGGCGAGCGGTCCGGCCTGCCGGGCCTGGAGCGGGAATACACCCTCTCGGAAATCGTCCAGCTGACCAGGTCCGGCCCGGCAAAGCTCCTGGGTCTCGCCGATCGTGGCCATCTGCGGCCGGGCGCCTGCGCCGACGTCGCGGTCTATCGCGACGATACCAATCGGACGGCGATGTTTACCGCCGCAAAGCTCGTTCTCAAGGACGGCGTGCCGATCGTCGAGGATGGCGAGGTGGTGGAGTGGCGCACCGGTCGGACCCTGTCGCTCACGGTCGAGTCCGATCCGGCCATGGCCAAGCGCGCCGATGCCTACCTCTCGGATCGGTTCGGCGCGGGGCTCGACAGCTTCACGGTGCCGGATGCGGCGTTCGACGCGGATGCGGACACCTTTGAGGCGGTGCCATGCCGGGCGTGATCAGCGGGGCGAGTGGCGGAAAGAACCATGTCTGAGCTCAGCCTCAACGGCATCCCGATCGTCGACACCTTCGCGGAGGCGTTCGACGTGGCCGGGACCGCCATCGTCGTCACCAACGACACCGCCAAGTGGGCCATGATCGCCGCCACCACCATGACGGGCTTCGCCACGTCGGTGATCGGCTGCGGCGCAGAGGCCGGCATCGATGCCGTGCTGTCGCCGGAGGAGACTCCGGATGGGCGGCCTGGGGTGCGCATCCTTCTGTTCGGCTTCGAGCCGAACGGCCTGAAGGAACAGCTGATCAAGCGGGTTGGCCAGTGCATCCTGACCTGCCCGGGCACCGCCTGCTTCGCAGGCGTCGATGGACCGAACAAGATCAAGCTCGGCGGTGCGATCCGGTATTTCGGTGACGGCTTCGCCATCGCCAAGCGCCTGCCCGACGCCACCGGCAAGGAACGGCGCTACTGGCGCATCCCGGTCATGGATGGCGAGTTCCTCTGCGAGGATTCAGTCCGGGCCGTGGACGGCGCGGTCGGCGGCGGCAATTTGCTGTTCCTCGGCCGTACACACGCTGAGACGCTGATCGTCGCCGAGGCGGCCGTGGAGGCCGCCAAGGCGGTGCCCGGCGCGATCCTGCCGTTCCCGGGCGGCATCGTCCGCTCGGGCTCGAAAGTCGGCGGCCGGACCAAGGGCATGATGGCCTCCACCAACGACGCCTATTGTCCGACCCTGAAGGGCCGGGCTGGCTCGGCGCTGCCCGCCGAGTGCGGCGTCGTGCTGGAGATCGTGATCGATGCCCTGACCTCGCAGGGCGTATCCGATTCGATGCGGGCCGGACTCCATGCCGCCACCGAGATCGGCGGCAGGCACGGGCTGATCGCCGTCACGGCGGGCAATTACGGCGGCAATCTCGGCCGCCACCACTATCACCTGCGCGACCTGCTCGCGCGGGACGATGCCAAGAAGGAGGGCTGAGCCTTGAGCACCCTCACCCTGCGCGCGGCCCCGCCCGAGCGGCTCGACTTCTTGAACATTAACCCACTGGCCCTGAGCCGCCTGTCGCAGGCCGAGGCCGAGCGCCTGGAGGTCGGGACGACCCGCACCGGCGTCCGTCTCGGCGACTGCTTCTCGGTCGCGCTGGACGGCACCGACACCCTGACAATCGAAGGCGGCCATGAGCGCCTCGACCGGGTCGGCGCTTCCCTGTCCGAGGGCGCGATCCGCGTCACCGGCGATGTCGGCCAGCGCCTTGGCGAGGGCATGGCGGGTGGAAGCCTGACCGTGACCGGCCATGCCGGGCCCTATGCCGGCGCCGGCGCCACCGGCGGCACCATCACCATCGACGGCGACGCCGGTGACCATGCCGGCGGTGCCGTCTACGCCGCCAAGACCGGTCTCGACGGCGCGACCCTGATCATCCGTGGGACGGCCGGCGCCCATCTCGGCGATCGGATGCGGCGCGGAATCATTCTGGCCGGCCGGGCGGGGGCCTATGCCGGCTCTCGCATGATCGCCGGGACCCTGGCGGCGCTCGCAGTTGGCGATCATCCCGGCTACGGGATGCGCCGTGGCACCCTTCTGGTGGGTTCGCATGGTCGGTTGTCGCCGACCTTCGTGGAGACCGGGAGCCACGATCTCGTCTTCCTGAAGCTCCTGGCAAAATCGCTGAAGGACCTCAGTGCCGAGCATGCCGCGCTGCTCGACCGGCCGCTGCGACGCTATTCTGGCGACCTTGCCACCATCGCCAAGGGTGAGATCTGGGTCGCGTCCTGACGCCGCCCTGGGCAGAGCGGCCGCGCGCGGCATATGCTCTGCCCAAGCCGGCCGCCTCAAGGCCGGCACTGTGGGGAGGCGCCCATGCTCCTGCTTCTGTCGATTTGCCTCGTCGCCCAGCCCTCGACCTGTCGCGAGGATCGGATCGAGATGTCCTACGAGGGCTCGAACCCTTTCATCTGCCTGCGCCATTCGCAGAGCGCTTTGGCGACCTGGCAGGCCTCCCACCCGGACTGGCATGTCGAGCGCTGGCGCTGCGCCGCGCGGGGCAGCCTGCCGAAAAACCTGTGACCCCGTCCCGCAACTGCGGGCAGAGGTTCACGGCCGGTCGTACCCGATGCGTTCGCTGAAACTTCGTTTCGCGTTGCTTCTCGGCGGTACCGCCGTCGTGGTGATGCTGGCCGCCGTCGCTGCATTGGCATCGATCGCCGCCGCCGAGCGCACGGTCGACCGCACCTTGGAGGCGCAGCGGCGCCTGGAACTGCTTGCCGAACTGTCGGGCCGGCTCACTCAGTTCGGCATGGCGGCGGTCGAGACCGTGGGCAATCCGGACGGCCAGCCCGAAGCCATGGCGATTGCCCGCGACAATGCCGATCGGGCACTGACTACGGTCGATGCGGCCCTGGCCCAGAGCTTCCCACCGAGCGACGATCCCGCCGACCGCATGCAATATGCTGCCCGGACGCGCCCGATGGCGCAGCTGCGCGCCGCCCGGGTCGTGCTCGACCGGCAGGTGGCGCAGATCAGCCGTCAAACCGAGCCCGAGAAGCGTCAGGACGCGATCAAGGGCGCGCTCAACGGCTTCGGAGCGATGACCGGCCAGCCGCTCTCGTTCCTGATCGAGGCCGAGCGGCGCAGCATGGCGCTGGGTTCCGAGGAGGCTCGGGCCCTGTCGGCCCGCCTCCGGTTAGCCGCAGCGGCGGCGGTCGCGGCTGCCCTGGTGCTGCTTGCCGTGCTGTACCGCGGTGTCACCCGTCCGACCCTGGCGCGGATCGAGGAAGTCCGCCGTGCCGCGAGCGCCATCGGCCATGGCGCCCTCGACACGCGGCTCTCGGTGGCGACCCGGGACGAGCTCGGTCTCCTGATGACCAACGTCAACCGCATGGCCGCGCGGCTAGCCCGACGGGAATCGCGGGTCGCGGCCGACCGGGCGGCGCTGGAGGATACGGTCGCGACCCGCACCGCCGATCTGCGCGCCGCCAACGCCCGGCTCGAAGCCGTCGACCGGTCGCGCCGGCGCTTCTTCGCCGATGTCAGCCACGAGCTGCGCACCCCGCTGACCGTAATCCTGGGCGAATGCGACTTGGCGTTGCGCGGCGCGTCCCGGGGCGGCGATCCGGGGCCGGTCTTCGCGACGATCCGCAAGCGGGCGCAGCGGCTGAAGCTGCGGGTGGAGGATCTGCTGCGCGTGGCCCGCTCCGAGTCGGGTGAAATCGAGTTCGACAAGCGCCCCCTCGGGCTCGCCTCGGTCCTGGCCGAGGCGGTCGACAACATGGCGTCGGAGGCCGCGCGCCGGCGGGTCGCCCTGCACCTTGAGCCCGGCATTCAGGATTTGGAATGCCTGGCCGACCGGGAATGGATCCGTCAGACCGTCGAGAGCCTCGTGGACAACGCCCTGCGCCACGCGAAGGGGCTGAGCCGTGTCGAGGTCGCGCTGTCGGCCGAGCCGGGCGCCCTCGGCCGGATCACGGTGACCGATGACGGGCCGGGCTTCGGCGCCTCGGAGGCCGAGCTGTTCGAACGCTTCCGCCGCGGCGCGGGGCCGAGTCCGGACGAGACCGGGTTCGGTATCGGGCTAGCGCTCGCCCGCTGGATCGTCGAGCAGCATGGCGGCACGATCCGCCTCGGAGCCGGCCCGGGGGGACGCGGAGCCCGGGTCAGCCTGGACATCCCGGCGCTCGATCCGGCATGGGGAACGGGCACGGCCGGGGATACGGCCGGCGGCGCGCAGGTGAGGGAGTCGGCCGCATGACGCGGATCCTGATCGTCGAGGACGATATCGATATCCGGGGCCTGTTGGCCCGCGGCCTGGAAGCCGAGGGGTTCGAGGTCGGCACCGCGGCTTGCGTGGACGAGGCGTTGAAGGCCGCCCACGACCCGGCGCCCGGCGCCGTTCTCCTGGATATCAATTTGCCCGACGGGTCCGGCCACGATGTCTGCCGGTCGCTCCGCGAGGGCGGTTTCCCGGGGGCGATCCTGTTCCTGTCCGCGCGTGACGAGATTCGCGACCGGGCCGAAGGTCTGGCGCTCGGAGCCGACGATTACATCATCAAGCCCTTCGTGTTCGACGAACTCGTTGCGCGGCTGCGCACGCATCTGATGCGGCGGGAGCAGGCCGAGGCGCCGCGCTCGCGCCTCGCTGCCGGCCGGCTTCTGCTCGATCTCGACACCCGCCAGGCGAGTTGCGGGGAGGCCAGCGCCCGTCTCACGCCGCGCGAAGCCGACCTGCTCGCGATGCTGATGGAGAGCATCGGCAAACCGGTCTCCCGGGCCGATATCTTCGATCGGCTTTGGGCCAGCCAGGGCGGGCTCTCACTCAACGTGGTCGACGTCTATATCGGATACTTGCGCTCGAAGATGGCCGACTTCGTCCGCTACGGTGGCCCGGGATTGGTCACCGTCCGGGGAAAGGGCTTCATGCTGGAGCTACGAGGTCCGGACTTCCGCCAGTAGAAGCTTATACTTAAGTCGAACTGGGTAACGTTTCCCCCGTGTATCTGGGCATTTAGGTCGGGTCTCACGAAAAATTTGGGAGGATCCGGCAAGTTAGTGCTTGAAGACCGCTGCTGAATCGCCGATATCCAAAGCGCGCCGGAAACCAAAGCGCCATCAGTGTCTTAGGGGTCTCTTAGGAACCCGTGACGCTTGGTGAGGATACCGCCAAGGAGAAACACCATGAAGTGGGCTGCCCCTGTTGTGTCCGAGATCTGCGTCGGCATGGAAGTGACGAGCTACGAGTCGGCCGAGATCGACACCTTCAACTGAGTTTCCAGGGGCCGGGGATCGCGGGAGCCGCACCATGCGCATCGTGATTCTCGGCTCCGCGGCCGGCGGCGGCTTGCCCCAGTGGAATTGCCGCTGCCCCATCTGCACCATGGCGCGATCTGAGCCCGACCGGGTTCGCCCGCGGACGCAGTCGAGCATCGCGATTTCGGCGGACGGGGCCGATTGGCTCCTGATCAACGCCTCGCCGGATATACGGCAACAGCTCTTCGACAATCCTCAGATGCATCCCCGCGAAGGGCTGCGGCACTCGCCGATCCGATCCGTGCTTCTGACCAACGGAGACGTCGATCATGTGGCGGGGCTTTTGACCCTCCGCGAGGGCCAACCCTACACGCTCTACGCCACCCGTGGCATCCTGGAGTCGGTCAACGCCAACCGCGTGTTCGACGTCATGGCCGAGGGTGTCGTTGCCCGTCAGCCCATCGCCATGGAGCAGCGTTTCGAGCCGCTGCCCGGCTTGGCCGTGACGCTGTTTCCAGTCCCCGGCAAGGTGCCTTTGTGGCTCGAGGACGAGACGATGGAGATCGGCGCCGAGACTGAGACCACCGTCGGCGCCCTGATCGAAGCGGCTGGACGCCGCCTTGCGTATGTTCCGGGATGCGCCCGGGTGACGGATGGCCTCCGCGAACGGATCGCCGGCGTGGACGCACTCTTGTTCGACGGAACCGTTCTGCTCGATGACGACATGATCCGGGCCGGCGTCGGAACGAAAACCGGCTGGCGTATGGGGCACGTCCCGATGCGAGGCGTGAATGGGTCGATCGATGCGCTCGCCGACGTCGCTATCGGTCAACGGGTCTTCGTCCACATCAACAACACCAATCCGGTCTTGATCGAGGGCTCACCGGAACGGGCCGATGTCGAGGCGGCCGGCTGGCGTGTGGCGCACGACGGGTTGAGCCTCGCCCTCTGAGACACGTTCGACCGGTGGTTGGGCGCCGACCAAGCCGGCACTATATCGATACCGAGCCCGGACATTCGCCCCGCGGGGTCGCGTCCTGAAAGTGAGTCCTCGGCTTACCCGACGC
>Ga0182230_1000036_pt1 | contig 15974 bp, 11 predicted proteins | sample G6R1MG_28_FD_128384 | JGI IMG/M metagenome (GOLD analysis project Ga0182230, IMG submission 128384) | Miscanthus phyllosphere microbial communities from Michigan, USA - G6R1_NF_07NOV2016_LD1 MG | ecosystem: Host-associated > Plants > Phyllosphere > Phylloplane/Leaf | place: USA: Michigan...
AGGGCGACGACGAGGGGAACGCGGATCCAGACCGCGTCCACGGGGACGCGGTAGCGGCACGCGATGGCGACGATCGGCGCCCGATGCCGTGCGCCGGGGAGGGCCGCGTCCACATAGACGTGGGCGGCGTCCTGATCCTGGCGAGCGATCCAGCTCGACTTCCCCGCCCCCTGCAGGCCGCAGACGATCACGACCCGGTCGACGCCACCGGCGGCCAGCGCCTCCTCTAACGCCGCGTGGGCGAGCCGCCACGCCTCCCCGTTGCGCTCCGGCGTCCAGACGCGGCCACCCTCGGTTTCGAGGAATCGATCGGGATCGATCACCAAAACCATGATGCCACTCACCCCGGCGGCGTACCCGGAGCCTCCACGCTGCTCTGGCGCTCCGCGGCCGCCGCGCCGCGCTCGGGCAAGGCGGTCTCGGGATACCGCTTGCGGTACTCGGCCAGGAAGGCCGACAGGGTCTCGGCCTTGGTGGCGCGGGCCGCGATGGCGCGGAATTCCGGGGTCTTCGTCGGATTGGCGCCGGTGAGCAGCGCGAAGGTGCGGGCGTCCGGGCTCTCGGCCATCGCCTCGGAGAACTTGGCCTTCAGCCGCTCCAGGCCGATCGCCTCGCCCGCGAGGTCGTACGCGATGGCGGCGCGCACCGCGTCGGCCCGGGCCTGCTCGTTCAGCGGCCGGCCGGCGCGCCAGGCCTCGCCGAGCAGCGCCTCGTGCGATTCCCCGGCCTCGCGCCAGCGGCGGGCACCCCAATAGATGTCGGCGCGCAGACGCTCGATATCGGGGCCGCTCTCCTCCTCGATGGTCTCCAAAGCGAGGTCGGTGCGGGTGAGGTCCGAGAGGGCGCGGGCGCGGACCAGGGCGCGGGCGCGCTTCAGCTCGCCGGGCAGTTCGGGCAGATTGGTGGCGTCGAGCACCTGCAGCGCCCGCATCGGCTTGTCGTCCATCAGCCGGATCGTGGCGAGCCGGGCCGCCACGGCGGACTTGGCCGGGCCGGTAAGCCGGTTGTCGATCTGATACTGCAGCAGGTCGGCGGCCGAATCGAGGAGGTCCAGCCCGACCAGGCGGTCGGCCAGGCGGCGCACCACCTCGTCGCCGCGCCGCCCGATCGGGGCGAGCTCGCGGAAATCGAAATACAGCGCCACCGCGTCGACCCCGGAGAGTTGGTCCCCCTTGTCCGTGAGGTAGAGATTCTCAAAGGCGGCGCGCATCTCGCGGGAAAGCGCCTGCGTGGCGGTGTCGTTCGGTGCGAAGGCGTTGGCCCGGCGCAAGGCCGTGAAGGCGTCGCGCCAGCGACCCGCGCCGAGATAGAGCTGCGCCAGGCCCACCGAGATGCCGGTTTCGGTCGGACCGCCGTGCCAGGTCAGGGCCAACCGCTCCAGCCGATCGATCGCGGCCTCCGGTCCGAGCTTGCCGGAGGCACGGGCCAAGAGCGTGCCGCGCAATTGCGCCTCGGCTGCCACCGGCCGCTGACCGACCTGCTCGAGGCGCGCATAGGCGTCGAGGGCCGCCTCGGTCTGGCCGGTCGCCTCCGAGACGCGGGCGCGGACCAGGGCGAGCCGGTCGCGGATCCAGGGCGGCAGGTTGGGCGCGTCGTCCGCCCGGGCTGCGGCGGTCTCGGCATCGCCGTTCTCGATCGCCGATTCCGCCGCCCGGGCGCGGATCTGCTGGGCGAGGTCCGAGGGGTAGCCGTCGGCCACCGGCAGCGCCTTGAGGAAGCCGGTCTCGGCCGCCTTCCAGTCGCCGAGACCGGCCGACGCCATCGCCCGCCACAGGGCGGCCTCCGGGTCGCTGGCGAGTTGCGGCGTCGACAGGGCCTTCAGAGCCTCGGTGTTTCGGTCGCTGCGCGCGAGCGCCAGACCGCGCAGGATCGCGACGTCGCGCTGGGTGGCCAGCAGCGGATCCTCGGCGGCCGCCGCCTCGAGGGGCGCAAGCCCTTCGAGGTCCAAGCCGTTGGCGATGTCGGCGCGGGCGAGCGCCAGGCGCGCCGGGCCGCGCTCGGCCGGCGGCACCGTCGCGGCGGCGTTGGCCAGCGTCCGCAGGGTTTCGCGCACGTTCCCGGCCCGCGCCCGATCCCAGGACTCGCGCACGACGGCGAGGGTGCCGGCCTCGGCCAGGGCGGGATCGGCGTTGCGGACAGCCGTCGAGGCGGCAAGGCCGCCCTCCCGGCCGATCGTCACCCCGTCGATCTGCGGCCGCACCGCGAGATCGTCGGCGCCCGCGAGCACGGCGACGCCGTGCCGGCTCGGCAGGATCTCGAAATCCACGAAACGGCGGCTCTTCGGATTGCCGATGGCGCGCTGCGCCGCCGAGGTGACCACGACGATGCGCTCGCCGTCACGATCGAGCCAGGTCGCCGATCCGGCCCGGGGGAGCGCCAGCGCGACGGTGATCCGGCCGGTCGGGTCCGGCTTGCGGACCGGATCGAGGCTGTCGCTCGGGCTCAGGGCATCGCCCGCCGACAGCTCCCAGGCGGAGCCGGCCCCGGTGGTGACGGCGGCCAGATCCACCAGCCGGCCCGGCGGCACCGCGAAGCGCAGGACGGTGACCGCCCCGGTCCGCTCCGGCGCTCCCACCGGCGCGAGGCCCTGGCCGCTCGGCGGCACGGTCACGGGCTCGACGGTCTCGAACACCAGCGTGGCCACGCCGCCGCGCTCGAACAGGGCCGCAGGCGGCAGGGTCTGGAACGGGAAGACCAAGCCGGCGCCCGCCTTGCGCTTCGGCGGCGATTCGGGGGCAGCATCCGGGACGGCCGGGGCCTCGGCCTTCCGGGCGGGAACCGGGATGGGCGCGGTCGGCTTGGCGGCGCCCGGCTCGGACGCGGCCGGGCCGGGCACCTCGACGGCCTTGGACTTGGCGGCTTCGGGCGGCGCCCGGGTCACCACGTCGATCGTGTAGGCGCCGTCCTCCCGCTCCGTGGTGACGATGAATCCATCCGCAGGCGTGACCAGGATGCTGGCCGAGCCCGCGTCGGATTCGGTGGCGAGCTTGGCAATGCCGGGCCGCGGGCGGCCACGGGCCTCGTTCGAATCGATGGTCCACGCCCCGGCCACGCGCAGGCGCGTCGTCGCCCCCTCGGCGGTCACGGTCGCCACCGCCTCGTCGGGCAGGCGCAGGGACAGGCGCGTCAGCGTCGGGAGCCGGGCGAGTTCCAGGCTGAGGGGCTTGCGGACGAGCGGCGGCGTACGCGCCCGCAACGCTTCCTCGGCGACCTGGGCCCGGCGGGCGAGCTCGGCCACCACCTCGGGGGGCAGCGGCGGCGGCAGGCCGGACCAGCCCTCCGGCAGCAGATCGACGAACACGCGCTCGCCGGCCGATTGGACGTTGGCCCGGAAGGGGCGCTGCAGGGCGACCCGCAGGCCCGAGCCGTCGGGATCGCGCCGGACCGTGGAGACGAAAGCGGGCATATCCTCGGCCAGCCGCTCGGGACCCTGGGCGACCCGCTCACCGTAGCCGAGCAGCAGCACCCCTCCGGCGAGCTTCGCCTTGACGGCGACCGGCTTGTCGAAGGTGAGGACGATCCGGCCGTAACCGCCGGGGCCCGTGCCGGATTCGCTGCCCTTGGCACCGATCAGCCGGGCGGCGAGCGCCGGATCGATCGCTGCCAGCAGGACAAGCGCGGGCAGCGACGCGCGCACGAGCCGCGTGCCGACATATCGGCGGATCCGGGATCGCCTGCCCTCGGAGCTCATCGCCTCGCCGATCCAATCCCGGCGCGCGGCCACCCTCGGGCCACGGCGCCCGGCGCCACACATCGGAGGCATCCTGCGGCACGGCGGCTAACGCTGGCTTAACCGTAACCCTGGGATTGGCCGGATCCGATCCGATCGGTCTCAGCCGCTGAGGGCAACGGCGCGGTCGAGGGCCTGCGGAAAGCCTTCAAGAGGGACCGTGATGGTGGCGGGCTCGCTGCCGCTCGACTTCTGCCCGGTCACGAACAGCTTCTTGGCATTGCGCATGCCGTCGAGGGCCAGCGTCGGGAAGCTGATCGGCACGAGGCAGCCGTCGCTCATGCACAGGCTGTAGGGCGCGCCCTTGCCCAGGTTCTGCTCGTCGAGCTTGAACGTCACGCCCGCCTCGATCGAGAGGCCGAACGGCATCAGCACGATGCCTTCCGAACGGCCGTCGTTGGGAACCTGCAACTCCACGCCGAACTTGCGCCGTCCGGTCTGCGAATCGCCCTGGGATTGGGCGACGATGCAGGTGACCTTCTCGCTCGGGCGCGTGCAGGTCATGGTCCAGTCGCCGTAGCTCTCGCTGACCGTGCTGGCGCCGGTGGGCCAGGTCGCATGCGCCGCAGCGGGCGTGGCGGCGGCCGGTTTGGCCGCCGGCTTGGGAGCGGGCGGCTTCGGCTTGGGTCTGGGCTTCGCCTTGGCCGGCGCGTCACTGGTGGCCGGCGCCTCGGGCTCGGCATCCTGGGCGCGCGGCGAGGCGGACGGAACGGCAATCAGCAGCGTCGCGACCAGACTGAAGCGAACGACCGCTCGAAACGTCGACATGGAATCACGATCCCCCGGGGCCATTGACGGCAAAGCCGCCTAACGTCCCAGCCGGGGCGAGGCAATCACCGGGGGGCGCAGGTCCACCCCGTTGTGACGGATCAGAGCGGGTTCGGTCCGCCGGCGGCCTCGGCGAGAGCGCAGCGGCGCGCAAACGCGGCCTCGGCCCCGGTGCGGAGGGCGCGGGCGAGGGAGAACGCGAGCGTGAGGATGCCGGGATCGCGGTCGGCGGTCTCGGCGACCGGGCCGGGGATGCGGGTGGCGATGAAAGCGAGCATAACAACTCCGAAAATCTGGATCTCGGACGTTTCCTCGGCCCCGATGGTGTTGATTTTTCTGCGGGACCTTTGCTGCAGCGCAATATGAGCCATGCCACAACTGCTCACCACTCGCCTTTGCGCGCAGGACACATGCGCTGCAAACATGATGCCATCCACCAATCCTCAACGACGTCTTAACCGTTCGTTGTGCAGCGCAGTTGACCGCCGCAGGTCGAGCCGCCATTGAGCGGCCTTCTCGACGACGGGATTCGACGAACGCGCCGCCGCAGGGCGCGCGGCGCGTGCCTGTCGCCCCATTGTCACACGCGCGCCATACCTCGCTCGCGACCCTATGCGCGGACCTCAGGCGTCCGCCAGACAAGGACCTACCGCATGACCGAACAGCCGTCCCGTCACCCGATCCATGGCCGCATCACCGGCCCCATCGTGATGATCGGCTTCGGCTCGATCGGGCGCGGTACCCTGCCGCTGATCGAACGCCACTTCGAGTACGACCGCGCCCGCTTCACCGTGATCGACCCGGTCGACACCCACCGGGCGCTCGCCGAGAAGCACGGCCTGCGCTTCGAGAAGGTGGCGCTGACCCCGGAGAACCTGCGCGACGTGCTCACCCCCCTCCTCACCGAGGGCGGCGGCCAGGGCTTCTGCGTGAACCTGTCGGTCGACACCTCGTCGCGGGCGATCATGGAACTGTGCCGCGAGCTCGGCGCCCTCTACATCGACACCGTGGCCGAGCCCTGGCCGGGCTTCTACTTCGACAAGAGCCGGGGCCAGGGTGACCGCACCAACTACGCCCTGCGCCAGGACATCCTGGACGCCCGCGCCCAGAAGCCGGGCGGCACGACGGCCGTCTCCTGCTGCGGCGCCAATCCCGGCATGGTCTCCTGGTTCGTCAAGCAGGCGCTCCTGAACATCGCCAAGGATACCGGCGTCACGGCGCCCGAGCCCAAGTCCTGCGAGGACTGGGCCGCCCTGATGAAGACCCTGGGCGTGAAGGGCGTGCACATCGCCGAGCGCGACACCCAGCGCGCCAAGACCCCCAAGCCCCGGGGCGTCTTCGTCAACACCTGGTCGGTGGAGGGCTTCGTCTCGGAGGGCAACCAGCCGGCCGAGCTCGGCTGGGGCACGCACGAGACCTGGAAGCCTGCCAATGCCCGTGAGCAGGAGACGGGCTCGCGCTGTGCGATCTACCTGTTGCAGCCGGGGGCCGACACCCGCGTGCGCACCTGGGTGCCCACCGCAGGGTCGCAGTTCGGCTTCCTGGTGACCCACAACGAGGCGATCTCGATCGCCGATTACTACACCGTGCGCGAGGGCGATCAGGCCGTCTTCCGCCCGACCTGCCATTACGCCTACCACCCGGCCGACGACGCCGTGCTCTCGCTCCACGAGATGTTCGGCAAAGCCGCCAAGGTGCAGGAGCAGCACCACATCCTCGACGAGACCGAGATCGTGGACGGCATCGACGAGCTCGGCGTGCTGGTCTACGGCCACGCCAAGAACGCCTACTGGTACGGCTCGCAGCTCTCCATCGAGGAGACCCGGCGGATCGCCCCCTACCAGAACGCCACCGGCCTGCAGGTGACCTCGGCGGTGCTCGCCGGCATGGTCTGGGCCCTGGAGAACCCGGAGGCCGGCATCGTCGAGGCCGACGAGATGGATTTCCGGCGCTGCCTGGAAGTCCAGACCCCGTATCTCGGCCCGGTCGTAGGCGTGTACACCGACTGGACCCCGCTCACCGACCGCCCGGGCCTGTTCCCGGAGGATATCGACACCAGCGATCCCTGGCAGTTCCGCAACGTGCTGGTGCACGGCTGAGGTCTCGCGCCGCCTCCCTTGTCCGAGGGAGGCGGCGCTGCGGGCGCCAGACCGGCTACTCGGCCTGTCGGCGCGTGACCAGGGTGCGGTTCGGTTCGACCTCGCCCTTGTCCTGGTAGAGCGGCACGATCACCCGCAGCCAGCCGCGGGTCTCGCGGCCGCGGTAATTGCGCTGGACCACGTCCCGGGTCAGGTAGGCCTGCAGGTTCACCGGCCCGAAATTGTATCCGACCAAGCCGCCCACCGCGATCTGTCCCTGGGGCAGGTAGCTGGACACGCCGGTCGGCAGGTCGGTCGATCCGAACGCGACGGCGCCCACCTGCCATTTGCCGAACTTCTTCGCCGCCGTGAGATCGAGGTTCAGGTAGTCCGGGTAAAGCGTGCCGAAGGGCGAGCGCGTCTCGAGGAAGATCCCGTGGAGCAGGTTCGCCGTCAGGCTCAAGTCCTGGCCGGTGTAGCTGACTGCGAAGCGATGGGTCAGCGAGGCGGATTGGGTCAGGAAGCGCGTCTCGATCGGCAGGTAGCCCCCGAAGAAGTAGCTGACGCCGACATCGTTGCCGAGATCCCAGGCGAGCTGGGCGGCGAGCAGCGGCTGGCCGATGCCGCTCTGATAGGGCGCGCCCTGGAGGGTCGCGGCCACGACAGGCTGGGTAACGAAGAACTGGAGACGTCCGCCCACGATGGTCCAGGGCGTCGCCCAAGCGAAGGTCGGCAGGTTGACGTTCGTCGCAGTGTCGCCCGGTCGCGCGCTGCGGCTGCCGAAGCTCGACAGGTTCACGAAGTACAATCCGACCGGGAGCTGCGCGCCCACCGGCAGGCCGATGGTCTGTCCAGGCTGGGCCGCGGAAGCAGCGTAAGCCGAGGTCGTGACACTCGCACTGTAAAAGGCCAGAGCAGCCGACGCGATCCCGCGTAATCCCAGGCCAAATCCGGTCATGAAACCCCCGATCCAGAGCCCCGTAACGCGAGGCTGATCAAGGTATGACGCGCGGTCGAACCAGGCTCATCCGGGCTCTACAGCCAAGCTGTGCGCAACGACACGCCCTGGACGTATCGCGCCCGCCGGCCGGGACTAATCCGGCCGGCGCCTTCCCGTCCGTGGGCGCCCGCGGCGGTTCAGCTGCGCGGCGTCGACAGGGCACGGCCGGCGGGATTCCAGGCCAGCAGCCGCGCCTCGACCAGATCGACCTCGCGGACGAGCTGGCGCAGGACCACGTCGTCGATGGCCCGCGACCGGCGCAGGCGATAGAGCGCCTGACGCTCGGCCTCGATCCCGGCGAGCCGCAGGCGCTTCTCGGCCACCGCGAGTTGCCGGGCGCGGCCGCCACCCTCCCGGGGGGCACCGGTCGGGGCCTCGAGGCCCTCGTAACGGTCCATGGCCCGGGCGCCGGCCTCGACCGCGATGGAGGCGTCCTCCTGCTCCTCGACCAGGCGATGCTGCAGGGCCTCGATGGCCGTCACCGCGTCGTGGCGCGCGGCGGCGCGGGCGGAATCCTCCTCGGCATCGTGGCTCGAATCAGCGGGCAGGCGCAGGCCCCGCAACAGCGGCGGGAGGACCGTGGTGGCCAGCAGCAGCGAGGTCATGATCACCCCCATCGCCAGCAGGATCGCGAGATCCCGGGCCGGGAATGGCGTGCCGTCCTTCAGGGTGAGCGGCAGGGTCAGGATGCCGGCCAGCGTAATCGCGCCCTTCACGCCCGCGAGCGTCGTGGCGGCCACGAGCCGCCAGGTCAGGCCCTCGCGCCGCTCACCCCGGCGATGCGCCTTGACCAGGACGAAGTGGAGCGAGACCCAGACCCAGGCGAACCGGATCGCCATGAGACCCGCCGTGATCGCCAGCACCCAGGCCACCAGCCAACCGGCGCCCTGCACGTCGGCCTGCGTGACCGCGTGGCCGAGGACCTCGGGCAATTGCTCGCCCAGGAGCACGAAGATCGAGCCGTTGGCAGCGAGTGCGACGGTGTCCCACACGGCGGTGCGGCGCACCCGGGTGGTGCCGAGGCTGCGCCCTTGGATCTCGACATAGGTCATGGCGATGCCGGCCGCGACCGCGGCCAGGATACCCGAGGCGTGGACATGCTCGGCGGCGAGATAGGCCCCGAACGGCGTGAGCAGGCTGAACAGAATCTGGAGGCCCGGATCCTCGCCGGTCCGCCGCCGCAGCAGGTCCTGGGCGCCCATGAGAAGGAAAGTCGTGGCGGCGCCGATGCCGAGGCCGCCGAGCGCCAGCCAGACGAAGGTGGTCGCGGCCTCCGACAGGGAGAAGGTCCCGGTGAGGGCCGCCGCGATGGCGAAGCGCAGGCAGACGAGGCCGGTGGCGTCGTTGAGCAGCGCCTCGCCCTCGAGGATGTGCATGAGCCGCCGCGGCACCGGGGCCTGGGCGGCCACCGAAGAGACCGCGATCGGGTCGGTCGGGGACAGGACCGCAGCCAGCGCGAAGGCCACCGCCAACGGGATGCCCGGGATCATGGCGTGGATCAGCATGCCGATGCCGAGCACAGTCAGCGCCACGAGGCCCAGCGCCAGCGCCAGCACGGTCCGGCCGTTGCGGAACAGGTCGCGCTTCGGGATCCGCCATCCGTCCAGGAACAGGAGCGGCGGCAGAAAGACCAGGAAGAAGATCTCGGGATCCAGGGTCGTGCTCGGAAGCGGGCCCAGCGCCAGGGCCACGCCGATCACGATCTGGATCAGCGGCAATGGCAGCGGGACCAAGCGGCCGAGCGCCCCGCTCACGAGCACGGACAGCAACAGGGCCAGGACGACGGTGACGCTTTCCATGCGTAGCTTTCAAACGAGGGCCGGCTTCTCCCCTGGGGAGGCGGGGCCGAGTGATGCGCGGGCAGACGGGATTGGGCCTTGTAGCATCTGATGGGTGGCGCGCGGCCTTCGATCGACGGGACCGTTCGGCCAATCGCGCCAAAAATGCCCACTGATTAATCGGAATTTTTACAAATCATTATATAACATTCGACAGGCGCACAGAGCGCTGAGGCGGATCTATACTGGAACTATAATGCTAGACTTCATGTCAATCAAAGGCAAGCTGATCGTCTGTTTCTCAGTCATGCTTGCTCTCATCACTAGTCTGGCAGCACTGTCCTATTATCACATCGAAACGATCAATCGTGTCGCCACGGAAATGCGCGCAAGCCGCCTGCCGGCCGCGCAAGCCCTCACCGGCATCCAAGTCGTGACATTGCGGACGCGCGTCAATGGAAGCCGTGTCCTCTCGGCGAAGACACAACAACAGAAAGCGGATGCCCTGAAGTCGATACAGCAGCGCCTGGCGGAGCTGCAGACTTACAAGGCCACTTACGCGAGCCTCTTGGAGACTGACGCGGCCCGCAATCTGTACAAGACCTTCGAACAGCAATGGGCGACGTATCTGGATCAGCAGACCGACGGATTCGCCAAGGCCGAACGCGGCGATCTCGCCGGCGCCCAAGAGCAATACAACACCACCATGTCGGATACGATCAGAGCCACCATCGCGACCCTCGTCGCGATGTCGGATCTGCAGAGTGCGGCAGCGGCGGCCAGCGGCGCGGAGGCACAGGGTGCCTATGAGCGCGCCCATCAGCAGATGATGGGCTTCCTGGCGCTGGCGGCGTTCCTGGCGATCGGGGCCGTCGTGATGCTCGTCGTGGAGATCAGCCGCCCGCTCGGACGCATGACCGCGGCCATGCATCAGCTCGCGTCGGGCGATACGCGAACAGAGATTCCCGCCGTCGGGCGGCGCGACGAGGTCGGCGCAATGGCCGGCGCCGTCCAGATCTTCAAGGAAACCATGATCCAGACCCGCCGGCTGGAGGAGGAGACCGCGCAGGCGCGGCTGGAAGCGGAGGAGCAGCGCAAGACCGGCATGCGCCAGATGGCCGACAGCTTCGAGGCCGCGGTCGGCGGCATCATCGGCCAGGTCTCGGCCTCAGCCACCGAGCTCCAGGCCACCGCCCAGACGATGAACGCCACCGCCGCCCAGACCGCCAGCCAATCGACGACGGTCGCGGCCGCGGCCGAGGAGGCCGTAGCCAACGTCAACACCGTGGCGGCGGCCGCGGAAGAGCTGGGCTCCTCGGTGCAGGAGATCGGCCGGCAGGTCGACGGCTCGGCGCAGCTGGCCCGGCTGGCCGTGTCCGAGGCCGACCAGACGGGCGCCCTGGTGCTGGAACTGAACACGGTCGTCGGACGGATTGGCGATGTGGTCGGGCTGATCTCGAATATCGCCGGGCAGACCAACCTGCTGGCCCTGAACGCCACGATCGAGGCCGCTCGTGCGGGGGCGGCCGGCAAGGGCTTCGCCGTGGTCGCCTCCGAGGTGAAGACCCTGGCCGAGCAGACCGCCAAGGCGACGCAGGAGATCTCCGGACAGATCGCGCAGGTCCGGGGCTCGACCGGTCAGGCCGTGACGGCGATCGGCGGCATCACGGCCCGGATCCAGGAGATCAGCGGCGTCGCCACGGCGATCGCGGCCTCCGTCGAGCAGCAGCAGGCGGCCACCCAGGAGATCGTGCGCAACGTCGGACAGGCTGCGAGCGGCACCGCCGAAGTGACGACGAACATCGCGGGCGTGGCCGGCGCCGCCGACGAGACAGGAGCCGCAGCCGCCCAGGTTCTATCCGCGGCCTCCGCGCTGTCGCGCCAATCCGAGCATCTCTCGGACGAGGTCCGTCACTTCCTCGCCACCGTCCGGGCCGCCTGAGATCCTGTGCGCGAAACCAGCCCGGCCGGCGGCGATGTTCGCCGGTCGGGCTGCTCAGAACGTGGAGCGGCTTGCCGAACCGATCGCTCCAGCCGCGATGCATGGGGTGGATCGATGAACACCGTCGTCAGTTCGGGGGGCCGCAGGCAAGGCCGGAATGACGGGATGGGGATCCGTGAACGCTACCCCTTCGCCCCGACGGTTACGCAAAGATCCGACCGGTAGCTTTGTCCCTCGACCGGGTTCGACACCCAGCGGCAGCGGCCGACCCGCAGGTCGTGGCCGGCGTGGAAATGGCCTGAGATCCACACTTCGGGCCGCGCGGCATCGGGCAGGTCGTCGAGCGCGGTGCTGGCGTAGAAAGCCGGCACCCACCACGGCACGCCGGGCTGATCCCGGTAGCGGTCCGCCGCCTGCGGGCTCGCCGGGTGATGCGTGACCACCACGGTCGGTCCGTCATAAGGCGAGCGGAGCGCGTCGTGCAGCGCAGCGCGCTCGGCCGCATGCGCCGCCATGGCGTCCGCGGGCTGCCACGCGCCACCATCGGCCTTGCGGATCGACCCGAGATATTCGCGCGAGCCGGTGACCGGATCGGTCATGCGCGCGGCGGCATAGGCGACGGGATCCTCCGGGCGCTCGGGCGCGTCGGCGGCAAGCCAGCGCCCGGCCAGGCGCCAGTCGCTCCACAGGGTCGTCCCGACGAAGCGCACGCCGTCGATCACGCAAGCCTGCGCCGCCTGGAGCAGGTGGATGTCTGCGCCCAGGGCGTTCACCCGGACGACCTCCGCCTCGAGAGCCGCCAGCAACTCCGGGGCCGTGCGCGGGTCGCCCGTCGGGGCGTAGCGCTCGTGGTTGCCCGGCACCAGGACGATCGGCCTGCCCTGGGCCAGATGCACCAGGGCGGCCAGCCCCCGCTCGGGATGACCCTCATAAAGGTCCCCCGGGCAAGCGAGGACGTCGAACGGCTCCTGAGGCAGCGCGATGAGGTCAAGCCGCCGCCGCTCCAGATGCAGGTCGGAAATGGGGAAGATGCGCATGGACATGCCTATTTCGCAGCCCGGCGCTCGGCCGCGGCCGCCCGGAAGATGTCGGCCGCGGAATCGGCATTGAGGATCGCGATGCCGGCCGCGGCGACCAGGTCCGGCCACGGGCTAGGATGGAGGGCGGTGACCAGCCCGGCCGCGATGATCGCCAGGTTGGCATAGGCGTCGTTGCGGGCCGAGAGATAGGCCGCCCGGGTCAGGCTGCCCGAACCGGACCGGTGCTGGGCAAGCATCAGTGCGCAGGTGAGGTTCACCGCCAGCGCCCCGAGGCCGGTGAGCGTCAGCGGCAGCGCCGCCGGGGGCACGAAGTCCGCAAACTTGTCGTAGGCGGCGTAGGCTGTTGCCAGAGCCGGCACGAGCAGGATGAACGCCATGGCGGTGCCGAGCCGCGCCCGGTTGCGCGCGCTCCAGGACAGGCCGGCGAAGATCAGCAGGTTGATCGCCGCGTCTTCCAGGAAATCGAGGCTGTCGGCGATCAACGCCACCGAGCCGATGGCGAGCGCCACCGCGATCTCGATGCCGAAATAGCCGAGGTTCAGCGCCGCCACACGGGCGACGACCGGGCGCAGGGCGGGCGGCTCGGGCCGGGCGGCGTTGTCCGTGATCACGGGGCGCGTCATCGCCGAGTGCGGCGCCCCTGTCGAGCCGCTGTTGAGAAAACCCTGTCTGCGCCTCAAGAAAGTTCAGGGATCTTGCGCCTTCGTCCGGGTGGATTCGGCGGCGCGATCGTGCGAACCGAACTTGTTGAGCCGCGTGCGCCAAAGATGCGACCGGCCGGAACCGGAGGTCTGCCGAGCCATGCTGCCCGAATTGCGCGTGCTCTTTTTTGAGGATCTCGAGGTCGGGTTGTCGGAAACCCTCTCGAAGACCATCGCCTCCTCCGACGTGGTCGGGTTCGCCGAGATCACAGGCGACCGCAACCCGATCCACCTGTCCGAGCACTTCGCCGCGCGCACGCCGTTCGGCACCCGCATCGCCCACGGCCTGTACACGGCCGGGCTGATCTCGGCGGTGCTCGGCACCCGCCTGCCAGGCCCGGGGGCGGTCTACATCTCCCAGACCCTCAACTTCCGCGCGCCGGTACGCATCGGCGACGTCGTCGACGTCACCGTCACGGTCGCCGAATTGATGCCGGAGCGTCGCCGGGCACGCCTCGCCTGCCGCTGCTCCGTGGCCGGCGAGACCGTCCTCGACGGCGAAGCCCTGGTGAAGGTGCCGACCAAGGCCGAGGCCGATCCGCTCGCGATCCGCACCGAGCGCCAGCAGGGCTGAAGTGGACAAGGCCGGGGAGCCGATCGCCGCGGAAACGATTGCGGACCCGGACGACCCGCGCCTCGAACCGTACACGCGGATGCGCGAGCGCGACCTCGTCGGCCGCGCCGGGCGCTTCATCGTCGAGGGCGAGGTCACCCTGCGGCTCCTGCTCGGCCTTCGCGCCCGCTTCCGGGCCGAGTCGATCCTGCTTGCCCCGGAGCGGTGGGCGGGCCTGGCCCCGGACGTGGCAGCCTCCACCGAACCGCCGCCGGTCTATCTCGCCGCAAAGGCGGTGATGAGCCGTGTGACCGGTTTCCCGATCCATCGCGGCGTCCTGGCTGTGGGTGTGCGCGGCAAGGACCCCGACCCCGCCGCCCTCGTGCCGCCTATTCCCGCCCCGGCGCTGGTGCTCGGCCTCGCGGGTCTGACCAACCACGACAACGTCGGCGCCGCCTTCCGCAACGCGGCCGCCTTCGGAGCCGATGCGGTGCTGCTCGATGCCGCAAGCTGCGATCCCCTCTACCGCAAGAGCATCCGGGTCTCGGCCGGCGCCGCGCTGATCCAACCCTTCGCCCGGCTCCCCGACGGGGATGACTGGCTGACCCTGGCCCGCGCCCTGGATCTCGAGGCTCTGGCGCTCAGCCCCGGGGCGGTCGAGACGCTGGACGCTCTGACCGTGCCGACGCGGGTGCTGTTGATCCTCGGAACCGAGGGGCCGGGCCTCGACGCGACGACCCTGGCGCGGGCCCGTCCGGTGCGAATCCCGATGGCCCCGGGCTTCGATTCGCTCAACGTCGCCACCGCGGCGGGGATTGCGCTCCAGACGATCGCCCGCGGCCAAGGCCGGCTCGTACCGGCCGGTTGAATCCGCCCCTTTACGGTCTGGCGCCAAACGCGCGACAAAGGGCTGCAATTGCCGCGTGCTGCTGCGAGGCTAGCTTGGCCGACAGGGTTCGGGGGTTGCGAGGGGAGTCGGCGGCGTTGCTTCAGTCTGGGGATGGTTTGCGGGCGCTGACCGGCCGTCGGGTGGCCGTGGTCGGTGCAGGTCCGGGCGGCCTGGCCTCGGCCCTGCTGCTGGCCCGCGCCGGGGTCCATGTGACCCTATTCGAGAAGGACGCCCAGGTCGGCGGCCGCACGAAGACCGTGACGGCGCCCGGGGGCTACAAGTTCGATATCGGCCCGACCTTCTTCCTCTACCCACAGATCCTCGCCGATATCTTCACGAGCTGTGGCGAGCGGCTCGAAGACCACGTCAAGCTCGAGCGGCTCGATCCGCAGTACAACTTGGTCTTCGAAGGCGAGGACGGCATCTCCGGGACGATCCGCGCCACCGGCGACATCGCCCGGATGGAGACGGAGATCGCCCGCCTGGCGCCGGACGACGCCAAGAACGTCCAGGCGTTCTTTACCGAGAATCGGGCGAAGCTCGATTACTTCAAGCCGATCCTGCAGCAGGCCTTCCACACGCTGCGCAGCATGGTGAGCCCGGCGATGCTGGCCGCCCTGCCCCATCTGCATCCCGGCCGCAGCGTCGACCGCGACCTGAAGCGCTACTTCGCGGATCCGCGGGTGCGCCTCGCCTTCTCGTTCCAGACCAAATACCTCGGCATGTCGCCGTTCCGCTGCCCAAGCCTGTTCACGATCCTCTCGTTCCTGGAATACGAGCATGGCGTCTACCACCCGGTCGGCGGCTGCGGCGCGGTGTCCGAGGCGATGGCGGGTTTGGCCGGGCGCATGGGCGTCGACCTCCGGCTGAACGCCAATGTCGAGCGGGTGCTGTTCGACGGCAAACGCGCCAGCGGCGTGGTCGCGGATGGCGAGACCTTCAACGCCGATGCGGTGCTGATCAACGGCGACTTCGCCAAGGTGATGCGCGCCCTCGTGCCGGAGCGTCACCGGCCGCGCTGGCGCGACGCCAAGATCAAGAAGGCCCGGCTCTCCTGCTCGACCTTCATGCTGTATCTCGGCATCGAGGGGAAAATGCCCGAGAGCCTGGGGCATCACACGATCCTCCTGGCCGACGGCTATGAGAAGAACATTCGCGAGATCACCGAGGGGACGCTGCCGATGCAGCCCTCCCTCTACGTCCAGCATGCCGGCTACACCGACGGCGGCATGGCGCCCCCCGGGCACACCGCCCTCTACGTTCTGGTGCCGGTGCCGAACCTCAAGGCCGGGATCGATTGGCCGGCGATCCGATCCAGCTATCGCGCCCTGATCCTGGAGCGCCTGAAGCATCTGGGTCTGGAAGACCTCGAATCCCGGATCCGGTACGAGCGGATCATCGATCCGACGCAGTGGGAGGAGGATTTCGCGGTCCACGAGGGCGCCACCTTCAACCTCGCCCACGACCTGATGCAGATGCTGTATTTCCGGCCGCA
>Ga0182230_1000037_pt1 | contig 15963 bp, 31 predicted proteins | sample G6R1MG_28_FD_128384 | JGI IMG/M metagenome (GOLD analysis project Ga0182230, IMG submission 128384) | Miscanthus phyllosphere microbial communities from Michigan, USA - G6R1_NF_07NOV2016_LD1 MG | ecosystem: Host-associated > Plants > Phyllosphere > Phylloplane/Leaf | place: USA: Michigan...
CCCTGGACGTAGACCGCCTTGAAGAGCTTCTGCGGCACCAGCATCGTGCCAACCCGCGCCGTGTCTCCCCAGTAGATCGGACCAGTCACCACGTAGCCCCGGCCCCGGAAGACCGACACGACGAGAGACCTGGTCGCCTCCTCGATACGCGACCACGGCCCGCGGTTGTTGGACGAGTTCTGCGGCACGACGTTCGCCATGCTGAAGCTGTGCAGCATCGCCTCGGGCGTCGCCATGTCGCCTGCCGGCACGACGTGACCTCGGTCGTAGCCGGAGCCGACGAGCGCGTCTGGCGAGACGCGGTTGGCGACGGAGAGCCGAGAGTCCTCGTGGAACAGCCGCTCGCGGTCGGGCCTGCCCGGCGCCCTGAGGCGGTCGGCGTACAGGACCTCGGAGCCGTAGCGCACGGTGCGCGCCGTCGGGTCCCACAGGTCCGAGAACCCCTCGGCGCAGAGCTCGACGAGGCCGACAGCGGGCTTGGGCTGCGCCCCGTCGAGGTAGACCTCCGGGCACCCCGCCGAGACGCTGCGAGGCACGGCGAGAGCGGCGAGTAGCGAGAGCCAGAACAGTTGACGGTAGCGCACGTAACGTCCTCCACGACATGACCTGAGGACGATAGCTCGTGCGGAAGCGGAAGTAAACTGCCGCAGGAGGCCGCGTCGTGCGGCGTTTACAGGGGTCGCTCGACGGTGTACGGTCGTGAGGTACACGAGAGGAGACCGAGCGTGCACATCGCTAAGGTGACGTACCGCAACCGCAACGACTTCCACTTCACAGCGTACTGCCGCCACTGTGGTAAGACCAGTGAGCACGGCGACGGTTACGCGGACGCGTTCTACCAACAGCAGGTGTTCCCAGCTCGTCACTGCGAGCACTGTGGTAAGAACGAGGCTGGCGTCGCGCTGGTCAAGGTCCTGAGCGACGCTACACGCGACGCCCTGACCTACGCACGGTCTGCTGTCAACAAGGACGCCCTCGACTGGACTGCGGTAGGCGCGCTCAACGTCGCCTGTCGTCACGGCTTCATATTCGCTTAGGAGAGACCCGGTGAGCCGCAAGATCCACAAGTTCCGCACCTACCCCGGGGCCTCGGTCTCCATACAGGGCCTGGTCAAGGTCCTGCTGTTCGGTCCACAGGGCGCCGAAGGCCTGTTCGTCTGGGTCGAGGTCCTAGACGGTGGCCTGGCGTCCACGCTCGACGTGCTGCCCACGGGAGCGACCGTGCCTGCCTGCGCCAAGCACTGGGCGTCGTGTCAGGACGGCGAGTACGTGTGGCACCTGTACGAGAGGGCCGGGCGGTGAGCAGAGCGTCAGACCTCGCCAAGATCCGAGAGGTCCTCGCCAAGACCACTGCCGGCGAGGGCAGCAAGTGGTTCGTCCAGCACGGCGCGACCGAGGACGGCCTGTCCGTGATCGACGACGGCCGATGCGACAGCGGCATGCACGGCGTCTACGGAGAGGCCCACGACATAGAGCTCGCCGCAGCGTGCGTGAACTTCGTGACGTTGCACGTGCTCAAGATACAGGAGTGAGTCGTGATCCTCGACGAGCTGTACTGGAACGTCTACACCGGGGCCGAGGTCCTCTGTCACCGTGACGGTGCAGCCTTCGTGCCCACGCCCAAGCACACTAGACAGTCCTCCAACTTCGCGGCCACGTGCCGTGAGGACGCGACGCCCGCCGAGCTCCGCGCAGCTGGCGTGTGCTACCGCGTCGTGTACCGGCCGCGGCACCCGGCAAATGCGGGGAGGCAGCCGTGAGTACGACACCGTGGCTGGGGCCGAGCAACGACCACCTCGACGACGCTGAGGCGGACCCGACGCACTGTGGTGCTTGCGGGACACGACGTGCTGGCTGTACGGTAGAGCACTGCCACTACGGCGTAGCTGCAGCGAGACGCCGCCAGGCTCGACGTGACCCTAGATGGTGGAGGAGGCTGGCACTATGGCTGACGTGACGAGGCCCGAGGGCCCAGACCTGACCGTCTGCGACTACACGCTGACCCACCTGGTCCGCTCCGTCGAGAGGGGCCACGACAACTTCGTGTTCTCGCAGAGCGAGCTGATGCGGTCGTTCCCGTGGCTGGACGCGAGGGCGCCGTGCGACGTCGGCTTGCTGGCCGAGGCTCTAGGGCCCGGCTGGGGCGTCCGCGACGGTATGCGGCACGTTCTGTTGAGGCAGTGCGACAAGCGCGTGGCGCTGTCCACGTTGAGGAGGATGCTGGGATGAGGATCATGAAGCTGGTGCCGGACGCTGAGCCGAACGCCGACGGGGAGTGGGTCAAGGTCCCGGCTGACGTGAAGCTGGGGTGGAGGTTCCTGGACCACGTCGCTGCTGTCGCTCACCTCGTGCCGGAGGGCTACCACGTGGTCGCGTTCGACGTGGCTCTGGAGCCGGCGAGCAAGACGTAACAGGTTCTCGGCCCGAGGTTGTTGGTCCTCGGGCCGTAATTAATTGCAAAATAGACCAAGTGGGCGTGCACCGTTTTTAGTTGCTAATTTGGGTGAGGCTGGAGTCAGTGCTATACCCCGGCGGGCCGTTCCCGCGGAGGGGCCCCCTTTGCCGCTTTGCGCGGGGAGCCGAGGGCCGCTCACCTCGGCGCGCAGAGAGGTACCCCAGGGTCACGGCACCAGGACCGTGGAGCGACGTCCACGGTCCCAGGCCCTCGGCCCTCTGGCCTCAGCGGTGACGCTTAGGGAAGGGCTTCCCGCAGTACTCGTACTCGGCGTCGACCTCAGCTTTGCGGCAGTCGAAGCGGGCGGGGTTGGCCGGCGACGTGGTGGGCAGCTCGCCCGCGCACCACTCGACCTCGGTGTCGGTCGTGGCGCGGTGGCAGGCGTTGAGCCCGCCCCACTGGTTCATGAAGAAGTCGTGACTGGGGAACTGGCTAGCCGCGGCGGGGATCGAGGCCAGGCTGAGGGCGAGGCAGGCGGCGCGGGCGAGGAACTTGGTCATGGTGGGCTCCACTAGGTGGTCGGCGCGTCGTGCAGCCGATGATTACTTGTACAGTCTTGCGGCAGGCTTGTAAACAGCCTGCCGCAACTTTTCTCACTTATTTTCGGGCGCGAAGAGGATGTCGTAGAGCGCGTCGATCTTCTCGACCTCAGAGTGGTGCAGCTTCTGCACGGCGTCTCTCAGCGCGCGAACCTTCGCGTCGTAGGTAGTCTGCTGCTGAGCCGCCTGGATACGCCGGTCGTGGCTCTCGGTCCACGGGTAGAAGTGCACGGACCGCATCTCGCGGTTGGTCTGGGCCGACCAGGGCGTGCCGGTCTGGTAGCACTCCTTGGGCGTCAGGAGGTACTCCTCGTAGCCCTCGACGCGGATCTTGCCGGTCGGCGTGACGAGCGCGACCTTGTGCTTCTTGGGCAGCTTGGCCCAGAAGGTGAACACCGCGACCTCGTCGCCGACCTTGATGTTGAACTGCTTGGTCATGTCACTCTCCGCTGTGGGTCGGGCGTGCGCGCCCGATGAAGATAGAGTATCCCGTTGCGGCAGGCTTGTAAACAGGCCTGCCGCAATTATTTTCAGGACGCGACGTGGATGGTGACGATGTCGCGCTGGCCGGCCGTGTTGTGGCGGACCCAGCGCTTGGCCTCGGTGAAGGACATCTCGTAGGGGACGAACGAGGGCGCGCTCTCCTCGCGGCGGCCGTCGTGGTACTCGACGCTGCGGACGATCTCGAAGGCCCACATCCCGCGGCCCTTGGGCTGCTTGCCGTGAGCGAAGGCGTACTTGGCGGTGCTGATCGAGTGGCGCATGACGTTCTCCAGAGGTTGGTCGGGCTGGACTCGCCCGATGATCCTTTATATGCCGAGGCGGCGGGCGTGTACACCGTGAAGTGCACGCCTGCCGCAATTATTTTCGGCTCAGCGGCCGAGCGTCGAGCGACGCACCAGCTCAGCGCGAGCGGCTACCTTATAGCCCCTCCAGCGACGGTGGGTGGACTCGAGGATGAAGCACAGGAACTCGTGGCTGTGCAGGCGGACCTCGCGCTGGATCGTGTCTGTCATGTCGCTCTCCCGTGTGGGTCGGCCGAGTCGCTCAGCCGATAGGTAGACAGTACACCGAGGCGGCAGGCTTGTAAACAGGCCTGCCGCATTTATTTGCGCTCAGTCATCCGCGTCGCGCTGACGCTCACCACCCTCACAGACGTAAAGGACCTCGACGAAGTCGCCAGACTTCATGTACTCACGGGCGTGGTCCTTAGCGTCGTTCTCACCCCAACGCGTCGTGGTGAGGAGCATATAGCGCTTGCCACCGTGGTTGTAGCGAGGCTCGAGCTTGCCATATGTACCGAAGCGCTCGATCAGGCGGGACTCGTTCTCAGGGTTCACGTCTAGGGTCCCGAGGACCGCGTAGTACTTGCCAGCCATGTCACTCTCCAGTCTCTGGTCGGGCGACGCTCGCCCGATGATTACTTATACGCCGTGCGGCAGGCCGTGTAAACAGCCCGCCGCAGAGAAATTCACTCTTTTGAGCGCTTGACCTTCTTGACGAAGGTGCCTCGGGCCTTGGCGACCTGCTCGGCCTGCTTGCGCGCCTGCTCGCCAGACACGGCCTCGACGATCTCGATCGGGCCGTGCTCGAAGAAGACTCGGAACTGAACCATGACTATACTCCTAAATGCTCGACGAATACTTGGGTTGATCTCGGGAGGTGAGGGGACTACTCCCCCTCGTCTTCGTCGTTCTCGGACTCGTCTTCCAGAGCCGCCTCGTCGGCGGCCTCAGCCTCGGCCTCCATGTCGTCCGCGTCCTCGCCGTCCAGGTCGTAGCCCGTGAAGGTCAGGCCCAAGAGCTCCATCTTGGATCTATAGTAGGCAAACAGGACGTGCGGCTCGATCACGGTCTTGACGAAGCCCGAGGACACCGCGACGGTCGCGATGGAGCTCCCCTGCTGCGCCTGGCCACGCTCCGTGATGCCGCGCTCGACCATGAACTTGAGGAGGAGCTGGACCTGCATGGGGGCCTTGGCGACCGAGCCGTGCTCCTTGGCGGCCGCGTAGCGCTCGAGGTCGACGTGGTAGAACTTGCGCGCCCACGGCGTGTTGAGGTTGGACCCGCGACGACGTGGGGCTCGGCCGGTGGTCTCCGCCTTGATCTCCTTGGCGACCTCCTTGGCTGCGTCAGAGACCTGCTGGATCTGCTCGCGCTGGGCCACGGCGACCTCGAGGTCGGCTTTGGACATGTCGTGACGGCCCGTGATGCCGAGGGACTTGGCGCGGGCGAGTAGGTCCTGCTTGGTCATGGTGTGCTCTCCGAGGTTGGTCGGGCGTCGCCCGATGAAGTTACCTTATGCCGAAGCGGCGGGCTTGTACACTAGAAAAGTGAGGCTCGCCGCATTTATTTTGCGTCTCAGAGGACGCCCCACGCGACAGCGCACGCCACGATGCAGAGCAGGGTGGCGAAGATCACGAACGCCTCGACGGCAATCTGGCCTTTAGGGAATTGGGGCTCGGTCACGGTGCTCTCCAGTGGCTGGTCGGGCGTGTCTCGCTCGATGATTCTTTATATGCCGCCTTGCGGCACATGTACACTAGAGAAGTGAGCCTCGCTGCAAAATAATTGGCGCAAAAGATGCAGCCGAGGCTCACTTCGCCATTTACACGCCTGCCGCCTTGCGGTAAGGTACCTGTACCAATACGGAGACGAACATGACCAACCGCCGCTCCAATCTCAGCTGGACCAAGAAGATGGCCGAGGCTGCACTCCGCCCAGTCCAGCCTCCCAAGGTCCTCACAGCCGAGCAGCTGGCCGCGCAGAAGCAAGCTCAGAGGGACGCGCGGGTCAACTCGGTCATGAGGTCCGGCCTCTCCCAGCGCAACCGGGTGTGACGAGGTCACACGAAAATAATTGCCGCCAGGCCCCACTTTTCGGTGTACAGGCCTGGCGGAATGCGGTAAGGTGTCTTTATCGGGTGAGCGAGACCCGACCAACTCAGGAGAGCGACATGACCAAGATGTACACCTTCCTACTGGACGGTCCGGGCAGACTGAACGACGGGCGGAGAAAGTCGGTCGTGGCTGACAGCGAGAGTACAGCCAGGGCCAACATAGCCGCGGCGTACCCGGGCTACCACGCCGAGCTGCTCAAGGTGGGCTGAGGCCCTCCCACCTCGGCTGCCGGCCGGGCTGGGGCGGGGTGGGCGCCCCGGTCCTCGGCTCTCGGCTCGACACCAGCTATAGTATAGGTATAGGTAGTAGGCGCGGCGGCCGGCGCCGGCTAGGCTAGGAGCTCTGCAGTACGGGGCCGAGGCTGGCAAGTTGCCGTATATAGGCTGTAGGCGCTAGGGCCGGCGCGCAGGTAGAATGGGGCCTAGGCCCGGGGAGCTCGACGATGGGTGCGGTAGACTTGGCGGCGCGGTTCTCGGGCCTAGGCTCTGAGCCCGACCAGCAGGGGAACTACGTCGGCTGGCTGCTCTGGCAGTGTCGACGCCAGAGGCTCATGGTCCTGTGGTTCGAGGACTCGGCTCAACAGCGGGACATACACTGGCGTCGACTGCGGTGGTTCCAGAGCGAGCTGTCGTGGGAGCGCGCCAGATCCACGGCTCTCCGGCAGAGGTCCTCAGCGAAAAGCTTTTAATCTTGCGGGCACTTTCTAATCTTGCGGAGACTTTTTAATCCTGCCGGAGGTTTTTAATCTTGCGGGAGGTTTTTAATCCTGCCGGAGGTTTTTAATCTTGCGGAGAACTTCTAATCCTGCGGGAGGTTTTTAATCCTACAGGAAGTCTTTAATCCTGCAGAGAGTTTCTAATCCTGCCGCCGCTTGCGTCTCCAGTACTTCGCCCAGTTCCTGCGGCCGAAGACCTCACGCTCCGCCGCGACCTCGTCCTCGGTCCGCTCGACGTACTTGCGTGTCTCGACCGGCTGTGGGTTGCGGAGGCCCAGGGCGAGGTCGACCTTGCCGATGAAGTGGCGGGCGTCGTGACGGTAGGAGTCACTGCCGTGCAGAGCCACGTAGATCTGGTTCTGGGTCGCGACGCCCACGCCCTCCGGGATCTTGCGCACGGGGACCGTGCTGGCCGCGGCCAGGGCCTGGAGCTGCTCGACTGCGGTGAGGTGGTGCAGGCTGTCGGGCTCCAGCTTGCGCGCCGGGCCGACGCGCCGAGAGCCGTCGACCTCGATCTCGCGGTTCCTGTAGCTCCGCGCTCGGGGGCTGGTGAAGCGCTGACGACCCATGTTCCTAGGATCTAGCCGGGGTGCGTCCTGACAGGTTGACCAGGGACCTAGCCGGATTGGCCCCTGGTCTGAGAGTCTTGACCCAGGACGTGCGGATCAAGGTCCTTGGGCACTGGACTGGTCAGTTCATGGTGTCGTTGCCCAGGTCGCTGTCGAGATTGGGGCCTCGGTACGTGGCCCTGTCGTCCGGGAGGACGCCCGACGCCTCCTCGATCTCCTGGATCGCGGCCAGGATCTGCTGGGCCTTCGTGTTGGGGTCCTCGACGTCGTTCATGCGGGGCACCAGCTTGGGGTGCACGTACGGGGCCGCGTCTCGGGCGCAGTTGACCGCGTTGCCGTAGCACAGCGAGACGAGGTTGTGGTTGACGCCAGCCTCGCCGTACGGCTGCATGGTCAGCTCGTCGATCTCCTCGGCTTTCTTGAGCTCCCGACGTGCGCGCGAGACGTGGTAGTTCATGGCCTCGAGCATCACCTCGATCGGCAGGACGCCCATGGCCTCGGCGATGCGGACCGCCTCCTTCTTGCGGGAAGCGGGGGACCCGGGCTTTGGCGCAACGGAATTGGTCATATCAACAATTTCCCAGAGGCAAACCGGGGCTGTTTACTTGGTCACGGTCCTGTGAACCCAGCTCGGTCAAGATATGATGTGACGCCAGCCTTATCCCGCGGGTGGTGTGTTGTAAACGGCGGAAATTCCGCACACGACGGTCTTGGGTTCGGTAGGTCGTTCGGCGCCTCACGGTTTCCGCCAGCTGCCCGGTGGCAGGGTCTGTATATATATATAGATTTTTAGATCTAATCAATATAAATACTACAGACCAGCCACCCAACGGCATCCCTGACAGTGTCGTCGAGAGAACCCAGTCCCAAGAGTACCCACGGACATTTGTAGACAAGTCGATTCGTAGACATGTCGAGCCCTAAGTTATTGATTTGATTGTGCTTGAGCGACCATAATTGTACAACTGCCCAAGGACCAAGGACCGAGGACCTATCCACTAGAGCACGTCACTCTCGGTACTTACCCCTACAGATAAGCCACGCCGACCAATTGACTACTCTCCTAGGACAGCTAGGCACATCCCCTAGAGTAGCCAGGTGCACCCCTCAGAGCACATTAGCTTATCTCTAGGAGAACTAACTACTCCTATAGATCAGTTACCACCTGGACAGGGTACCTCCGCTCGACGTCGTTGACATCTCTCCCGGAGTGCGGGCTACTTAGTTCGGGTCTGTTTACTCAGGTCGCCACGTGCTCTACACTCTCCTCTAGAGCAGCAAACGAGGGACACATGCCACTCAACTACCCGTGGGATCTGCTCCAGAGGAGAGGCGACCACGTCTTCACCCCCGGAGCTCAGGCCAACCAGGTGGCTCGCCTAGCCAAGGCGTACGTCGCCAGGCACCTCCATCCGGATGCCAAGGTCGTGACCATCACGACAGTCGAGGGCGCTCTGACCGTCCTCGCGTACGCTCCCCCGGTATCTAGGGCCAAGGACAGAGAGTCGACAGTCCCGGCTAGCGACTTAGACGAGCTCACCCCGGAGAAGCGCGCTGAGGCCGAGAGGTACCGACTGGCTCAGGTCGAGAGGATGAGGGCCGAGATCAGGGAGAGACACGAGGCAGAGAAGCTGGCCGAGGAGTCCAGGAGCCTAGACGCCGACCCTGACGACGACTATGAGGACTGACCATCATGAGCTCTATACTGCCTGAGAACCTGTCGACGCAGGTCGTGCACCTACCTTGGGCGAGCCAGGGACCTAGGTTCTTCATCCCGATCTCACACTACGGTGAGATGAAGCGCTACATCGACGCCGTAAAGAGGAAGTACCCCGACACTGTCGTGTTGGTCGGCGTGGACGTCTGTGGCACGACGGGTGTGATGTTCGGGCCTGAGCGGGATCCGTCTGTCGACGAGGAGATCGTCGCCAAGTTCGGTCTCACCGGCGATAACCAGAAAACAGCCGAGCAAGCCAACGGGCCGGTGGCCCCAGTTAAGACCGCAGACAAGCCGGCGCCTACTGACTACATGGGCAGGGGGCGGCCAGCCAAGTACCCGCTGAAGTCCCTCACTAAGGTGGGCGACTCGTTCATAGTCGCGTGTGCGTCGGACCCCAAGGTGGTCAGCGACCTGAAGCACAAGTTACGCTGTGCTTCCGCTAACTACTTTAAGAAGTACCTGCTAGAGGGCAGCTGCAAGCTCGAGTTCGTGACCTGCGAGACAGGAGTGTTGGTTGTGATGACCCACTCAGAGCACGGTGACGTCTCAGAGAAAGTGGAGGTTGTGTATGTCGACTGATGACCGTCTCGCCCCGACCACCCCGGGCACGACCCACCAGCCCGACCTGTCCCGCCCGACCGGACGCGGCCGACCTCCGAAGTACCCGTTCCGCAACATGACGCACGTCGGGGACCACTTCCTCGCCGTCGGGGCGACCCGCCCGAAGATGCAGGCGACGGGGTGCAACTTCCTGACGAAGTCCGGACTGCGCGACGTCGTGGAGTTCTCCTACATACGCGTCGCGCGGGGCGTGCTGGTGGTGGTGAGCAGGACGCTCGACGGGCGGTCCCGGTACGAGGCGGACGGGGTCGGGGAGGAAGAGTGATGTCGAGCACGAGAGCCGAGGACCTAGCAGCACGCTTCGAGGCCGAGCGCTTCACCTTCGAGCAACCGCAGCGTAACCGAATGCACGACGTGGTGCGCCGACTGGGCGAGGCTGCGATCCGGTCGCAGAAGATCACCGACCGCGAGGCGGCGAACGCGGCGCAGCGGCAGTGCTTGGGCGAAATCGAGGCGCTGGTCACCGAGGCGCTGGCCGCCCGTGACATGGCCCGCGCAGGTGCCGCCGGGGGAGCGGGAGAAGGTTTCGTGCTGGTTCCGGCCCGCCCGACGCCTGCGATGCTAGAGGCTTTCTGGCAGTCCACCGGTGAGAGCCACGCGATGCGCGAGCGGACGGAGATGATGGCAACTCGCCGCTACGCGGCCATGCTCGCCGCCGCTCCGCCCCCTCCCGCCCAGCAAGGGGAGAAGCAACGGCGCGACGAAGATGGCTTCGTCTGCGAGTACGATCCTGGCTGCAAGCCGGAGACCGACACCTACACGATCTGCTGGGATGGCGGCGCGCGCTGGCTCATCGTGGACCGTCACGGCCTGATCACCGCAGGCCAGTCCCCTGCTGACGATCGCCCGGTTCAGCAGACGACATGGCAAGCTCTCATGTCACCTCCTCCCGCCCAGCAAGGATCCTCGTCCCTATCCCCGCCCGGCTCAGACGAGTCGTGACCTACCTCGTCGCGTACGTCTGCCTCAGTCTCGCCCTACTGGCGGCACTGGGCGTCGTAGCGGCCCTAGAGACGAGAGCGGCGGACTCCGCTCGGAGACGACTAGACCGGGCGCGCCACGAGGCGAGGCTCGACGGACACGGAGGAGAGCGACGTGGACGAGATCTACGAGAGGCACCTGTCAGCTGCGAGGACGGCGGTGGAGTCGAACCCTGGGCTCGTCCCGTCGCCGGAGGAGCAGAGGGAGAGGCGCGGGAACTACCTGCCACTGCTGAGGGCAGCTGTAGACGTCTACACGGACCGGCACGGGCCCGACTACGTGACGTTCTTGCTCGCCAAGCTGGTGGGTGAGGTCGTGAGGGGAGAGATCTAAGTGAGCAGAGCTTCCAACCTAGTACAGAAGATGCTGTCGTGGACGGAGACGGACTGGCTCCTGCTCCGCCACCACTACCCTGAGGATGTCGCGAGGTTCGCCGTCCTACTGATGGACGGTCCGCCGCGTGAGTCCGAAGGGCCCGAGGACCCAGGCGCCGGTACGGACGACACTCGGGTCTGTGACGGCGAGTGCTGGCGGGGCCGCCCCATGGTCTCCGAGGTCTCGAGCCTGGTCTCCGCCCACCGCGACTACGGGGCGACGGACCCGTCGGTCCACCTCAGCCAGACCGTGCAGTTGGTCTTCGACCTGTTTCGCGGCCGTGCGGAGACCGTGACCGAGGCCGCACGCGACGCTCGTCCCGGGGAGTCGGACCGAGACCCCGTCGTCGAGGGCCCCGCGCCGCTCTCCGAGCTACCGTCCGGCTCCGCCCCGATGCTCCAGCTGCGCCGCGACGTCCAGTGGCTCAGGGACAGGGGCTGCCGCGGACAGTCTCTCGTGTCGCGCTTCACCATAGCCGAGATGGTCGGCCTGGGCCACTGCGAGTTCGACTCACTGTCCGCACCGACCCGCCAGAAGTTCGAGAACCGCGCCTACACGGCGCTACGCACACTTAACGGAGGTGCGCGGTGAAGACCACGTTCCTGGTACGCGACGGCCTCACTAAGGTCGTCCTCCACCCCGAGACGCCCGTCGAGCGAGCGGTCCTCGACCTGGTCCAGCGAGGCCAGTCAGTCGAGGTCCACCGCGCGCAGTTCGCGGAGACGCGGGGCGGCTTCGTCCGCCAGTTCGGACTGGGCGGCCACTCTGCCGTCGGGTCGGACCACCTGCCGGACCTCGTGCTGGTGCTGCGCCCGGCGGAGTTCAAGGTACCTGACGTCGAGCCGCCTCCAGAGACGGCGGACCTCTGCAAGCTGCGCGACGGCACCTGGGTCTACCGCAATCACGCCGGGACGTGGCAGCCCTGCCCGCCACCGTTCCCGACAGACAGGTCTAAGGAGGTCGACCTTCTGACCGCGACACTTCGTCTGGTCAGAGACCAGTACGTCGTAAACCGCGGTGACTTGCCCGACCAGGCCGCGCTCGACGCCATCAAGAAGATCTGCACCGAGGCTCTAGGGGACAGGCTATGAAGTGGTGCAACCGCAGTCGCTGGGGCGACAACGACCACAACTGGGGCCCGTTCACCTACTCGCACGACGGTAACACCTCGCGACTCTTTGCTGTCGAGCTGACGTCCCAGGGCGACGACGAAGATGAGAGCGGAGACTGCACGTTGTGCATCAGCGCGTTCGGGCACACCATCATCTCGACGCTGCCGCCGGTCGTGCGGCCGCATCGGAAGAAGATCTATCCAATCTCCTGGGACGCAGAGACGATCCAGCGTCTGGGCCGTAATTGGTATTACGACATCCATCCGCGCCGGTACGGCTTCTCATTTTACCGAGACAGTGGCGTCGGGTCGGCTGTCCACTTGTCCGTCCACTATGGCGTCTCGACGCATGACAGCAGCACAGATCAGCAGTGGGGCTACTTCCTGCCCTGGACAGACTGGTGTCACGTCCGACACAGTTTGTACGGCCTTGACGGCGAGCACTTTCATACCGAGCGCGACGGTGGCCCTTACCCGGCAGAGCGGTATGACCGCATGCAGGAGGCCCGCGGTCGGTGCCCGACGCGCACCTTTGCTTTCCGCGACTTCGACGGCGAGTACCTGACCGTCGAGACGCGGATTGAGGAGCGCGAGTGGCGCCTCGGCACGGGCTGGTTCCGCTGGCTGTCGGTGTTCAGCCGCCCGAAGACCAGCCGCTCGCTTGATCTCCGCTTCTCGGGAGAGACCGGCGAGCGCAAGGGCTCGTGGAAAGGCGGCACAACCGGGCACGCCATCACCATGCTGCCGGGCGAGCTGCACGAGCCCGCGTTCCGCCGCTACTGCACAGAGAACCACATGACGTTCGTAGGAGAGGTCGAGTGACAGACGAGCCCACTATAGTCGTCGAGGTCCGAGGACCCAGCCGCTCGGGCGTCACCACGTTCACCGAGCTACTGAGTGTCCTCCTCAGAAGGTACGTCCAGTCAGACAGGCTGTTCACGCCCCCTAGGACCGCGGGCCGAGCTGTCGTCGACCTGGTCTACAACTTCCAGGACCTCGGCACACACGTCGAGGTCCGCGAGGCTACGCCCGACGACCGAGACCGGGAGCTCGCGAGCCTCAGGCGGGACGTCGAGCGCCTGCAGAGGCGCCAGATCCCCGAGTCCTGGTCCTCTTCCGACGGCACCGAGTGGTCTGGTATTTCGGGCGACGGCGTCGTCGACGTCCGCGGCTCTAAAGCAGACATCGACGTCGTGCAGTCCTGGCGCCACGCCAAGGACCGCCTCGCGTGGTTCGAGGAGGAGTACAGGAAGAGCCAGGCCCGGGAGACCGCAGAGTGCGCGGCACGTGCTGTTCTAGCCGAGGAGATAGCGGCCCTAAGACGCACCACACAGCCTGTCTCGGTCAGTCGCTCCCTTGCCGACATGAGCCAAGTCGAGGTTTCGGGCACTGGCACGACGGTCGATGGTGAGTACGTGTCTAAGGCGAAGTTCGACCGCCTCCTCACCGCGTTCCACGACGCCACGCGCCGGCCCATGGGCGTCACGCCGGACAGCGGCCTGGAGTTCTACGACTGGCGCATGGCAGACGAGGCCGAGGCGCGGCGCACCAGGCACGGGAGAGGCCCGAAGTAGCCGTGATTGCCGCGACATGTCGTCGTGATACACTGGGTGGGTACACGAGAGGAGAGTGCAGTGAAGGTCACAGACGACGTCAAGAACGTGCGCAGGGTGCACGTGGAGTTATCCGCAGGTGAGGTCCGTCGCCTGATCTACGACAAGGTCGCGGACACCCTGGGCGCCGACGTGGACACGGTCGTAGAGCACCTGCGCGTCGACCTGTCTGACGGTGCTAGCGCGACGACGTACGTCCGCGGGGAGCTGCCCGTGTCCAGAGACCAGCTCCTCGAGAGCCTCGGCTTGACGCCCACAGAGCCGGTCGAGACTGATGGCGCGGCGGTGGCGGAGAGCCTGGGCGACCACGTGACCGGCACCTCCGACGTCGTCGAGACGCCCGAGACCCTGGCCGCGTTCGGGGCTGTGGCTGGCGACCCGGACCAGGTGGCCAGGGGCCCCGAGTACGTCTTGAGGGTCTACCACGACTTGCTGTCGTCACTCAGGGACCGACCCAAGGCTGTCGGCGCCCTGAGGGCGGAGCTCGACGACATGGCGGAGGTCAATCCGAACTCAGTCAGGGTGTCCCTCCTCAGGCCCATTGTCGAGGCGCTAGAGAGGCCGTGGTCCCCCGGCCCCGCCGTCGGCGACAACCCCGGCGTCCAGCTCGGCGCGGGCGAGTACGCCCCGCAGTCCGAGGAGCTGCCCGAGGTCCAGGTCCTCTCCGTAGAGGACGCCACTACTCAGGTTGAGCGTCTTATCCGCACCCTGCGCCGAATGCCGGAGGTTGTGAGGAGTGCCTCACAGCAGGTCGAGGTCCTCCGCCGCCTAAGTCCTCACGACGAGGACGTAGCTGTGTCGGGCAGGATACTGGAAGGCCTCGCGGTCGAGGGCCACCCCGCCTGGACTGCGGGGTCCGAGGATTTGCCCGAGGTCCAAATCGACCGGCCCGAGAGCCCGGCCACGCTTACGGTGAACCAAGTCGTTGACGACCTGGCTCGACTGACGGTCTTAATTATCGACGTCCAGACCGAGCATCCCGCGGCTACGTCCGGGTTACTCAAGGTCATGACCCACGTCTCGTCCATGCTCTCCACCTTGGGCAAGTACCACGACTGCATCCTCGTCGAGGGCGGCGGCTCTCAGCGCGTGGTCCCCCGGCCGGTGTCCGAGGACAACCTGCGACAGGCACGCCTGAAGCTCATGGAGCTCGCCAACGGCCCGAGACACGAGCTCGGTCGGGCGACCGCCACAGAGCTGCACTACGTCCTCACGCTGCTGGGAGGTGAGCTGTGAGCGCCGACATCAAGATCCCCTGCCCCGCCTGCAACGGCGACGGCTTCGTCTCCTTTGGAGACGGGCACGTCGAGAACCGCACGGAGTCGTGCGAGACCTGCGGCGGTCGCGGCGAGGTCCCGGCCATGACGGGCCTGACGCCGCAGACGAGCGCGGCGCCGGACGGGGAGCTCCACGAGAGGTACCGTCAAGCCGAGAAGGCGGGAGGCACGGTCGAGGTCCGTGACGGGTCGGGCAACGACCTGCCCGCCGTCGTGTCGCCCCACAGCGGGGACTGAGCCGTGGCAGACAACGTCCTGGGCCTGGACGGCAAGCCGGTCGAGCTCGGAGAGCCGGCCGTCGACCCCTACCTGGTCGGCATGCTCGAGACGCTGCTAGAGCACGCTCGAGCGGGCCGGGTCACCTCGTTCGGCGTCGTCACGCTGACGAGCGACGGCGGCTACAGCACGGGCTTCTGCGTCGCCGAGGGCGACAACCCGACGACGCTGCTGGGCGCGACCTCGCGCCTGGTCCACCGCATGAACGTCGATCTGGCCAAGAGAGCGGGAGACGACACTTGACAGTCAGGGTTATGTTCGCCGGTCTCTGGCCCTTCTACGCCCGCCAGCCAGAGACCCCCGACAACAGCATCGACACGGCCTGGCTCGACCGCATGACGCCGCTCGAGACCGAGCCGGACTTCGTGCCGTCAGACGCCCAGGCCCGTCTGGCGGAGGTCGAGCAGCTGCTCGCCGACCACGCGAGGTCCGAGGGCCGAGTCCCGACAGGCTCGGTCAAGCAGCAGGTGGAGGCGCTCCTGGACCGCCTGCACGAGCAGAACCAGGGCATCTGACCGTGACCATACGCGTCGTGAGCACAGTCCCGCCGGGGTACCGGGAGCTGGGTGAGGCCGTCATCGCGACGGACCTAGCCGTCCAGTTCCAGTACCACGCCTGGGTCCTGTGGGTGCCGAAGTCGGCCATGGTCTACTGCCGTCGCAAGTTCTACGCGGCACAGTGGGCCGTCGACATGTCGCGGGAGCACCGGTCCGCGATCAGGTTCCACCGCGACGACGACGCGTACGACCACGCGGTCAGGAACAGAGGTGACCTGAGCCGTCTCTACGGGGCGGGTTACGTAGTTGAGGAAC
>Ga0182230_1000039_pt1 | contig 15881 bp, 13 predicted proteins | sample G6R1MG_28_FD_128384 | JGI IMG/M metagenome (GOLD analysis project Ga0182230, IMG submission 128384) | Miscanthus phyllosphere microbial communities from Michigan, USA - G6R1_NF_07NOV2016_LD1 MG | ecosystem: Host-associated > Plants > Phyllosphere > Phylloplane/Leaf | place: USA: Michigan...
GGGCTGTCGATCGTCTACGCGCTCTCGGTCTCGATCTTCGGCGGCAGCACCAACTACGTGATCAACTGGCTGATCGCCGCGACCGGCGACCGGCTGGCCCCGGCCTATTACCTCGCTGCCTTCAGCCTGGTCGGGACCATCGCAGCGTTCCTGTTGCCTGAGACCCGCGGACGCGACCTCGACGCGGAGCTCGAAGCGTAGCCGCCCGTGTGCGTTCCCGCACGGCTCGGAAGCGGGGCCATGCGGGAGCACATCTCCAACGCTAGGTCGCTGGCGGCTGCGGGCCTAGACCGCAGGTATGCCGAGCCCCTCCGAGACGCGCCGCCCGCTGGTCCTCGCCGCGGTGATGGCGGCGATGTTCATGATCGCCATCGAGGCGACGATCGTCTCGACTGCCATGCCGCAGATTGCCGGGCAGCTCGGCGACCTCCACCTCTACGCCTGGGTCTTCGGCTCCTTCCTGCTGACCCAGACGGCCACCACGGTGGTGTTCGGCAAGCTGTCCGATCTCTATGGCCGGCGCCCCGTGCTGCTGTTCGGTATCGCGGTTTTCCTGGCCGGCTCGCTGCTGTGCGGGCTCGCCTGGTCGATGCCCTCGCTGATCCTGTTCCGGCTTGTACAGGGCGTTGGAGCTGGGGCGATCCAGCCGGTGAGCCTCACGGTGATCGGCGACCTCTACCCGGCCCGCGAGCGCGGCAAGGTCCAGGGCTATCTCGCCAGCGTCTGGGGTATCTCGTCGGTGGCAGGCCCGCTCGTCGGCGGCTTGATCATCGGCCATCTGAGCTGGCCTTGGATCTTCTGGATCAACCTGCCCGTGGGCGTCGTCGCGGCCGCTCTGTTCCTGCTCTACCTGCGGGAGAGTGTCGAGCGCCGCAGCCGGCCGATCGACGCGCTTGGCGCCGCCTTGTTCACCACGGCCATCGCGGCGCTGATGATGGCGCTGACTGAGGCCGGCACCTCGGCGGCTGCGGCCCTGTGGCCGGCCCTCGGCTTTGTGGTGGCTTCCATCCTGTTCGTGCTGCAGGAGCGGCGGGCCGCCGACCCGATGCTCGACATTCGCCTATGGATGCAGCGTCCGATCGCCACGACCAACGCCGCAACGCTGCTGTCCGGCATGACGGTGATCGGTCTAACCGCATTCCTGCCGATGTACGTCCAGGGCGTACTCCGGCAATCCCCCCTCATCGCCGGTCTGACCCTGACCCTGATGGTGCTGGGCTGGCCGATCGGCGCCACCACGGCGGCGCGCAACTTCGTGCGCTTCGGCCTGCGCCCGACGCTGCTGGTCGGTGCGACCCTGCTGCCGCTGGGCGCCACCGCCTTCGTTGCCCTGGGGTCGGCGACCTCGCCGATCGTGGCCGCCTGCGGCTCGATCGTGATGGGGCTTGGCATGGGCTTTCTGTCCACTGCCGCCATCGTGATCATCCAGGACAGCGTAGACTGGGCGCAACGCGGCGCCGCCACGGCTTCGAATATCTTCGCGCGCAACCTCGGCTCGACCTTGGGCGCCACCGCCTTGGGTGCCGTGCTGAATTACCGCCTGGTCAACCCGGTCGACGGCCCGCCGGTCGATTCCAGCCAGCTCCGGCGCCTCCTCGAGGATCCCGCGAGCCTCGGAGCCGGCGGCGACGCGATCCGCGACGGGCTCCAGCACGCCCTGCACGGCACGTTCTGGACGGTTTTCGCGGTGGCCCTGCTGACCTTGGTGCTGTCGCTGTTCGTCCCCCGCGTCTCGATCTCGGACGCACCGCGTGAATTGGCCGTTGAATAGGACAGCTCTGGACCTTTGACCTGGCGGCGCGGTCCGCCTAGCGTCCGCCCATGCCCCTCGTGCCGCCTCCGCGCCCCGCAGCCTCGCCCGCCGCGGATATCCCGCCGACCAGCGTGCTCACCGCCAACCAGCCGGAATGGTCGGTCGGCGAGCTGGCGGGCGCGCTCAAGCGGACTTTGGAGGATGCGTTCGGCCATGTCCGCCTGCGCGGCGAGATCTCCGGCTATCGCGGGCAGCACGGCTCAGGCCACGCCTATTTCTCCCTGAAGGACGGACAGGCCCGGATCGACGCCGTGGTCTGGAAGGGCGTATTCGGGCGCCTGCGCCAGAAGCCGCAGGAAGGACTGGAGGTCGTCGCTACCGGCCGCATCACCACCTTCGCGGGCAAATCCTCGTATCAGATCGTGGTCGAGAGCCTGGAGCCGGCGGGACTCGGCGCCTGGATGGCCCTGCTAGAAGAGCGCAAGAAGCAGCTTGCCGCGGAAGGGCTGTTCGCCCCGGAGCACAAACGCGCCATTCCCTACCTGCCGCGCGTTGTCGGTGTCGTCACCTCGCCCACCGGGGCGGTGATCCGCGACATCCTTCACCGGCTGGAGGACAGGTTCCCGCGTCCCGTGCTGGTCTGGCCGGTGCGTGTCCAGGGCGACGGCGCGGCTGAAGAGGTCGCCGCCGCTATCCGGGGCTTCAACGCGCTGGGGCCGAACAGCGTTGTCCCACGCCCGGACGTGCTGATCGTTGCCCGGGGCGGCGGCTCCATCGAGGATCTGTGGGCCTTCAACGAGGAATGCGTTGTCCGCGCCGCCTTCGAGAGCGTAATCCCGCTGATCTCGGCGGTCGGGCACGAGACCGACACCACGCTGATCGATTACGTCTCCGATCGGCGGGCCCCGACGCCGACGGGCGCCGCCGAGATGGCCGTACCGGTGCGCGCCGACCTGATCGCCACGGTGACGGATCTCTCGGCCCGCGCGATCGGATCGATCGGGCGCCGGGTCGAGCGCGACCGGTCCGACCTGCGTGCGCTGGCCCGCGCCCTGCCGAGCGCGGACGCCATCCTCGCTGCCAAGCGCCAGCGTCTCGACCTCGCCGAAGCACGCCTTGCCCCGGCGCTCGCGGCCGGCGCCAGCCGGCACCGCGCCCGGCTGCAGCTCCTTCTCGACCGCATGGCTCGCCGCTCGCCGGACGTCGCTCTGGCCAATGCGCGGGCGCGCTTGGCCCGGATCGATCATCGGCCGCTGACCGCCTTGCGCAACGACGTTCAGCGCAAGGGCGAGGCCCTGGCCCAACTCGGCCGCCGCCTCGTCGTCGCCCGGGATGCCAGCCTGGAGCGGGCGCGAGCGCTGCAGGCGCGTCGGGCCGACCGCCTCGTTGCCCTGACGGATCGCCTGACCCAGGCCGGACTGCGCGGCATCGAGCGCCGCCGCGACCGGCTCGAAGGCCTCGCGCATCTCCTCGGCTCGCTCAGCTATCACGCCGTGTTGGAGCGTGGTTATGTCCTGGTCCGCGATGCTGCCGGCCTGCCGGTCCGCCACGCCGTCGAGGCTGCAGCAGCCAGCCGCCTCAGCCTGCAATTCGCCGACGGAACGGTGAATGCGGCGCCGGATGGGACTCCTGACCCATCAGTGTCCGCCAAGCCGGCCCGGCGTACGACGCGTACGCGTTCGTCATCCGGTACAGAGATGGCCAAGGCTAAGCCCGCGAGTGCCGCCGCAGCGACGCGGCAGGGTTCGCTCTTCGACGCCTGAGCGGACGACCTCACTCCTGAGGGTCCGGGCCAACGCGGTAGTGATACCGGTACAGTTCCCGCTCGAACCCCAGCCCCCGGTAGAGCGCACGCGCCGGTCTGTTCGCCGCCACCACCTGCAGGCAAGCGGCCCGGGCACCCTGGCTCTTGGCCCAGTGGAGCAAGGCGCTCACGGCGCGTCTGCCAAGGCCGCGGCCGCGCAGACGTTCGACCGTGGCGACCGATTCGATGACCAAAACATCGTCGTCGAGAACCCCGAACGCGAAGGCGCCGATCCGGTCCTCCGCGGGCGCTGCCGAAAAGGCCCGCGGCAGGATCAGGGTGTCCACCGTATCGTGGAACGCCTGCGCAGCGGCCGCGTCGGCCCAGTTCACGGCGTCGCGCACCGCCAGCCATTCCGCATCGGGCGCCGGTGTGAGTCTCACCACGGGATCCGGCGAACCTGACAGGTCGGCGAGGTCGCGAAACAGCGTGCAGGTTTCGTCGACGACGGTGTAATCGCCCCCCGCCAGGAGTGGCTCCATCTGCGGCGCGATGTCCGGCACTCGGAAGATCGCCCGCCGACCGAGGGACGCGTAGAGCGCTTGGCCGGCCGCGATCGCCTTCTCCGGAGCGCCGCTGCCGCGCAGAGGGTTCACGGAGTTCTGCCGCTTCGAGCTGCCGCCGGTGGCGCGCAGGAGATAGCCGTGGACCAGAAGCTGGCGTGGGCTGGGCCAGGCGTTGAGGCAGGCCTCTTCGACGCGCCAAGCCAGATCGATGTCGGACGTCATGATACGCTCCGGCTGTTTGATCCCATGCCGGTGGGCACCGCGCCACCCCGACGCCAGCAGGGCCGTGCGGCGTCGCGTACGCTTGAAGCATTCCAAGTCCGCGCGATGTCCGGGCGATGCTTGCGCCCGACCTTCTCTTCAGCCTCCATTTTCTCGGCGGTAGCGCCCGAACCTGGGAGCCGTTCTCCAAAGCCCTCGGCGAAACGCCGGTCTGCGTGCCCATCGATTTGCCGGGCTTCGGCAACGCAGCCGGTGTGACGGGTTTCTCGATCGACGCGATGGCCGATCACGTGGCGGCTGCGATTCGAGCGCGGGCCCCGGCACGCTTCGCCATTGCCGGCCACAGCATGGGCGCCAAGGTCGCGCTGGCACTTGCCCGCCGTTCCGAGGACGGCGAGCCCGGCTTGGAAGGGCTCACCGACTTGATCCTGATCTCCGGCTCGCCGCCCAGTCCGGAGCCAATCCCCGAGGATCGCCGCGGCAAGATGATCGCCTGGATCGACGCGGATCCGGACACGCGCCTGCGTGAGGCCAAAGCCTTTGTGCGTGCGAATGTCGGCGATGCACTCGATCCCGAGACGGAAGCTCGTGCGGTTGCCGACGTGCTGCAGGCCGCACCGGCTGCCTGGAAGGCTTGGCTCGAAGCCGGTTCGCACGAAGATTTGTGCCGCAGGATCGGGATCCTGCAGACTCCGGCCCTGATCCTGGCCGGCTCCGAAGATGCCGATCTCGGCGTCGATGCGCAGACGGCCCTGATGGCGCCGCATCTCGCCCATCATCGGATCGTCACGATCGACGGCGTCGGCCATCTAATGCCGTTGGAGCGTCCCGAGGCCTTGGCCGCATCGCTGCACGATCACATTCGCGACCGTCCACGGGGAGACACGTCGCGGGCTGCTGCGGTATCGCCGAGCTATGCCGCGTTGATCGCATCGGAGCGGGTCAACAGCCGCCTTCGGGCGGCCCTGGACGAGCGAGCAGAGCCCGACGATCCGGCCTACCGCCCGGAAGCCCTCAATCCCGTGGAACTCGCGATCCTCCGTACCGCCTGTGCCCGCGTCCTGCCGGCGCCCGGCGTGGACATCGCCGCACGGCTCGACAAGCGCCTGGCATCCGGCGCCGGTGACGGCTGGCGCTTCGTGGCTCTGCCGCCGGACCCGGAAGCGTATCGGGCTGCTTTGCGCACCCTCGACGCGGGAGCCCGTGCCGCTCACGGCCGGCCCTTCGTTGTCCTCGATGGGCGAGATCAGGATGCCCTGCTGACCCTTGCCCAACGCGGCGACTTGTCTGTGCCCGAAACGCTCGGTGGTCGCCTCGATGGCGACCGGATGCGGTTCTGGTTCGAGGATCTGCGGGCCGATGCCGTGCGTCTCTGGCTCGCCCATCCGGCAGCTCTGGCCCGGGTCGGTTTTTCCGGAATCGGCGCCGGTGGTGATCGGCCGGGTCCGATCGCGGATGGTTTGCCGGGCTTTCATCAGGTTGGACTCGACGCGCCGGAACCCTGGGAACCGCGCCCGACGCACGGGGAGACGGTACGATGAATCTCGACGGGATGCGGACCTATCGGACGGACGAGGCCGTCGACGCGGTCATCGTCGGTACAGGGGCGGGCGGCGCGCCCCTCCTCGCCCGGCTCGCCGCGGCCGGCCTGAAGGTGGTGGCCCTCGAGGCGGGGCCGAACTTCACCCCTGAACGCTTCGCCTTCGACGAGACGCTGGCGGACGAGATCTATTGGACCGAGGAGCGCCTGAGCGGCGGCTCCACCCCGGAGGCGTTCGGCGCGAACAACAGTGGCACGGGCGTCGGTGGCTCGACCCTCCACTGGGGCGCCTTCGTGCCCCGCGCCGATGCCCGCGACCTGCGCCTCCATACCGAGACCGGCGAAGGCGTCGACTGGCCCCTGAGCTACGAGGAGCTGGCCCCGTTCTACGAGCGGGTCGAGCGCTTCATCGGCGTGTCGGGACCGCAATCGTATCCCTGGGATCCCGGCCGTCGCTACCCCCTGCCGCCGGTGCCACGCAATGGCCCGGCGCAGATCATGGCCGGTGCCTGCGATGCTTTGGGCATCCGCTGGGCCGACGCCCCGGCGGCCGTGGTCTCACGAGACTTCGAAGCCGAGGATGGATCGCGGCGCAACGCCTGCATCAATTGCGGCTATTGCCACCAGGGCTGCCGCAACGGCGCCAAGACCAGCATGGACGTCACCTATCTGCCCCTGGCCGTCACGCATGGGGCGGAGATCCGGGCCGGGGCTTTCGTCCATGGGCTGGAGCGGGGCACCGATGGCCGGGTCACCGCCGTCGTCTATACCCAGGACGGGCATGAGCGGCGCCAGCGCTGTGGGGCGGTGTTCCTCTGTGCCGGTGCCGTCGAGACGCCCCGGCTGCTGCTGCATCTGGGACTGGCCAATTCCAGCGATCAGGTAGGTCGCAACTACATGGGCCATGTCGCCACGCAGGTTTGGGGCACCTTTGCCAACGAGGTGCGCATGAACCGCGGCTATCCCTCGTCGCTGATCACCGAGGACTTCATCCGAGCCGGCGCCGACTTCGCCGGCGGCTACCTAATTCAGAGCCTCGGCGTGGTCCCGCTGACCTTCGGCAACGCGGTGGCGCGCGGACGCGGCCTGTGGGGCCAGAAGCTGCTCGATTATCTCGACGGCTACAACCACCTCGCCGGTATCGGCATCAACGGCGAGACGCTGCCCTGCGACGCGAACGTGCTGACCCTGTCCGACGAGACCGACGCGCGCGGAATGCGGAAGGCGCAGATCAGCTTCGGCTACAGTACCAACGAGGAGCGCCTCAACGCCCACGCCACCAAGGTCATGCGCGACCTGTGGCAGGCGGCCGGCGCCGAGGATATCTGGGTGCTGGAACGGGTCGCCCATACGATCGGCACCTGCCGGATGGGGCGCGACGGATCGAGCGCCGTGGTCGATCCGGTCGGCCGCAGCTTCGACATCGACAATCTCTGGATCTGCGACGGCTCGACCTTCCCGAGCTCGCTCGCCGCCAATCCGGCCCTGACCATCATGGCGCTGAGCTTGCGCACCGCGGAGGCCTTCCTGGCCGGCCGCTGACGTCAGCCGAGCGCGGCGCGCAGATCCGCGAGCCCGCGGATCTGCCGCCCCTCCGCATCGAAATTCGTCGGGTCGAGCCAAGCCGCGAAGCCCGCTCTGGCCCGCGGCCAGTCCGCGTCGGTGATCGAGAACCATGCCGTGTCGCGGGAGCGGCCCTTCACGACGACTGCGTTCCGGAAGACGCCCTCGAAGGTGAAGCCCAGGCGGAGCGCCGCCGCCCGGGACGGCACGTTGAGGCTGTCGCATTTCCACTCGTAGCGGCGGTAGCCGAGCTCATCGAAGGCGCGGGCCATCATCAGCGCCATCGCCTCGGTCGATGCAGGCGAGCGCTGAAGCTTCGGGCCGAAATGCAGATGGCCGACCTCGATGACGCCGTTGCCCGGGTCGATCCGGAGGCAGGAGGCGACCCCCAGGGGCGAGCCGCTTCGCCGGTCGAGGATCGTAAAGAAGAGCGGATCCTCGCTCGCCGCCCGGGCTTCAAGCCGTTTGCGGAACTCGGCCTCGCTCTCGGGCATCTCGTCGGGCAGATAGGTCCAGCCGCGCCGATTCATTGCCGCGCTGTAGGTGGCAAACAGGCCGGCCGCGTGGGCCACAGCATCGAGCGGTACGATCCGGCAGGTGCGGCCCTCCAGGGGCGTCCGTGGCGGTCGGGGGCACGGAGTCCAGTCCGGCAGGGCCGGTCCGATCGGCTGGCCGAAATCGTTGACGCGTACGCTCACGATCCGCTCCGGTCGGCGACCATCGCGGCGAGGATCGTCTCACCCTCCGTCCGCATCCCGGCGATGACGCCGGCGCGGTCGGCCTCGGGCCTGTTCTGGCTCATCTTCCACTTCCCCTCGATTCTGGTGATCGGGATCTCGATGCCGACGATGGCCCGGAGTTGCGCCGCTACGAATGGCGCGGGCGCGTCGTCCACCGCCCAGGGGGCGGCGCGCGGGGCCTCGCGCAGATTGGTGAGGTCGGCGATCTGGCGGCGCAGCCAACCCGTATCCTCGATCACCCGCGGCCGGCCCCAGACGTGGACCGTGGCGTAGTTCCAGGTCGGCACCACCCGGCCGTGCTCGCGCTTGCTCGCGTACCAGGCGGGGGTGACATAGCCCTGCGGCCCCTGGAACACGACGAGGCATTCGGCGGCTTCGGCCAGCGCCTGCCATTGCGGGTTGGCGCGGGCGAGATGGGCACGCAGGGTGCCCTGCGAGCCGGCCTCGTCCAGCAGGAACGGCACCGGGTTGGCCATCAGGCCCTCCGGGCCGCCGGTCACCAGCAGGCCGAGCGGATAGGCACGGATCAGCCCATGCTGCGCAGTGCGCGTGTCATCCCGGAAGTGCGGCGGTTGATACATCGAACCCGTCCTTGAGGCGCCCTCCTGCTTGACCGTAGGGCGGACCAGGCGAAAGGTCCGATTTTCGAATTCCGTCTGGACCAGTTTTCATCATGGCCCGGGGCCCGCTGCCGCTGCCTGTCAGCCTCGATCCGACTGCGCCTACGCCGCTGCACGCCCAGCTGCGCGAAGGGCTGCGTGTTGCGATCCTCGACCGACGCCTTCCACGCGGGTCCCGGCTGCCGTCCTCCCGGGTGATGGCGGCCGATCTCGGCTGTGCCCGGGGAACGGTCGTCCTCGCCCTGGAGCAGCTCATCGCCGAGGGCTACCTCACGGCTCGATCCGGTTCTGCGACCCGTGTCGCCGCAATGCTTCCAGACGACACCCTCCCCCAAATTCAGGTGGCGCAACCGACCGGCACGGCGCTTCCCAGCCTGTCGCGTCGGGGGGGCCGCTTCGTAGCGGCTCCGGGCCGACGGTTCATGGCCGGGCCTGGCGTGCCGGACGCCTTCGCACTCGGGCGCCCGGCGCTCGACGCCTTCCCGTACGACGTCTGGGCACGCCTGCTTCAGGCCGAGTGGCGGCACGGACCAGCCGAGCGGCCTGATCCACGCGGCTCGCCGGCGCTTCGGGCCGCCATTGCCGCCTATCTGGCTCAGGTCCGGGGCGTCGCCTGCGAGGCTGAGGACGTGATCGTCACGGCGGGTATCCGTCAGAGCCTGCGCCTGCTGGCCGAATTGCTGCTCGATCCCGGCGAAATCGCGCTCGTCGAGGAGCCGGGTTTTCCCGGGATCGCCCAGGCGCTGGCGAACGCGGGCCTGCGCCCGGTCCCGATCCCGGTCGGCCCTGGGGGCCTCGCGGTGGCCGAGGCTGGGCGATTGCTGCAGGGGGCACGGCTCGCCGTCGTCACGCCGGCCCACCACTACCCGCTGGGCCAGGCCATGAGCCTCGAGAATCGGCTGGACCTCCTGGCCTGGGCGGAAACCGCCTCGGGCTGGATCGTCGAGGACGATTACGACGGCGCCTATCGGTATGCCGGGCGTCCGCTGGCGCCGCTGCGGACGCTCGATCGCGGCGGGCGGGTCATCTATGTCGGCAGCTTCTCCAAGCTCCTGCTGCCCGCGCTCGGCCTCAGCTACCTCGTCCTGCCCCGGAGCCTCGTGGCGCCGGTGAACCAGGCGCTCGCCGAGATCGGCTCGTCCCCGCCGGGAATCGGCCAGTGGGCGCTGGCCCGGTTCATCGAGGATGGGCATCTGGCGGGCCATCTGCGCCGGACCCGCCGCCTCTATGCCCTGCGCCAGAAGGCTCTGGTCGAGGCGGCCCGCCGCCACGCCGCCGACGTGGTGAGGATCGCTCCGATGGATGGCGGAATGCACCTGATTGCTCGACCCGGTTCGGCCTGGCCGGACACGCTCGGCGATGCCGAGGCGGTCGCGCAGCTTGGTCGGGCGGGCATCTCCGCGGTTGCGCTCTCGGCCTACCACGTCGGCGCTCCGGAGCCGGGGTTGTTGCTCGGTTATGCGGCGGTACAGGAGCGGGCAATCGAACCGGCGGTGCGGCGGATGGCCGAAATCCTGCGGGCGGCCGCGTAACGGGTGCCGCGCGCGCCCTGTCATTCCCCCCGGGGCGTCAGCGTGACGGTGATAGGCCCGCGTCCGGCACGCAGTTCCAGGCTCTTGAGGGTCTTGGGGCGCACGGTCGCGCCGCTCGACGGGCTGACCCTCTGCACCCGCTCACCGTCGAGGCGCAGGCTGAACGCGCCGTCTGCGGTGAGCCGCAGAAGCGAGACGGTGCGGAAGGATCTCAGTGCCACCGCGGTCCATTCCGGCCCGACCGCGATCCGCGTCGGAGCCGGCACGACGTCGCGACGCGTCAGCGCGAGAGCCGCAAGGCCGATTATGGCCACAAGCGCGAGAGCGGCCTGACGGAGGCGGACCAGCCGTCCGCGCTGCCGGGCGGGCGGGCGCTTCGTCCAGACCGGCCTCGGGGGCGCCGGATCCGGCTCGGCCGGCGGCAGCGGAGGCGTCTCCTTGGGTGCGGCACCCGCTGGCGGCGTAGGCTCCGAGGGTATGTCGACCGGTGGATGAGGCGGAGGAGGAGGAGGCGGTGTCGGCAGCGCTGGTGGAGGCGGGGCCGGCGGTTCGACTTTCGGCCGCGCCTGCTCGCTGCCGCAGAACGGGCAGAACCGCACCGGCACATATTGGCCACCGTTGCAGGCGGTGCAGCGGAAGGGCGCGCGGGGCATGACAGGCGGCACGGCGGAACGTGGCTCAGGGCACGAGCGCGCCCGTTTCCATGAATCGGGCCAGGCGCTCCACCAGCGGCGCGACCATCACCCGGTCGAGTTGCTTGAGCAACCCATGGCGGGCATGCGCCACATTCGCCTCGGCCTGCGCCTGCGCCCGGCGGCGCCAGGCAGCGCGGTCGCGCCTGCAATCGGCCCAGGCCGCCTCGATCGACCGGAACACGAGCGGCAAGCGCGCGAGCGGGTCGGCGATCCGGTCGTACTGATGGTCGATCTGGCTGCCGAAGGTGTGGAAGCCCAGTTCCGACAGGAGCGCCACGGCGCGGGGGGCGCCTATCGTCACGAAGGGTAGCCCCATGGCCGCGGCCTTGAGCGACTTTTCCGTGATGCGCTCGACGCCCAGTTCGAAAAAGTCGGTCTCGGAAATGATGGTCAGGTCGGACGCCGCATAGGCCTGGGTATCTACTGTCAGGACCATGTCGCCGCCCGGCGCCGGTGTATCGATCCGCCGCGCCTGCCTTGGGATCCAGGTGCCGACATCCGCCAGCAGCGGCCCGAAGGCGGTCTCGATCTCCGGCGGCGCGTGGAACACGTCGATGCCGCCCGCCTTCGGGTTGTCCGCGCCGATGCCGTGGAACGAGATCAGGCCGTCGCGGTCCAGGCCGTTGAGCTGGAACCAGCGGTAGAGCAGCACCCGGTGCCAACGCAGGGCCGCGTTCTGGCAGAGGAATCGGGCCGGGCCTGTGTCTTGAGCGAACGGCGCGTAGCCCGTCCGGTCGAGGAAGTGTTCGGGAAAGAGTCGCGGGCCGGCTTCCTCGTCGAGCCAGAGGGCGACCTGGAGCGGGAAGAACTCAAAGATCCAGAATCGCAGGCCCTCACCGTAGAGCCGCTCGTAATCCAGCCGCAGCAGCCGGTTCTGGGTGACCAGGGTGACCCGGTCCCGCGGGATCCCCAGGCCTTCGAGGTTGCGGTGGAGCGCCTCGAAGGTCGGGGCATGGAGGCCGGGCCCCTCGTTCGACAGGTCGAGGAGCAGGGCCGCCCGCCCGGAGCGCAGGTTCTCGACGTCCCCGGGCTCCAGCAGGTCGAGCCGCCCGTTGGCCTCCGGAAAGCCGAGCCGGACGAAGTCCAGAACCGGCAGGCAGAGGATGTGGTTGGCCGCCCCCGGATGGGCCGTGACGGTGACCGGCTTTCCCATCCAGCCCAGCGCCGCCGGCAGGAAATGGCCGCCCTCCCCGCGGGGAACCAGGACGATCTCAGCGGAGGTTTGGCTCATTGCGGTGCTCGGGCGGCCGGTCGCACGGTGGTCCGCCTGAAAGCCGCGCGAAGCCGGATAAAGGCTTCGCGCGGATGCGTCGATCCCCGATACCGGTCAGGCCGGGACCAGCTCCGCCGCGCGCACCGGGGTCGGTCCGGCCCGGTAGGCGGCCGCGGCCTCGTCGGTCCGCCAGCAGGCGACCTTGTGGCCGGGGGCGATCTCGGCCACCGGCGGCATCTCCCGGCGGCACTGCTCCTCGGCCAGAAAGCAGCGCGGCGCGAACGGGCATCCGGGCGGCCGGTTGGCGAGATCGGGCGGGCTGCCCGGGATGGTCTGGAGCCGCGAGCCCTTCGCCAAGGCCCCTTCCGCCCGGCTGCGCAGCAGGCCGATCGTGTAGGGATGGTGCGGATCGAGCACGACCTGATGCGCGGTGCCGGTCTCGACGATCTTGCCCGCGTACATCACGGCGATCCGGTCGGCGACCTCGACGGCCGCGCCGAGATCGTGAGTCACGATGATGATCGACAGGCCGAGGTCGCGCTGCAACTCGCGCAGCAGCAGCAAAACCTGGATCTGCACGGTCGCATCAAGGGCGGTGGTCGGCTCGTCGGCCAGCAGCACCTGCGGCCGGCAGGCGAGCGCGAGCGCGATCATCGCGCGCTGGCGCATGCCGCCCGACATCTCGTGCGGGTAATTGTCCAGCCGCCGCTCGGGGCTCGGGATCCGCACCCGCTCGAACAGGGCGAGCGCGCGCTTGCGGGCATCGTCCTTCGAGATCTTCTCGTGACGATGGATCGCCTCGGTAATCTGCTGGCCGACCGTGTAGACCGGGTCGAAGGCCAGTAGCGGCTCCTGGAAGATCATCGAAACGTCGCCGCCGCGGAAATCGGCGAGCTGGCGCTTGCTCAGCGCCTGCACGTCCCGGCCGGCCGCCAGAATCGTGCCCTCGATCCGGCTGCGCCCCTCGTGGAACAGCCGCAGGATCGCCCGCAGGGTCACGCTCTTGCCCGAGCCGGACTCGCCGATAAGCGCCATCGCCTGCCCGCGCTCCACGGTGAGGTCGACGCCGTCGACGACCTGCACCTTGCCGAAGGCAACGCGCAGGTTTCCGAGGGTGACGGCGGGTTCCGGGTTCGACATCGGGGCGCTCATGCCGCGAGCGCCCGGGCCGGGGCGGCGGAATGGCCGGAGCCCGGCTGGCGAGCGAGGCATGAGACCCGGTGCAGCGGCCCGACCGTGTCGAGGGGCGGCTCCTTCTCGCTGCAGATCGGTTCGGCAAGGGTGCAGCGGGGATGGAACCGGCAGCCGGAGGGCGGGTCGATCGGGTTCGGCGGGTCGCCCTGCAGCAACGCGGCCTGGGTGCGGTTGTCAGGATCAAGGGATGGCATCGAGGCCAGCAACGCCTCGGTATAGGGATGGGCCGGCGCGTCGAGCACCGTGTCGGACGGGCCGATCTCGGAGACCCGGCCGAGATACATCACCATCACCCGGTCGGAGATGAACCGGACGACGTTCAGGTCGTGGCTGATGAAGATGTAGGTCAGGCCGAACTCGGCCTTGAGGTCGAGGAGCAAATTCAGCACCTGCGCCTCCACCGATTTGTCCAGCGCCGAGACCGCCTCGTCGAGCAGCACCAGCCGCGGTTCCAGGGCGAGCGAGCGGGCGATGTTGACCCGCTGGCGCTGGCCGCCGGAAATCTCGTGCGGATACCGGCCGGCGAAGCGCTTGGGCTCTAGTCCGACCCGGGCGAGCAGGGCGCGGGCGCGCTCCACCGCCTCCCGGCCGGACACGCCGTTGACCTTCGGGCCGAAGGCGATCGACTGCTCGACCGTCATGCGCGGGTTGAGGGACGCGTAGCTGTCCTGGAACACCATCTGGACCTGCCGGCGGTAGGACCGCCACGGCATCACCCGCTCGCCCACGGCTTGCCCATCGTACAGCAGGGAGCCGGAATCGCGCTCGATCAGGCCCATGAGTAGCTTTGCGGTGGTGGACTTGCCGCAGCCGGATTCGCCGACGATGCCCAGGGTCTCGCCCTTCAGGACATCGAAATCGACGCCGTCGACGGCCCGCACCACCTGCTTCTTCCCCCCGGCCTTGCGGACCGGGAAGTGCTTGTAGAGCCCTGACACCGACAGGAGCGGCTGGGCCGGTCCGCCGCGGTCGCGGGCGAACGGATCCGGGGCGCTCGGGATGACGCTCACTGGCGAATCTCCATCGCGGCGCGCAGGCCGTCCGAGAACAGGTTGAAGGCGATCGAGACGACGAAGATGCACACGCCCGGCAAGGCCGCGACCACCGGGTTGGCGTAGATCGCGGTGCGCAGGGTGTTGAGCATCAGGCCCCATTCCGGCTCCGGCGGGCGAACGCCCAGACCCAGGAAGGACAGGCCCGAAGCGAGGATCATCGAGACCGAGATCAGGCTGGTGGCGTAGACGAAGATCGGCCCGACGACATTGCCCAGCACCTGCACCCGCATGATCGTCAGCGGCGAGGCGCCGGACAGCTTGGCGGCGTCGATGTAGTCGCGCTTGCGGATGCCGGTCGTGACGCTCTCGGCGACACGGGCAATCTGGGGTACGAACACGCAGGTCAGCGACACGATCGAGTTGAAGATGCCGGCGCCGAGCGCGCCCGAGAGGGCGATCGCCAGCAGGACCGACGGGAACGCGAAGAACACGTCGATGGTGCGCATCAGGATCGTGTTGAGCCAGCCGCCGACATAGCCGGCGAGGATGCCGATGGCGGAGCCGATCACGAAGGCGATCAGAACCGGGGTGACCCCGATGAACAGCGACAGCCGCGCGCCCAGCATCAGCCGGCTGATCATGTCGCGCCCGAGCTCGTCCGAGCCGAGCCAGTAGGTGGCGTCGCCGACATGCTTGAGGCGGCGCAGCATCGACCCCTTGTACGGGTCCATCGGGGTGATCCAGGGGGCCAGGATCGCGATCAGCACCACGAGCAGGATCACGGCCCCGGCGCCCATGGCCACGGGATCGCGCACAAGGCGGTGGCCGACATGGCCCCAGAACCCCCGGGACGGGACGAAGGCGGCCTCCGGGGCGGTGTCTCCGGCGGAGAGCACGCCGCCGTCGAGGGCCATCGAGGCTGCAGTGATCGGTGCGGTCATCATCGGCCTCCGGGTCAGGCGCGTTCGATGCGCGGGTCGAGGGCGGTCTGCATCACGTCCACCAGCAGGTTCAGGACGACGAAGAACATCGCCAGGACCAGGATCGAGCCCTGGAGCAGGGGCAGGTCGCGCTGGAAGATCGCGGCGTTGAGGAGGAAGCCGGTGCCCGGCCAGGCGAACACGGTCTCGACCAGGATCGAGCCGCCGAGCAGGTAGCCGAGCTGCAGGCCCATGATCGCGAGCGCGGTCGGGGCGGCGTTGCGCACGACGTGCTTGAACACGCCGAACTCGTCCATGCCCTTGGCGCGCAGGGCCTCGACGAAGTCCTGGGCCAGGATGTCGGCCACCAGGGCGCGCACCGTGCGGGCGATGATGCCGGTGGGGATCACCGACATCGTCACCGCCGGCAGGATCAGATAGCGCAGGTGGTCGAAATCGGGCCGCCAATTGCCCGAGCCGTCGGGCCCGGCGCCGGTGGGCGGAAGCCAGCCCAGCGTGGCCGAGAACACGATCACCAGCACCATGCCGAGCCAGTAATGCGGCACGCTCACGCCGAAGACCGA
>Ga0182230_1000040_pt1 | contig 15841 bp, 9 predicted proteins | sample G6R1MG_28_FD_128384 | JGI IMG/M metagenome (GOLD analysis project Ga0182230, IMG submission 128384) | Miscanthus phyllosphere microbial communities from Michigan, USA - G6R1_NF_07NOV2016_LD1 MG | ecosystem: Host-associated > Plants > Phyllosphere > Phylloplane/Leaf | place: USA: Michigan...
ACGAGTCCGAAGGCCATCACCATCCGCGGCGCGCGGCCGGCGCGGGTGAGCAGCGCGAGGTAGAACCGGCGGCTCCAGCGCACGGCGGGCGGGTCCGTCGCCGGCCCGGCCTGCCCGGTCCTGCCGCCGAGGAGGACGAGCGACAGGGCGGGCGTCACCGTCAGGGCGACGAGGAGCGAGGCGACGACGGCCGCGACATAGGCGAGAGCCAGGGGCCCGAACAGCCGCCCGGCAACGCCGGTCAGCGCCAGCACCGGCAGGAACATCAGCAGCACGGCGAGCGTCGCGTAGGCGACGGAGCTGCGCACCTCCAGGATGGCGTCGCGCAACAGCCGCGCCCGCTGCACGAGGGTGACCCGCCCGGCCTCGCGCAGGCGGCGGGTGACGTTCTCGACGCCGATCACCGCGTCGTCCACCACCTCGCCGATGGCGAGCGCGAGGCCGCCGAGCGTCATGGTGTTGAGGCTCTCGCCCCAGGCCTGCAGCACCAGGGCCGCCGCCACGAGGGAGAGGGGGATCGCCGCCGCGCTGATGAGCGCCGTGCGCCAATCCCCCAGGAAGACGAGGAGCACGATCACCACGAGCCCGCCGCCGAGGCCTAAGGCGAACAGCACGTTGCCGGTGGCGACGCCGACGAAGTCGGCTGGGCGGAACAGGTCCGGGCGCAGGGACACGCCCTCGCGGTCGAGGGCCGGGCGCAACTCGTCGAGGGCGGCTTCGAGCCGGGCGGTGACGGCGAGGGTGTCGACGCCGACCTGCGCGCCGACCATCATGAGCACGCCGGGCTTGCCGTCGACCAGGGCGGCGCTGATCGCCGGCTCCGGCGCGGCGGTGACGGTGGCGACGTCGGCCAGGATCACGCTGGCCCCGCCCTCGTTGGCGAGCACCGTGCGGCCCAGCGCCTCCGGCGTGAGGGCCTGCCCCTCGGTGCGCAGCACGACGCGCTGGTTCGGCGTGTCCACGAAGCCCGCCCCGCGCACGCCGGTCGCCTTGCGGGCGGCGGCGAGGACGTCGTTGAGGCCGATCTGGTGGCGGATCAGGTCGTCGGGGCGCACCTGCACCTGCAGGGAGCGTACCGCGCCGCCATAGACCGAGACCTGGGCGATGCCCGGCACCGCCTGCAGGCGCGGGCGCACGGTCCAGTCGGCGAGCGTGCGCAGGGCCATCGCGTCCCGCCGCTCGGAGGTGAGGCCGACGAGGAGCACCGTGAGGGTCGAGGAGGTGAGCGGCGTCATCGACGGCGCCGAGACGCCCTGCGGCAGGCGCCCCGGCAGGACGGCGATGCGCTCGTTCACCCGCTGGCGCAGCTGATCGACGCCGCTGCCCGCCCGGAAGGTGGCCGTGACCACGGACAGGCCCTGGATCGAGGAGGAGCGCAGGGTCTCCAGCCCCGGCAGGCCGGCGACGGCCCCCTCCACGATCTGCGTCACCAGCACCTCGACCTGCTCCGGGTCGAGGCCGGGCGCCTCGGTCTGGATCGTGGCCGTGGGCGGCGTGAATTCGGGGAACACGTCGTAGCGCGCCCCCGCCAGGGCCGAGAGCCCGAAGACGAGGAGGGCGCAGGCGAGCGCCAGCACCACCCGGGGCAGCCGCACCGAGGCGCCGACCAGGGCCGCCTGGAGGCCGGAGGGTTTCTCCTCAGTCATCGTCGTCGCCGACGACGCGGATGCGGCTCCTCAACTCCTCCGACAGGAGCGCCTGCGCACCGGAGAGGACGATCTCGCTACCGTCCGGCAGATCCTCCACCACGAAGCTGTCGGCCGACATCGGCGCGTCGGGCCGCACGGGGTGGCGCACGTAGGAATCGTCCCCGAGGCCGCGATAGACCCAGGTGCCGCCCTCGGCATGGACCACCGCATCCTCCGGCACCAGCACGCCGGTCGCGGCCTTGCCGGTGGGCAGGAAGGCCATCACGCTCATGCCGGGCAGGAGCCCGCTGTCGCCGGAGACGAGATAGTAGAAGCTCTGGCCCTGGATCCTGGGATCCGTGCGCGTCGCGGGGGAGACGAGGCGCAGGCTCACCCGCACGCTCTGCGGAGGCACCTCGGCGAAGGCGGTCTGGGGCGGCTTCGCCAGGGCTTCCCCCGGCGGCAGCGTCACCTGCATCAGCAGGTCGTCGCGCTCGATGAGCCGCGTCACCAGGGCCCCACGCTCGATGATCGCCTTGCCGATCACCGCGCCCCATTCCTGCCGGGCGGTGGCGGCGAGCGTGCGCACCTGCGATTCCGCCGCCGTGACCGCCGCCTGCTCGGTGAGCGCCGTGCCCTCGGCGGTCTCGATCTGCGCCGTGGCGACCGCCGCCGCGCCGAGGCTCCGGAGCCGGCGGGCGGCGCTCACCGAGACCTCGGCGCGGGCCTTGGCGGTCTGCAGGGCGGCCACCGCCCCGGCGTAGCTGTTCGTGAGTTCGGTGACGCGGGCGAGGTCGAGGAGACTGCCGTAGCCGGTGGATTCGCGCGGATGCGGCTCCGCCGGCAGGACCTTCGTGACGATGCCGACCCGCGCCCGCTCGGCGGCGGTGAGGCGGACCACGGTGCGCCCGTCCTCGACGGCGGTGCGCGGCGCCGGGAGCCGGGCGGCGGGGGCCGGCGTCCGGCCGGGCAGGAGGGCGTCCAGGGACTCGCGCCACCCGGCGAGGGTGGCGGTGGCGCCCGGCCGCGTCATGGCGAAGGCACCGCCCGCGACGAGGGCGAGCAGCGTTCCGGTGAAGAGGACCCTGCGCGCCTGGCCCAACGCCAATCCCCTTCCCACCGATTGCCGAATCGTCCCGGTTTTCAGGCGATACACGAAAACGGCGGCGCTGGCCTACCCGGCGTTGCACGGACGATCGGGAAACTTGAGCGCAGTCTCGGGGGTAGCCAACCCGAGCGGCCTGCGGTCCGCGTCAATTTCGGGAACGCCGGCCATGCAGCACAAACCCCTCGCGGACCAGACGATCGTCGTGACCGGCGCCTCGTCCGGGATCGGGCTGGCCACGGCGCGGAGGGCCGCCGCCCAGGGCGCGCGGGTCGTGCTGGCGGCCCGGAGCGGCGCGGCCCTCGACCGGATCGCCGCCGACATCGTCCGGGAGGGCGGGCAGGCGGTGGGCGTCGGCGCCGATGTCGGCGAGCGGGAGCAGGTGGAGGAGATCGCCGCCAAGGCGGTGGCCGAATTCGGCGGCGTCGACACCTGGGTGAACGTCGCGGGGCTGACGATCTACGGCTCCCTCGGGGAGGTCAGCCAGGAGGACCACGAGCGCCTGATGCGCACGAACTTCTGGGGCACCGTCAACGGCTCGCTGGTGGCGGTCGGGCTGATGCGGCGCCGGGGCGGCGCGCTCATCAATGTCGGCTCCATCGCCTCGGACCTCGCCTTCCCCTACCAGGGCATGTACGCGGCCTCGAAGCACGCGGTGAAGGGTTTCACCGACGCCCTGCGCATGGAACTGCGCCTCGACGACGCGCCGATCTCGGTGACGCTGGTCAAGCCTGCCTCCATCGATACCCCCCTCCCCCGCCGGGCGCGCAACTACCTCGACCGGGAGCCGATGCTGCCGCCGCCGGTCTACTCGGCGGACGAGGTGGCGCGGGCGATCCTGCACGCCGCCGTGCGCCCGCAGCGGGACATCGTGGTCGGCGGGGCCGGCAAGATGTTCATCGCCGGTAAGGAGTTCGCGCCGGGGGCCTACGACCACCTCGCCGGACAGATCGCCGCCCTGCAGAAGCGCAGCATGGCGCCGCGGCGCCCGGCGGGAGCGCTGCACGCGCCGCAGCTCGACGATACCGGCCATGTCCACGGCGACCAGCCCTTCCCGGTGCTGCGCCGGAGCGCCTACACGCGGGCGAGCCTGCACCCCCTCGCCACGGCCTCGGCGGTTTTGGGCCTCGGCCTCGCCGCCGCGACCCTGCTCCGGTCGGGACGACGCTCCTGAACCGGGACGGGCCGGCGGGCGACGTCGCGCGGACCCTCGTGCCCCTGGCGGACGGGGGCAGCATCGCCTGCGCGGAGGCGGGCGGGGGCGAGGGCTGCGACGTGGTGCTGATCCACGGCACGCTCATGGCCCTGGAGGACATGTGGCTGCCCCTTGCGCCCCGCCTCGCGGGCCGGCACCGGGTGGTGGCCGTGGACCGGCCGGGCCACGGGCTCAGCGTCCGGCGGCGGCTCGTGGACGCCTCACCCTGGCGGCAGGCGGCGGCGATCCGCGAGGCCATGGACCGGCTCGGCCTGCGGCGGCCGGTGGTGGTCGGCCATTCCTTCGGGGCGACGGTGGCGCTCTGCCTCGCCCTGTCGCATCCCGATGCGGTGCGGGGCGTGGTGGCCCTGGCGCCCCTGTGCTTCCCGGAGCCGCGCCTGGAACAGGCCCTGTTCGGCCCGCGCGCCGTGCCGGGCCTCGGCGACGGCCTCGCGACGATGCTGGCCGGGAGCCTCGACCGGGCGATGCTGCCGCTCCTGTGGCGGGCGATCTTCCTGCCGCAGGCGGTGCCGCCGGATTTCGCCGCGCGCTTCCCCTGGCTCCACGCCAGCGGCCCGGCCCGGATGATCGCCGAGGGCGAGGATGCGATGAGCGTGTGGCCGGCCCTGGCGCGGGCGGCCGCCGCCTACCCGACCTGCCGGGTGCCGGTGCGCATCCTCGGCGGGGCGGCGGACATCGTCGTCAACAACGCCCTCCACGGTGCGCTCGCCGCCGCGATGATCCCCGGCGCCCGCTTCGCGTGGCTGCGCGGCACCGGGCACATGCTCCACCATTTCCACCAGGACCGGGTGGTGGCGGAGGCGGAAGCCCTCTGATCGTGTGGGGCCGCCTCAGCGCAGGGCCGAGAAGTCCGTGGGCGAGAGGAAGGTGTTCTCGATCCGCGCCACGATGGGCTTGTCCTTCTCGGTCTCGGCGCGCTTGGCGATCCATTCGGGATCGGCCTGGAAGGCGTTCCACTTCCGCTCGCGCTCGGCGAGGCTGTCCCACTTGAGGAAGTAGGTCAGGGCGTGGTTGTCCGGCCCGACGAGGGTCGTGAAGAAGCCGGCCTGCTCGATGTCGTACTTTTCGAAGAAGCCCATCGTGATGGTGCGGAACCGGTCGAGGAGGGCGGGAAGCCGGGTCGGGGCGCAGTAATAGACGCGCATTTCGACGATCATCGCTCGGTCCTTCGCGAGGGAGGCGGGGCAATTCCGGGCGTAGGCGCCGGCCGCGCCCGCGTCAATTTCCCGAAGCCCCTCACGCGGCGAGGGTGCTGTCCTGCGGCGGATGGGTGAGGTGGGCGAAGGTCGCGATCCGGCTGGGGCGGCCCATCAGGAAGCCCTGCACCGCCGAGCAATTCTCGCCCATGAGGAAGTTCAGCTCCTCCACCGTCTCGACGCCCTCCGCGAGGACCGGCATCCCGAGGCCCCGGCCGAGGCCGAGCACCGAGCGGACGATGGCCGCCGTCTGCTCGTTCGAATCCACGGTGCGGATGAACGAGCCGTCGATCTTGATCTTGTCGAACGGGTAGGCGCGCAGGTTCGAGAGCGACGAGTAGCCGGTGCCGAAATCGTCCATGGCGATGCGCACGCCGAGGGCCTTCAGCTGGCGCAGCGTGAGCTGGGCGCGGGCGGGCTCGCGGATCAGGGCCGTCTCCGTCACCTCGATCTCCAGGCGCTCGGGGGCGAGGCCGGTCTCGCGCAGGACCTCCTCCACCAGGGGCACGAGGTTCGGCGCGTGGATCTGCACCCCCGACACGTTCACCGCCACGGTGAGCGGGCTGGTCCAGCCCGCCGCCTCGCGGCACGCCTCGCGCAGCACCCATTCGCCGATGGGCAGGATCAGGCCGCTCTCCTCCGCGATGGGGATGAAGACCGCGGGCGAGACCGACCCGCGGACGGGATGCTGCCAGCGCAGCAGCACCTCGAACCCGATCACCCGGCCCGAGGCGACGTCGCTCTGCGGCTGGTAGACGAGGTGCATCTCGTCCCGCGCCACGGCGTGGCGCATGTCGTGTTCGAGGTGCCGCCGGTCGCGCACCTGCGCGCCCATCGTCGCCTCGAAGAAGCGGTAGGTGTCCCGCCCCTCCGATTTCGCCCGGTAGAGGGCGGTGTCGGCGTAGCTCAAGAGCAGCGCGCGCTCGTCGGCGTTGTCCGGGTAGATCGCGATGCCGAGGCTGGTGCCGGCGGACGGCCCGACCATGTCGCGGTTCTCGGCGCGCAGGGCATCGAGCACCGCCTCCGCGAGGCGGCCCGCCGCCACGGCGTGGTCGCAGGGCATGAGGATCGCGAACTCGTCGCCGCCGAGGCGGGCCATCAATTGGTTCTCGCCGAGGAGCCCGGTGATCGTGCGGGCCACGGTGACGAGGAGCGCATCGCCGGCCGCGTGGCCGAACAGGTCGTTGACCTCCTTGAAGCGGTCGAGGTCGAGGCACAGCACCGCGAGCTTGCCGCCGGTCGCCGCCGCGAGCTTCATCTCCCGGTCCAGCCGCAGGTTGAAGCTCGCCCGGTTGGCGAGGCCGGTGAGCGCATCGTGGTGGGCGAGGAACTGGATCTGCCCCTCGGCCTTGCGCCGGGCGCGCAGGTCGCGCACCGCGACGGCGAAATGGGGCTCGTTGCCGTAGGTGACGGGGCGGACGATGAGCTCCACGGGGATCGTCTCGCCCCCGGCCCCGCTCAACTCGGCCTCGATGGGCTGGTCCGGCTGCCCGCCGAGGGCGATCTGCGCCCCGGCCTCCGGCAGGAAGCGCGCCAGCGGCACGCCGCCGAGATCCGAGGCGGGCAGGCCGACGAGGGCGCCGAAACTGTCGTTGCCGTTCACGATGGTCGTGCCCCGGCAGACCAGAAGCCCCTCGACGGCGGCGTTGGCGAGGCTGTTCAGCCGCTCCCGCGCCAGGATCGCCTGCCGGCGCTCGCGCAGGTCGAGCAGCAGCGCCGCGCCCGCCATCAGGAGGATCGCGACGCTCGCCAGCGCCACGCCGACGCCGAGCCAGCGGGCCGGCAGGGCGCTGTCGGTGATGGCGACCGAGGGGTCGGGCACGATGGTGATCGCGCCCATGGCGGTAAAATGGTGGCTGCAGATCGCCGCCAGGAGCAGGAGCGCGCCGACGACCTGCCCGGTCGGCCCCTCGCGCCGCAGCCCGACCTGAAGGGCGGCCGCGCCGAGCACCCCGCCGAGGATCAGCGAGACGGCGACGAGGGTGCGGTCCCACCGGAGGTGGCCCGGCACCTCGAAGGCCGCCATGCCGGTGTAGTGCATCGCCGCGATGCCGCCGCCGAGGACCAAGCCGCCCAGCACCGGCGCCGCCGGCAGCCGCCGGGACAGCGCCACCGCCAGCCCGGCCCCGGTGAGGGCGATGGCGTAAGCGAGGGAGAGGATCGTCAGACGGGTCGCGTAGCCCGTCGGCAGGCTCGGCTCGAAGGCGAGCATGGCGATGAAGTGGGTCGCCCAGATTCCCGAGCCGCCCGCCACCGCCGCGACGGCGATCCACACCCCCTGCCAGGGCCTCTGGCTCCGCCGGGCATGGTGGAGCAGGGCGACGCAGGCGGCCGAGGCCAGCGTGCAGATGAGAGCGGCGAGCGCGACCAACCAGAGGTCGTGCTCGCCGAAGAAACATCCCAACACGGTGAGCATCAGGCAGCCGGAGGTAGCTTTGTCGTTGCCCCTTACGTTACCTGCCTGACCTTAACTTCCTTTTACGTTCGACTCGGCGGCCGCCGCGATCGAAAGAAAAAACGTGGCGCGTTTTGTCGCGATGCCACATTCGGCTCGGGCTATAGCCTGCGCTCAGGAATGGACCTGTTGGATCACGTTGCGCAGGGTGCCGAGGCCGACGATCTCGGTCTCCATCACGTCGCCGGGCTTCAGGAATTCCGGCGGCTTGCGGGCGAAGCCGACGCCGGGGGGCGTGCCGGTGGCGATGATGTCGCCGGGCACCAGGGTGAGGCCGCGCGACAGTTCCGAGACGATCCGCGCGACCTTGAAGTACATCTGCTTGGTCGAGGCGTCCTGCTTCACCACGCCGTTGACGCGCAGGAGCAGGCGCAGGTCCGTGGGGTCGATGTCCGAGGCCGGGACGATCCAGGGTCCGATCGGCCCGTGGCCGTCGAGGCTCTTGCCCTTGAACCACTGGCCGCCGTGCAGGGTGCGCTGCATGTCGCGGGCGGTGGTGTCGTTCAGGACGCTGTAGCCGAAGACGTGGTTCAGGGCGTCGGCTTCCTTGATGTTGCTTCCGCCCGTGCCGACGATGATCGCGAGTTCCGCCTCCCAGTCGATCTGCGTCGAGACCTCGGGATCGTAGGGGATCGGGTCGTAGGGGCCGTTCACCGTGTTCACGCCCTTGGTGAAGAACACGGGATGGGCCGGGTATTCGGTCTTGGCGAGGCTGGTCGCCTGACCTTCGGCGAAGTGTTCGAGGTAGTTCCAGCCCACGGCGTAGACGTTGCGCGTCGGGGCCGGGATCGGCGCCAGCAGCCGCACCGTCTCGACCTTCGGCCCGTCGCCGGAGGCGGCGGCGCGGCGCACCACGTCGAGGGCCTTCGGGCCCGCCTCGATCAGCGAGACCATCCGCGTCGTGTCGAGCCCCGGCACGGCGACCTGCGAGAGGTCGATCACGCGCCCGTCGCCCTTCACGGCGCCGAGGCGCGGGGCCTTGCCCGTCTCGGGGACGAAGGTGACGAGGCGGAGCATGTCACCGCCGCTCGGAGGGATTGGGTGCCCCGGCCCGCTGGCCGGGCTCTGGGCCCTGGCCGGTGCCGCCAGGGCGCCGACGGCGGTGGCCGCCGCCGTCAGGTGCAGGAAGTCGCGCCGTGTGCTCATGGAAACCGTCTCCTCCGGCCCACCCTTCGTTGGGGCGGTACCGGAGAAGCTTCGGCCTCGCGCATTCAAAATGCAATGCGCTGTTTCACGTCGGCGCCGGCTCGGCCTCCCGTGCCTTCTCTGCCGGCTTGCCGGGCTCGTCCTTCGCCCTGTCCCGGCTGCCGAGCAGGCGCTCGAAGGCGACGTAGAAGGTCGGCGTCACGAACAGGGTGATGAAGGTCGCCACCACGAGGCCGCCGATCACCACCGTGCCCATGGAGACGCGGGCGTTGGCGCCCGCCCCCGAGGCGATGGCCAGCGGGATCGAGCCGGTGATGAAGGCGAAGGAGGTCATCAGGATCGGGCGCATCCGCAGCCGCGCCGCATCCTGCGCCGCCTTGAGGGCGTCCTCGCCCTGGCGCCGCAGATCCTCCGCGAAGGAGACGAGCAGGATCGAGTTCTTCGCCGCGAGCCCCACGAGGAGCAGCAGGCCGATCTGCCCGAAGATGTCGAGTTCGAGCCCGCGCAGGGCGAGCGAGCCCACCGCGCCGAAGATCGCGATGGGCGTCGCGAGCAGGATCACGAAGGGCAGGCGCAGGGATTCGTACTGCCCGGCCAGCAGCAGGAAGATCATCAGCACGCCGAGGCCGAAGATCAGCGGCGCGTAGCCGCCCGCGACCTTCTCCTGATAGGCGACGTCGGTCCATTCCACGGCGTAGTCCGAGGGGAGCTTGCTCTTGGCCAGCGCCTCGACCTCCTTCAGCACCGTGCCGGAACTCGCGGTGGGAGCCACCTCAATGGCGACCTCGATGGCCGGATAGGTGTTGTAGGACAGGACCGCCGTCGGCCCGGTGGTGAACTCCGCCCGCACCAGGGAGCCGATCCGCACCGGCTCGCCGCGCCCGTTGAGGACCGGCAGGGCCTCCAGGTCCTGGATCGTGCGCCGGCCCGAGGCCTCGCTCTGCACGTAGACCTGATAGACGAAGCCGAACCGGTTGAAGAGGTTCACGAAGCTCGACCCGACATAGGTGCCGAGGGCGTCGAACAGGTTCTGGAGCGGCACGCCGAGCTGCTCGGCCTTCGCCCGGTCGATCTCCAGCCGGATCTGCGGCACGCCGTAGCTCGTGGTCGGCAGCGCCTGGCCGATATTCGGGCTCTTGCTCATCTCGTCGATGAACTTTTGCGCCGCCTCCGCGAGCTTGATCCCGCCCTCGCCGCTGCGATCCTGGATCTCCAGGGTCAGGCCGCTGCGGGTGCCGAGGCCGGGAAGGGGCGAGGGGTTGACCACCCGCACCTTGCCGTCCGGATCGTGCCGGAACTCCTTCTGCACGCGGGCGATGACGTCGTCGGCGGTGGCCGTGCGCTGGCCCCAGGGCTTCAGGATCGGGATCTGGAAGCCGTAGAACGGCGCCACCGCATCCGCGAGGATGCTGCGCCCGACCACGCCGATCCCGTGCTCGACCTCCGGGATCTCCCGCAGGGACTTGCCCAGGCGCTCCACCATCTTGTCGGTGCGCGCCACCGAGGCGCCCTTCGGCAGGGCGACGTCGGCGAAGAAATAGCCCTGGTCCTCGTTCGGCACGAAGCCGGTGGGACGCTGCATCACCAGCAGCACCGTCACCGCCGCGAAGGCCGCGAAGGCGAGCCCGACGAGGACGACGTGGCGGCTGAGCGCGCCGATCATCGTCGTCAGCCCGTTCGCCGCCTTCTCCAGCGCCCGGTTGAACCAGCGCAGCGGCGCCTTCCAGCGGCTCTGGCGCGCCTGTGCCCCCTCCGGCCGGTGCTTCAGGATCATCCCGCACAGGGCGGGCGTGAGGGTGAGGGAGACCACCGCCGAGATCATCACCGAGATGGCGATGGTGAGCGCGAACTGGTTGTAGAGCTGTCCCGTGAGGCCGGGGATGAAGGCCACCGGCACGAACAGCGCCGCGAGCACCAGCGTCGTCGCGATGACAGGGCCCGCCACCTCGTTCACCGCCTCGCGGGCCGCCGGGCGGGGCTCCATCCCCTCGTCCATCAGCCGCTCGGTGTTCTCCACCACGATGATCGCGTCATCGACCACGAGCCCCACCGCCAGCACCATGCCGAGCAGGCTCAGGGTGTTGAACGAGAAGCCGAGCAGGGCCATCGGCCCGAACGTGCCCACCAGCGCCACCGGCACCGCGATGGAGGGGATGAGCGTCGCCCGCCAGTTCTGCAGGAAGATGTAGGTGACGACGACCACGAGGATCAGCGCCTCGAACAGGGTGTGCACCACCTCGGTGATCGCCTCGCGGACGAACTCCGTGCGGTCGAGGGCGATCTTGTATTTCAGCCCCGGAGGAAAGCGCCGGGCCAGTTCCTCCATCGTCGCCTTCACGCCGTCCATGACGTGGACGGCGTTGGCGCCGGGGGTCTGGTAGAGGCCCAGCGTCGCGGAGGGTTTCCCGTCGAAGCTGGAGCGGACGCCGTATTGCTCCGAGCCCAGCTCCACCCGCGCCACGTCGCGCACCCGCACCACCGAGCCGTCCGGGTTGGCGCGCAGGAGGATGTTGGCGAATTCCTGCGGCTGGCTGAGGCGCCCCTGCGTCACCACCTGCAACTCGAACGGCGTCGGCTTGCCGTCCGTCGGCGGCTTGCCGAGGGAGCCGGTGGTGATCTGCTCGTTCTGCTGGCTCACCGCCCGGATCACCGCGTCGGGGCTGAGGGCCAGCGCCTCCATCTTCACGGGGTCGAGCCACAGCCGCATGGCGTAGCGCTTCTGCGAGAAGTTCTGGATGCGGCCCATGCCGTCCACCCGGCGCAGCGGCTTGATGACCTGCGTCTCGGCCCAGTTCGCCAGGAACAATTCGTCGTAGGGCGAGCCCGGCTCGGCATAGAGCACGATGTTGCCGAGCTGCTGGCGGGTGCTCTTCTGGATCTCCAACCCTTGCGAGCGTACCGAGGCCGGCAGCCGCGCCTCCGCCCGGTTGGCGCGGGTCAGCACCTCGGCGGCGGCGGCATCGAGGTCGGAGCCGATCTCGAACGTGGCATCGAGGTTGACGCTGCCGTCCGTGTTGCTGGTCGAGGCGATGTAGAGCAGGTGCTGCGCGCCGTTGATCTCCTGTTCCAGCGGCGTCGTCACCGCGTCGTAGGCCTGCTGCGCGCTGGCGCCGGGATAGGTCGCCTGGATGTTGATGATCGGCGGCGCGATCTCCGGGAACTGCGCGATGGGCAGGGTCAGGCCCGCCACGGCGCCGATCAGGGTGATCAGCACCGAGATCACGCCCGCCAAAATGGGGCGATCGACAAAGCGGGCGAACATCGAACCTCGCCGGGACAGGAATGGCCGCGAAAGCCGGGCATGCAACGCGATCCGGTTTGGCGTGTTCCCCGTCCTGTTCGACGCGGGGGGTCAGCGGCGTGCGCAGGGGCGTGAAAATTGGACTGGTGGGCGGCGGGCTCGCCCTCGCCCTGGCGGGCGGCGGCTGGTACGTGGCGGGCAAGCCCTCGCCTTCCGCGATCCTGGCGATGCTGCCGGGAACGAAGGCGCCGGCCCAGCCGGACGAGGCCGAGCCCACGATCACCGTGACGGCGGTGCCGGCGCACCGGCAATCGGTGCCGATCAGCTTCGTCTACACGGGCACGATCATCTCGCAGCAGGATGCCGCCCTGCAGGCGCGGGTGACGGGCGACGTGACCGCGCGCCCGTTCGAGCCCGGCAGCCATGTGAAGAAGGGGCAATTGCTCTTCCGCATCGACAAGCGCCCCTTCGAGGTCGCCCTCGCCCAGGCCAAGGCCCAGGAGGCGCAGGCCAAGGCGCAGCTGCAATTCGCCCAGGCCGAGGTGGACCGCACCGATTCCCTCGCGGACAAGGGCTACGCCTCCGAGCAGCGCCTGCAGCAATTGCAATCGAACGCGGCCTCCGCCGCCGCGCAGGTGCAGGGCGCCGAGGCCTCCATCGCCCGCCAGAACCTGAACCTCGACTACGCCGAGGTGAACGCCCCCTTCGACGGGCGGGCCAGCCTCTCGATTGTCAACCCCGGCGACCTCGTGATCGAGAACCAGACGCAGCTCGTCACCGTGGTGCAGCTCGACCCGATCGACGTGCAGATGGCCCTCTCCTCGGAGGATTCGGAGGCCCTGCGCGAGGCGATGCAGAAGGCCCCCGTCTTCGTCGAGGTGCTGGACGAGTCCGGCAAGCCGATCCGCAAGGCGAAGGTCTACCAGCTCGACAACCGCTTCGACCCCCGCACCGCCCGCCGCCTCGTGCGCGCCCTGCTCCCCAACGAGGACGAGCGCTTCCTCCCCGGACAGTTCGTCCGCGCCCGCGTGACCCTCGGCACGGAGGACAAGCTCCTCGTGCCCACCATCGCGCTCTCGGCCCGCCTCGCGCAGCAGATCGTCTACGTGGTCGATGACCAGGGCGTCGTGCGCCAGAAGCCGGTGACGACGGGCGACAGCTTCGGGGACGACACCGCGATCATCGCCGGCCTGAAGGAGGGCGAGCGGATCGTGACCGACCACCTTCAGGACATGCGCCAGGACCTGAAGGTAGAAGTGCGCGCCCCGCAGGACGAGAACCAGGGCATGAAGGCCGACGAGACCGGGAGCGCGCGCCGTGACTCGCAGTGACGCCCTCCGCCTCGCCCTGGTCGCAGGAGCACTGGCCGCCCCCCTCCCCGCCGCCGCGAAGGGGTGCCGGGTGGACCGGGCGCATTACGCCGCCCTCCACAAGGGGATGACCCTCCACCGGGTGACGGAGCATCTCGGCTGCACGGGGCGCCGCGTCTCCCACCTCACCATCGGCGACATCCACCGGGCGACCTACAGTTGGGCCGGGCACGGCACCTACGGCGCGAACCTGACCCTGACCTTCCGCAACGGCCGGCTCACCGACAAGGCCCAGCTCGGCCTGCGGTGAGCCTCGCCGCGCCTTAGAAGGCGAGGTTGAAGGCGCCGCGCACTCCCTGGCGGTGCGCCCGCTCGCCGACCTCGCCGGTATAGGACATCGACAGGTTGACGCCCTGCGTGACCTGCGCCCCGATCCCGAGATCGCCGACGAGGCTGTCCTCGTCGAGGGGCACGCCCAGGACCGGGAAGAGACCGGTTCCGGCAAAGCGCATCGTCCGCACCGGGACCACGTCGCCGAAGGCGTGGCGCCAGCCGAGGGTGCCGGTGGTCTCCACCGCGACGCCGCCGACATCGAAGCCGAACCGCCCGCGCAGGCCCAGCGTCGCGAAGCCGGTGTCCATCTCGCTCCGGTCCACCGCCAGGGCGGCGAGGCCGCCCTGCTCGGCGAAGCCGTCGGAGGCCACGCGCACCCCCGCCAGCCCGGCCAGCGGTTCCAGCGCGGCCGTGAAGCGGTCCGTCACGCTCATGTCGAAGCGGTAGGCGACCTCCCCGAAGGCCTGCGCCGTGCCGGATCCGGAATGGCTGCTCAGCCTGTCCGAGAAGCCGGGAAGGGCCACGAACCGGCTCGCCTTCCCATCGTCCCAGGCATAGGACATCCCCGTCCGCAGGCTGAACCGGCCCCAGTCCGCGCTGCCATAGGCGCCGAGGATCGGCGCCTCGGCCGAGGCGGAGCCGCTGCCGCGCGCGCCCGTGAGCGTCTGGCGCTGGTAGCCCGCGAACAGGCCGAGGCGGCTGCCGGTCCAGATCGAGGCATCGAGACCCGCCAGCACGCCGCCGAGGCCGGATCGGACGCCCTGCGCCTCGGCGGTGCCGCCGCTCCGGCCCCAGCTTTCGAGGCCCGCCACCCAGATCGCCGGGCAATCGCGCCGCTGGACCTCGGCGTGCCGCGGCTCATCGAGGCAGGCCGCGCTGCCGTCACCGCGCATCCGGCCGAGGACGATCTCCCGCGAGGCGGCGCTGCCGGCCGCCTGCAGGCCCATCATCGTGGCATGGAGGCTCCCGGACAGGGCGCTGAATGTCACCCGCGCCGTGGCGGCATTGGGCAGGCGCTCGGCCGCGGCGCGCAGGGGCGAGGTGCCCGGCATGGCTTCGAGGCTCAGGGCCACGCCGCGCTGGTTGGTGGTGTGGGCCACATCGACGAAGGTGCTCACCCGCTCCACGTCGAGATAGACCTCGTTCGGCCCGTAATGGTCGCGCAGGCCGTAGAAGGCCGAGACCATCGTGTCGCCCGTGAGGGTGAAGGTGCCGGTCACGCCCCCCGCCGCGTTCATCAGCGTGTAGCGCCTGTTGGGCCGGAACGCGTTCGTGCCGAGGCGGGTGACGGCGAGCATGGCCCCGCTCTCGATCACCGCCCGGCCGCCGATGGTGATCCGGCCCGTGATCGTGCCGGCCGCCGCCAGGGAGACCGCGTAGGCCGAGCCCGCCTGCTGCAGGGTGGAGCCCTTCACCGTGAGGCCGTCCGGCGCGAGGGTGGAGCCCGCCCGCGCCACCACGGCCCCCACGAGCCCCGACCCGGACAGGGTCGTGCCCGAAAGCGCCGTGATCGCGGAGCCCGCCAGCGAGCCGTTCACCCGCAATCCGCCCCCGGCGAGGGTGGTGGGGCCGGCGAAGGCCGCGGAATCCCCGGTGACGACGAGGGTGCCGGAGCCGCGCTTGATGAAGCTGCCGGTGCCGAGGATCGTGTTGGCGAAGGGCGCGTCCGCGCCCTGATCCAGCACCAGCGTGCCCCGGTTCGTGATGGCGCCGCTGCCGAAGCTCCCCGCCGACCCGACGAGCGTGCCGGCCTGGATGGACGTGCCGCCGGTATAGGTGTTGGCCCCCGCCAGCGTGGTCGTGCCGGACCCGATCTGGGCGACGCTTCCCGTCCCCGCGATGGGGTTGGCGAGGGTGAACGCATCGCCCCGGTTGACCGCGAGGACGCCCTCGTTCGCCACGGGGCCGGTGCCGACCGTGCCGCTGCCCGCGAGTTGTAGGGTGGCGCCGGGGGCGATGGCGGTGCCGCCGCCATAGGTGTTGGCGCCGGCCAGGACCTGCGTCCCGCCCGCCACCGCGAGGCCGCCCGGTCCGTCGATGCGGCCGGCGAACGTGTCCCGCGCGTTCGTCAGGGTGAGCGTCCGGGCACCGAGCGTCACGGTGCCGGTTCCCGCGAGCGTCGTGATCGCGGCGCCCGACGCGGTGCCGGCGATGTCGAACGTGCCGTTGTCGACCACGCCCGACGAGGCGATGCTGCCGCCGGTGCCCGCG
>Ga0182230_1000041_pt1 | contig 15635 bp, 12 predicted proteins | sample G6R1MG_28_FD_128384 | JGI IMG/M metagenome (GOLD analysis project Ga0182230, IMG submission 128384) | Miscanthus phyllosphere microbial communities from Michigan, USA - G6R1_NF_07NOV2016_LD1 MG | ecosystem: Host-associated > Plants > Phyllosphere > Phylloplane/Leaf | place: USA: Michigan...
AGATCGTTCACGCACATCGCCACGAGGTCGATACCGATCGTGTCGTGCCGGCCGGTCTCGATGGCGATCTTGACCTTGGTGCCGACGCCGTCGTTGGCCGCCACCAGGATCGGATCGCGGAAGCCCGCGGCCTTCAGATCGAACAGGCCGCCGAAGCCGCCGATCTCGGCATCCGCTCCCGGCCGTCGCGTCGAGCGCACCAGCGGCTTGATCGTCTCGACCATCGCGTTGCCGGCATCGATATCGACGCCCGCTTCCGCGTAGGTCAGTCCCTGTCCATCCTTGGCCGTCATGCCAGCGTCGTCCCGGTCATCATCGGTTTCGCTCTAGCGGCTTCCAGCGCGCCGCGCGAGTCGCCTGCGCCGAGGCTTGATCGGCGGAAGGCCGATGCCCACTCTGCGGCGGGGCGTAGTATGAGGCGTCGGGGGGAGGACGACATCATGCGCGCACGGGCTGTGATCGGGCTTGCGATACTCGTCGCACTCAGCATCCTCGTCTACCTGCTGCGGGAGGTGATGCTGCCCTTCGTGGCGGGAATCGCTCTGGCGTATCTGCTCGATCCCCTGGCCGACCGGCTGGAACGCCTCGGGCTCGGTCGCTTGGCCGCGAGCCTGCTGATCCTGGCGCTGTTTGTGATCGCGCTGATCGTCTCGCTGCTGATCCTGATCCCGCTCACCGGAAACCAAGTGGCCGCCCTGGTCAACGCACTGCCCGGCATGGTTTCGCGGCTCCAGGGGATCATCGCCGAACGTGCCGGTCCGCTACTCGAGCGGGTTGGCGGCGACAATGTCCTGACCGAGCTCCAATCCTCCGTGGGCACCCTGGCGAGCCAGGGCGGCGCGTGGCTGCTCGCCTTCCTCAAGTCGATCTGGTCGGGCAGCCAGGCCCTGATCTCGATTGCCTCGCTGCTGGTGGTGACTCCGGTGGTCGCCTTCTACATTCTGGTCGACTGGGATCGGATGATGGCAGCCCTGGACAGCTGGGTGCCGCCCCGGCACCGGGCCACCGTGCGCGACCTCGCCCGCCAGATCGACGGCGCGATCACCGGCTTCGTGCGCGGGCAGACCCTGGTCTGCCTGATCCTGGGCAGCTTCTACGCAGTCGGACTCTGGCTGGTCGGGCTCAATTTTGGTGTGCTGATCGGCCTGATCGCCGGCTTTCTGACCTTCATCCCGTATGTCGGCACGCTGACCGGATTCTTGATCTCAGTCGGCGTCGCGCTGGTGCAGTTCTGGCCGTCCTCCGACTGGCTGCATCTCGGGCTGACGGTAGGCGTGTTCCTGATCGGCCAGTTCCTCGAAGGCAATGTCATCGCACCGAAGCTCGTCGGCGAATCCACCGGCCTGCATCCGGTCTGGCTGATGTTCGCGCTGCTTGCCTTCGGGTCCTTGTTCGGTTTCGTCGGCCTGCTGCTCGCCGTACCGGTGGCCGCTTCGATCGGCGTCCTCGTGCGTTTCGCCCTGGCGCGCTATCTTCAGAGCCGCCTCTATCACGCCGAACAACCGATCCTGATCAACCTCAATGACGAGGGCGGTCGAACCTTAACCACCACCGGTGCGCGTTCCTCCTGAGCGCCCCAACCGAGCCCCCCATGCGCGAGAACGCCCCACCCCGGCAGTTGGCCTTCGATCTGCCGCTTGATCCCCGCTACGGCCGCGAGGATTTTTTGGTCGGGCCGGCGAACGAGGCGGCCTACCTGCTGATCGAGGCCTGGCCGGATTGGCCCGACAGCGTGCTCGTGCTGAACGGTCCGTCGGGCAGCGGCAAAAGCCATCTGGCGGCAATCTGGGCGGAGCGAGCCCATGCCTGGACGGTGACGGCGGCAGAGGTCGGGTCCGACGCGGTGCAGCACCTCGTGTCGAACGGTGCGTTGGTCATCGAGGATATCGACCGGGACGTCGGCCGGGACGAGGCGGCCCTGTTCCACCTGCTCAATCGGGCCCGGGAACTCGCCTGCCCGGTCCTGCTGACCAGCGCGGCCGGGATCGACGCGCTGGGACTCGCGACACCGGATCTGCGCTCCCGTCTTCGCCTCGCCCCCAGCATCGCCATCGAGGCGCCGGACGACGCCCTGCTGCGCGCCGTCTTGGTCAAGCTGTTCGTCGACCGGCAATTGGTGGTGGATCTCAGCGTGATCGACGCGCTGGCGCTGAGGATCGATCGCTCCCTCGGACGGGCCCGGGACTTGGTAGCGGAACTGGACCGCGACGCGCTCGGGCGTGGACGGCGGATCAGCCGGCCGCTGGCTCTGGCCGTGCTAAGACGCATGGGCTTTGAGGACGAGGCCGACGCGGAGGCGTAAAATCGGAACCCGGTGGCCGTCACGAAAGCGTCGTGAAAGCTACGGGTGTAGAATGCTAAAGGCGCCGGCACCGGCAAGGACAGGAATCGGAATGGAATCGACGCAGAAGCCCATGGACCGCGACGCCGCCGACGAGGCCGCGGAGCCCCGTCGGCCCGACGCGACCAATCCGGCCCCCCGCCGCCCCGCCGTGAAGCGAGCGCCGGCCAGGAATACGGCCGCCCAGAGTGCGGCCGCGCCATCCACGGCAACTCCGTCTGCCACTGCCCCGGGCGTGCCTCCAAAGACCACACCTGCCAAAGCAGCGACCGCTAGGACCGCTTCCGCTCGGAACGCGACCGCTCGGAACGCGGCCATCAACGGGACCAGCATCGGCAGCACGACCGCCCCGGAACCGGCCACGAAGATCGCGGCTCCGAGAAGCGTGCCGACGGACGCCGCAGCTGCGGCCAACGAAGCGGCCCCCACACCGGTCGACACCACTGATGAGTGGCCTGCCGTCCCCACCGTGCCGGCGGAGCAGGCTGTGGGTGCTGCCCGCGAGCCCGTCGTCGAGGCCGGGCGCTCGCTGCGCCATTCCCCCGAGCGCTTCGTGAACCGCGAGCTGTCCTGGCTCCAGTTCAATCGTCGGGTCCTGGAGGAAGCCTCCAATCCGAACCATCCGCTGCTGGAGCGCCTGCGCTTCCTGTCGATCTCGGCGAACAACCTCGACGAGTTCTTCATGGTCCGCGTCGCCGGCCTGATCGATCAGGTCCGGGCCGGGCTCACCCTCCCGTCACAGGATGGCCTCACGCCGTCCGAGCAACTCAACCGAATCGGCATCGAGGTCGCGCGGCTTGCCGCCGATCAGCAGGCCCGCTGGCGCGAGTTGCGCGTGGAGTTGCAGGCCTCGGAGATCGAGATTGTCGAGCCGGCGGCCCTGACGGCCGAGCAGGCCGCCTGGCTGGAGGAGTACTTTCTTAACCACGTCTCTCCGGTTCTGACGCCGCTTGCAATCGACCCGGCGCACCCGTTCCCGTTCATCCCCAATCTCGGCACCACCATTGCGCTGATGCTGGTGCGGCCGCGCGACGGCCGGTTGCTGCGGGCCCTGATCCGCGTGCCGGGCGTCATCGATCGGTTCGTTCGCCTGCCCACCAGCGAGAGCGAGACCGCCGCGCGCCTGATCTCGATCGAGCAGGTGATCGGCATGTTCACCGGGCGGCTGTTCCCCGGCTACCTGGTCAAGAGCAGCGGCGCATTCCGGGTGGTGCGCGATTCGGATCTGGAGATCGAGGAGGAGGCCGAGGATCTCGTCCTGCATTTCGAGACCGCGCTGAAGCAGCGCCGCCGGGGCGTGGTGATCCGGCTCGAAGTCGAATCCGGCATGTCCGAGGAGCTGCGCAGCTTCGTCGCCGACGAGCTGGAGATCTCCGCCGACGCGATCTTCCTGATCGAGGGCATGCTGGCCCTGAACGAGCTGTCGCAGATCGTCGGGATCGACCGGCCGGACCTGAAGTTCAAGCCCTACAATCCGCGCTTCCCCGAGCGTATCCGCGAGAGCGGCGGCGACGTGTTCGCGGCGATCCGCCAGAAGGACTTCATCGTCCACCACCCCTACGAGTCGTTCGACTCGGTGGTGCAGTTCCTGGCGCAAGCCGCCCGGGACCCGAACGTGGTGGCGATCAAGCAGACGCTCTATCGGACCTCGTCCAACTCGCCGATCGTCGCGGCGCTCGCCGAAGCCGCCGAGCTCGGCAAGTCGGTCACTGCCCTCGTGGAGTTGAAAGCGCGGTTCGACGAGGAGGCCAATATCCGCTGGGCGCGCAACCTCGAGAAGGCCGGCGCCCAGGTGGTGTTCGGCTTTGTCGAGCTGAAGACCCACGCCAAGTTGTCGTTGGTCGTCCGGCGCGAGGGCGACAAGCTCGTCACCTACTGCCATGTCGGCACGGGCAACTACCACCCGATCACGGCGCGGGTTTACACGGACCTGTCGTTCTTCACCGCGGATCCGGCGATCGCCCGTGACGTCTCACGGATCTTCAACTTCATCACCGGCTACGCCGAGCCCGCCGAGCTGGAGCGGATGTCGGTCTCGCCGCTGACGCTGAAGAATCGTTTGCTGGAGAACATCGAGGCGGAGGTCGCCCACGCCAAGGCCGGGCGGCCGGCCGCGATCTGGATCAAGTGCAATTCGCTCGTCGATGCGCAGATCATCGACGCCTTGTACGATGCATCCTCCGCGGGGGTGCAGATCGATTGCGTCGTGCGCGGCATCTGCTGCCTGCGGCCGGGCATCCCGGGCCTGTCGGAGACGATCCGGGTCAAGTCGATCGTCGGGCGCTTCCTGGAGCACGGCCGGATCTACGCCTTCGGCAACGGCGTCGGGCTACCCCACCCGAAGGCGACGATCTACATCTCGTCGGCCGATCTGATGAGCCGCAATCTCGACCGCCGGGTCGAGGCGCTGCTGCCGATAACAAATCCGACGGTGCACCAACAGGTGCTCGACCAGATCATGCTGGCCAATCTCCTGGACAATCGCCAGAGTTGGCGGCTGCTTGCCTCCGGCGGCTGCGAGCGGATTCAACCTGCGGAGGGTGAAGAGCCGTTCAACGCGCACAAGTATTTCATGACGAACCCAAGTCTTTCCGGACGCGGCAAGGCATCGAAGAAGTCGAGCCCGCGTGCTTTGAGCCGTCGGGCCCAACGTGGCTAAGTGCGCCGACGGATGCGCAGACGACTCGACAGGTTTCGCAAACGGGTTGTGCAGCTCTGCGTGAGGACTCTGCGTTCCGCTGGAAAGCCTCACGGACGAAACGTTGCCCCGCCGGTGCGATTGGGCTTAGAGCAATCGCCGCCGCCAAGGCTATCGGTTCGGCCGCCAGCGATTCGTATCATCGACTTGGAGCCCAGTTCGGTCGCCGCACCGTCGAACACGGCTCTGGATTGCACGCGTGGCCCGCCGGTCCGGCCGGCCACAATCCATCAAGGACTCGGACGTTTGGGCAGCCCTCGCGCCAACCTCACCCTCGCGCATTCCGCCGACAGGCCCTCGCGTGACCTGCGGCCGCCGGTGGCAATCATCGATATCGGCTCGAACTCGGTGCGGCTTGTCGCCTATGACGGCCTGAGTCGCGCGCCGACGCCGCTCTACAACGAGAAAGTCCTGTGCGGCCTCGGCCGCAACGTCCTGACCACCGGCCGGCTCAACGAGGACGCGGTCAACCGCGCCCTGACCGCCCTGGGGCGCTTTCGCGTGCTGTGCGAGACGATGCGCGTCGGCCGGGTGTTCGTGCTGGCGACGGCGGCGGCCCGGGATGCCGAAAACGGTCCCGACTTCCTGCGCGCCGCCGAGGCGGCCTGCGGCCAGGAGATCCAGCTCCTGTCAGGCCGCCGGGAAGCGGAGCTGTCCGCAATGGGCGTGATCTCGGGTTTCCATGCGCCGAACGGCGTCGTTGGCGACATGGGCGGCGGCTCCCTCGAACTGGTGGATGTCCGCGGCACCGTGGTCGGGCAGGGGGTGACGATGCCCCTCGGCGGGCTGGCCCTGCAGGACCTCTCCGGCGGATCGATCAAGAAGGCCGCCAAGATCGTGCGGGAACACATGCGCAAGGCCGAGCCGCAGCTCGAGACCCTGCGCGGACGGACGTTCTATGCGGTGGGCGGCACCTGGCGCGCGTTGGCACGGCTTCACCAGGCGGCCCGCGGCTACCCCGTCCACGTCATGCACGGCTACGCGGTCGAGCCGACCGACGAGATGAGCTTTCTGCAGATCGTCGAGCAGACCGACGTCGCGATGCTCCAGGATGTCGATACGATCTCGGAAGCGCGGCGCCCGCTGCTGGCCTACGGGGCCTTGGTCCTCGAGGAGATTATCCGCGTCGGGCGGCCGCGCGAGGTCGCGATCTCGGCCTCCGGGGTGCGGGAGGGGCTGCTGTTCGAGCAACTCGACCGCGACACGCGCCTGATCGATCCGCTTCTCGCCTCGGCTGCCGAATTCAACGGCCTGCGCGCGCGCTCGCCTCTCCATGGGGAGGAATTGATCGCCTGGACGGACCGGTTCGTGGCGACGCTGGATGGCCCCGAGACGGCAGACGAGCGTCGCCTGCGCCATGCGGGCTGCCTCCTGTCGGATGTCGGCTGGCGCGCGCATCCCGATTATCGCGATGAGCAGAGCATCGCAGCGATCCAGAACGCCGCCTTCGTCGGGGTGGACCATCCCGGGCGGGCTTATCTCGCCCTCTCGGTGTCGCTCCGCCACAGCGGCGTGGCCCCGGAAAAGGCCAACCCGATCCTCAGGACCATCGCTGGACCGCGCCTGTTCGAGCGGGCGCGCCTTCTCGGAGCCTTGCTGCGTGTCGCCTTTCCGATCTCAGCCGGGATGGATGGGGCACTCCCCCGCGCCCCGGTGGTCGTCGAGGACGGCCGCATCACGCTGCGGATGCCGCAGGATTGGGCTGCCCTCGCCAGTGATCGGCTGCTGAACCGTGTCCGCGGCCTCGGCCGTGTGGTCGGGCTAGATGGACGGATCGAGATCGGCGGCGACTGACTCGGGGCGGCCACCTCGTTCGCAGGCGTGTGGCCGGCCTCGACCGTTTGCTGCGAAGGACCCCGGCGGCAACCTTCGCCGGGGTCCTAGCAATCCCCTCACTCCGAGATCATGCCCGCGCCCGCCTCGCCGCGGGGCAGGGGAGCCGGCTCGGACTGCGCCTCGACCACGGCTGCGGCCGTGACGTTGACGATGCCGCGGGCGGTCACCGAAGGCGTCAGGATGTGGGCGGGCTTGGCCGGGCCGATCAGCAGCGGCCCGACCGGGAGCGCGTCCGCGAGCACCTTGGCGAACTGGAACGCGATGTTGGCCGCGTCGAGATTCGGGAAGATCAGGACGTTGGCCGCCCCCTTGAGGCGCGAGCCCGGCAGCACCCGGTCGCGGACCAGCTCGGAGAGAGCCGAATCCGCCTGCATCTCGCCATCGACCATCAGATCCGGGTCGCGGGCCTGGAGCAGCGCCAATGCCTCCCGCATCTTCATCGCCGAGGGCGAATCCGACTGGCCGAAATCCGAGTGGCTCAGCAGGGCGATCTTGGGCGTCATGCCGAAGCGACTGACATGGCCGGCGCAGGCCTGGGCGACCTCGGCGATCTCCTCCGCCGTCGGATTCTGGCGGACATGGGTGTCAGCCAGGAAATAGGCGCCCTCGCTGGTCACGATCAGGCTCATGGCCGCGCATTGGGCGATGCCGGGCGCCAGGCCGATCACGTCGCGGATGATCCGCAGCCGGGTCTCGAACCGGCCCTCCAGGCCGCAGATCAGCGCGTCGGCCTCGCCGCGGCGGACGGCGATGGCGCCGATCACCGTATTGTTGGTGCGCACCAGGGTGCGGGCCGCATCCGGGGTGATGCCGCGCCGGCCGGCGACGTCCAGATAGGTCTGGACGTAGGCGCGGTAGCGGGGATCGTCCTCGGGATCGATCAGCTCGAAATCGCGGCCCTCCTGGATCGAGAGGCCGAAGCGCTTGAGCCGCGACTCGACCACCCGCGGCCGGCCGACCAGGATTGGGAATGCGACCTTGTCCTCGACGATCGCCTGGACGGCGCGCAGCACGCGCTCGTCCTCGCCCTCAGCGTAGATCACGCGCTTCGGCTCGGCCTTCGCCTTCGAGAACAGCGGCTTCATGATCAGGCCGGACCGGTGCACGAACCGGTCGAGGCTCTCGACATAGGCGTCGAAATCCGCGAGCGGCCGCCCGGCCACGCCGGACTCCATCGCGGCCCTGGCCACTGCCGGGGCGATGCGCACGATCAGCCGCGGATCGAACGGGCTCGGGATCAGCGATTCCGGGCCGAACGGCCTTGCCTCGCCGCCATAGGCGCGAGCGACCACGTCGGAGGGCGTCTCGCGGGCGAGCGCGGCGATCGCTTTTACGGCGGCACGCTTCATCTCCTCGTTGATGCTGGTCGCACCGACATCGAGCGCGCCCCGGAAGATGTACGGGAAGCACAGGACGTTGTTGACCTGGTTCGGGAAGTCCGAGCGCCCGGTACAGATCATGGCGTCGGGGCGCTTCGCCTGAGCCAGGTCCGGCATGATCTCCGGATAGGGGTTGGCCAGCGCCATGATCAGCGGTTTTTCCGCCATCGTCTCCAGGAGCTCGGGCTTCAGGACGCCACCCGCCGAGAGGCCGATGAACACGTCCGCCCCCGGTATCACCTCGGCAAGCGTGCGCGCCTCGGTCTCCTGGGCGTAGACGTCCTTCCAGCGGTCCATCAACTCGGGGCGGCCCTTGTAGACGACGCCCTTGATGTCGGTGACCGTGATGTTCTCGCGGGTCGCGCCCAGGGATACGAGAAGGTTGAGGCAGGCGAGCGCCGCAGCGCCGGCCCCGGAGGTGACGATGCGGACGTCCGAAAGGTTCTTGCCGGCCAGCTCGAGGGCGTTGAGCACGGCGGCCGCCACGATGATCGCGGTGCCGTGCTGGTCGTCGTGGAAGACCGGGATGTTCATCCGGGCCCGGCACTGCTCTTCGACCTCGAAGCACTCGGGGGCCTTGATGTCTTCGAGATTGATGCCGCCGAAGGTCGGCTCAAGGGCGCAGACCACATCGACGAGCTTGGACACGTCGTTCTGGTCGACCTCGATGTCGAAGACGTCGATCCCAGCAAATTTCTTGAACAGGACCGCTTTGCCCTCCATCACGGGCTTGGAGGCGAGCGGGCCGATATTGCCCAGCCCCAGCACCGCCGTGCCGTTGGTGAGCACCGCCACCAGGTTCTGGCGGATCGTCAGTTCGGCGGCCTGCTGGGGGTCGTCGTGGATCGCCATGCAGGCGACGCCGACGCCCGGCGTGTAGGCGAGCGCCAGGTCGCGCTGGTTGCCGAGCGGCTTGGTCGCCTGGATCTCCAGCTTTCCGGGCTGCGGCAGGCGGTGGTAGACGAGCGCCCCGGCCTTGAGGTCCTCGGACATGTTATCGGCCATCGCTCACCTTCCAGCTCGCCTGCTTTCCCGGAGACGACGCGGTCGCAAACCGCGCCGGATCCCATCGTGAGGGGTCTGTTGCACCGGCTGCGCGGGGGGCGCAACCCGCACAACGAGACCCGGATCCATCTCGCCGCGCTGGCGAGGGCCTACGGTTTCTCCATAGGCTCTTATTCGTACGGGCGTCCAAAAGTGCGCTTCCCGGAGAGCGGCCGTCGCCTGACGATCGGCCGCTATTGTTCCATTGCCGACAAGGTCGAGATCCTGCTGGGCGGCGACCACCGGCTCGACTGGGCCTCGACCTACCCGTTCGCGGCGATGCGCGGGCTGTTCCCGGACGCAGATGCGCCGGAGGATTACCATGCGTCGCGCGGCGACGTTGTGATCGGGCACGATGTCTGGCTCGGCTCCGGCTGCATGATCCTGTCCGGCGTCACGGTCGGGCATGGCGCCGTGGTGGCGGCCCGGGCGGTGGTGACCCGCGACGTGCCGGCCTACGCGGTGGTCGCCGGCAACCCCGCCCGGGTGGTGCGCCGCCGCTTCGACGACGCCACCGTGGCCGCGCTTGTCGAGACCGCCTGGTGGGATCTGCCGCACGCGGCGGTGACCCGGCTGGTGCCGCTGCTGCAGAGCGGCGACGTGGCCGGTCTGATCGCGGCCGCGGGCAGCGTTGCGGACGCCCAGGGGATTGCGTAATCCGCGGCCCATCCTCGCTTCGAACCTGGAGCCCGACCATGTCCGACCCCGCGCTGCCCGACCGCCTGTCCGTCAACCCGAACAGCCCGTATTACGACGCGGCCCTGCTGGAGCGCGGCATCGGCATCCGCTTCAAGGGCGTCGAGAAGACCAATGTCGAGGAGTATTGCGTAAGCGAGGGCTGGGTGCGGCTCTCCGCCGGCAAGACCCTGGACAGGGCCGGCAACCCGATGACGGTGAAACTGAAGGGCCCGGTGGAGCCTTATCTGCGCGACGTGGCGGACGCGGGCTAAGATCCGCGCCGGCTCATCGTTCCAGCGGGAATGGGGTGGGCTCCCAATAGGGCTCGAGTTCCGTCCCGCGAACGTTTGCGGCCTCCCAATCGTGCAGGATCTTGGCTAGCGCCGGACGATCGCCGGCCATGAGCGGTTCCGCTACGGTGGCGAGTTGCATCTGCCAGCGATGCGCGCGCGATCCGGGCGGGAATAATTTACCGGCGCGCCGCGATTGCTGATGGTGCCAAATCGTTCGGGCGGCATCGAGATTGCCGGCCGCAATGTAGACGATCATGCGGTCTTCCAGGGGCTCGCTGTAGAAGCGCTGACTACCATCGAGTAAGCTGCTGTACCCCTCGATTGTGCCGTACAAACTCAGTTTCGGCAGCGCATAAGTTGTGATTACATCTATCGCATCGCAAATCGCGGTCGGATCGGACCACAGCCAACATGCTGTCGAAGACGGACTTGTTCTCGAAAGAGGCTCAGAATAAGTTCCTATTCTTATTTCGTTGCGAAAATTCGAGTAAAATAGCGCATTGGCAACTAAACTGGGCCAAAAACTGTCAGGATTTGAACTTCTTTCTATAAAAATACCGCACGATATATGGCGCACGGGCATTCTCAGCAGAAACCGTAGACGCATCTCCTTCCAGTTTTCATCACGCCTGGCGAAAGGCTTGAAGATTTCGCGAACTTGACGGGCGTTTGTCATTGGCCCGCCCTGATTTCAATGGCAATGAATGTTGTAGCATCAGGATAACGCTTTTGAGCGGCGCTGACCAAATCGACGGCTCGCCTCGACCTCAGGTAGCCTCTACCGGTCTTATGATCATACACACAAACCGTCGATGGCCTTGGATGCTCCAACGTATCCAAACGGAGCGATCCTTTAGTACCGTATATCACTTTGTCTCCGGTAATGGGATCGTATGATATTTCAGCATCAAAATTTGGATCTCTCATGGCCCGGATTATATCTGCAATCCCGACGTGGACTTTATTCCCGAAATCCTGCTCATCCATGTAATTGCCGGAGGCGCGTACATCGGCCGCTACCAAATCTGCAATGGCCTGTACCTCCCGATTACGCGGACATAGCTGATCGAGCTCGGTCTGCCCCACGGCACCGACCCACATGGCTCGATGGTCGTAAGCATCCCCCGGGATGTACTCGCTGGCAGGGGCGACGAAGATCGCCTTGCGATTTTTCGTGTTCTGCCCGGACAAAACCGAGAAGAGCGATCCTGCGGCCTCGAGCGCTCTCGCGAATCGCCGGGCCAAATCGTCGGAGGGGCGCGGCCGGCTTCGGGCCAGTTGGACGAAGGCCTCCGGTTCGGCTCCATCTTGGGTGAGTCGGCTGCGAGCCAGGATTTCGCCGCTGTCGCCATCGCGGATCGTCTGGGTGAGACCGGAAGTCTCGAAGACCGTGCGTGTCCCGTCCGGTCCGGTGACCGTGTGCTGCTCGTCCCAGTCCGTGTGCGGTTTGGCTCGGATCCGAATCGAAAGAACCCGCGATCCATCTTCCAGCACAGAATCTTCCGTTTGCGATTGAGCCTCGGAAGCGCCGTCTGTGCCCTCGGAAACCCAGCGGCCGCCATCGGACTGCCCGGCTGGCGCGCGCGGCTGGTCGGGTCGGTACTTGCGGCTCAAAACATGATCGAGCCGGATCAGCTTAACTCCAACAGCGAGGCCAGCGAGCGCTGTCCGAAGGACTGCAATCTCCTGGGCGTGACGATCGTTTGTGAGTCGCGACATTGGCCTTGCCCCCGCTTGGACAAAAAACCTATCGCACCATCGGTATTATGTCAATGTTTTCCTATTAAACGAATGGCCACTCTTCGAGAATATGGCCCTTGCCTGCGCGAGCCGCGTAGTTCCGCTGGGCTGCCGCGATCAACGTTACAAGCTGATGGGGCCGCTTCGGCGTGGCCACGACCAGGCTGGTCACGACCTCGGGATGGGTCCGTCGCTGCCGGGGACGGCGGGCATGGTTGGACAGGCGAAGAGTTGCGTCCTGGCCCGGGAGCGCGAAGTAAAGGCTGTCGCCACGCTCGTTCCGTGCGACGATTATGAAGCCCTGCGCTTCCAGCAATTCCGCCGCCAGCGCCAGGGCTGCCGCGGGCGAGAGCAGCCTGTCGTGATCACTCACGGCCCGGCCGGCTCGATCGTCCCGATGCGCCGCCGCCCGAGCGCCCGCGCCTTCAGCGCTAGGGCCGGCCGCTCGATGCCGTACCAGGACAGGACGGCCACCGGCAGGGTCAGCGCGAGGGCGGGGGCGAGCAGGGCGAAGCCGGAGGGTTCGGGCCAGAGGGCGTGCAGGCTCTGCTGGATCGGCCAGCCGTAGAGATAGATCCCGTAGGACAGGTCGGCCTTAGGATCGAAGAGGCGGCGGGCCATCGGTCCGAGCGCCAGCCACACGGCCCCATAGGCCTCGGCCAGGAACAGCAGGGCCGGGTAGGCCGGCGTTTTGGCAAGGATTACGGCCGCCACGACGAGGCAGGCGAGGGCGCCACCCGAGACGCGCAGGCGGTCCCGCCAGAGATACAGGCCTGCGCCGGCGGAAAAAATCAGCGGCAGCCGCAACGCCGTCTCCAGCCCCTTGGGCAGGTCGGGGCCGCGCAGGGCAATGGCTGCCGTCAGCGCGACAGCGAGCGCAGCAACGATCAGCAGCGCCGGGATCCACCGCCGGAGGAGGCCGCAGAGGGCGGCGACCAGAACCCCGAGGTAGCACAGCACCTCGTATTTCAATGTCCAGATCGTGCCGAGCGGCGCTCGGTAGGGATTGGCCTCGAAGACGCCGGGCAGGGCGGCGTTGCTCTTGAACGTCGTCAGGGTGCCGCGCAGGAACGACCAGAGGCCGGGATCGCGCAGGTACTCGGCCAGCGGCAGGCGGGTCATGGCGGCCCCGAGACCCAGGGAAACCAACAAAGTTGCGGCGACGAAGCCCGGAAGGATCCGCAGTGTCCGGGCGAGGGCGTAGTCGCGGATGCCCCGCCGGTCGCAGCTCATGGTGACCAGGAAACCCGAGACCGCGAAGAAGCCGTTCACCGCGTGCTCGCCCAGCGTGTAGCCGGTGAGCCGCGCCAGCGGCTCGTCGCCGGCCGCCCCTGTGGCGACGCTGAAGGCGTGCGAGACGACCACCGCCAGGGCCAAAGCCAAGCGCAGGCCGGTGAAACCGTTGCGCCTCCGCTCCAGGGCGGCCGCGACCGTGGGTCCGGCCATCAGCGCAGCCCCTCGCGCGCCAGGGCGTCCTGGCCGCGCAGGAAGGCGAGGGCGCCGGACGCGGAACCGCCGTAGCGTTCCAGCCCTGACCGGCGCAGGGCCAGGGCCGAGAGCGCGGCCTTCGGCAGGTTGGACATGAGGTGGGATATGCTCGGGTCCGGCAGGCCGTATTTGCGGCTGACATAGGCCCGGGACCAGGCCTGGTGCCAGCGCGACCGGAACACGCGCCCCGGCTCCGGGGTCGATGAGCGGCCGCGGCCGTGCAGCGCCTCGGCGCCGTGGACATGGACGAGGGCGCGGCCCGCATCGGCCACCCGCCGGCACAGGTCGTCGTCCTCGTAGAACAGGAAGATGTTGTCGTCGAAGCCGCCGAGGTCGAGGAACAGGGCGCGCTCGATCATCAGGCAGGCCCCGGACAGGAACGGCGCGCAGGCATCGCCCTCGGGTAGCGTCAGACGGCCGCCGGGATTGGTGAGATAGGGCGCCAGCAGGGAGCGCGCCTGAAAGAAGAAGCGCCCGTCCGGCTCGACCAGCCGCGGCGCCAGGAGGCCTGCATCCGGCCAAGCCCGGGCGGCGGCGAGGAGGGCGTCGACCGCCCCCAGGCGCAGAACCACGTCCGGATTGACGATCAGGACCCGGTCGGCGGTCTCGGCCGCGGCCACGCCGCGATTGTTGGCGCGGCCGTAGCCCTCGTTGCGGGCGTTGCGGATCACCCGCGCCCCAGCGGCCTCGGCGACCGCGACGGAGGCGTCGCGGCTGGCATTGTCGACGACGATCGCCGGCACGTGCTGCCGGGCCAAGGCCGCGAGGCAGGCCGGCAGCACGGCGGCGCTGTCATGGGCGACGACGATCGCGACGAGGCCGACCATAGGCCGGCCCGTCCGGGCGTTACGCCTTCTTCTCGGGGAGGTTCAGGCGGATATGCAGCTCGCGCAGCTGCTTGGGCGTCGCCTCGGAGGGCGCGCCCATCATCAGGTCCTCGGCGCGCTGGTTCATCGGGAACAGCACCACCTCGCGGATGTTCGGCTCGTTGCACAGGAGCATGACGATGCGGTCGACTCCCGGGGCGATGCCGCCGTGCGGCGGGGCGCCCATGCGCAGGGCGTTCAGCATGCCGCCGAACTTCTGCTCCAGCACCTCGCGGCCGTAGCCCGCGATGGCGAACGCCTTCTCCATCACGTCGGGGCGATGGTTGCGGATCGCACCCGACGACAGCTCGATGCCGTTGCAGACGATGTCGTACTGGAACGCCTTGATTCCGAGGATTTTTTTGGTGACCGGGCCGGCCTCGTCCTCGGATGCCAGGGCATCGAGGTCGAACTTCAAAAAGTCCTCGCGGTCGATGTTCGGCATCGAGAACGGGTTGTGCGAGAAGTCGATGCGCTTCTCCTCCTCGCTCCACTCGTACATCGGGAAGTCGGTGATCCAGCAGAACGCGTACTGGTCCTTGTCGCACAGGCCCAGCTCGTCGCCGATCCGGATGCGGGCCTTGCCGGCGAGCGCCGCCGCCTTGGCTTCGGTGCCGGCGGAGAAGAACACCGCATCGCCGGCCTTGGCGCCGGTCTTCTGCGCGATCAGCGCCTGGACCTCGGCCGGGATGAACTTGGCGATCGGCCCCTTGCCGATGAGCTGACCGCCGTCTTCCTCGAACACGACGTAGCCAAGCCCGGGCGCCCCCTCGGAGCGGGCCCAGTCGTTGAGCTTGTCGAAGAACGAGCGCGGCTGCGCCCCGGCTCCGGTCGCCGGGATCGCCCGGACCACGCCCCCGGCGGCGATGACGCCCTTGAACGCCTTGAATGCCACGTCGTCCCGGGCGAACTCGTCGGTGACGTCGGCGATGATGAGGGGATTGCGAAGGTCCGGCTTGTCGACGCCGTATTTCAGCATCGAATCTGCGAAGGTGATGCGCGGGAAGTCCTTGGTGACGCGCTTGCCGTCCGCGAACTCTTCGAAGACCCCGCGCAGAACCGGCTCCACCGCCTGGAACACGTCCTCCTGCGTGACGAAGCTCATCTCGATGTCGAGCTGGTAAAATTCACCGGGCGAGCGGTCGGCCCGGGCGTCCTCGTCGCGGAAGCAGGGCGCGATCTGGAAGTAGCGGTCGAAGCCCGCGATCATCGTCAGCTGCTTGAACTGCTGCGGCGCCTGCGGGAGCGCATAGAACTTGCCGGGATGGACAC
>Ga0182230_1000043_pt1 | contig 15603 bp, 14 predicted proteins | sample G6R1MG_28_FD_128384 | JGI IMG/M metagenome (GOLD analysis project Ga0182230, IMG submission 128384) | Miscanthus phyllosphere microbial communities from Michigan, USA - G6R1_NF_07NOV2016_LD1 MG | ecosystem: Host-associated > Plants > Phyllosphere > Phylloplane/Leaf | place: USA: Michigan...
GATCTCCGAGACGTCCACCCCCGAACCCGCCGCGATGCGCTTCTTGCGGCTGTTCTTGAGGAGGTCGGGGTTCTTGCGCTCCTGCGCGGTCATCGAAGAGATGATCGCCCGCTGGCGCTTGAACATCTTCTCGTCGAGGTTGGCGCCCTCGACCTGCTTCTTGATCTGCCCCATGCCGGGCAGCATCCCCATCAGGCCGCCGATGCCGCCCATCCGCTCCATCTGGGCGAGCTGCATGGACAGGTCCTCCAGATCGAACTTGCCCTTGCGCATCTTCTCCGCGGTGCGGAGCGCCTGCTCGTGGTCGATGGTCTCGGCGGCCTTCTCGACCAGCGAGACGATGTCGCCCATGCCGAGGATGCGGTTGGCCACCCGCGCCGGGTGGAATTCCTCCAGCGCATCGACCTTCTCGCCCGTGCCGACGAGCTTGATCGGCTTGCCGGTGACGGCGCGCATCGACAGCGCCGCGCCACCGCGCGAATCGCCGTCCATGCGGGTCAGCACGATGCCCGTCACCCCGAGGCGCTGATCGAAGGCGCGGGCGGTGTTCACCGCGTCCTGGCCGGTCAGGGCGTCGGCGACGAGGAGCACCTCGTGCGGGTTCGTGGCCGCCTTCACGTCGGCGGCCTCGACCATCAGGGCCTCATCGACCGTGGTGCGGCCGGCGGTGTCGAGCATCACCACGTCGAAGCCGCCCAGCCGCGCGGCCTCCATCGCCCGGCGGGCGATCTGCACCGCCGACTGGCCGGCGACGATGGGCAGGCTCTCGACGCCGACCTGTTTCGCCAGCACCGCCAGCTGCTCCATGGCGGCCGGGCGGCGCGTGTCGAGGGAGGCGAGCAGCACCTTGCGACGCTCGCGCTCGCTGAGGCGGCGGGCGATCTTGGCGGTGGTGGTGGTCTTGCCCGAGCCCTGCAGGCCGACCATCAGGATCGGCACCGGGGCGGGGGCGTTCAGGCTGATCACCTCGGCATCGGTGCCGAGCATGGCCACCAGCTCGTCGTTGACGAGCTTGACCACCATCTGGCCCGGCGTGACCGACTTCAGCACCGTGGCGCCGACCGCCTTGTCGCGGACCCGGTCGGTGAAGCCGCGCACCACCTCGAGGGCGACGTCGGCTTCCAGCAGGGCCCGGCGCACCTCGCGCATGGCGGCGGTGACGTCGGCCTCGGTCAGCGCGCCCCGGCGGGTGAGGCCGGAGAGGATGCCGGAGAGCCGGTCGGAAAGTCCTTCGAACATGCCGGGCCCGTTACTGCTCGAGCCCGGCGCGCGAGACCCGGCGGGCCTGCAGCGACGCCTCGAAGCTCTGGATCGCGCGGGCGAACTTGTCCCGGCACTCGGGGTTGCAGAAGCCCACGACGGCGCCGTTGTAGAGCGTGAGCGAGTCGGCCGAAATCGGCTTGCCCGACCACGGGCAGGCGTCGTTCACCGCGTCCTCGATCTTCAGCACGTGTCTCTCGGCCACCATGCGGTGCAAGCCTCCGCCACCCGGCCCGCCTTCGGGAGTTCGCCCAACACCCATCGCGCCCGAGGGCGCAGACGCGCTGTCGGGCGTTGACCTCCGGCCTCGCGGGCCGGTCGGCGGGTCGTGACGCGATCATCTCAGGATCGGGAGCGCGGGGCGTAGCGGCCGAACGGAGAAAAGTCAATTTTTCCCTCACCCGCGATGGGTGGGGCGGCGGCAGGGGGCCTGCGGCTCTTTACCGCTCGTTAAGCATGTTCGGCTTGGGTGAAGGGGAATGATTCCCAGGACGCATGCCGATGTCTGAACCCGCCCGCGCGTTTCCGGCCTACGAGGACGACAACCAGGCGGCTCCGGCTCCGCTGCGGGACTGGCTCAACGCCCTGCAGCGCTACGAGTCCGAGGCGAACGGCCCGCTCCAGGCGCCGGCCGCCGACAACAGCCCCGGCGGGCCGCGCCTGACCCCGCCCACGGCCCCCGAGCAGGCCGAGGATGCCGACATCTCCGAACTGATGGCGGAGAACCTGATGCTGAAGGCGAAGCTGCAGGTCGAGCACGACCGGCAGGATGCCCTCCAGAGCGCGCTGGCCGCACAGATCCGCGAGTTGCGCGAGCACATCGCGCAGGAGATGGCCTCGCTCGAGGAGTTGCGGGCCGAGCAGGAGGCCGTTCAGGCCGAGTACGCCGCCTTCCACGCGGAGCGGGACGCCTTGACGGCCGAGCGGGATGGCTTCCGCGAGGACCGGGACCTGTGGCGGGCGCGGGCCGAGGCCCTGGCCAAGCCGCTGTTCCAGTCGGTCAAGGCCTGACGCGACGTCCTGAAACGGCGAAGGGCCACCCCGTTTCCAGGATGGCCCTTCCATTGCCGAACCGACAGTCCGGCGGAACTGGTCCGTATTCGAGTCTCAGACGCGCTTAGTGCGACGCGCCGGAGGCGAAGGTCCAGGTCCGGGAAGCCGAGACGGTCGGCTGATGACAATGAGACACTGGATCACCTCCTTTCGTGAGTTGCGGGTGGGAGGAAGTTAGGCGGCCGAAGCCGGCTTGTGAAGGGCGGGGGGCTGCGTCGCTTCGCCCTCGCTTTTGCCGGGGGTGCGGAAGGGAGTAAGACGGCCCGGAGGCCGCAAGACCTTCCGATCCCTTCACCGCGATCCCGCCCGTGAACGTCCAGGTTCCTCCACCCCGCCCCGCCGACGAGGCCGCCCTCGATCCGGATGCGATGCGCCAGCCGCTGCCGAGCGCGTGGTACTGCGTCGGCCGGGCCGACAGCGTCGGGGGCGGACAGGTCCGCGCCGTCGCCCTGAACGGCGAGCAGATGGTGGTCGGGCGCGGCAAGGACGGGGCGCTCTTCGCCCTGCGGGACCGCTGCCCGCACCGGGGCATGGCCCTGTCCAAGGGGCCCTTCGACGGGCAGACCCTGATGTGCCCGTTCCACGGCTGGCGCTTCGGCACGGATGGCGGCTGCCGCGACGTGCCGACCCTGTCCGAGCACGACGCCGCCGACTTCTCCCGCATCCGGGTGCAGCCCTTCCCGATCCGCGAGAGCGCGGGCTTCCTCTGGGTGAACCCGCATCTCGGCCCGGCCCTCGGCGCGCCGCCCGAACTGCCCTCCCTGGATTTCGAGCCGGCCGGCAGCCTCGTGGTGGAGTTGGAGGTCGAGGCCTCCTTCGACCTCACGGTGCTCAGCCTCGTGGATCCGGGCCATGTCGCCTTCGTCCACGATACGTGGTGGTTCCGCCCCTCGAAGCAGCTGCGCGAGAAGGTGAAGATCTTCGAGCCGGTGATGCACGGCTTCACCATGGCGAGCCACGCGACCACGACGAGTTCGCCGGTCTACAAGCTCCTGGGCGGCGTGCCGGATGTGGAGATCGAGTTCCGCCTGCCGGGCGTGCGGCTGGAGCGGATCCGCGCGGGCACGCGCCGGGTGGCGAACTACACCTACGCCACGCCGCTCTCGCCCCACCGGACCATGCTGACCAACGCGCTCTATTGGAGCATGCCGGCCCTCAACCTGCTGAAGCCCGTCGCCCGGCCGCTGATGCGCCAGTTCCTCGGCCAGGATCAGCGGGTTCTGCAGGATGCGCAGAAGGGGCTCGACCGCAAGCCGACCATGGTCCTGTTCGGCCAGGGCGACCTGCCCTCGCAATGGTATTTCCGCCTGAAGCGGGAGGCGCTGGAATCGGGCCTCGCCGGGCGTCCCTTCGTCAATCCGCTGGAGCGGCGGGAGCTGCGCTGGCGCTCGTGACCCGCCGGATACCGTGCGCGGAAAGCTCCTGTTAACCATGATTTACGTAGTCTCGCGGACGGTTCGTCGCCCCGAGACACGTTGCCCAATGCCCCGCTATTACATCGATCTGCACGACGGCATTCAGCCCATCAAGGACGAGGTCGGCTTCGACCTGCCCGACCTGCCGGCGGCCCGCGCCAAGGTGGTCCGCATCATGTCGGCCATCGCCCGCGACATGCTCCCCGACGTGGAGCGCCAGGATTACGTGGCGGGCGTCCGCGATGCCGTGGGCAAGGTGGTCTACCGGGTGCGTCTTTCCCTGGCGACGGAGATCATCGAGGGCTGATCCGCTATCGCGTCGCGCTTGACCGGCGCGGCGCGGCGGCCATCTCCTGAGGCATGAAACGGCGCAGCCTGCTGACGGTCGCGAGCGCGGCCACGGTCATGACCCTCGGCGGCGTCGGCTATGCCGCCCACCGCCGCAACGCGAACCCCTATTATTCCGGGCCGGTCTCGGACCATTTCGACGGGAAGCGCTTCTTCCTGCCGGGGGTCGACACCGACCGTGGCCTGAAGGACGTCGCCCGCTGGCAGGCCCAGCGCCGCCGCACGCCCTGGCCGAAGAGCGTCCCGAGCCCGTTCCCGGCCGACCGGCCGCCGGAGCGGGTGGCGGGCCTGCGCGTCGTGCTCATCGGCCACGCGAGCTACCTCGTGCAGGTCGCCGGCCGTAACATCCTGATCGATCCGGTCTTCGCCAAGCGGGCGAGCCCCGTGCGCTTCGCCGGGCCGAAGCGTGTGAATCCGCCGGGCATCGCCCTGGCCGACCTGCCGCCCATCGATGCGGTGCTCATCACCCACAACCACTACGACCATCTCGACGGGCCGAACCTCGCGCGGATCTGGCAGGCGCACCAACCCCTCATGGTGGCGCCGCTCGGCAACGATGCCATCCTGCGCGGCTATGACGACACGATGCATGTCGAGACTCGCGACTGGGGCGAATCGGTTGATCTCGGCGACGGGCTGTCCATCCACCTGACGCCCGCCAACCACTGGTCGGCGCGGGGGATCAACGACCGCCGCATGGCCCTGTGGTGCGCCTTCGCGATCCTGTCGCCGCAGGGCTTCCACTACCATGTCGGCGATACCGGCCTCGGCGACGGGTCGATCTTCCAGGCGGTGCGCACCCGTTTCGGATCGCCGCGCCTCGCCACCCTGCCCATCGGCGCCTACGAGCCGCGCTGGTTCATGGGGCCGCAGCATGTCGATCCCGCCGAGGCGGTGGAGATCGCCCGCATCCTCGGCGCGGAGCAGGCGCTCGGCCACCATTGGGGCACGTTCCAACTGACCGACGAGGGCGTCGAGCGCCCGGCGGAAGACCTCGCCGCCGCCCTCGCCGCGTCCGGCCTGGCGCCGGAGACCTTCCTCGCCCTGCGGCCCGGACAGGTCTGGCAGGTCTGATCCCTCCGGCCAAGCATACGGCACGATGTATGCAAGATACCGGGCGCGGCGACGCCAGCCGCGTCCGAGCCGGGAAACTGATGACCTTCGTCGTGCCGACACGCCGCTCCCTCATGGCCGGAGGCGCGGCGCTCGCCGCCCTCGGCACCGCCGGCCGCGCACAGGCCGCGAGCGAACCGGGGACCCTGACCTACGGCATCTCGATGACCGACCTGCCGCTGACCACCGGCCAGCCGGACAGGGGCGCAGGCGGCTACCAGTTCACCGGCCTCACCCTCTACGATCCGCTGGTCGCCTGGGAACTCGACGTGGCCGACCGGCCCGGCAAGATGGTGCCGGGGCTCGCCACCTCCTGGGAGAGCGACCCCGCCGACCGGAAGAACTGGATCTTCCGCCTGCGCGACGGGGTGAAGTTCCACGACGGCTCGGCCTTCGACGCCGACGCGGTGATCTGGAACTTCGACAAGGTGCTGAACAAGGAGGCACCGCATTTCGACCAGCGCCAGGCGGCGCAGGTCCGCCCGCGCCTTCCGGGCGTGGCGTCCTACAAGAAGCTCGATCCGATGACGGTGCAGGTGACGACGAAGGCCGTCGACAGCCTGTTCCCCTACCAGATGCTGTGGTTCCTGATCTCCTCGCCCGCGCAATACGAGAAGGTCGGCCGGGACTGGGCGAAGTTCGCCTTCGAGCCCTCGGGCACCGGGCCGTTCAAGCTGGTGAAGCTCCTGCCGCGCGTCAGCCTGGAGATGGTGCCCAACGCCGCCTACTGGAATCCGAAGCGGATTCCGAAGCTGTCGAAGCTCACCCTGACCTGCGTGCCGGAGGATCTGGCGCGGGTGAACGCCCTGCTCTCGGGCAATGTCGATCTCATCGAATCGCCCGCGCCCGATGCCGTGCCGCGCCTCAAGGGGGCGGGCATGCGCATCGTCGGCAACGACACGCCCCATGTCTGGAACTACCATCTCTCCATGCTGGAGGGCTCGCCCTGGCGCGACCTGCGCCTGCGCAAGGCGGCGAACCTCGCCATCGACCGCGACGGCGTCGTGCAGCTGATGGGCGGGCTCGCCACCCCGGCCGCCGGGCAGGTGCAGAAGTCGAGCCCGTGGTTCGGCAAGCCGGATTTCGCGATCAAGACCGACGTCGATCAGGCCCGCAAGCTCGTGGAGGAGGCGGGTTATTCGGTGAAGAACCCGCTCAAGACGACGATCCTCATCCCGAGCGGCGGCACCGGGCAGATGCTCTCCCTGCCGATCAACGAGTTCGTGCAGCAGAGCTGGGCGGAGGTCGGCATCCAGGCCGAGTTCAAGGTGGTGGAGCTGGAGGTCGCCTACACCGCGTGGCGGCAGGGCGCGGCGGATCCGAGCCTGAAGGGCGTCGCGGCCGAGAACATCGCCTACGTCACCTCCGACCCATTCTACGCGATCCTGCGCTTCTACGATTCGAAGCAGATCTCACCCAACGGCGTGAACTGGAGCCATTACCGCAACCCGGAGGTCGATGGCCTCTGCGACAAGGTGAAGGCCAGCCTCGACCCCGCCGAGCAGGACAAACTCCTCGCCCGCATCCACGAAATCGCGGTGAACGACGCGGTGCAAGTTTGGGTGGTGCACGACACCAATGCGCATGCGCTGTCGAGCCGTGTGAAGCAGTATGTCCAGGCGCAGCACTGGTTCCAGGATCTGACCACGCTCGCCTGAAGACAATCGAACATCGGAACCTCCTTCGCGAACTCGTGTTGAGTCGCGACACGCGAAGGAGGAACTTATGAAGACACTGCTAGCCGGTGCGATCGTCGTGGCCTCGATCGCCAGCGCGGCTCCGGCCGTCGCCCAGCGGATCGATATCGGGCCGGGCGGCCCGAGCATCGACCTGCGGTCTCGCGGCCAGCGCGAGCGGGATTTCCAGCGCGAGGAGTATCGCCGCGACCGGGAGGCCGAGCGCCGCTCCTACTACCGCCAGGAGCGCTATAGGGACGAGCGTCGCGCCTATCGCCGCGGCTACGAATACTGATCCAGCCGCCAGGACTTGAAGGGGCCGGTACTCACCGGCCCCTTTCGCGTTTTTGTAGTCACGCCGCAACCCGAGGCCACTTTTCGCACTTGCGTTATGTTGGTCCGCGCACTAGGACACTCACGCATCGATTTTCGGGAGAAAGTGGCAATGACCCTTCGCACCATCAGTGGTTTCGCCGCCGTGGCGCTCCTGGCAGCTGGTTTTGCAGCGCCGTCCGCCATGGCCAAGCCGATGGGCGGCGCCGGCGCCGTCAAGATGATCGACACCGACAACGACGGCACCGTCGACATGAAGGAAGTCGAGGCCGTCGCCTCCGCCACGTTCGACCGCCTCGAGAAGGATTCGGACGGCACCCTCGACGCCAAGGAGCTGAAGGGCCGCCTGAGCAAGGCCGGCGTGAAGACCGCCGATCCGGATTCCGACGGCACCCTCGACAAGAAGGAATACCTCGCCGCCGTCGGTGAGCGCTTCAAGATGGCCGACCCGGACGGTGACGGCACCCTCGACGCCAAGGAGCTGAACTCCAAGGCCGGCAAGGCGCTCCTCGCCCTCATCAAGTAAGCGGCATCCCCGCTGGACGGACGAACCCCCGGTGAGAGCCGGGGGTTTTTTGTTGGCGAGCCGCGCATCACGCAACCGGCAGGAGCCGCCATGGACCCGTCCGATCAGGACCCCTTCGCCCTCTCACGCTTCGTGGAGGCCCAGGCCGGCACGGTGGAGCAGGCCCTCGCCGAGTTGCGGGCGGGGCGGAAGCGCAGCCACTGGATGTGGTTCGTGTTCCCGCAGGTCGCGGGGCTCGGGTCGAGCCCCATGGCGCAGCGCTACGCCATCGCCTCCCTCGACGAGGCGCGGGCCTATCTCGCCCATCCCGTCCTCGGCGCCCGCCTGCGCGAGTGCACGCAGGCCGCGCTGGCGGCGCCGGGCTCGGCGCACGCGGTGTTCGGGAGCCCGGACGACATGAAGTTCCGCTCCTGCCTGACCCTGTTCGCCCGGGCCGCGCCGGGGGAGGCGCTGTTCCGGGACGCCCTCGCGCGGTTCTACGGCGGGCAGGAGGATGCGAAGACGCTCGGAAAGCTCGAAGACTAGCGTCCCCACAGCCCCACGCGTTCGGCCCGCGCCTGATCCTCCGCGTCGAGGAGGTCGGGCGGGGCGTCCTCGCGGGCGCGGGCGCCGCCCGCCGCCACGATGAGCCCGGCGAGGTCGGCCCCGTCGAGGGTGCAGCGGGCACCCTCCGCGCCGCCGCCCGCGCAGACCACCTCGCGCCGCCGCAGGTAGGCGGCCAGTTGCCGGGCGAGATGCCCGCCCTGGCCTTCGACGCCGAGGAGCCGCACGGCACGCCCCCGGAACGAGAGGGTGGCGGTGTCGATGACGCTCGGCACGCCCCGGACCTCGTCCGACGTGCCGGAGGGCGGCGGGGCGACCTGCGCGGCGGGCACGGCCTCGGCCCGCGCGGCGGAGACGGGCGCCCGCGCCTTGCCCTTGGCGATGAGCGCCGAGGCCCGCTGGACGAAATCGTGGAAGATCCCCGCCGGCATCTCGCCGCCGAACATCTTGTTCATGGGGCTATCGTCGTCGTTGCCGACCCAGACGCCGACCACGAGGTCCGGCGTCATGCCGACGAACCACGCATCGCGAAAATCCTGGCTGGTGCCGGTCTTGCCGCCGACGATCTGGCCCGGCACCCGCGCCGCGCGGCCGGTGCCGGATTCGACCACCGCCTGGAGCGAATCGAGCATCATCGTGCGCGGCTCGACGGGCAGGCTCGCCGTATCCGTGGGGTCGGCGCGCACGTAGACCGGCTTCGGATCGCCGCCCCGGATCGCGTTGACGGCGTAGGTGTCCAGCGGCGTGCGCCCGGCGAGCACCGAGCCGAAGGCGCGGGTCATCTCCAGGAGGCTCACCGCGCCGGAGCCGAGGACGAGGCTCGGCACGGCCGGCAGGTCGGACTGGATGCCGAGCCGCTTCGCCGTGGCGATGATCGCCGGGATGCCGACCTCCTGGCCGAGCTGGGCGGCCACGGTGTTGATCGACAGGGCGAAGGCGGTGCGCAGGGGCACCGGCCCCCGGTACCTGTTGTCGTCGTTCTCCGGCTCCCAATCGCCGATGCGGACGGGGCGATCGACCAGCACCGACTCGGGCGAGAATCCTTTCTCGTAGGCCGTGAGGTAGGTGAGCATCTTGAACAGCGAGCCGGGCTGGCGCTTCGCCTGCACCGCGCGGTTGAATTGGCTGTCCTCGTAGTCGCGCCCGCCGACGAGGGCGAGGATCGCGCCCTCCTTCGACAGCACCACCATCGCCGCCTGCCCGACCTTGCGGCGGGCGCCATCCTTGTCGAGGCGCTTGGCCACGGCCGCCTCGGCGAGGCTCTGGAGGTCGAGATTCAGGGTCGAGCGGACGGTGATGTCGCCGTCGCTGCCCGCCAGACGCTTCAGGTCCGGGGCGATCATGTCGAGGAAGTAGTTCGAGCCCGGCGGCGCCTCGGGCGGGGTCTTCAGGGTCACGCTCTGGCGGCGGGCGGCATCCGCCTCCTTCGCGGTGATGGCCCCGGTCTCGACCATGGCCTGGAGCACCACGTCGGCGCGCTCCTTGGCGCCGCCGAGGTTGCGCGTCGGGGCGAGTTGCGACGGCGCGCGGACGAGGCCCGCGAGCATCGCCGCCTCGGGCAGGGTCAGGGCCTTGGCCGGCTTGCCGAAATAGCGCCGCGCGGCGGCATCCGCGCCATAGGCGCCCGCGCCGAAATAGGCGGCATCGAGATAGCCGAGCAGGATCTCGTCCTTGCTCATGGTCGCCTCGGCGCGGAGCGCCAGCAGCGCCTCCTGCGTCTTGCGCCAGAGCGACTTCTCCTGGTTCAGGGTGACGAGGCGGACATATTGCTGCGTGATGGTCGAGCCGCCCTCGCGCACGCCGCCGCCGCGCAGGTTGCGCCACGCGGCGCGGGCGAGGCCGCGCAGGTCGATCCCCCAATGCTGGTAAAAGCGCCGGTCCTCGATGGCGACGATCGCCTGGGCGAGGTGCGGCGGCAGGTCGGCCTGGGTCAGCCTCTGGCCCCGGAAGCTGCCGCGGGTGGCGAAGACCTTGCCGTTGTCGGCCTCCACCGTCACGGCGCGCTGGGCCGGCGCCGCCGCGCCGCTCCCGAGCGGCGGCAGGCTCACGAGCGCGGCGAGAACGTAGAGTCCGAGCGCCGCCATCGGCAGCAGGACGACGGCCGCCGCGACCACGAGCGCCGGCCTGCCGGACGACATGGCGCGGAGGCCGGCGAGCCGGCCCGTCGCCGCCGGTCGCGGCTCGGGCGCGGGCCGCGCCTCCCGGCGGCGGCGACGGGCCTCGACGGCTCCCTGCAGGCCGGAGCGGGCCGCCCGGTAGGCGCCGCCGCCGGCCCGTCCGGCGAAGATGCCGAGGCTGCGCCCGAGGGCGGCGGCCGCGCCGAGCACCTCACGCCCGGCGGCGCGGGTGTCGGGCGATTTGCCCCCGGGGGGCGATGGGTCCGGGTGAGGGCCGTCGTTCACGGCCTGCGCGGCAGCACGGTCGCGGAGGCGTGGCGGCTGCGCAGGCTGACGCCGAGGATCACCAGCATCACGCCGAAGGCGATGGCATAGGCGCCGAGCCACCACGTCAGCACCAGGGCCGACATGCCGGGCTCGATCACCAGGGCGAGGCCGAACAGCACGGAGACGATCCCGCCGAGCAGGAGCCACCACCGCCCGTAATGCAGGTGCAGCCGGAAGGCGGCGGCGATCATCAGGGCGCCGGTCACGAAGGCCCAGGCGGCGAGCAGCAGCACGAAGGCCCAGACCGCTGCCGCCGGCACGAGGAAGGCGGCCACGCCGACGACGATGTCCACGAGGCCTTCGACCAGCAGGAAGCCCCAGCGTTCGTGCTTCTGCGCGGCGCGGATCGCCCCGACGATGGTGAAGATGCCGTCCACCAGCATGTAGGCGGCAAAGAACAGCACGAGGGAGAGCACGAAGGCGGCCGGCGCCGCGAAGGCGATGGCGCCGAACAGGATGCTGATCACCCCGCGCAGGGCGATGAGCCACCAGTTGCGGGCGAGCGACGCGCTCATCGCGTCGAGGCGGGCGGCCCCGACGAGGGGAACGCCCGTCGGCGTGGTGGACCTTGGATCGAGAGAGGGACCGCCTGTCATGGTGTGACGTGCTCCGGCGAGGGGGCTGCGGCGTCGCGAGCAAGCTCCACCGTTCGCCCCCCAAACGCGGCGCGTGCCGGGGCGTTCCTGCCCCGGTCTGCGTCGGCCCGGTTACTCCGCGTCGGGCGGGAGGGCTTCGGTCACTTCGATGCGGCGCGGCGCGGAGGGTTCGGTCTCCGGCTGGGTCCCAGTATCGACGGCGGCGGCCACCGCTGTCACGCCCCGGTAGCGGGCGAGGCGGGCATCGATCATGTCCTCGATGCGGCTCTGGAACTCGGCGATGGTCAGGTGGCGGCGCTTGCCGCCCTCCTTCTGGGTGAACAGGCTGCGGTTCGCCTTCGCCGCCGAGCGGAACGCCTTGGCGGCGGTCTCGTCGGGCTTCTCGCTCGACAGGGAGACGAACCGGCCCGCGCTCGCCGTGCCGAGGAAATGGGCGAGGTACATCTCGGTGGTCGAGAGCGGACGGCCGACGCGGGCCTCGATCCGGTCGCGGTCGCGCTTGATCAATTCGGCCGCCATCAGGGCGGCGACGCGGGGGTCGTTGCGCAGGGAGAGGACGTGGTCCTTCATGCCCCCGGCGACGGTGATGGCCGGGCCGCTGCCCTTCACGGAGGCCGCCTCCTCGGTGAGGCCGTGGCGGGCGCCGAAATCGCGGATCAGTTCGAGCCAGGTCGCTTTCACGAACTGGAACAGGCCCTGCGCGGAGGACGTCGCCGCCTTCGCGTCGGTGTCGAAGCTGGATTCCTTGTCGGCGAGCGCCATCATGTAGACGGGATCGACGCCGGCCTCCTCGGAGGCCTTCACGATGGTGTCGACCACCTTCAGCGGGACGCTGCGCTGGCCGAAGCGCACCGCGCCCTCGCCGTCTTCCTGCGTCACATGCGGCAGGGTGGCGAGGTTGTCCGCGATGAGGTCCGTGGTCGGCGGGTCCTGCTCCGGCAGGGGCAGGCCGTTCCAGGCGGAGCGGGCCTCGGTCGGCGGGGCGGCGATGAGGGCGGTCTCGGTCTTCGGGCTGGACTCGATCCGGTCATGGGCCTGGGCGGCCGGGACGAAGAAGGCCGGCGCGATGGCCGCCTGCGGAAGGCCGAAACCGGCCAGCAGGCCGAGCGCGAGGGCGCAGGTCGCACGGGAGCGGCCCTGCCGCCGGGTGCGCGTGGTCGTCGCGAGCATGAGTCCGCCCACGTCGTCGGCGCAACGCGCCGGCTCCGGGAAAACCCCCATCCTTAGGTCCTCTTGTTCTGTGCATTCCCCCGAAGGCCCCGGCTCTGGCGGCCGGGTGGCGTCGGGCGGCGGGCTCTATCGGCGCCGGCCGTGACCAGAATGGGACGGTCAGATGATTGGACCGTGGCAGGCCCTTCCGCGCGTTCACCGTCGGAAGGCGCCCCGCAGGGCGGGATTCGGGGCGGCGCAGGCCTGTGACAGTCGCAAGATGTCGCAGCCGGTCTTGGAACGAAGAACGCAGGGACCAGTTGGGTAGGGCCCGCAACCCGGGCGCCGGAGGTTCGACCTTCCATCCCGGACGCGTCATGCGTCCTCACAAGGACACCAGTTTCCCATGAGCATGCAGCCCGGTCGCCGCGTCGGCGTCGCCATCGTTGGCATGGGGGGCGCCGTCGCCACCACCGCCATCGCCGGCATCGAGATGATCAAGTCCGGTTCGAACCGGCTCGATGGTCTGCCGCTCGCAGGCGTTCCGGTCGCGGGGATGGCCGATTACAAGGACCTCGTCTTCGGCGGCTGGGACCTGAACAGCGACGACCTCGCCTCCGCCGCCGCCGGTCACGGCGTGCTGTCGCGGGAGGACATCGAGAACGGCGCCCAGGTGCTCAAGGGCATCGTGCCGTGGCCGGCGGTCGGTAGCGCGAAGTTCTGCAAGAACATCGACGGCCAGAACCGCATCGTCGCCAAGGACCACCGCGAGGCGGTCTCGGTCATCGCCAACGACCTGAACCGCTTCAAGAAGGAGAGCAACCTCGATGAGGTCGTGGTGGTGAACCTCGCCTCCACCGAGCGCTGGCCCGACCTCTCCGACCCGACGCTGAACTCCACCGCCGCCTTCGAGAAGGGGCTGGATTCGAGCGACGAGGCGATCTCGCCCGCGATGCTCTACGCCTATGCGGCGATCAAGAGCGGCATCCCCTACGCCAACTTCACCCCGTCGGTCGCCGCCGACGTGCCGGCCCTCCTCGAACTCGCCAAGGACCTCAACGTCCCGGTGGCGGGCAAGGACGGCAAGACCGGCCAGACCATGATGAAGACGGTGCTCGCCCCCGCCTTCAAGGCCCGCGCCCTCCACGTCGATGGCTGGTTCTCCACCAACATCCTCGGCAACCGCGACGGCCTCGCCCTCAACGACCCGAACTCGCTGCAGTCGAAGCTCAACACCAAGGGCACGGTGCTCGATTCGATCCTCGGCTACCCGGTCGAGGACCACCTCGTGCACATCCACTATTACCGCCCGCGCGGTGACGACAAGGAAGCCTGGGACAACATCGACATCACCGGCTTCATGGGCCAGCGGATGCAGGTGAAGGTGAACTTCCTCTGCAAGGACTCGATCCTGGCTGCCCCGCTCGTCATCGAGATCGCCCGCGTCCTCGACCTCGCCAAGAAGCGCGGCGACGGCGGCGTGCAGGAGCAGCTTTCGACCTTCTTCAAGGCGCCGATGGTCAAGAACGGCCACGGGCCGGAGCACGCCTTCGGCAAGCAGGAGAAGATGCTCCTCGACTGGCTCGGCGTACACTGATGCCAAGCGAGACAGCGGCGGGCGCCAGCGCACCCGCCGAGTTGCGTGAGCTGTTCGTCGAGCTCAACGACCTCAAGCGCGTCCGGTCCGCCGGGCGCCAGGGCACCATCGCCGAGCGCCTGTTCGCGCAGGGCTGGTCGATGCTGACGGGCGGGGCCAGCGCGGAGGATGTCGCCCTCGACATCACCGCGACGGCGCTCGCCGCCACCCGCCTCACCGACCTCGACGCCGCCTTCCTCACCGCCGCCGGCCTCTCTGAGGCCGAGGCGGCGACGGTGCTGCGCGCGGGGTTCGACGAGGTGACGGGCGCCCTCGATCCCGCCCTCCGCGACCGGCTGCGGGCCCGGCTCACCCCTGGCGAGGACCCCGAGGCCGGCTTCGTGCCGAGCTTCGTCGGGGCGCTCGCCGCCCAGCCCCGGGCGGGCGTCACCTGCCCCGGCAAGCCGCGCATCCTGCTGGAGCCGCCGGAGAACCACGCCGAGCATTGCCTGATGGTCGCGGTCTACGGCGTCTGCCTCGCCCCGTTCTACCGGGCGGACCCGGCGACGGTGTTCCTGGCGGCGATGGCCCACCACTTCCACAACGCGGCGATGCCGGATGCCGGCTTCACCGGCGAGATGCTGCTCGGCGACCACCTCCTGCCGATCATGGCGGTCTCAACCGGCTGGGCGCTCGGCGAACTCGACGAGGCGGGGGACCTCCGCGCCGAGGTCGAGCGCGCCCGCGCGGTCCTGCCCGACGATTCCACCGCCGAGGGCCGCGCCTTCCACGCGGCCGATTGCATCGACCGGGTGCTGCAGATCGCCCAGCACCTGCGGGCGGCCTCCCTCACCATGGGGACGGTGCTGGACGAGATGGAACTGGTCCATGCCGGGCCGGTGAAGGGTTTCCATGACAGGGTCCTGCACGACATGCGGATCCCTTGAGCCGACGGCTTGATCGACGGGCGCCCGCGCCCATCTGCCGATCCTGTCCGGGAGCGCCATGATACCCTTTCCCCTCGTCTCGCCCTCGACCGGCCACGCCCTCAAGCCCGACGCCCCGCATGCCCTGCGGGACGTCGAGACCGGTGAGCGCTGGCCGGTGATCGACGGCATCCCCTACCTGCGCGTCGGCCGCGAGGCGCTGGTCGAGCGGGTGCTCGCCCATCTCGACGGGGGCGAGCCGGACGAGGCCCTGTGCGCGATCCTCGCCGACCAGGACGATTGGTGGAACGGGCCGCCCGCCGACCCGGCCGACCTCATCACCCTCATCCGCGAGCGCCGCACCGCCACCCTGCGGGACGCCGTGCGCCTGCTCGGCTGGGGCCGCGTGGGTGATTACTTCCTGCACCGCTGGAGCGACCCGACCTATCTCGCGGGCCTCGCCATGTTGGAGGCGCACTGGAACGATCCCGTGTGCGTCTACGAATTCGCCTGCGGCATCGGCCATTACCTGCGTGAACTCGCCCGGCGCGGCTGCAAGGTCTCCGGGGCCGACGTGGTCTTCGCCAAGCTCTGGGTCGCCCGGCATTGGGTGGTCGGCGAGAAGGCGCAACTCGTCTGCTTCGA
>Ga0182230_1000044_pt1 | contig 15600 bp, 12 predicted proteins | sample G6R1MG_28_FD_128384 | JGI IMG/M metagenome (GOLD analysis project Ga0182230, IMG submission 128384) | Miscanthus phyllosphere microbial communities from Michigan, USA - G6R1_NF_07NOV2016_LD1 MG | ecosystem: Host-associated > Plants > Phyllosphere > Phylloplane/Leaf | place: USA: Michigan...
CCAATTTACATCATGCATTGGTCTGCAGCTTTGCGCCTGCATGGTGTGCTACCCATACCATCCACAAGAAGCCGCCCCCGCATTTCGCGCGGCGAGACGCCGAGCGAAATGCCATGCCCGACGCTTTCGAGGAATGCGACGACGAGCGTCAGAGTCAAGGCGCGCTCGCCCGGATCAGCGACGTGGTCGGGGTCCCGGCAGCGGCGTTCTTCGGTTCCGACGCTAACATGTCCGAGCATCTCCAGCGCAAGCAGGAAGAGCAAGTCTTAGGGATGGTTTGGGCGTATCTCCGGGAAGTTGATCGCGAAGCTGCACGACGTTTCGTCATAGCCGTCGAAGCGTTGGTCGAGACCGAAGTGAAATAGTCCGGAGGTTCGCACTTTCCCTGGTCGAGCCGTATCGACGAGGCCCGGTCTCCCGATAGCGGTTCAGGGTGAGGTGATGGCGTGCCCGAGTACGGCTTCGGATCAAGCGGACCTTCCGTATGAGCCCTACGGTGCGTGAACCTGCGGCGACCGCCCTCGGCATAGGAGCCAGAGAGGACGACGACGCCCTGGCACGAGGGACAGCGTTTCAGGGCCATCGCGTAGACACCCTTCGCTTCGGCGACGCCGATCGAACGCCACGCCCCTCCGATCTTCACCTCGCAGGTCTCAGGGTCTGGCGTCGTCATAACTGGCCGCGCTTTGCGCGTCGGAGCGATCATCGCCAGTCCGGTGATCCCCTCCAGCACCGAAGCCTGAATTTCCGCCTCCCGCTGGGCCGATCACCATCGCTGATTTGCCTCGCCGGGGGAATGAGCGCAACTTGTGCGCGCGGTCACTCCGCTGAATACTACTATCGAGATCACCATAGAACGCGAGGGAAAACGATGGTTGGTGGCACCAACGCCGCGGATCGAGCCCTGGAGGCCGCCCGTGAATTACGGGCAGTCGCTGAGGAGACACGGCAGACCATCCAGGCATCACGTGACCTCGTTCAACGGTCGCGCGACCAGACCCTCGCCCTGACGACCGTGCCCGCGAGCGAGATGTCGCCGTTCACCCAGGATAACGGACCGTCGAATGACCTCGTCCGCTCGCTCATCCGTACCTACGAACTCGCCGAGGATGACGGGGATGCCCGGACCAGGACCCTGCTCGGGGGTGTACTTCACCATGTCGGTTGCCGCATCGCCGCGGTGGTCGGCCCCAAGGCGGCACACGTGGTGATGCATTGATCGACGCAGCGCGAGGTTGCGCAGATGGGGACGCCATGGATGACGCAGACGCGCGGGATCGCGATGCCGCCCCCACCCTGGGTCTCATCGCCCAGGCGCTCAACCTCCCGGTAGCGACGTTCTTCTCGGCCGGTCGGCCCGCGTCGCCGACAGAACCGGGGATCACAGTCGAGGCGGACGATCTGGCTCAGACGGCCGAGTTGTTGCGCCTGTTCCTGCTGCTGACGGATCTCGAAGCGAGGGAACGCTGCCTCAAACTCGTCGGGGATCTGGTCGCACGAGAGACGTGATCCGGATCGCCCGGCCTGGGCTCGATCGACATCTTCAGTCGGTAGGGTTGAACAACCGGTCTCTTCGTGGCCCTTGAAGGATCGCAGTGCGAGGTCGGGGCATACGATGACGACACAGGATCGCTTCCCGATCATCGGCATCGGCGCGTCCGCGGGCGGGATCGAGGCCATGCGGGCCTTCTTCCGGGGTCTCCCAGAAACCCTCAACGCTGCCGTCGTCGTCGTCACGCACCTTAGCTCGGAACGGGACAGCCTGCTCCCGGAGATCCTGGCCCGGTTCACCACCTTCGCGGTCGAAACAGCGACCGATGGCGTGCCGGTGCGGCCCGGCCGCGTCTACGTCATGCCGCCCGGCATCGTCCTCGGTATTCGCGACGCCCGGCTCACCGCGACTCCACTGGCTCCGGGTACGCGCGAGACCAAGCCGGTCGATGTCTTCCTGACCGACCTCGCGCGCGATCAGGGTGACCGTGCGGTCGGCGTGATCCTTTCGGGCGGCGACGGCGACGGCGCGATCGGCGTCAAGGCGATCCGGGAGCACGGCGGCCTCACCCTGGCGCAAGTCGCCGACGACGACGGTCCGGAGACCCCGGATATGCCCCTCAGCGCGCTCCGGACCGGCTACGTCGATTTCGGCGTTGGGGCCGAGGAGATGGGCGCCCGGATCGCAGCCAGTCATGCGGACCACCTGGAGCACGTATCGGCCGCCCCTGGCGATGGCGATCAGCACGCGGACGAGGTCCCAGAGGACGTGCTCCCGGAGATCTACGCGATCCTGCGCCGACAGGTCGGGCATGACTTCTCGGGCTACAAGCCGAGTACCTTCCTCCGCCGCCTGTACCGGCGCATCGGCGTCAGCGAGGCGGCCGGGCCACGCGCCTATCTGGACCTGCTGCGCTTGAACTCGGCCGAGGTCGCCGCCCTGTTCCGGGATCTGCTGATCGGCGTGACCAAGTTCTTCCGAGATGGCCCCGCGTTCGAGGCATTGACGTCCCTCGTCATCCCGAAGCTGTTCGAGGGACGCGGCCCCGGCGATACGGTCCGCGTCTGGGTGCCCGCCTGCTCGACCGGCGAGGAGGTCTACTCCCTCGCCATGCTCCTAGGCGAGCACGCGGACACGCTCCCTGCGCCGCCACGTATTCAGATCTTCGCCACCGATATCGACGAGCGCTCGCTCACGGTGGCCCGGCTCGGACGCTATCCAAGGGCCTACCTCGATGCCGTCTCACCGGAGCGCACCGCACGCCACTTCGTCCCGGAGGCGGAAAGCGTCGTCGTCAGCAAGAGGCTGCGGGACCTGTGCACGTTCTCCCCCCACAGCATCGTGCGCGATCCGCCCTTCTCACGCCTCGACCTCGTCTCCTGCCGCAACCTGCTGATCTACCTCAGCCTCAACGCCCAGGAGCGGGTGATCCCGATCCTGCACTACGCCCTCTGCCCGTCCGGTTATCTATTCATCGGCATGGCGGAGAACGTCACGCGCTTCGAGGACCTCTTCGCCACGGTCGAGAAGAAGCATAGGATCTTCCAGGCTCGCGATGTTGGCCAGACGGCCCGGCTGCCGTCGATGATCGAGAACGACGGGACGGGCATTATTCCCACCGGGGAAGGCAGACGCCGGACCGGGACGCGCCACACCACGCTGCGCCACGTCGCGGAGGCCGAGATCCTGGCGACCTTCAGCCCGCCGCACGCGGTCGTGACGCGGACCGGTGAAGCCGTGCACTACTCGGCACGGATCGGCGATTATCTGGAGATCGCCCCCGGCCAGCCGACGCAGGAATTGGCGGCGATGGCCCGCCGGGGACTACGGCTGGAACTCCGCACGGTCCTGCGCGAGGCGATGGAGGGGAACCGGACGACCGTGCGCGATGACCTGGAGGTCAGTCTCCCGGATGGACGCATCAGGAAGCTGTCGCTGGTCGTTAAGCCGCTCGCGCTGGCCGCGGGGGCGGAGCCGCTGTTCCTCGTCGTGTTCGATGCGACCGCGGCCCCCGAAGATCCAGCCCATCGCCGTGTGCAGGAGGACGGCAAGCGGGATAGCGAGTTCGAGCGGCTGGAGCAGGAACTCACTGTCACCCGAGAGCGCATGCAGGGTATCGTCGAGGAGTACGAGACCTCCCTTGAAGAACTGAAGTCCTCGAACGAGGAGTTGCATTCCGTCAACGAGGAGGCGCAATCGGCGAACGAGGAGTTGGAGGCATCAAGGGAGGAGATCCAATCGGTCAACGAGGAGCTTCAGACGGTCAACACCGAACTCAACACCAAGCTCGAACTTATGGACCGGATGAGCGACGATCAGGACGCCCTGTTCGAGAGCACCGATATCGCCAGCGTGTTCCTGGACCGTGATCTGCGCATTCGCACGTTCACGCGGGCTGCCGCTGATATCTTTGGGCTCCAGTCGAATGACACTGGGCGGCTGTTGAGCAACTTCTCGGCGCCGTTCTCCCTGACGTGGCTACCGGAGGACGCCCGAGTGGCCATGGCCGGGCGACGGACCGCCGAACGCACGATCGAAGGGGCGGGCGATACGAGCTACCGCGTGCGGTTGACCGTCTCCGCCCGGAAGGGTTCGGCGGTTTCGGGAGTCGTATTGAACTTCACCAAGTTGATCGAGTAAGCCCCGCCGCTGCCGCTCCTTGATCAGCCCGAGATCCCGTCGCACCGCCATGATGCTTGGTTGCGCCCGGTGCCTCCTCCTCAGGAGGCACCGGGCGCAGGCGCGGAGGACTTCGAGTTGCAGGCTGCTAATTGGAACCTTGATCTCGAAGAGCATGCAGTCGAAATACCGCGACTCGACGAGCAGTAACATCAGGATTATGAAAATATTTTTGTTATAATCGTTTTTTTTACAATTCTATGGCGATGTCTCTAGTCATCAGCCCGAAATTACGGTGGGCAATCACTAATTGATCGTGAGTCACGCCCCAGAGCTTTATCCAGTATTTCATGGCCTTCCGATATAAAAAGTCGAGGCAATTTTTGTCGATGAAGCCGCGCCTGTCCTTCAGACCAACAATTCACCTCGATCTCAAATCAGCCCGCTCAGGATGACGCGGTAGCCGGTACGGCCTCCGCGAGGTAAGCCCAAGCCGCGGCCTTGTCGGCGAGATCGAACGTCTTGGTCTCGACCGGCATGACCGTCCCCGACAGCGTGATCATGGCGCGAGCGAACAACAGCGCGCCAACCACGACGTACTTCCGGATGTGCGCCACCGAGCGGGCCATCACCGTGCTGGCGTAGCCGTCGAACCTCAAACGAGGAAGAAGTGGTGCTCGGGTCGGATCGGCATGGTGGGGCAGAGTGCCACCGAGTGAGACGGAAGCGTAGCTGTATCTGACTAAAGACAGGCGCGAGTCCCCACACGCACCAAGCTGCTTTGACATCCCCGTTATCGCCGAAGCCGCGGGCCTCCAATAGCGCCAGCCCCTCGGAAGCATCCCAAAGACTGTCAGCGACCAAATTCCACGCCAGAGCCAAGGGCGTCTATCGATAGAATGAAATTACTAGGTGTAGTCAAAGCATACCAGAAAAATCCGTCTTCGGCATTGTATACCATATTCCTGCTGCTCAAGCAGGGGGAGTTTGTGTCCATTCAGACACAACCTATGTTTTCAATTCTGGGTAGGTAAATGCGCGGCTTGCGACGCTACCCAGGGTTGTGCTTAGTCGTCGTGCCGAGGGATGCTTCATGTAGTTTAGCGTTTGTCCCTATGATGGCAGTAAGTCATCTATCGTTGTTTGCGTTGGTACGATCTCAATAATCCTCGTCATCGCAAGTCTTAAAGATCGCAGCCATGAACAATCTCTACAGCGCGAATAGAACGCAGCGGCTGAGTCAGTCAGCTAGAAGACGATTGTTCGCCTGCTTGCGCATGGCGCACCGGTGCCTCGGCATGAAGCGCAACAAGCTCGGGCTCGGGTTGCCGAGCGCCAACGGTAGCGTGTCAGGCAGTTCAGTGCCGGTCGCGGGTCTGATGTTAGCCGCCGGGGCGATCGCGGCAGGGCTGGCCCTGCCCACGACGGCATCCGCCGATACGTACCTGGGTAATCGGGGCTGCTCGGCCCCCGCCGGGACAGGGCCAGACGGCATCGCTCGTCTCGCCGTGACCAATCCCGTCGACGGCAACGGCAATTACTCGAACGTCTTGGGCTGCAGCGCGAGCGGCAACAACGTGCTGGGGGCCACCGCCCTGGGGTCGTTCTCGTCGGTGACGGCCGATGGCGGTCTGGCCGCGGGCTACGGATCGACGGCGGGGCTTCGTGCCTCCGCCTTCGGGCTCGACGCCACCGCCACCGGCGCCAACTCTCTCGCGCTCGGCGGTCGCGACACGGCCGCTCAGGGCGGCGCCACCACTCCTGCTGCCGCTGGTCCGGCGACGGCCAGCGGTATCCGCGCGATCGCAATCGGCACGGGATCGACGTCCACCTCGTCCTCGTCGATCGCGGTGGGTGACGGTGCCAGCGCGACCGGCAACAACGCCATCGCGCAGGGAACCTCGGCTAGCACGCTGGGCGAGGGCGACGTCGCGATCGGCCGTATTGCACAAGCCAACGGCAGCGTGGCTCAGGGTGCCGGGGCCGCCGTTGCCGTCGGCAGCAACGCTCGCGGCCTGTTCTCAGGCGCCACGGCCGTCGGTTCGAACTCGTCCGCTATCGCTCAAGCTGCGACGAGCATGGGAGCCAGCGCCACCGCATCCGGCGCTTATGCCACCGCTCTCGGTTGGCGCGCGAGCGCATCCTCCATTTCGTCGACGGCGCTCGGGCAAGGGTCTAGCGCCAACGCGGCTTCGTCGACGGCCGTCGGCGATCAGGCGAATGCGAGCGGCGCGAGTTCCGTCGCGGTGGGCAGGCTCGCCCAAGGCGCCGGTGATGGAAGCATCGCCGTCGGCGGCGGCGATGGGACGACGGTGAACGGCGTCGTCCAGAACGGCGCTCGCGCGCTCGCCGCCCGCAGCGTGGCCATCGGCACCGCCTCGGTCGCCAACTCCGACAGCTCCACCGCCGTCGGCTACAACAACACCGTCACCGGCGAGCGCTCCGGCGCCTTCGGCACCGGCAACACCGTCAACGGCACCGGCTCCTACGCCATCGGCGATCCCAACGTCGTCAACGGCAACAACACGGTCGTGACCGGCAACAACAACACCGTCAACGGGCCGAACACCGCCGGCAACGGCGACAACGTCAAGGTGTTCGGCTCGAACAACGCGGTGGCGAGCACCGCCAGCGCGGCGGGCTCCACTGTGTTGGGCAACGGCAACACGGTCAATGCGGTGAACGCCTTCGTCGGCGGCAACGCCATCACCGCCACCGGCGCCCGCACCGTGGCGATCGGCCAGGGGGCCACGGGCAGCGCCGCCGACACGCTGGCGATCGGCACGGGGGCCGCCGCGTCGGCTGCGAACAGCGTCGCGCTGGGCAACGGCGCGAATGCGGCGAACGCGGGGGCCGTCGCCCTCGGCCAAGGCTCGGCCACCGCCGCGGCCGTCGGGACCGCTAACGCCACGATCGGCGGCACGACCTACGCCTTCGCCGGCACGAACCCGGGCAGCACGGTCAGCGTCGGCGCCGTCGGTGCGGAGCGCACGATCACCAACGTCGCCGCCGGTCGTCTCACCACGACCTCGACCGACGCGGTGAACGGTTCGCAGCTCGCCGCCACCAACACCCAGGTCACCGCCAACACCACGGCCATCACGGCTGTCGGTGGGCGGACCGACGCGCTCGGAACCTCGGTCGCCACCAATCTCGGTGGAAACGCAACCTACAACCCGGCCACCGGAGCCGTCTCGGCCCCGAGCTACAACGTCTACGGCACGCCGCAGACCAATGTCGGTAGCGCCATCACCGCACTGCAGACCGGCGCGCCGGTGCAGTACTCCAACGCCGCCGGCGCCCCCACGCCGCTAGTGCCGGGTAACGACGTCACCCTCGTCGGAGCTGCTGCCGGCCCCGTCACCCTCCACAACGTCGCGACCGGCACCGCCGCCACCGACGCGGTCAACGTGGCGCAGCTTCAAGGTACCGCTGCGACCCTTGGCACCAGCATCGCCAACAACTTTGGCGGCGGAGCGACCTACAATCCGGCGACCGGCCAGGTCACGGCGCCGAGCTACTCGATCGGCGGCACTGCCTACACCAACGCGGGGGATGCATTCAGCGCCATCGACGGTGCGATCACCGGCGGCGCTGGGATCAAGTACTTTCACGCGAATTCGACGCTACCGGACTCTCAGGCAATCGGCCTGAACAGCGTCGCGGTTGGTCCCAACGCAGTGTCGAACGGCGTAGGCACAGTGGCAATCGGCAATGGTGCCAATGCCGGTGCCATTGGTTCCAGCGTCGCCATCGGCAACGGGGCGATCGCCAACGCCTCGACCGCGACCGGCGGCGCCGTTTCGATCGGCTTCGGCAACCGGGCAACTGGCGATGGCGCGGTGTCGATCGGCGATCCGAACGTCGCCAACGGGACCGGTGCATTCGCATCCGGCTTCAACAATTCGGCGACCGGCAACGGTGCGATCGCGGTGGGTAATCAAAACACCTCGACCGGTGTCGGCTCGGTCACCCTCGGCAACCTGAACTCAGCGAGCGGCAACGGTGCCCTTGCCGTCGGCGCGAACAACAGCGCGACCGGAGCCGGCGCTCTAGCGCTCGGTTCAAACAACACAGCCAATGGAGATGGCTCGCTCGCTGTCGGCAACAACACCGTAACTGGCGCCACAAACGGCTTGGCGCTCGGCATCAACGCCGCAGCAACTGGCGCAAATGCGGCCGCCGTCGGTAACAGTTCGCGCGCAGATGGCGACTTTTCCAGTGCTTTTGGCAATAACAGTTTGGCAACTGGGCAATTTTCGACTGCAATTGGCAATTCATCCTCTGCGCAAGACTTCGGCGTGGCAGTCGGCACTTCCGCGTTGGCTGGCAACAATTCAACTGCCGTCGGACTCGCCAGCACAAGCTTTGGCGCCAATTCGGTAACCCTTGGTTCCCGCGCAGACGACCGTGGAAACGACAATGCGACCGTCCTTGGGACGAACGCCTACATTGGCTCTAATCTCGCTGGGTCAAACGTCGCGATCGGCACCAATTCTGGCGTGACCGCGGCGGCAGTTCCGGTCGCCGGCGCCACCATCGGCGGTACCGCCTACACCTTCGCCGGAGCGACCCCGGCAGGCGCGGTCTCGTTCGGCGGTGTCGGTACCGAGCGGCAACTCCAGAACGTCGCGGCTGGCCAGATCTCCAGCACCTCTACCGATGCCGTAAACGGCAGTCAGCTGTTCGCTACCAACCAAGCGCTAACGGCGGTGAGCGGTCAGTCGTCAGCATTGGGTAACTCAATTGCCAACAACCTCGGCGGCGGCTCGACCTACAACCCTGCAACCGGGGCGGTCTCGGCGCCGAGCTACAACGTCTACGGCACGCCGCAGACCAATGTCGGCAGCGCCATCACCGCGCTGCAGACCGGCGCGCCGGTACAATACTCCGATGCTGCAGGCACTCCTACGCCGCTGGTTCCGAGCAACAACGTCACCCTCGTCGGTGCTGCAGCCGGTCCGGTAGCCCTGCACAACGTTGCCGCCGGCACCGCCGCCACCGACGCGGTCAACGTCAGCCAGCTGGCTGGCGCCATTGCCGCCAATGACTTCCCCGTCCGCAGCGGCGATGCAGGTCCCTTCACCACGACTGCCACTGGCGTCGGCGCGCTCGCCGTCGGCTCCAACGCCATCGCTTCCGCCGGTTCGACGGTGGTCGGCAACGGTGCTACCGACAATGGTGCTGCCAACGCTACGGTTCTCGGGAACGGCGCCTCGGTTACGGCAGGGCTGGCCGGTTCCAACGTCGCTCTGGGTCAGGGGTCGACAGCAACCCGCGGCGCTCAGGCGAACTACACGGCTATCGGCGTCGGTGCCGGACAGAACTCGGCTGGCGAGGTCTCAGTCGGCTCAGCCGGCAACGAGCGGCAGATCACCAACGTGGCAGCTGGCTCTGCGGCGACCGACGCCGTCAACGTCGCTCAGCTCGCCGCACTCGGCCAGCAGACGGCCGCTGGGACCAACAACCTCGGCACGACTACCGCCGCGGCGATCGGCGGCGGGGCGACCTACGATCCGGCTACCTCCAGCATCGTAGGCCCGAATTACCAGCTCAATGGGTCGGGGCAGACCTTCACCAACGTGGTCGCCGGTCAGCAGGCCCTGGCCAATGGAGCGGCTGGCCCGGTCCAGTACGCCGTGCCTGGTACCCCTTCGAACGCGCTCAACCTTGTGGGTGTGGGCGGACCGGTCACGCTCGGCAACGTCGCGGCGGGCGCGCTGACCCCCACTTCGACTGAAGCCGTCAATGGTGCCCAGCTCTATGCCACCAACCAGACCGTAGCGAACTTGGCGGCGGGCGTCGGGGGACCCTTCGTCTCCAACAACACCAATGGCCGCGCCGGCCCGACCTCGACTGGGGTCGACGCTGCTGCCGGTGGTTTCGGCGCTACGGCTGCGGGCGCCCAGGCAACCGCGGTGGGCAACACCGCCAACGCCTCGGCCGCGGGGGCGTCCGCATTCGGCTTCGGCGCGACCGGTACAGCCGCCAACGCCACGGCGCTGGGTCAGAATGCCAACGCCAGCCTTGCAAACTCGGTGGCGCTGGGCAGCGGCTCGGTGACCCGCGCTGCGAGCGATATCACCGGCAACCCGGCGGTCGGGGTGCGCAACAACGCAGGCGCGGTGGCCACTGGCTCGGGTAATGTCGTCTCTGTCGGGGCTGTCGGTGCCGAACGGCAAATCCAGAACCTGGCTGCCGGGGCGGTAACCGTGACCTCGACGGATGCGGTGAACGGCTCCCAGCTATTCGGTGTCGCTACCAGCGTCGCCGCGGTAGGTGCCGGCGCGGCCGCCGGGCTCGGTGGCGGATCAACCTACAACCCTGCGACCGGCGCTTTCACGGGACCAAGTTATGCCCTGAATGGCTCCGGCACGACCTTCACGAACGCCGTATCGGGCATTCAGGCTATCGCCTCCGGCGCTGCCGGCCCGGTGCAGTACGCTACCCCAGGGACACCCTCCAGCAACCTGAACCTCGTCGGCACTGGAGCACCAGTCACCCTCGGGAACGTGGCAGCAGGAGCCTTGACGCCGACCTCGACTGAAGCGGTCAATGGCTCACAGCTGTACGCGACGAACCAGCAGGTAAATACGAACACCCAGAACATCGTCACCACGAACCAGCGCACGGCTGCGGCCCTCGGCGGGGGTGCGGGTGTCGACGGCAATGGGCTGCTGACTGCCCCGAGCTACACCGTCCAAGGTGGGACCTTCAACAACGTCGGAGGCGCCATCAGCGCGATCGACAGAGGATTGAGCAACAGCGTCCAGTACGACACGACTGCTTCCGGCGACCCCAATCGGCAGTCCATCACGCTCAATCCAGGTGCCGGTCCGGTCACGATCCACAACGTCGCGGCGGGTGTGGCCCTGACCGACGCGGCCAACGTCGGGCAGGTGGCCGCCGCGGTGGCCAACACCGTGCAGTACGGCACGAACCCCAACGGGACGCGCTCGAACACCCTCGCACTGGTCGGCGGCGACACGTCGGCGCCCGTGAGGATTTCGAATGTGGCCTCGGGTGTCGCGGCAACCGATGCCGTCAACCTCGGGCAGCTCGACGCGGTCGCCAATAACCTGACGGGCGCCTACAACAATCTCGCAGCGATCGGGAGCTACCAATTCCAGAGCGCCAAGCGAGCGGCCTACGCCGGAACTGCGATCGCCTTGGCGGCCGCCGGTCTCCGTTACGATGACCGGCCCGGGAAGGTATCTCTCGCGGCGGGGGCCAGCGGCTACCACGGTACGGCAGGCCTAGCTGCCGGTCTCGGGGGTACGTCCGAAGACGGGAGCCTGCGTTACCATGTGGCCGCCAGCTTCTCGCCCAACGAGCGCAAGGCATCAGCCGGTATCTTCGGTGGTTTGAGCTTCACGCTCAACAGCTCCGACAACGCACCGTCCTACTGAGCCGCCGCTGCTCATCACCGTGCTTCACCCTCGTCCTGTCCGGCCCCCGTCGGACAGGACAGGGAGCTGTTCGGGCCGATCGCTCAATTTACCCATCGGATCTCACACATGCGCATCCCGCTTCAGGGGCGGCTCCGTCTCGCCCTCCTTGCATCCGTGATCCCAGCAATTGCCGGTATTGCGCTCCTCGCCCCTGGTATTACCCACTCACAGCCCGCCGAAGATGCCTCGACCGAGACGACACAGGACCCCACACCTCAGCCTACCCCGCCGAAACGCAAACCTGCGCCCAAGAAACCCGAAGTAACTGCTAAGAAGCTACCGACCGAGGGCGCCAAGATTGCGGGACCGACACCCCAACCGCAGACCGAGGTCTCTGGATCTGCATCCCAACCAGGGCCTAAAACTGCCGCCGGCCAAGCAGGCGCGGGATCGCTGTCGCTGTCCGAACCCGTCCAACATGCGAACACCGCAGGAATAAAGCGCTGCGGGCCGCTCATTGCTGAAACCGCCCAGGCCACCATAACCACGCCCCATACTGCAGTCTCGTCGTGGGCGACGAAACAGCCAGATGCACACATGTTTCAGTCGATCGTCGGAATAACTTTCCCCAGCACGGTCGCGCCGAAAGCCGCAGCGATCTTAGTAGCTTCTCCCGAAGTATCTGGTTGTGAGGCTACGGTCGTACAGATCCATCCCACCGCTCGGTCCTGCGGAGAGATCGAAAGCGAATTGCGGAAGAACGGTCTCAACACCGTTCAACTTGCAGGACTACCGCTCACCCAGAGCGGGACAGAGCGCAAGCTACTGATACCCGTCCCCGGCACCGGTTGCGTCGTTGTTGGCGTCAGCATGAAGCTCAACCCATGATCGCTCCCGCTCATCTCATAACGGTCTGCGCGATATTGGGACTGCCGGCAGTTTCGGCAAAAACCAGTGAATACAGATGGAAGATGAGTTCAGCTGTTACATTATCACATTTTGACATCGCCTATAACAATAGAGAAACAAATAAGAATGAGAGATGTTCCTGCCTGCCAAAAGAAACAGTAATACCAAAACCAAATTCGCTTATAATATTTTTCCCTATATTAAAGATAGAGCCTGATGGCGTAGACTACTTGTTGGGCTTGTAAACATGATTTATTATCTGATCGCCGCTCTAATGAGCGTGGTTATTTCGACCGCTGCGGCAAACGCCCGTGATCAGATCCCCACCGGGGGACTTACCTCCCCCGCCATCGATCCCAACGTTTTCCGCGAGGGCGAGGTCCGCCGTCGCAACCAGCTTTTCGGAGCATGGTCGCTCGACTGCGATGAGATCCCAGGTCTTGGACAACGCCTCTGCAGCCTACGCACGCTGGCAGTCGATGCTCAGGGTGCTGGGGCAGCGCGCATGACCATCTCAACGGACGAGCGCGGGCGCCCTGCTGCCGTTTTCGACCTGCCTCACGGCGTAGATCTCAACCGTCCGATCGAAATTTCCCCCACCGGCGGTCTAATCTTGAGTGGCCCCTCTACCGCACTCCTCCCTACAACTCGACGGCTCGCGGATCAGGCGACAAATCGAGGCGCAGGCAGGCAGGCAGCGCAGGTGCGGACAGACATTTTGAAAGCTAAACTACGGATGGACGTCTGCGATATTGCAGGCTGTCATGTGATTTGGTCTCTCAGTCCTGCTGATATAGCAGCGCTTCGTGCGGGGGCAAATATACAGATAACCTACGAATTACGTAACCGCCATGTTGAGACACCTAACTCTTCTATAGGATCGTCCAATATCATGCGCAGAGGTATAATTAATACTGATGGACTTGCTGATGCAATCAAAGCATCTTTGAAGTGATCTGCGTGTAATTTAATTTGAATACATGTCGAATTGCCCGAATATATATTGTGTTTGAAAATTTCTCATTTTGATGATGATTGATAAAAACGCATAACGCCTAGAATTTTACCTTCCTATTTTGAGATATTGTCGAATTTATTTCTATATCAAGCATAGGACGTGATGCATTGATGATCGATATGCGATAGATTTTTTAATAGCAGGACTGTGGTATATCTAATACCGCATGTAAAAGTATGTAATTTTGGACACATTTCACAAAGTTTCATCGCAATAATGTACGTAGTGCAGTAATTATGCCATTTGCGTCATCAGCATGACTATTTTTTGATCGTAGTATAATTTAACTATCGAATGTATTCTAATAAATTACTAGCAACTGCCCATTTATCTGCTACGCTGCGTCGAAATGTCTGATCACACGACGCAACAGGACTCGGGATAGCGCATGCCGCTGCAGCCGTTAGCAACTACAATATCCTTATCCACACTGCCGCTGGCGATGCTGAGGATCGGTTTGTGGGAGGATAATGTATCCATCGACCGTATTCGAGGCGACGCTGTTATGGCCTCCATGTACGGGCTGACGGAAACTGAAGCCGAACAGGGCCTATCTTGGGCAAATCTCAGCTCACGCTTTCATCCGGACGATCTGCAATCGGAACCGAGCCGCCACCGCCACGTGCGAGAGAACGGTGGCCTGTTTGTGTGGGAGCACCGGATCCTGCCGGCGCCTGGGGTTGCACGGTGGGTTTTGGCCCGAGGACATTTTGAGCGTGATACGAACGGTCAGATGTGCGGGCGTGGTATCATCATTGACGTGACCGATACTCGGATCGATGGCCATGTCGATGGCCCATCTCGGTTCTTGGCATCTCACGGGTCGTCAGAGTCGGTGCTGGATTGCATCGCAAGCCAGGCCATGGAGATCTTCAACATGGTTCGCAGCCTCGATGGCGCAGGTCAGCTTCGTCCTCTGATGGAAGCTTTTCTTTACGAAGTAGGTCAGCAGTTAGCTAAATCACTCCAAAACGAACGAACAGCCCTGGAGCGGTCACCCAGTTCAAAAATTCATTGAATGATTGTTCTATTGAATGGCTGCAATCCGATCGGATCTTCGATGTGTATCTAGTTTATAGAATAAGCGACTGCTCATTTAATTGATTTTGAAACTGAATATGAATTTAATATGTCCGCTCTGAGCCTAAGTTCGGCAAACTGAGTGCTCGATTTCGCCTGCAGATTTAACACGCTTATCGCGGCGTACAGTCCTATCGAAGCAAACGCTGATGGATGTGCTGCTGCGCACCTTGTGGATTTCGGATCGGGCGTACTCCTCCTTCAAGGCCGCCCTCCGCCCCTCAGGCGGCCCGATCCAGCGGCGTAGCGACCTTCCCGGTTGCTGCGCCGTTGCCGTTCGAGCAGGCGAGGCTCATGCCCGCCGCGCGCGACCCGCCTCCTCAGCCGCGACGGCCTCCACGGCAGCTATGACATTCTCCAGCTCGGCGACCTGGCGGAGCGTGCTCCCGGCCGGCAATCCGTCAAACTCGGCCATAGCCAGGATGAGCGTGCGCTGGTGCGCCTTCAGGCGTTCGAGAAGGGCGTTGAGCTTGTCGACGATGGGCGCGCTGTACCCGCCGAGGGTAGGGCCCACAACCTAGACATCTCGACAGCTACGCTCACCGAGACCATCTTGCTGGGATGCGCTACGCCCTCGCCGCCCTCGCTCTTGTCGCTGCAGGAAGCTTGCTACCTGCGCGGGCAGCAGATTTGTACCTCTTCGATCTTCTGCATCGGCCGCAGTATCGCAGGGCCTACAATGCCATGCTCGGCACCTCTCCCTCGGTTCCGAAGTGGATCGCGCGATACAGCAAGACCGGCGACGGCCCATCGCAACCTGCGCAGTATCTGAAGGTCGACGGAGACACCTACCTGCTCGCAGACGTGTGCAAGACGCACGATTGCGACGATCACAAGCTTCAAGTGATTTTCGCTCCAGATGGTCAGCAGGCTTGGGGCCGGACGCTGGAAAACGGAAGCATGACCTGGATTGGCTATCCATCGCCCGGCGTCAGAAAGGCTGTCGAGATGATAGGCTTCTAAGTTCGGCACTCCAGCCTCACGCCTGCTCGCTGTTCTCGCAATCGCGTAGGCCTACACCGTCGCTGATTGGGCGTTCTGAAGCGCCAGACTGTGCATGTTGCCGAACGCGCTTTCCATGATCCGGGCAG
>Ga0182230_1000045_pt1 | contig 15584 bp, 13 predicted proteins | sample G6R1MG_28_FD_128384 | JGI IMG/M metagenome (GOLD analysis project Ga0182230, IMG submission 128384) | Miscanthus phyllosphere microbial communities from Michigan, USA - G6R1_NF_07NOV2016_LD1 MG | ecosystem: Host-associated > Plants > Phyllosphere > Phylloplane/Leaf | place: USA: Michigan...
GAATCAGGCGCGGCAGAGGCCGCCCGGGCGATCGTCGGCCCGATCCTCGACGCGCTCGCGAATGTCGAGACGCCTGCTACCTCCAGCGTCTGATCGGCCCCCCGGCTCCGTTCAGCCCTCCGCCCCCAGAGCTTGCCTGGCGAGCGAGACGGCGTCCTGATCGGTGGCGCAGGCGACCTGAGGCGTGCCGAACGCACGGACGAGGCCGGGAAAGGCCGCCTCCAACGCGCGGCGCCGATCCGAATCGGGCTCCACGATGATCAAGGCCCGGCAGCGCCCCGCCAGGACCTCCTTGTTCCGCTTCAGCCAGAGACCCCGGGCGACGCGGTCGTCATGCAACTCGTCATCGCGGCGGCCCGGATAGACGAGCACGAAAGGTTTTTCGCTGGCCAGAAGCCGGTCCATCTCCTGGCACCAGGCGGTGGCGTCCCCCGGCGGGGGCGCTTCCTCAGCGCGCAGCCGCACGATGGGAAACGTCGAGACATCGTGGAGGGTGAACGGCTCGCGATCCATCGACAGACCTCCCTGGAATCGTGCTAAAAGATCGTTTGATCCAATCATCCTACCTTTATTGACCGACTCGGGCAATCGCCGTAGCGCTGGGCTTCCTCGATCGGAGCCCGCCGATGCCGCCACGCCCGCCATCTCGCCTTGCCAATGGTACGTTCGATCGGCCGCGGCCTTCGGGCCTGCGCCTGCGGACGGCCGGCGGCTTGCTGACGGTGATCCTGTGTCTCTCCCCGGCGGCCCTTCGCGCCGAACCAGGGCCGGCCAGGGCCGGGTCAGCGAGCGACGAACCACGCCCGCCCTCGACGCCTCGGCATCACGCGGCGACGGCCCGGATGCCAGCCGAATTCGTGGGCGCCGCCCTCGGCCAGCGCGGCAGCAACGCGACCGAGATCGCGCTGCCGGCTCTCACGGTCAGCGGCCGCGGGATGACCGGGACCGATCCGGTCCCCGGTCTCGTGGCGCGCGTCTCGGCCACGGCTACGAAGACCGACACGCCGGTCATCGCAGTGCCGCAGGCGGTGTCGGTGATTCCCCGAGAACAGATCGACCAGCAGGCGGCCCGGAGCGTCGGCGACAGCTTGCGCTACACGCCGGGCGTGTTCGCCGACACGCGGATCGGCGGCGTGCTGGAAAGCGTGTTCCTGCGCGGCTTCGGCGGCCTCGCGGCGGGCGCGACCAACCCGCAGGTTCTCGACGGCCTGCCGCTGGTCAAGGGCGGCAACTGGGCGGCCCAGGTCATCGACCCCTCGGTGCTGGAGCGCGTCGAGGTGCTGCGCGGGCCGGCCTCGGTGCTCTACGGGCAGGCGAGCCCGGGCGGCATCGTTGCCATGGTCAGCAAGCAGCCGACCGAGCAGCCGCTCCACGCCGTGACGCTCACCACGGGAAACCGCAACCGCGCCGAGGCGGCCTTCGATCTCGGCGGTCCGGTCACCGCCGACGGCAGCTGGGCCTATCGCCTCAACGGCCTCGGCCGCCGAGTCGATACCCAGGCCGATTTCTCCCGGGAGCAGCGGCTCGTGCTGGCGCCGGCGCTGGCCTGGCGGCCGGACGACGACACGCGCCTCACCTGGCTCGGCTTCTACCAGAACGATCCGCACAACAATTTCGCAGGCTGGTTTCCGGCCGAGGGAACCCTGTTCCCCAGCCCGGCCGGCCGGATCCGGCGCAGCTTCTTTCCGGGCGAGCCCGGCTTCGATGCTTACGACCGCCAGCAGGCGATGATCGGCTACGCCTTCGAGCACCGCTTCGACGAGACCTGGAGCGTCCGCCAGAACCTGCGCTACGCCCATATCGACACACGCTTTGAGGGCGTGGCGATCAACTTCTTCGCCCCGTTCGGCGCGACCGCGAGCCTGCTCGAGCGCTCGGCCTCCTGGTCTCGGGAGGCGGTCGACGGCGTGTCCCTGGACAACCAGGTGCAGGCCGACTTCGCCACCGGACCGATCGGCCATACGATCCTGCTCGGGCTCGGCTATCAGGGCTCCCAGGCGGATGTGAACGCCTCGGGCTTCGGCCCGGTGACGGCGATCGACTTTGCGGCGCCGGTCGACGGCCGGCCCATCGCGCGTCCACTCGCCGCGCCGAGCAAGCGTCAGGACTGGAACCGCGTCGGCCGCTACGCCCAGGACCAGATGCGTCTGGACCACTGGGCCGTCACGGTCGGGGGCAGGCAGGATTGGTCCCTGCTCGATACCGCCAACCGCCTGACGGCCCTTACCTCCAGCCAGGACGACCAGGCCTTCACTGGCCGGGTCGGCGCCGTCTACCTGTTCGACGGCGGTCTGGCACCGTATGCGAGCTACGCGACGTCGTTCGAGCCGACGCTGGGCACCGGCTTCTCGGGCACCCCGTTCAAGCCGACCCATGCGCGGCAGACCGAGGCCGGGGTGAAGTATCAGCCCGCCGGCCTGGACAGCTTCGTCGCCGTCTCGGGCTTCGACATCACCCAGGACAACGTCGCCACCGCCGACCCGGCGCACCTCTTCTATAAAGTCCAAACCGGCGCGGTGCGCTCGCGCGGCATCGAGATCGAGGCCCGCGCGACCCTGTCCGACAGCCTCGATCTGATCGGCGCCTATACCTACCTCGACACCACCGTGCGCCGGGACGGTAACCCGGCGCTCGTCGGCAAGCGCTTCGTGTCCGTGCCCGACCAGTTGGTGTCGCTCTGGGCAAATTATCGGTTCCCGGCCGGCCCGCTCGCGGGCCTCAGCCTCGCCGGCGGGATCCGCGCCATCGGCCGGAGCGCCGGCGATCCCGCCAACAATTTCTCGGTACCGCCCGTGACCCTGATCGACGCCGCGATCCGCTACGATCTTGGCGCTGCCGATCCCGGACTGGCGGGCTGGCAGGTCTCGGTCAACGCCGCGAACCTGCTCGACCGGACCTACGTCGCCTCCTGCTTCGCGGCGGGCGGTTGCTTCTACGGAAACGGCCGGACCGTCATCGCCAGCCTCGGCTACCGCTGGTGAGTCGCTATCGGCCCCCCGCGCTGCCCGCCCGCCGGGTGCGGCGCTCCGCCTTGCGGGTCGCGGTCTCACGCAGGTGTTGCTCGATGGCGTCGTTGGCGCGGCCGCGCATGTGCCGGATCGCCTCGACATCGTCGAACGTGTCGGGGAAGCGGCGCGACAGCCACAGATAGGCGCTGGCCAGGCGCACCGTCCGCTCCTGGTAGTCGAGTTCCCCGGCCAGGTTCGCCCGCAGGGCCGGGACCGTGGTGCCGGCCGCCCGGGCCTGGCTCCAGCGCTCGAGCATGCCCATGGCGATCTCGTCGCGGCGGTTGACGGGGCAGACCGAGAAGGCGAACTTTTCCTCGATCGGCAGCCGCGCCCGATCGACGACCCGCGCGACCTCCAGGATCTCCTCCAGGGCCGAGGGCTGGAACGGCGAGCCGGCGTAGAAGGTGGCCCGGGCGAAATGCGTCAGCACCTCGTGGAGGCTCTGGGTCTGCATCTCCTCGGCGACGGAGCGGATCGCGCCGAGGTCGGGCCGGACGAAGAAGCGCGAATCCGCTGCCGGCGCCGTGGGGGCCCCCGAGAGGGCGATCCGGATCGGCTCGACGGCGACCGCCTCCGTCGCCGCCACGTAGCCGACATCCTGGTGGCCATAGCGACCCGCCCGGCCGGCGATCTGGCGGATCTCGGAATTGGTCAGGCCGCGCTCCTTCGTGCCGTCCCACTTGCGCACGGTCGAGAACACGATCCGCCGCAGCGGCCCGAGATTGAGCCCCATGCCGATCGCGTCGGTGGTGACCAGCACGTTGGCCTCGCCGGTGCGGAAGCGCGTGGCCTCGGCCCGCCGCACTTCGGGCGACAGGGCGCCGTAGATCGTCGCCACCCGGTGCCCGCGGGCGACCAGGATCTCGCGGTTCTCGTGCACGGCCCGGCGCGAGAACGCCACGACCGCATCCCCGGGCTCGACCTTCTCCAGGGGGACCGGCGCGTCGAGCAGCAGCAGCGGCGACTTGCGGGTGAACGGGATGACCTCCAGCGACTCACCGGCGGCCTCGGCGGCGCGGCGGACGTAGGACAGGGCGTCGTCGGAGCCGCACACGATGACGGTCCGGGCGGCTACGCCGAACAGGGCGTTGGTCCAGGCCCAGCCGCGATCGGGATCCGACAGCATCTGGATCTCGTCGATCACCGCCACGTCGATCGGACGGGTCAGGTCGGCGGTCTCGATGGTGCGAGCGGTGTGGGTCGGCTGCGGCTCACCCAGGACCTCCTCGCCGGTGACCATGCCGGCCCGGAGGCCGCGCTCGCGCAGGGCCTCGTAATTCTCCAGGGCCAGCAGCCGCAGGGGCGCCAGATAGGTGCCGGTGGGGGCCGCCGTCAGCATCTGCAGGGCCGCATAGGTCTTGCCGGAATTGGTCGGCCCCATGTGGAACAGGATCCGCCGGTTCAGCCGGCGGGCGGCACTGAAGCGCTCGATATAGGCGCCGAAGCCGACCTGATCGCGCAGGCGGCGCAGGCGCGAGCCCTCGCTCGCCACCGCCTTGGCGTGGCGGCGCACGGGGGTGAGCGTGTCGTTGAGCGCGCGCGCCAGCTTCGGCCCGAAGGTGAACACCCGGGAGCGCAGCGAGCGGTCGAGCTGGGCGATGTAGGCGGGGGCGTCGGCCCCGACCTCGCGCAGGTCCTGGAGGATCTGCGCCCGCAGGCGTTCGACCGGCTTGGCCAGGGTCCGGGTGACCTCGGCGGCGCGCTCCGCCACCGCCGTCCGCAGGGCCTCGACGCGGTGCGCCGGGTCGTTCCGGGCCGCCATGCGGGCCAGGATTTCGGCCGCCGCCGGGTCCGGAGCGCTGTCGATCCGCAGGTCCAGGCGGCCATTGTCGAGGAGCGGGATCTCGGTCCGGATGCTCCAGAGCACCCGGCGGTCCCGCAGGATGGCGGCCTTGAGGGCGGGGATGACCTTCCGGACCGCCGGGACGCCGGTCTCGGCAAAGGCCCGGGCCCTCTGCCGGGCGCGCAAGACTTCGGCGATCCGCTCGTCGTCGACCTCGGCGCCGAATTCGGGCAGTTCGAGATCGGCGCGCAGGGTTTCCAGGTCGAGGGAATCGGGAGAGAGCCCGAGCCGCGCCACGGCCTCGGACAGGTAGACGATCGTGGGGCGGAGACGCTTGCGCGCCATGGACTCACCTTCGGCCGCAGCATCCGCCCGCCGGCGCTCACGCCGCCGCCGAACGCGTTCCTGAGAACCATCCTTGCGCCAGTCCGATCCCGGACACCATCCCCGGGCTTCAGGAGTCCCCCGCCGCCGCGGTGAGCCAGGTGCAGAAGGCACGGACCGTCGGATCGTCGGCCCGGGCCTCCGGCACGTAGGTGTAGTAGCTCCGCGCCGGCAGGGACGGGCCCGGGAACGGGCAGGTCAGGCGGCCTGCGGCCAGGTCGTCGGCGATCAGGCGCTCCGGGCCCATCGCCACGCCGAGGCCGTCGAGGGCGGCCTGCAGGGTCAGGTAGAAATGCTCCAGGGTCACGGAGGCCTGCGGGACCAGATCCGGCACCCCGGCGGCGCGCAGCCAGTGCGGCCAGACCTGCGGGAGCGTCGCCGCATGGAGCAGGGTGTGGTGCCGCAGCTGCTCGGGCTCCTGCAGGGGCAGGCGCTGCAGCAGGGCCGGGCTGCAGACCGGCCTGCGCTGCTCGGTCAGGAACGGCTGCCCGACATGGCCGGGGCGCGTATCCGGCCCGCCGCGGATCGCCACGTCGAACGGGTCGGCGAGGCTCGCCAGCGGCACGTTCGAGGTGGTCAGCCGGACCTCGATGGCGGGATGGGCGACTTGGAAACCCGACAGGCGCGGGATCAGCCAGCGCAGGGTGAAGGTGGCGAGCGCGTTGACGTGCAGCAGGCGCGGCCGGCCGCGCTCCACCTGGCGGGCGGTGGCCAGGGCGACCCGGTCGAGGGCGGCGCCGATCTCGGCGGCGTAGCTGCGCCCGGCCTCGGTGAGCACCACCCGCCGGTTGTGGCGCTCGAACAGCGTCACGCCGAGCCAGCCTTCGAGCATCTGCACGTGCCGGCTCACCGCCCCGTGGGTGACGCGCAGCTCGTCCGCGGCCCGGGTGAAGCTCGCGTGCCGGGCCGCCGCCTCGAAGGCTTTAAGCGCGTTGAGCGGCGGCAGGCGGCGATGCATCCGTGTCAGGTTTCCTCACGCGAGCGTCAGCATAAGGCGTTTGTCAGCCGGGCGCGAGACCCGCATCCTATGGTGGAAGCATCAAGGACAGCAGGATGGCCCGCGGCTCGGAGTTCACCGCCCCGCTCGACGCCGCCCCGGACGGGGAGGCCAAGCGCACCGAGGCCAAGCGGACCCTCGTGGTCGCCGGGGTCAACCACGCCCTCCACGACGGCTACACCGACCTGATCTACGTGCTGCTGCCGGTCTGGCAGGCGGAGTTCGGCCTCGACTACGTCGCGCTGGCGCTGCTGCGCTCGCTCTACAACGGCGCGCTCGCCGCCCTGCAGATGCCGGCGAGCCGGCTCGCCCAGTCGCTCGGCGCCCGCACGGTGCTGGTGCTCGGGACGCTGCTCAGCGCCGGGGGCTACGCGCTCGCCGGGGCGTCGGGCGGGCTGATTGGCCTCTGCGCCGGCCTGCTGCTCGGGGGCGCCGGCAGCAGCACCCAGCATCCGCTGGCCTCGACCGTGATCGCCCGGGCCTACGGGGCTGCGGCCCGCGGCCCGCTCGGTACCTACAACTTCGCCGGCGATCTCGGGAAGGCGGCCGTGCCGCCGCTGGTCGGCTTCCTGCTGACCCTGTCGGACTGGCGCACGGCGCTCTGGGTGATCGCCGGCTTGGGCGTCGCGGTCGCCCTCGGCGTCGGCCGCTGGCTGCCGCGTGATCCCAGCTCACAGAGCGAGGAGCGCAAGGGCGCGGCGCGGGCCGCGCAGGCCGGCGACGGCGCGGGCGCGCGGCCCGGCTTCGGCCTGCTCGTCGCCATCGGCACCCTCGACAACGCCGCCCGCCCGGCCTTCCTGCTCTACCTGCCGTTCCTGCTGCAGGAGAAGGGCGCGGCCCTGACCACGGTGGGGCTGGCGCTCTCGCTGGTGTTCATCGGCGGCGCGCTGGGCAAGGCGGTGTGCGGCCGGCTCGGGGAGCGCCTCGGCGTGACCCGGACCGTGCTGCTGACAGAGACCGGAACCGCGGCGGCGATCCTGGCCGTGATCGCCCTGCCGCTCGCCGCCACGCTGATCCTGCTGCCGCTGCTCGGCGTGATGCTGAACGGCACCTCGTCGGTCCTCTACGGCACGGTGCCGGACCTGGCCCCGGGCGGACGGGTCGAGCGGGCGTTTGCGGTGTTCTACACCTGCACCCTGGGGGGCAGCGCCCTGGCTGCGCCGCTGCTCTACGGCCGGCTCGGGGACGCGGCCGGCCCCCGCTGGGCGGTGGTGGCGGCTGCCGCCACGGCGCTGGCCGTGGTGCCGCTCATGCTGGCCCTGTCCCGGCATCTCGCCGGGGGGAGGGCGGCGGGTCGCGCCTGACAGGGGACCGATCCGTGACCCATACGGCGGGTCAGAGCACCCCCAGCGTGCTCACCCGGACCGGCTCGGAGCGGCCCTCCACCGGGATCTCCCGGATCGCCGTCGGCGCGGTCTTGGCTGCGCGGTAGACCGCCTCCGAGACCACCGCGATGCAGCCCAGAACCTTGGTCAGGCCCTGCAGGCGCGAGGCGACGTTCACGGTGTCGCCGAGCGCCGTGAACCGGGCATCGGTGGCGTCGCCCATCTCGCCGACGATCGCCAGGCCGGCATGAACGCCGATCCCGTACCGGAGGGTGTGCTCCAGATCGGTCGCCAGCAGCGCGTTGAGGGTGGCGACGTGCTCGGCGATGAGTTCCACCGCCCGGAGCGCGTCGCGGGCCGCCGGCTCGGGGTCGGTCTCGAGGCCGAACAGGGCCAGCAGGCCGTCGCCCAAAAACTGGTTGGTCGAGCCGCCTGCCTCCCGCACCGCGTCGCCGACCGCGCCGAGGAAGCGGTTGATGATGAACACCGTGTCGTAGGGCAGGCGCTCCTCGGCGAGCCGGGTCGAGCCGCGCAGATCCACGAACATCGCTACGATGAACCGCTCCTCGCCGGACTGCGCCCGGTCAAGCAGGTCCGCCTGCCGGACGCGCGGGGGCAGGGGGAACATCGGCACCACGGCGAGGTCGGATTCGGGCCGGAACTGGCAGGCGAGGCGGACCCCCGGCCCGGCGGCGATCCGCTCCAGGACCGCGCGCTCGGCCCGGCCGGCGGGGGGCGTCCGGTCGCTGCCGTCGAGCACGCGGATCCGGCAGGTCGAGCACCGCCCGCGGCCGCCGCAGACGCTGGCATGGGGGATCCGGTTGCGCCGGCTCGCCTCCAGCACGCTGGTGCCGCGCGGCACCCGGACCACCCGCCCGTCGGGATAGCTGAGCCGGATCGTACCGCGCTGGATCTCCGCCAGGGTCCGGACCCCGCGGGCGGCGATGACCGCGGCGACGAGGCCGGCATAGGTCGTCAGCATCCCGTCCCGGATGGCGGCGAGCCGGGCCACCTGATCGGGTAGCCCGACATGGACCGGCCGGAGCGCCACGGCCCGCCAGGCCGGGTCCTGCGCCAGGGCGAGGATCGTCCGGCCGCCCTGGACGAAGCCGAGCAGCGCCAGGACCGGCACCAGCACCGCCACCGCCAGGAGCCAGGGGGCGGCGCGCCCGAAGGCGGGCTTCAGCCGCAGCCAGAAATACAGGCCGGAGCAGCCGTGGATCCAGGCGAGGACGAGCATCGCCGCCTGCAGCGCGCCCTGATGCGGTGCGGCGACCCAGAAGGCGTAGAGTTCCTGCGCGTAGCCCTTGTCGAGCCCCTCGGTGGCGAAGGCGATCCGGGTGGCGGTGACGTGGCTGATGAGCAGCGGCGGGATCAGCAGCCCGGAGACCATCTGCACCGCCTCGCCGGGCCGCCAGCGGAAGTAGCGCGCCGCATAGAGCGCCTGGAGGCCGAGCAGCAGGTGGATCAGCAGCGCGCCGTAGAGCAGCGCCAGGCCCGGCGGGTTGAGCCACAGGGCGGAGGCGACGCTGAGGCCATCCTCCATGGCGTCGAGGGAGACGTTGCCCAGCGCGTGGTTGGTCAGGTGGGTGAGGATGTAGGCGAACAGCACCAGACCGCTGCCCAGGCGCAGGCGGCGCAGGCTGAGGACGGGGCGGATCCGGGCGCGCAGCGGGATCGGGGCGGCGGGCGGACTCCCGGCGGCGGATCGGAGCGTCGCAAGCGACGGGGTGCGCATCATGCTGGGAGGTCCGACGAGATCGGCAGCGGGCCCGTTTGTCCGGCCCCTCGTATCAGCAAATGGCGGCCTCGGCCTCCGTTGTATTTCTACTTGCCGGCGAGTTTCAGGTCAGGACTAATTCGAAGGCGGCCGGGACAACCTTCGCGCGCTTTTCGAAGCGGCCGAAAACGGCGTTGCCGTCGGCCGGCTTCCGGCGAAGAATTGGCTGGCGTGTCCGCCAATTCGGCGCCGTGCCCGGACGGGCGAGCGCCGTCGACCGACTTGCGCGCCGGGCGTTGCCCGGGCGGGATGACACATCCCCGATGCCCCCTCCCGCATGACACCTGGAAACGCCCGATGGCCGACCCGTTCTTCGCCCGCAGCGCCGCCGCGGTGGCCGCGGACCTCATCGGGGCCGGTCTCCGGGTCGGGGAGGCCGGCGGGATCATCGTCGAGACGGAGGCCTACGACCGGACCGACCCGGCCTCCCACAGTTTCGCCGGCCCGACGCAGCGCAACGCCAGCATGTTCGGGCCGCCGGGGCACGTCTACGTCTACCGGTCCTACGGGCTGCACTGGTGCCTGAACCTGGTCTGCGAGCCCGGCAGTGCGGTGCTGATCCGGGCGATCGAGCCGACCGAGGGGCTGGCCGCCATGGCGGCACGCCGGGGCCTGGACGATCCGCGGCGGCTCTGCGCCGGCCCGGGCCGCCTGTGCCAGGCCCTCGGGGTCACCGGGGCGATGGACGGCCTGCCGGTGGCGGAACCGCCGTTCCGGTTCGCGCCCCGGGGCCAGCCCGTCCCGGTGGCGGCGGACCGGCGCATCGGGATCACTCGCGGCGCCGAGACCCCCTGGCGCTTCCTGCTCGCCGGCTCCCGCTTCGTCAGCCGACCGGTGCGGCGGGTCGCGTCCTGAACACCGACCCTGCGCGGTTCGATCGCAGCGCGCATCGCAAGCGTACGGACGGCCGGACCGATCCGCCGGTGCTTGGCCGATCCGACAACCTCATGTAGATATCTCTGTGGGATGCTACAATTTCTGCAACCACAGGTGAAAATTTCTAACGATAAGCCTTCGGACCTGCCGTGACTCAGGACAGCCAGACGGCTTTCGAGATCGTCGGCCGCCTCAAGGAGGCGGCGAAGATCTCCGACATCCTCCGCGAGATGCGGGCGGCCGGCGCGTATTTCGGCTACGATGTCTTCATCATCACCAACCTGCCGGCGGAACACGAAGTCTCCACGCAGAACTGCGCATTGGTGCCGTCCTGGCCGGAAGGCTGGCGGACACGCTATTTCGCGCGGGATTATCTGCGGATCGATCCAGTGGCGAACCATGTGAGGCGCACCACCGAGCCGTTCCTGTGGCGCGAGGCGCCCTATCGCTCCGACGAGGCCGGGGCCGCCCGGCTGATGGCCTGCGGCTGGGACGTCGAGCCCCTCGGGCTGCCGACCCGGTATGAGGGCCATTCCATCCTGGCGGTCTATGCCCGGCTGACCCCCGACACGGTCGCGGCATCGCGCCGGTTCTTCGGCCTCGACGCCGCGCCCCTGCATCCGCCGCCGGTGCCGGCGAGCCGGCTGCCCGGGCCCGCCGAGCGGAGGCTGCACGCATGAGCGTGTCCGATATCCTGAACCGGGCCTGTCAGCGCGAGGGCGAGGACCCGGCGATCGTGCGCCTGGGCCACCACGCGATCGAGATGTGGCGCGCTGCGGAAGAGCTTGGCGACCCGTGCCTGCTCGCCGCCCTGCGCCCCCTGGTGGAGCATGTCGGCCGGGCACTCGCCCGCGACGTGCGGGGCGAGGCTTGCACGGACGACACGCTGCATTGAGACGACCGGAGGGGATTGGGCAGGGCCCACCCGTCATCGCGCGCGCCGCGAAGCAACCGCGGGGTGGCCACTCCAACGGATGATCCCCCCAACCGTCCGAGAGGCGCGGATCTACGCCGGCCCGCCTTCGGGCGACGAGGCATGGAAGCGGACATCTAGAGCGGGACCTGATCAGGTTGGATCATATGCGTCATAGCCTGCGGCGGCGAGATAGTTGCGACACTCGACTGTTGAGAAGCGTCTGAACGTGCGCTCGATGGTGTGCCAAAGGTCTGTAACCGTGCGGGCCGCCCCGGCGCTCAGGATGGCTTTGAGTTTTGCGGTATTATGCAGCTACCTCACCCAACAGCGTTGAGCCGGTAGGAGGGCAAGATGGACGTTAAAGCGTATCTGCGTGAGCTATCGGACTTGGGCCGGCGGCATGGTTTAGGACTCACGGGTCAAGTCCAGCTCTACATATTGGAGCTGGAGGATTATGCCCTTTGATTATTCCGCCGACGCGCATGGGGTTGTGCGTTTGGGCTCACCGGGGGATGCGGACTGTTATGCCGGACCCGGGTCCGGGCGGGACGCCTAGTGCCGTCTCAACGCCCGCACTAGCGCGAACATCGATAAGAACTGTCTGCGGATCGACTCGAAGCCCGATGAGGCGTTCGGACCCGGGTCGTGGCTGTGTCACAGCTTTAGCTCGATACACCTCTAAGCGAGGAATGCCATTAGCTATGGCTCTTCGGCAGAGGCCACGAACGTAGTAGCGATTAAACTCGCTTTCGGCTAAGACTTCAGCCGCATTGTTCGGCACTTGTGCAGGACTTACTCCCCCTCTCTGGTTCCGCCGAAGCTCCGTTCTATTGAGAGACGTTGTCGCTCTTAGGCGGCACGCTAATGTGTCATCTGACCCAGATCTTGCAGCATCTCGCAAGTCGTCCGGCCAATTGCCCTGCGCGCGCTGGTTAAGACGCGCACTGAGATAGACGCGCTCTGAGGCCACATCCATCTCAATTTCTTCGAGCATAAAGGCTCGGGTCTCTGCGTCGAGGTTTTCATATCGCAGTCCCATAGCTCTGGCCCGACTCAAACCAATTCGCGGTTAAGTTGGCCCATACTAGCTTACATCGCTAGACAAAGCGTGGGTTAACTGCATTCACAATCGCAGACGGCAGTCCGGCGCTTCGACGCTTCAGCCCTCCGGAGGTGTAGGCCTCCAACCCTCTAGCCCTCCAATCCTCTGGAGGTGATTGAGAGGGATGGCTTGCAAACGTACATAGAGTCCGGCAGGATGCTAACTCGACCGGAGTGCGTCGCGTGGCTGATACGTCGCCTTGGAGCTTTAGCCTGACCCGTGAGGATATTCTCGCGCGGAAGGCGAAGCGTGATCGGATAGCGGATGAGCTTGAGAGGCTTCAGCAGCAGCTTGAGTCGGAGGACAAGTGGTTCGAGGCGATCTCGCTTATCCTTCCGCCTGCGTTCCTAGCGACTCTACCGGGGGTCAGTTCAGCCTCGGAGCCTACAGACACCCGCTCGGTATGGCGCCGAGCCGTGGAGTCTGTGGTCGCTGCTGCCACCCGTGGTCTTCTGCCTCGTGAGGTAGCGCAAGGCATAAGGGAAGGCGGGGATGCAGAAGCAAAGGAAAGGCTGACTCGCAACCCCAATGGTGTTTATTCCGCAATTGAGCGCCTGATAGAAGATGGCAGCGCCATTCGCTATCGAGACAAGATATACTCGAAGTCGGTGTTCGAGATTTTAAAGGCAAACGGCGAACTGGACGATGACGCAGAAGAAGGCGGCTTGGTCGGAGCTAATCTGTACATCGTCAATGGGCTAAAAACGTTTGGCCCGATGATACCAAAACAAATCATCGATCTGATGAAAGAGGATGAGACGTTCGCTGCGAAGATCGCTGGCAACCCTCAATATGGGTACAGCACTATCGCGCGGCTTGTCCGCAAAGGTCACATTCAGAAGGACGCGGACGGTCGATACCGCCTGTCCTCTAAAGAGAATGAGCCGTCCGATGTCTCACCATCGAACGGCTCAGATGCCGGGTCGGATGATGACGGGCGCCCTAGGGCGCTTCGTCTCGTCTGACCTATTCGTTCCACCCCGCGTCCGGGAAGGCGCGAAACAGAGGAGAACGTAGTGGCCGACAACCGCACCCTCAGAAGAGGGTAACGGGATAGGCCGGTGCGCTAACACCGGCCTATCCCAGAACCATCGATCCAATTCTCAACCGACTTGGGCGAGAACCAAAAGCGACAGGCCTGCAATCTCAGAATCGCACTTTTGGCCCCCTCGTTCAAGTCGGCCCCTTCAATTCGCTCGATGAGCGTTAAGGACCGACTATGCCCGAGTTCCCGTGCGACTACCTCACCGCCTGCCACATCCTCCACGCCATCTTCGTGCTCGGCTGGAGCCAGGGCAAGGCATCCCACTACTTCTGCGTCAACGGCGGCACCGTCTCTAAGATCGTGCGCGGCCTCTCCCATCAGGGAGCGGTGCCGGTCTCGTTCTTGGCTGAGGATGCGCCCGTCCCGGCGTAAATCAGCCCGGCTGGCTCATCCGTGAGGGCGATCCCAGCCTCTTCGAACGCACGCCGCATCGCCAGCATGTTGTTGGGGATCGGCGTGCGGATGCCGTTCTCAAACTGGCGGATCGTGCTCAAGCCGATGTTGGCTCGCTTGGACAGGTCGGTTTGCGACTAGTCCAACCATCCTCGAGCGGCTCGGCAGTGCTCTGGCGTCATAGTCACTGAGAGATAGAGGGCGACTTTTTTCGCGTCAGGCACCAAAAAGCGTTGACCTGATCTCAAAGCACTCTTGTCGTCCACCTCAACGCAAAACGTTCTGGTGGCCGCGATGGCTGAGCACTTCCTCCTCTCCAAAGCGGCCCGTTCTCTCTCTCGCCAAGGTCGCCCGACTGTCCGATGAAGCGGCATGGGAGACTTTCAAGGCGATCCGCTAAGAAGCAACCGAAGGTCAGCCGTTCTGCCCGCGCTGCGGCCGCCTCAAGCAGTTGTTCATCGCCACCTGCAAGCTGTTCAAGTGCGCCAATTGCCGGCACCAGTACAGCGTTACCAGTGGGACCATCTTCGCTTCGCGCAAGCTCCCAATCCGGGACCACCTCCTTGCCATCGCCATCTTCGCCAACGGCGCCAAGGGGCATTTGGCGCTGCGACTCCGCCCGCGACGTGCGGGGCGAGGCTTGCACGGACGACACGCTGCATTGAGGTGACCGGAGGGGATTGGGCAGGGCCCACCCGTCATCGCGCGCGCCGCGAAGCAACCGCGGGGTGGCCACCCCAACGGATGATCCCTCCAATCGTCCGAGAGGCGCGGATCGACGCCGGCCCGCCTTCGGGCGACGAGGCATGGAAGCGGACCTTGCCTCTAGGTCGGCGGCAGCAGCTCGATGCCGAAGCGCGTCGACAGGCTGCCGAGACGTGCCAGGGCCTCGGCGTCAGGCGCCTGAGCGGGCGCCGCGGTCGTGCCGGTCTGCCCCGCCTCTCGGACGAACTGCTCGAATCCGGATGGCGTGCAGAACACCAGGGCTTCGGCTGCCTCGGGACCGACGTTCCCCAGCCGATGCGCCTGGCCTCGCGGAAGGATCACGACGTCCCCCTTGGACAACGCGCGGATCTCGCCGCCGGTCTCGACCTGAACCTGTCCGGACAGCACGTAGATGGTTTCCTCCTCGTGCAGGTGCCGGTGCGGCGGCGTCCACACGCCGGGCGGATTGGTGATGCGCAGCAGCGAGAACTGCTGGCCGGTCTCGTCGCCCGTCACCAGGATGTCGACGCGCGTTCCCGCAAAGGTGATGGGTTCGTTCCGGTGCATCGGCGTGCTCCTGGCCAACGGAATGCCGGATGTACGCCGGCGCTGGACATGAGACGAGCTTAAGCGTTCTCATGGGTGTATGAGCTCACGTCATGTATCCGAGCGCGACCTCCGCCTCTTCCTGGTGCTCGATGCGCTTCTCGATTATCGAAGCGTGACGCAGGCGGCGAACGCCCTCGGCCTCACCCAGTCGGCCGTCAGCCATTCCCTGCGGGCCCTGCGGATGCGGTTCGGCGATCCGCTGCTGGTCCGGGTCGGCCATACGCTCTGCCCGACACCGCGCGCACTGGCCCTGCGCCCGAGCCTGTCACTCGGGCTCTCGGAACTCGAACGCGTGCTGGGCCGTGAGCCGACGTTCGATCCGGCGCACTCGACGCGGTGCTTCACCCTTGCGACACCCGACTATCCCCAGTTCACGGTTCTGCCCGAGCTCTTCGGCCGGATCAGGCGCGAAGCCCCCGGCCTCGATTTCCAGGTGAGACCGATCGGCCAGGGCCTCGCTGAAGACCTTGCGAGCGGGAGCCTGGATCTCGTCCTGGCGGGCGCCGAAGTCGAGCAGCAGCTCGCGCTCGACCGCGCGTTGATGCGCGTGCGCGTCATCTCCGAGCCGTTCCGCTGTGTGGTGAGGCGGGGGCACCCGGCCTTGGCATCGCCCCTCGACCTCGACGTCTACACCACCCTGCCGCACGTGCTCGTCAGCACC
>Ga0182230_1000046_pt1 | contig 15504 bp, 9 predicted proteins | sample G6R1MG_28_FD_128384 | JGI IMG/M metagenome (GOLD analysis project Ga0182230, IMG submission 128384) | Miscanthus phyllosphere microbial communities from Michigan, USA - G6R1_NF_07NOV2016_LD1 MG | ecosystem: Host-associated > Plants > Phyllosphere > Phylloplane/Leaf | place: USA: Michigan...
CCTGTCGCTGCTGGTCATCCTGGCGACTCGGACCTTCACTGGCGAGGCCGCCTTCGCCGAATGGGGCTGGCGGATCCCGTTCCTGGTCTCGGTGCTGCTGCTCGGCATCTCCGTGTGGATCCGCCTCCAGCTCTCCGAATCCCCGGCCTTCCAGAAGATGAAGGACGAGGGAAAGACCTCGAAGGCGCCGCTCACCGAAGCGTTCGGTGAGTGGAAGAACGCCAAGTTCGCGGTGATCGCCCTGTTCGGCCTCGTCGCCGGCCAGGGGGTGGTCTGGTACACGGGCCAGTTCTACGCGCTGTTCTTCCTGCAATCGATTCTGAAGGTCGACGGCTACACCGCCAACCTGCTGATCGCGTGGTCGCTGCTGCTCGGCACCGGCTTGTTCGTGCTGTTCGGATGGCTGTCGGACAAGATCGGCCGCAAGGTCATCATCCTGGCGGGTTGCGCCATCGCGGCGGCGACGTTCTTCCCGATCTTCAAGGGCATTACCGCCACCGCCAACCCGAAACTCCAGGCCGCGATCGAGACCGTGAAGGTCACCGTCGCGGCCGACCCGGCTGCCTGCGGGACCCTGTTCAACCCGGTCGGCACGCGGGTGTTCTCGGCGCCCTGCGACCTCGCCCGCGACTTCCTGTCGAAATCCTCGGTGAGGTACGACACCGCGCCGGGCGCGCCCGGCCAGCCCACGGTGATCCGGGTGAACGACACGGAGATCGCCTATCCGCAGGGCGGCGCCCCGGAGGCCAACAAGGCCGTGACGGCGGCGCTCCAGGCGGCGGGCTACCCGAAGGCCGGCGACGCCGAGATCGTGAAGATGGCGAACCCGTTCGACATCTTCCGGCCGCAGGTCGCCCAGGTGATCGGCCTGCTGTTCATCCTCATCGTGTTCGTTACGATGGTCTACGGCCCGATCGCGGCGATGCTGGTGGAGCTGTTCCCGACCCGGATCCGCTACACCTCGATGTCCCTGCCCTACCATATCGGAAACGGCTGGTTCGGCGGGCTGCTGCCGGCCACCGCCTTCGCCATGGTGGCCCAAACCGGGGACATCTATTACGGCCTCTGGTACCCGATCGTGATCGCGGTCGCGACGGTGGTCATCGGCGTCATCTTCGTGCCTGAGACCAAGGATCGCGACATCTTCGCCGACACCTGACCGCCGGTAGACCGGTGCAGGACGACACCCGGGCCGCCCACGCGGTCCGGGTGTTCGCGTTCCGGGGACGTGTCTTCGCGCGACCGCGCAACCGGCGAAACGACCGATCCCGCATCCACCATCGTCCAGGTGCGCTCCATCACGCTTGCGCCCCGAAAACGGGGGTACTGACCGTCATTGCCCGTTAACGGCGGATCTCACGGCAGCGTGAAATGACGGACCGGCTAGCATTGACATTCCAGCGTAATTCCGCCGCGTAAGGGCTACCTTTATTGCACGTCCAATGGTACGGGCCACGCCGAAGTCGCACGGATTGGTCAGATAGGTTGTGCCGCGACAACCACATGTTGTCGTTTAAAAACCAGTCTCGATGGAACGAATGACGGCTCTCGGCCGTCTTTGGCACACTTTACGATCAAGCAGGACATCAAACGTGACCCACGGCTTGACACAGTTTCGTCGCCAGGCTGGCAGCAAGCCGCCGCTTTCGCTAGTTATTGGTGTCAATATATCAATGATCTCGATTTGGACATTGATCTACCAGCTGGCCGGACGTCCGATCTGGTTATGGTAATGGCGATTGTCGGCCACGCTTCTCTTGGTATTGGACGCCGCAATACGCTCCGAACAGGTAGCCGGATTGGTGGGCGGTGAGGTAGCCCAGCGCGATCAGCAGGTGGATCAGATCGAGCCCGGGGCCGAACGCAAACAGAACCAGAGCGGCGACCAAGATCAGGGCCGAGGTCGCGACCATGACCAGCATGGTATAGGACCAGCCGATCAATAAACCGACGCCAAATAGCACTGCAGCGAGTAACATCGCGTCACCTGGCCCAAGATTGTCCGGCGCCAGACGCCGAACAAGATCCCCATAGCGGGGGTCCGAAGCCCTATGTCACGGGCACCGCACACGCGATCCACCACGAGATCGCACGATCCGACGACAAAATTCCGACGCACCGCGCATTTTTCATGCCGTGCAGGCATCGAAATATCAACCCCTGCACATAACGCGCCCATTTCGCGTGTAATTTTACGTAATCGACGACTCAGTATTTGGATACGGGAAACCGCTTCTGCAAGATTGTCGTGTCGCACGTCGTTTCATCGCCAATAAATACAGAGCGGATATCCCGACGACCCTGTACGAGCTTGCTCGACGCCGCACCCGAGCGAAGTTTTTCCCGTAGAGCGTTAACGCGGTGCAGGCCCGGCACCGGGCGCGACAGAGCAGGCTCGGAAACGAGCCGCGGTCGCGCGGCGCGCACCCGCTCCTGGCTGTTCGCTATAGACGAAACGGGAATCCGGTTTTCCGGGGCAGCGGCCGCGTCTCCGGCTTCAGCAAGCGCGTAACTCGCTTCCAAAGGCGTGCCGACCGGTTCCGCATGGGTCGACTCGGCGCGCATTCCAGCGTGCGGCAGAAGGGACGCGGCGCGGCCCGCTCAAGCAACTGTAGGAAGCACCTATCTCCGTGAGCGGGACGAGAACCGCCTCAGGTCGCGCGCCGATTACAGGTTCGGCCATCGGGGCGGGCAGCTCGCCCCCATACGATCCGGTGTCAGTGTCGGAAGTGGCGGTGCCCGGTGAAGACCATCGCCAGCCCGGCCTCGTCGGCGGCTGCGATCACCTCGACGTCGCGCATCGAGCCGCCCGGCTGGATCACCGCCGTGGCGCCGGCCTCGGCTGCGGCCAGCAGACCGTCCGCGAAGGGGAAGAACGCGTCCGAGGCAACCACCGAGCCGACAGCCAGGCTCTCGGCGAGCCCCAGGCGCTTCGCGCCCTCGGCGGCCTTCCAGGCGGCGATTCTTGAGGAATCGACCCGGGACATCTGCCCCGCCCCGATCCCCACCGTGGCGCCGGACTTGGCGTACACGATGGCGTTGGATTTTACGTGCTTGGCGACCCGGTAGGCGAACAGCAGGTCGGCCGATTCGGCCTCGCTTGGCGCGCGCTTGGTGACGACCTTCAGGGGCATGTCGTCGACCACGGCCGCGTCCCGCCCCTGGACCAGCAGGCCGCCGGACAGGGTACGCACCGTCTCGCCGGGTGCCCGCGGGTCGGGCAGGCTGCCGGCGAGCAGGAGGCGCAGGTTCTTCTTGGCCGCGACGAGGGCGATGGCCTCCGGCGTCGCGTCCGGGGCGATGATCACCTCGGTGAAGATCTCGACGATCTTGCGGGCGGCCTCCGCGTCCAGGGTCCGGTTCAGGGCGACGATGCCGCCAAAGGCCGAAATCGGGTCGCAGGCCAGCGCCCGCTCGTAGGCCTCGATCAGGCTGGCACCCTCGGCCACACCGCACGGGTTGGCGTGCTTGATGATCGCCACCGCGGCGGCGCGGGCTGGGTCGAATTCGGCGACGCATTCGTAGGCGGCGTCGGTGTCGTTGAAGTTGTTGTAGGACAGCTCCTTGCCCTGAAGCTGGCGAGCGGTCGCCACCCCGGCTCGGACCAAACCCGGGGCCCGGTAGAACGCCGCCGCTTGGTGCGGGTTCTCGCCGTAGCGCAGGCTCTGGGCGAGCGTGCCCCCGAAGGCGCGGAACCGGCCCGGTGCCTCGGTGCCGAACTGGACCGCCATCCAGTTGGCGATGGCGGCATCATAGGCGGCGGTGCGGGCGAAGGCCTTCTGGGCCAAGTGCCGGCGCAGGTCGCCGCCGACGGCGCCGTTGTTCTGCTCCAGGGCCGCCAGCACCGCAGGGTAGTCCGAGACGTCGGTGACGACGGCGACGTCGGCGTGGTTCTTGGCCGCCGCGCGAATCATTGCCGGGCCACCGACATCGATGTTCTCGATGCAATCCGCCTCCGGCCTGTCGGCCGCGATGGTCGCCTCAAACGGATAGAGGTTCACCACCAGCAGGTCGATCGCCCCGATGCCGTGGGCGGCCAGCGCGGCCTGGTGCTCGGGGTTGTCGCGGATGGCGAGCAGGCCGCCATGCACCGCCGGGTGCAGGGTCTTGACCCGTCCGTCCATCATCTCGGGGAAGCCGGTCAGGTCGGCGACTTCGGTGACCGGCAGGCCGGCCTCCTGGAGGGCGCGGTGCGTGCCACCCGTCGAGACCAGCGCGATGCCGCGGGCATGCAGTGCCCGCGCGAAGTCCACGAGACCCGTCTTGTCCGAGACCGAGAGGAGCGCGCGGGAGACCCGCACCTGATCGTGCGCCATAGCTGCTTGCCGAACCTTGAGATTTCGGCGCGCGGTAGCATGGAACCGGGGCCCGGGGCCAGCCGGGATCAGGGGGCCGTCGCGCCCCGCATCGGCGCCGAGGCCAGGCGCGCGAAGCTCCAGCGGACGTCGACATCGTCGGAGACGCGCAGATGCAGCACGATCTGGTCGGTGCGGCGCGGCCCGGTCAGGCCGGAGAAGTACACGCTCTCCTCGATGGCGATCTCGGCGCCCTCAGCCCGGAACATCCAGATCTCGCCCAGCGCCGAGGCAAGTTCGAGCCCGTCGGGCACGCCCCGCACGGCGATACCGGGGTGCAGATGGAAGCGGATGGCCACGTCGTGGCCGCGCACCCGGCCCTTGCCCTGGCGCAGGAAGGCGTCGCGCCCCTCGAGCCGCGCCTCCACGGGGAACAGCTGCCAGCGCCGCTCGTGGACGATCCCGAAATCCGGCGCGTAGCCGTCGTGCCGGGCGGCGAGCACGATGCTGTCGGACTCTTCCACCCGCTCGGCCGCCACGGCGGCGGGGCCGCGCAGGACCACGGCGCCGCGCCGGCGGATGAGCCACGCGGCCACCATGCGCTCGCCCCACCAGCCGGTGGCGGTGAGGAACCGACAGGAGGAGGCGCCGGCAACGCTGGCGGTGGAATGGGCCGGCGTCGACCGGGCGAGCAGGCGCAGATCCGGCCCGCTCGCGGGCAGGCCGCAATTGACGACGATGCGCTGCGGCCCGCTCGACATCTCGAAGGCGAGGCAGCCCGCCCCGGCATTCAGCGAGAAGGGCAGCGGCGGACTCTTGCCGACATCGGCGACCACGATGACCCGACCGCCTTCCATGCGCTCGTAGCCGGAATTCGGCGCGTGCATCATCGGCCGGGCGAGCGCACCGTCATAGACCAGGAGCGTCGCGAGATGGTCGGCGTCGGTAGCGCCCATGCCGTTGAAATGGCTGAGCGAGGCGTCCGGGTGGCGCAGCAGGCGCAGCAGCGGCAGCATCCGGTCCACCGCCCGCAGCAGCGCGGCCGGCGGCTCGACGCTGCGGCTGAGATAGCTCTGGCGCAGGGGCAGCAGGTCGAGCAGCAGCTCCATGGCGAAGCGCGGATCGCGGGAGCGGTGGCCGCCATCGGTGAGGATCTGGCGATCGAGCTCCCGGGACAGGATCCGGGTCGCCCGACGCAGGATCGGCTGGATGCCGTCGCAGCACAGCCCGGCGTAGCAGAGCGCCACGGCGGCGTTCAGGCGCCATTGCGGCGGCACGCCCCGCCGCAGGTCGCGCTCCAGCTGCTGGGCGTTGCGGGCGATGGCCTTCAGGAAGTTCTGATAGAACGTGTGGTCGGCCCCCTCGAGGACGAGGGGCGACTGGCACAGGAACGAGATCAGCCGCCGCGCCGCCACCGGCGTGTGCCGGGCCAAAGCCGGATCACCCCGTCCGACGATGAAATCGGCCACGAAGGCGCGGGCATTGGCCCGGGCGAGCGCCGTATCCGCAGCTCGGAGATGTCGGAGCCAGCCGAAGCCGTAGAGCTCATCCGCCCATTCCGGCGAGGGCGGGGCATAATCGAAGGGTGACCCGCCGCTCGCGGCCAGCGAGCGGCCGGCGAAGACGAACAGGCCGGCATAGATGTCGTCCGCGAAGGTCGCGTCCGAGGTGCGCAGGTCCTGGGGTGCGATCACCAGCCCGGTCACCCGCATCCGCGCCAGGATGTCGGGCGAGGCTGTGAGGCTGGCACCGACGGCACGGAAAGTCCGCGCGGTCTCGCGCGCCACGAGCCGATAGAAGCGCCAGCGGTCAGGCCCCCAAGCCACGCGATCTCCCAGCCACGCGATCTCACCAGGCCCCAAGGGCCCGAGCCCTCGGGTACGAGGATCGGCTGGCACCCGTTTCGTTTCAGGGTAGAGGCGGCCTCTTAACCGGCGGTTTACGCTATGTCATTCCCGCGACGGGAAAGAATGTGGGATCGCTCACGCTCCAGTTGCACTGCCGCGGCACATGCGGCTGCAGAACCGCATGTGCGGCGGTTCAGCCCGGCGCCAGCGCCGCATCGAACGCCCGAAGATTCGAGCGCATCATGTCGAGATAGGTCGCGGCTGGCCCATCCGGCCCCGACAGGGCGTCCGAATAGACCTTGCCGCCGATCCGGGCGCCCCCCTCCCGGGCGATCTGCGCCATCTGACGCGGATCGCTGATGTTCTCCAGGAATACCGCCGGTACCTTCTCCCGGCGGATCTGCCGGATGATCGCCGCGACATCGCGCGGGCTGGCCTCGCTGTCGGTGGACACGCCCTGGGGCGCGATGAAGCGCACGCCATAGGCGGCGGCGAAGTAGCCGAAGGCGTCGTGGGTGGTAATGATCCGGCGGTTCTGCTGGGGGATCTTTTCCACCGCCTGACGCACGGCCTGATCGAGGGCGTCGAGCTGCGCCGTGTAGGCCTCGGCCGCGGCCCGATAGGCCTCCGCGTGAGCCGGATCGACCTTCGCCAAGGCGTCGCGGATGTTGGCGACGTAGATCCGTACGTTGGCAACGCTTTGCCAGGCATGGGGGTCGACAGCGTGGTCGTGGTCGTGGCCGCTGTCGGTATGGGCGTGGTCGTTCACGGCGGCGATCGTCGGCACACCCGCGGAGGCGACGATGACCGGCGCCCCGGTCCCCGAGGCCCGGATCAGCCGGTCGAGCCAGCCTTCGAGCCCGAGGCCGTTGACGAACACGATGTCGGCCATGGCGAGTTTCTTGGCGTCGGCCGGGGACGGGCTGAAGCCGTGCGCGTCCGAATCCGGGCCGACCAGGGTGGTCACCGCCACGCGCGGTCCGCCGACCGCCCGCACGAGATCGCCCAAAATCGAGAAGCTCGCCACCGCTCGGATTGTGGCGCCGTCCGGTGCGGCCCGGGCCGGCACGCACAGGCCAAGTCCCAGGACAAGCCATCCGAACCACGCCATCCGAACTGTCCCGCGCACGAATCGTCCTCCCACGCCCCCACGTCGCGGCACCGGTAGTGTAATAGTGTTACATACACAAGCGGGATACACGGCCGGCGCCTCATCGGCACCGTGGGTCGCTGCCGGGTCACCGCGGCGGCGGCCGAGCGTGAGATGGAGCATGCCATGTCCCAACGTTTGAGAGCGGCCATTCTCGTCACCGGTGTCCTCGGCCTTGGTCTCGTCGGCCCCGCCGTCGCGCATGCCGGCGGCCCCGATGGCGTCCGCGGGCACGGGCGCTGGAGCGCGCTGACCCCCGAGGATCGGGCCGCCTTCGCGGATGCCCGCATCGCCGGCCTCCATGCCGGGCTGAAGCTTAATGCCGACCAGGAGAAGCTGTGGCCCCCGGTCGAGGCCGCACTACGCGACATGGTCAAGCTGCGCCAGCAGCGCCGCGAGGCGATGCGCGACCGTCCGAAGATGTCCGACGACGCGCCGGCTGCCCTGCGGGCCATGGCGGATGCCACGACCGCCCGAGGCGAAGCCCTACGCAAGCTCGCCGACGCCTCGCAGCCGCTCTACGCCAGCCTCGACGAGGGCCAGAAGCGGCGCGCGATGATCCTGGCGCGCCCGATGGGCGGCCATCGCCACGGCGGCTGGCATCACCATCGCGACACCGATCGCGGCCCCGGTGGCGACGACCGCTGAGAGCGGACGACGGGAGCAAAAAACTTGATCCGCGGCGGCGGCGGCTGCAAACCGCTGCCGCCGCGCATTCTGCCCCAGGGAGCCCGGTGACAGGACCCAACCGGTAAGCTCCATGGCGCGCCTCCCCGGCGACACCTTCCCACTCCTCGTCCGCCTGTGGCGCACCTGGCTCTATCCCCATCGCGGGACGCTCGCCGTGGTACTGGTGCTGATCGCCCTCGTGGGCGGTTCGACCGGGCTGTACCCGGCGCTGATTAAGGCCGCCTTCGACGCTTTCGACCGCAAGGATGCGGCGGCCATCGCCTACGGGCCGCTGGTGGTGATCGTGGTCACGGCCTTGCGCGGCTTCTCGCTCTTCGGCCAGACGGTGCTGACCAACCGGGTCGTCACCCGGGTCGAAGCCGACATGCAGGCGGCGCTCTACGGCCATCTGATCGAATCCGACCTGGCGCAGCTCGGCCGCGAGAGCCCGGCGGCGCTGACCCAGCGTTTCACCACCGATTTCGCCTTCATCAAGGAGGCGCTGACCCGCATCTCCACGGTGCTGCTGCGCGACATCGCCATGCTGATCGGGCTGGTGGCGGCGCTGGTCTGGATGGACCCGGTCCTGACTCTCGTCGCCGGCCTCACGGTGCCGTTCGTGGCGGGCCCGATCGGGCGGATCGGCAAGAAGCTCCGGCGGGTCTCGACCACCACTCAGGAGCAGATGGGTGCCACCGCCAGCCTGATCTCCGAGAGCCTGCAGGGCGCCCGGGTCGCCAAGACCTACGCCATGGAGGGTTACCTCAAGGGGCGAGCCGCCGAAGCTCTCGACGAGGTGCGCCGCCTGAAGATGAAGGCCGCCAATGCCCGTGGCCGCCTGGACCCGCTGCTCGAAGTCGGCGGGGGGATCGCGGTGGCCGGCGTCCTCGTCCTGGTGGGTCAGCGGGTGCTGGCCGGCGAGCGGACGGTGGGCGACTTCACCGGCTACGTCGCGGCCCTGCTGCTCGCCGCCCAGCCGGCCCGTGCTTTGGGCAACCTCAACGCCATCCTGCAGGAGGCGGCAGCGGCGCTCCGGCGCTACTTCGACGTGATGGACGAGGCGCCGCAGATTCGCCAGGCGCCCGATGCGGCGCCGCTCACGGTCACGGCCGGGGAGATCCGGTTCGAGGGCGTGCAGTTCCGCTACCGCCCCGACGCTCCGGCCCTGGAGGGGATCGATCTCATAGTCCCCGCCGGCGCCGCCACCGCACTCGTCGGGCGCTCGGGATCGGGAAAATCCTCGCTGCTCAACCTCGTCCCGCGGCTCTACGACGCCACCGCCGGCCGGGTGACGATCGACGGGCAGGACGTACGCGCGGTGACCCTGTCCTCGCTCCGCGCGGCGGTCGCAGTCGTCTCGCAGGAGGTGGTCCTGTTCGACGACACGGTGGCGGCCAATATCGGCTTCGGCCGCCCCGGGGCGAAGCCGTCCGAGATCGAGGCTGCGGCCCGCGCTGCGGCCGCCCACGATTTCGTGACCGCCCTGCCGGAGGGCTACGCGTTCCGGGTCGGCCCGGCCGGCAACCGCCTCTCCGGCGGCGAGCGGCAGCGGATCGCGCTGGCCCGGGCCTTCCTGAAGAATGCGCCGATCCTGCTTCTCGACGAGGCGACCTCGGCCCTCGATTCCGAGTCGGAACGCCTGGTCCAAGAGGCGCTGACCCGGCTGATGCACGGCCGCACCACCCTGGTGATCGCCCATCGCCTCTCGACGGTGCGGGAGGCCGACCGGATCGCCGTGATGGAAGCCGGCCGCGTCATCGAGACCGGCCGCCATGACGATCTGGTCGCGGCCGGCGGCGCCTATGCCCGCCTGCACCGGATGCAACTGTCGGATCCGGCACCGGCTGGGTAAGTCGACACCCGCCTACGCGGCCGACACGGCAAATCCGGCGCATGAGTCATGCGCACGCTCCGTAGATTCGCCCGCCGGAGCGCGGCATAAGAACAGCGAGTCTATGAGGACCCCTACCGTGAGCGACCTGACGTTCGAGACCCACGCCCATCCCGCCCGCCGGACCAGTGCCGAGCGGGCCGCCCTGATGGAGAATCCGGGCTTCGGCAAGGTGTTCACCGACCACATGGTGGTGGCGCGGTACACGGCCGGTCGCGGCTGGCACGACGCGCGGATCCAGGCGCGCGAGGCGATCCCGCTCGATCCCGCCGCCGCGGTGCTGCACTACGCGCAGGAGATCTTCGAGGGGCTCAAGGCCTATCGCACCGCCGACGGCGGCGCGGCCCTGTTCCGCCCCGATGCCAATGCCCGCCGCTTCCGGCTCTCGGCCGAGCGCATGGCGATGGCGACGTTCCCCGAGGATGCCTTCGTCGAGGCCATGCACAAGCTCGTGCAGATCGACCGCGAGTGGATCCCCGACACGCCCGACGGCAGCCTGTATCTGCGCCCGTTCATGATCGCCAACGAGGCGTTCCTCGGCGTCAAGCCGGCCTCGGAATACCTGTTCATCACCATCGCGTCGGCGGTGGGCTCGTACTTCAAGGACCCGACCGGCACGGTCACGGTCTGGCTTTCCGAGCACTTCACCCGCGCGGCGCCGGGCGGCACCGGGGCCGCCAAGTGCGGCGGCAACTACGCGGCGAGTCTCGCCGCGCAGGCCGAGGCCACGCGCCAGGGCTGTGAGCAGGTTGTGTTTCTCGACGCGGCCGAGCGCCGCTACATCGAGGAGCTTGGTGGCATGAACGTCTTCTTCGTGTTCGAGGACGGTTCGCTGCAGACCCCGCCGCTCTCCGACAGCATCCTGCCCGGCATCACCCGCGATTCGGTGATCACCCTGGCCCGGGAAGCCGGCCTCACCGTCAAGGAAGAACCCTACACGATCGACGCCTGGCGCGCCGACGTCCGCGCCGGCCGGCTCACCGAGGCCTTCGCCTGCGGGACTGCCGCGGTGATCACCCCGATCGGCACCGTGAAGGGCCGCGAGGACAACTTCACCATCGGCAACGCAGTGGCCGGCCCGGTGGCCCGCCGGCTGCGGGGCATGCTGGTGGATATCCAACGCGGCACGACCCAGGACTCGCACGGCTGGTTCCAGAAGGTCTTTTAGGGTTTTAGCGCGACGGAGAGCGGGGTCGGTTTGCCCTGTTCTCGCTCCGGATTGCCGCGCATCACCCTCCCCCCCCCTCTGCGGGGGAGGGTGGCGCCCGAAGGGGATCGGGCCGGCACGAGGTCCTGCAAGAGGGGAGCGCCGCTTCCGGAAAGAACGCGCCAAAGGTGAAGTCCTGAACCGTCGCGCGGCCCCTCTCCCGACCCCTGCTGACGCAGGGGCCACCCTCCCCCGCAGAGGGGGGAGGGAGACGCGCGGATGACGGAAGCTGCAGCCAGCATTCCGGAAATGGCCGCCGGACCCTGGAATCCCGGCGTTCAGTCCGACCTGCCGAGCGCCTTCACGCCGCTGATCACCGTCTACCGGCCCGAGCACGTCGAGACGCCCCTGCGCGACGCGCTGGAGCTAAGCGACCTGTGCGGCTTGCCGGCCCGCCAGCTGACACGGATCCGACCCGGACGCCTCATCGTCCACGAAGTGTTGATCCGGGTCATGTCCGACCTGTCTGTACCGGTGGGTGCGGTCTACGCCGATCTCGGGGTCAATTTCCGGTCGATCGTCTCCGCCATCCTGCGCGAAGGCGTCGAGCCCCGGCTCGGCGAGGTCGAAGCCGCCCTCGCGGTGGTTCGGGACGAGGCCGATACGGTGCTTCGGCGCGAGATCGCCGCGATCTTCGATGATCCGCCCTCCCCGCCGACACCGGAGCCCGGCTGGCTCGACCGGCTGCTCGGACGACGTCGGCCAGCACCCAGCCCGTCACAACGGCAGGATCCCGCGAGCCGGGCGCTGGGCCATCTCAATGGCTGGCACCAGCGGGCGGTGCAGGCCGGCGATGGCCTGGAGATCGCCGCCTGCGAGGCCCTGCGTAACGTCGTGTCCGGGATCCTCGCCCGGCAGAACACCCTGATCCGCGATCCGGTGCTGCTGCGAAGCATCGCCGGGACCCTGGTCTCGAACGGCTACGGCAGCCGCCGCATCGGCGAGTTGATCGAGCCCTGGATCGCCGCCGTGGTCGAGGCCCGGGGCTACCGGCGACTCGCGCCGCAGGCCCATCCGGTGGTGATGAACGTGAAGGGCGCCTCCGCCTCAGGCAAGAGCACGATCCGCCCCTACCAGCTCGGGCTGGCCCGACGCCTCGGGATGGCTTGGTCCGACTTCGCGGTGATCACCCCGGACGTCTGGCGCAAGTTCCTGCTCGACTACGACAGCCTCGGCCCGGCGACCCGGTATGCCGGCACGCTCACGGGCTACGAGGTCGAGATGATCGACATGAAGCTCGACCGCTACGTCACCCGCAAGGCAGCCGAGCGGCGGATCTCGAACCTGCTGATCGACCGCTTCCGGTTCGACAGCTTCCAGGCCGAGGCCGGCTCGGATGGCGGCGGGCAGCTGCTGACCCGGTTCGGCGAACGGGTCTACATGCAGTTTATGGTCACGCCGCCGGCCGATACGGTGGAGCGCGCCTACAAGCGCGGCGAACAGTTCGGCCGGTTCAAGGCGGTCGAGGACCTGCTGGCCCACAACGTCGAAGCCTATACCGGCATGCCGCGGCTGTTCTTCAACTGGGCCCTCGCCCGGGACAAGCAGGTCGTGTGCGAGTTCCTAGACAACAGCGTCCCGCAGGGGGAGCGCCCGCGGACCATCGCGTTCGGAGCGGGCGGCGTCCTCAACATCCTCGACGTGAAGGGGCTGATCGACATCGATCGCTTCCGCAAGGTCGACATCTTCGCCCGGAGTGCGGACGCCGTGTTCCGCGGGGTCGACCTCGCGGCCAGCGCCAACACGAGCTTTCTCTGCGACTGCCTGCGCAGGATGGACGCGGTCCGGTTCGCCCACGCCGAGACCGGGCGCGTGTTCCTGCGCCTCGATCGTGGTCGTGTCACCGGCCTCGACCGCCGGAACCTGGCGCAAGCCGGCACCGATCCGGACTGGGACGCGGCCCGGGCGGTGATCGGTATTCCCGCCGACACGACCGGGATACCGAACCTCGATGAGACGCTTGTCCCAGCAAACGAGCCGACGCTCGGCGCCTGGGGCCCGGCCTTACCGCATCTGTCGGGTGGAACAATATTTCCTGCCCTGACAGCAGCACAATGCCTCATCGAACTGGTATATTGCATGCCTGAGCCGAATATGCTTGATCAGGCCCGGACGCCAGACGCGCCAGCGTAAGGACGCGCCGCCCACCAGAGAGGCTCAGGGATGGAACGCCAGGATTCGCCGTCGGCGAAATGGTGGCAGCTCGCCTTCGGGGTGATCTGCATGGCCATGATCGCCAACCTGCAATACGGCTGGACGCTGTTCGTCGATCCCATCGATCAACGCTACCACTGGGGGCGGGCGGCGATCCAGCTCGCCTTCACGTTGTTCGTCGCCACCGAGACCTGGCTGGTGCCGGTGGAAGCCTGGTTCGTCGATCGCTACGGCCCGAGCCTCGTGGTCGCGTTCGGCGGCGTGATGATCGCCCTGGCCTGGACGATCGACGCCTACGCGGACAGCCTCGCGCTCCTCTATCTCGGCGCAGTGGTGGGGGGTATCGGCGCCGGCTCGGTCTACGGGACCTGCGTCGGCAACGCGCTGAAGTGGTTCCCCCACCGCCGCGGACTGGCCGCCGGCGCCACCGCCGCCGGCTTCGGCGCGGGCGCGGCGATCACGGTCGTGCCGATCGCCCGCACGATCGCCACCAGCGGCTACCAGGACGCCTTCCTGTATTTCGGCATCGGCCAGGGCGTGGTGGTGCTCGCCCTCTCGTTCCTGCTGCGCAAGCCGACGACCATAGCCCCGATGCAGCGCAAGAGCCTGCGCCTGCCCCAGACGAAGGTCGACCGCAGCCCCCGCGAGGCGGTGCGGACGCCGGTCTTCTGGGTGATGTATGCGATGTTCGTCATGGTCGCGTCCGGCGGCCTGATGGCGGCGGCACAGATCGCGCCGATCGCCCAGGATTTCCACGTGGCCGGCGTGCCTGTCAGCCTGTTCGGCCTTCAGATGGCGGCGCTGACCCTGGCGATCTCCCTCGACCGGATCTTCGATGGCTTCGGCCGGCCGTTCTTCGGCTACGTCTCCGACCATATCGGCCGCGAGAACACCATGTTCATCGCTTTCTCGACCGCAGCCTTGGCGGTGATCGTGCTCCTGACTTACGGCCACCATCCGATGGTGTTCGTGTTCGCCACCGCCGTCTATTTCGGGGTCTTCGGCGAGATCTACTCGCTGTTCCCGGCGACCTGCGGGGACACGTTCGGCTCAAAATACGCCGCCAGCAACGCCGGCCTGCTCTACACCGCCAAGGGCACCGCCGCCTTCCTCGTGCCGTTCGCCAGCCTCCTGTCGGCGGCCTATGGCTGGTCGGCGGTGTTCTCGCTGATCATCGGGCTCAACGTCGCCGCCGCCGCGCTCGCGATTTTCCTGCTGCGGCCGCTGCGCGCACGCTATCTCGCCGAAGGCGAGCATCCCGCGGCGCTTGCCGCCCAACCGATCCGGGCGGTCTGAGCCGCCCGGGACCCGAACGAGATCGATGGCCCGGAGCCTGCACCGAGCCGCGACGCCAGTACCGAAACCGATGGTCGGGGAGATTTCGCGAATGACCGCTCTGGCAACGATCGTCCAAGCCGCACCCGAGATCGAGGCCGAGCCGGATCTCACCGACGGCTTCCACCTCGTCATCGACGCGCTGAAGCTCAACGGGATCGAGACCATCTACGGTGTCCCGGGCATCCCGATCACCGATCTCGGCCGCATGGCGCAGGCGGCGGGCATGCGGGTGGTGTCATTCCGGCACGAGCAGCATGCCGGCAATGCCGCGGCGATTGCGGGCTTTCTCACCCAGAAGCCGGGCATCTGCCTCACGGTCTCGGCGCCAGGCTTCCTGAACGGTCTCACGGCGCTGGCCAACGCCACCACCAACTGCTTCCCGATGATCCTGATCTCGGGCTCGTCCGAGCGCGAGATCGTCGATCTCCAGCAGGGCGATTACGAGGAGATGGACCAGCTCGCCATCGCCAGGCCCCTGTGCAAGGCGGCCTTCCGGGTGCTGCACGCCGCCGATATCGGCATCGGCGTCGCCCGGGCGATCCGCGCGGCCTGCTCAGGCCGTCCCGGCGGCGTCTATCTCGACCTGCCGGCCAAGCTCTTTTCCCAGGTGATGGGGGCCGAGGCCGGCCGGACATCGCTGGTGAAGGTGATCGATCCGGCCCCGGCCCAGCGCCCCGCCCCCGACGCCATCGCCCGGGCCCTCGACGTGCTGAAATCCGCCCGCCGGCCGCTGATCGTGCTGGGCAAGGGCGCCGCTTACGCCCAGGCGGACGCGGCGATCCGCAGCCTCGTGGAGACCAGCGGCATCCCGTACGTGCCGATGAGCATGGCCAAGGGCCTGCTGCCCGACACGCACCCACTCTCGGCCGGCGCCGCGCGCTCCACCGCGCTGAAGGATTCGGACGTGGTGCTGCTGATCGGCGCCCGGCTGAACTGGCTCCTGTCGCACGGCA
>Ga0182230_1000049_pt1 | contig 15423 bp, 12 predicted proteins | sample G6R1MG_28_FD_128384 | JGI IMG/M metagenome (GOLD analysis project Ga0182230, IMG submission 128384) | Miscanthus phyllosphere microbial communities from Michigan, USA - G6R1_NF_07NOV2016_LD1 MG | ecosystem: Host-associated > Plants > Phyllosphere > Phylloplane/Leaf | place: USA: Michigan...
ACGCGGCCCCCGACGTGAGCCTCGCCGACCTGTCCCTCGACCTCGCGGTTCTGCGTCTCACCGAGCCGGTGCGCGACCGGCGCCCCGTTCCGCTCGCGGCCGATCCCCGCCGGGTCCCGAAGAGCCTTCGGATCGCCGGAGCCGGTCTGTCCGGGCGCGGCGTCGGGCGCCTGCGCACCGCGAGCCTGACCCCCGTGGCGGCGAGCAACACCGGCCTGACCATCGCCCGGGCGAACGGCGCCCGGATCTGCTTCGGGGATTCCGGCGGTCCCGTCGTCGCGCAGGATCGGGGCGGGACCTATGTCTGGGGCGTCGCCAGCGCCGTGATCACCCGAACCGCCCCGTGCGGTGGCTACGTCGTGGTCGCTCCGGCGGCCCAGGTCTTTTCCGCGACCGGGGTCCGCTGAGGCCTGAAAAGCGAAAACCCCGCGCGGCCAAGCCGCACGGGGTTTTTCGAAGATGGCGATGACCCGGTCGGATCAGACCGCCATCCGCTCTTCGGCGTCCATCGGCTCGCGCAGCACGTAGCCGCGGCCCCAGACGGTCTCGATGTAGTTCTTGCCCTGGCTGGCATTGGCCAGCTTCTTGCGCAGCTTGCAGATGAACACGTCGATGATCTTCAGCTCGGGCTCGTCCATGCCGCCGTAGAGATGGTTGAGGAACATCTCCTTGGTGAGCGTCGTGCCCTTCCGGAGCGAGAGGAGTTCCAGCATCTGGTACTCCTTACCGGTCAGGTGGACGCGAGCACCACCGACCTCGACGGTCTTCTGATCGAGATTCACGATCAGGTCGCCGGTGGTGATCACCGACTGGGCGTGGCCCTTCGACCGGCGCACGATGGCGTGGATGCGGGCGACCAACTCGTCCTTGTGGAACGGCTTGGTGAGGTAGTCGTCGGCGCCGAAGCCGAGGCCTTTCACCTTGTCCTCGATCCCGGCCATGCCGGAGAGGATCAGGATCGGGGTCTTCACCTTGGCCACGCGCAGGTTGCGGAGCACCTCGTAGCCCGACATGTCGGGCAGGTTCAGATCCAAGAGGATGATGTCGTAATCGTAGAGCTTGCCGAGGTCGATCCCCTCTTCGCCCAGGTCGGTGGTATAGGTGTTGAAGTTCTCGGACTTGAGCATCAACTCGATGCTCTGCGCGGTCGCGCTATCGTCCTCGATCAGAAGTACACGCATCGTCCGTCCCCAGCCCCGCCGGCCGCATCAGCGCGCAGACACGTCCCCACCGATCACCCGCCACCGGCCTGTGGACGGGCGCTCCGTCGCTCTTGACGTGGAACGCTATGGATTAATCGTTAACAAAACCTGATTCCCACCCGCAAGCGTCTCGTGCACCAGCCGGCGAGCTTGACGGGAGGAACAGGGTCCCTCCACCCCCGCCCGGGGCCGTGATTCCGTTCCGTTTACGACCGGTCCGCCCACGCGCTTGGGCGTAAGTGCCTCCCCCGTAACAACCCGGTCCGGGCTGTGACCCTCCGGCCACAACCCGACGACTTCGTGAAGCGTTAAAAGCCGCCGGAGCCCGGACCGAGCCGCTACGAGCCCGATGACCGCAGTGTTAAGGAGGCCGGTAAACGAAGCGTTGAGAGCGAGGCGGATGACACAGGATCCGGCAAGGTCCGTTACCAACCTCGCAGCGGCCCAGGCCGCTCTCGATCGCATCGAAGTGCTGGAGACGTTCGGCCGTGTGGTGGCGATCCGCGGCCTGCTGGTCGAGGTCGCCGGTCCCGTGGCCGCCATGCGGCTCGGTGGCCGGATCGACGTGGAGGGTGCCAACGGCCTCGGGCTGGTGCCGTGCGAGATCATCGGCTTCCAGGGCGACCGGGCGCTGGCCATGCCGTTCGGCTCCCTGGAGGGCGTCCGCCGGGGCTGCCCGGCCTATGTGCGCGACGAATCGGCGGGGGCGATCCGTCCGACGAACGCCTGGCTCGGCCGGGTGATCGATGCGCTCGGCCGGCCGGTCGACGGGCTCGGGCCGCTGCCGCAAGGCCCGGACATCTATTCGCTCCGCGCGGACCCGCCCCCCGCCCATGCCCGCGCCCGCGTCGGCGGACCGCTGGATCTCGGGGTCCGGTGCATCAACACCTTCCTGACCATGTGTGCCGGGCAGCGGATGGGGATCTTCGCCGGTTCCGGCGTCGGCAAGTCGGTGCTGCTGTCGATGCTCGCCCGCTACACCGCGGCCGACGTGGCGGTGATCGGCCTCGTCGGCGAGCGCGGCCGCGAGGTCCAGGAGTTCCTGCAGGACGATCTCGGTGCCGCCGGCCTCGCCCGCTCTGTGGTGGTGGTGGCGACCTCGGACGAGCCGGCGCTCATGCGCCGCAACGCCGCCTACGTGACCCTCTCGGTGGCCGAGCATTTCCGCGATCAGGGCGCGAAGGTCCTGTGCATGATCGATTCGATCACCCGCTTCGCCATGGCCCAGCGCGACATCGGATTGGCCGCCGGCGAGCCGCCCACCGCCAAGGGCTATACGCCGACCGTCTTCTCCGAATTGCCGCGCCTGCTGGAGCGGGCCGGTCCCGGCGTCGGCCTCGGTACGATCTCAGCCCTGTTCACCGTGCTGGTCGAGGGTGACGATCACAACGAGCCGGTGGCCGACGCGGTCCGCGGCATCCTCGACGGTCACATCGTCATGGAACGCGCCATCGCGGAGCGCGGGCGGTATCCGGCGATCAACGTCCTGCGCTCGGTTTCCCGGACCATGCCGCGCTCCTGCGACCCGGCCTACCTCCCGGTGGTCCGCCGGGCCCGCCGGGTGCTCTCCACCTATGCCGACATGGAGGAATTGATCCGGCTCGGCGCCTACCGGGCAGGCTCGTCCCAGGAGGTCGACGAGGCCGTGGCGCTCATGCCGGATCTTGAGGCTTTTCTGGGGCAGGGTAAGGAAGAAGCAACGTCCATCGGCGATGGTTACGCACGGCTCAGCCAGATCGTCGGCGGGGCCTAGGCATCGTGCAGCGAAGCGGTAACCGCTTGGGTGCATTGAGTGATGCGAAACGAGGGTCTGGGCAGGTTCGCCGTTGCGAACCTGCTTAGGGCACGGGTCGGGCATGGTCCTCGACGCGGCCCCAAGCGTTGCGTGGAGTGAGCGTCCCAATGAAATCGCGTGACACGCTGATCCGGCTGCGTCGCTTCCAGGTTGATGAGAAGCGGCGGCGTGTGACCCAGATCGAAATGATGATGGCCGACTTCCAGCGCATGGCGGTGGAACTCGACCGGGAGGTCGCCGTCGAGGAAGCCCGCGCGGGCATCACCGATGTTGGGCATTTCGCCTACCCGACCTACGCACGCGCCGCCGCCGGCCGCCGGGACAACATGCGCCAGTCCGCTCAGGCGCTGGAAGGCCAGCTGGCAGAGGCCAAGGCTGAGCTCGGCGAGGCGTTCGAGGAGCTCAAGAAGGTCGAGATCCTGAACGATCGCGAGCGCACTGCCGAGCGCGCCGCCGACGCGATCCGGGACCAAGCCGCCATGGATGGCATCGGTCTTAACCGCGCCCGCGGCTGACGGTCTCGATAGGGGCTTACGCACCTACGCGTTGCACCTTCTCGGAGGGCCATTTCGCCCAATCCGAGTGTGATGTGCCGGCAACGCGGCACGAAACCGTCACGATCACCTGACAAGGGGGATCGCGATGGCCTCGATCCGCTTGCGGCGCGTTGCATGGCGGCGCATCAGGGGCACTCCCCGGGGCGTCGGTTTACATGAAGAAGCTCAGCGAGTTCATCTGGCCGTTGATCGGTCTCGCAGCGGTCGTCGTATCGGGCTACTTTCTCTATCAAGAGTTGAAGACCACCTCGCTTTCGGCGATCTGGTCCGCGATCCTGGCGATCCCGCCCCACCGCATCCTGCTGGCGGCCCTCTCGACCCTCGTGGCCTACGCGGCCCTGGCTTGGTACGATCGGATCGCGCTGCTGCACCTGGGCGTGCATCACATCTCGCTGTTGTTCGTCTCGCTCTGCTCCTTCACCACCTACGCGCTGTCGCACAATATCGGCGCCTCGGTCTTCTCGGGCGCCTTGGTCCGCTACAGGGCCTACACGGCCAAGGGCCTCTCGGCCGCCCAGGTCGCGGTTCTGGTGGCCCTATGCTCCTTCACGTTCTTCCTCGGCACGGTCCTGCTCGGCGGTTTCACCCTGGTGGTGGACCCGAATCTGCTGACACGCCTCGAAGGCAGGCTTCCCGGCTTCCTCACCGATCCCAAGACGGCCCTGATCGTCGGCTGCGGCATGCTCGGCTTCGTGGCGCTCTATGTGCTCGGCTCGATCCTGCACCTGCGCCCGCTTCACATTCGCTCGTTCAAGCTCGAATATCCCCGGCCCGGGATCATGGCTCGCCAGCTGCTGGCGGCGCCGCTGGAGCTTCTGGGTGCCGCCGGCATCATCTATTTCGCCCTGCCGGACGCGATGAACCCCGGCTTCATCCCGGTTCTGGCGATCTTCCTCGCCTCGTTCTCAGTGGCGCTCGCCTCGCACGCTCCAGGCGGCCTCGGCGTGTTCGAGATCGTGTTCATCACCGCGATGCACATCACGGACGATGCCCAGAAAGACGCGATCATCGCGGCGGTCATTATCTTTCGAATTTTCTACTTTTGGATCCCGGCCCTGATTTCGGTGATCGTCGTGGTACTCTTCGAGCGCTCCCGGCTCGCCGCGGCCATCGCGACGCCCGCCACGGCGTCTCCGACCGTGCCGGAACCGCCTGTGGTCGTGCCCGGGCTCGATGCACACGAGCTGGAGCGTGAGCTGAAGCACAAGGCGATCTGAGCCGGGCGATCTGAGCCGAGGAGGCCGACTCGCCCCGCATGGCGTTGGAAGCCTGCCGCGGATCGCGTCTGTGTGTTTCGTCGACCATGGGGCCGCTCCCGGACAAGCCAACGTTGCCTTCCGGGGCCGCGCGCAAAGCCCCAAATCCAGAAATGCACGCGGCATGGGTCTCGGCCAAGCCGGCGGGTTCGGATTTGGATTGGCCTACCCGCCTCGGAATGATCGGCCGAGTGCTTCGCCCGCCGCTCAACGTCCGCTGCCTTGGGCTACGCGTCTTGCCCGTCGCGCTGTAGCGCGTGGGGCCCAGTCGCCCCCTCAGATCGATCCCACCGTGCGCAGCCGCGCCCGCGGGTGGATCTCGGCTTGGCTCATCACCGGGGTTTCCCGGCGGAAGCGCTCGATGATCGAGCGCACGAACGGCCGCGATTGCGCCGAGGTCACCAGCACCGGCATCTCGCCCTGCCGGGCCGCAGCCTCGAAGCGATCGCGGACCGCGGTGACGAATTCACTGAGCTTGGAGGGTTGCATCGCCAGGTAGCGCTCCTCGCGCTCGCCGACGATCGATTCCATGAAGGCCTGCTCCCAGGCCGGCGACAGGGTGATGATCGGCAAGGTGCTGTTCTGGTCCTGGTACTGGGCGCAGATCTGCCGCCCGAGCCGGGCGCGGACATGCTCGACCACGTCGCGGGGATTCTTCACCGCCCCGGCGACTTCCGCGATGCCTTCCACGATCGCCCCGAGGTCGCGGATCGAGACCCGCTCGGACAGCAGGAACTGCAACACCCGCTGCACGCCGGTGGTCGAGATCTGCGAGGGCACGATCTCCTTCAGCAACTCGGCATGTTCCTTGGGCAGCTCGCGCAGCAGCTTCGAGACCTCGACGTGGTTGAGGAGCTCGGAGACGTGGGCCTTGATCAGCTCGGTCAGGTGCGTCGAGACCACGGTGGCCGCATCCACCACCGTGTAGCCCTTGAGCTGCGCCTGATCGCGCAGGGACGCGTCGATCCACGTCGCTGGCAGCCCGAAGGTCGGCTCGAGCATATGCTGGCCGGGAAGCTGCACCTGGCCGCCCATCGGGTCCATGGCCATGAATTGGCCCGGGAAGATCCGGCCGGTGCCGGCCTCGATCTCCTTCACACGCACAACGTAGGAATTGGCGTCGAGCTGGACGTTGTCGAGGATTCGCACCGACGGCATCACGAAGCCGAGCTCGGCCGCGAGCTGTCGGCGCAGTGCTTTGATCTGGTCGGTGAGCCGGTCCTGGCCCTCGCCGTTGACCAAGGCGAGGAGCGCGTAGCCCATCTCGAGCTTCAGGTCGTCGAGCTTGAGCAGGTCGGTGACCGTCTCTTCCTTGGCGGCGGTCGCCGCGGCCGCAACCGCTTTGGCATCCATCGGGACGCCCTGTGCGTCGAGCGGGGGCGCCTCGTTGGCGGTCTTGTTGGTGCGCCAGGCGGCGTAGCCCGCCCCGCCGCCGAGCAGCAGGAACGGCAGCATCGGCATGCCGGGCAGGAGCGCGATCAGGAACATCACGGCCGCCGACATGCCGAGCGCCTTGGGATAATGCGCGAGCTGCTTGCCGAGCGCCTTGTCGGCCGATCCGCGCACGCCCGCCTTCGAGACCAGGATGCCGGCCGCCGTCGAGACGATCAGGGCCGGGACCTGGCTGGCCAGCCCATCGCCGATGGTGAGGAGGGTGTAGCTCTTGGCGGCGTCGCCGAAGCTGAGGCCCTGCTGCGCGACACCGATGATGATGCCCCCGACGACGTTGATGAACGTGATCAGCAGCGCCGCCACTGCGTCGCCGCGGACGAATTTCGAGGCGCCGTCCATGGCGCCGAAGAACGCCGACTCCTCCTCCAGGGCAGCCCGGCGGGCCTTGGCGACCTTCTCGTCGATGAGGCCCGCTGAGAGATCGGCGTCGATCGCCATCTGCTTGCCGGGCATCGCGTCGAGGGTGAAGCGGGCCGCGACCTCGGCGATGCGGCCCGAACCCTTCGTGATGACCACGAAGTTCACGATGATCAGGATCGCGAACACGATGATCCCGATGACGAAGTTGCCGCCCATCACGAAGTTGCCGAAGGCTTCGATGACGTGGCCAGCCGCCGCCGTGCCCTCGTGACCGTGGCCCAGGATCAGGCGCGTCGAGGCGAGATTCAGCGCCAGCCGCAGCATCGTGGCGATCAGCAGCAGCGTCGGGAAGACGGTGAATTCGAGCGGGTTGTCGATCGACAGGCCGGTCATCATGATCAGCACCGAAGTGATGATCGAGACCGCCAGCAGCAGGTCGAGCAGCACCGCCGGCAGCGGGAAGATCAGGACCGCCAGGATGCCCATGACGCCGGTGGCGAACATGAGGTCCGAGCGCTTCGACAGCGCGTGGAGGTCGCCGCGGGTCGGCAGCGCGAGCTGACTCAGGACCGAGGCGGCCCCGCTCATCGACCCGCCCTTGGCCGGCACGCTCGCCGTCTCCGCCATCGTTCCCGATCCATCGCCGCCCGACTCGGAAGATCCGAGGGGGGCACTCGGCAAGATCTGCTGAGGGGATGGTTAGCGCGCCGTTAAGAACCGGGCCGGCGCCGGCGGAACCCGTACGGCGTTCGCCACTTGTCCGGGCGGCAGACAACCGAACGAAAGAGCCTGCATGGCCGCGCGCGTCCTCACCGCCCTATTCGACGAGTACGACACCGCCACGGGCGTGGTCGACCAGTTGGAATCCGCGGGCATCCCCCACGGGGACATCAGCATTTTGGCGAACCGAGCCGAGCCGGCCGCGATCCAGGATCGACCATTCGGCGACCCCCATCCCGACGTGGTCGATCCCGTGGACGCCGCCGGAACCGGCGCCACCGTCGGCACGGTCCTGGGCGGCGGCGCCGGACTCCTGGCGGGCCTCGGCTTGCTGGCGATTCCCGGCCTCGGGCCGGTGGTTGCGGCAGGCTGGCTGGTGGCGGCCGCGACGGGCGCGGGGGTTGGCGCGGCGGCGGGCGGCCTGATCGGCGGCCTCACGGGGGCCGGCCTCACCGAGGGCGAAGCCGAAACTTATGCCGAGGGTGTGCGCCGCGGTGGAACCCTCGTGACGGTCCGGGCGGAAGACCACCAAGCCGACCGGGTGATGGCGATCCTCGACCGCGCCGGCTCGATCGACCTCGACGAGCGCGCCGAGGGCTGGCGTGCCGAGGGCTGGACAGGCGGGCCAGCCACGAGAGGCTGACCCGGATCGCCTCAGTTCATCATCTTCCGGGCGAACATCGACGCGGCGAACAGCACGGCAGCGCCCGCGGTGACCAGGCTGATCATCAGGATCCGCCGCGGTTCGACCGAGGATTCCGCCTTCACCGGCTCGACGATCGGGCTGAAGAACTCGATCTGCCGGGCCGCGATGATGCGAGCCCGCTCATGGGCGGTCAGCACCTGCTGGTAATATTTCTCGGCGTTCTTGCGATCGTTCTCGAGGCCCTCGAACCGGGTCAAGGCGTCCGAGAGCAGGCGCTTCTGCTCCGGATCCTGGCTGGCCGATTGCCTCTCGATCCGGGCGATGTTCTCGTCGAGATCCTTGATCTGCTGCTTGATGTCGATGATCCGGCGGGAGTCCGGGCCGAGGTCGCGCTGGCCGATGGCAAGCTGGACCGCCAGGTTGATCCGGGCCGCCCGCAGCTCTGATATGACCTTGAGATTCGCCTCGTTGGACTTCTGAGCGTCGAGCACGCCTTCGCGGTTGCGCAGATCCCGCGTTGCCAAGCGGATCTTCAGCATACGCTCTTCGGCGAGCCTCAGCTCGCGCGTGCTTTCGGCGACCGCGTCCGCGCGCGACTTTACGCTGAGGTCGTTCACCATCCGCTCGGCCTCCGCCATCACGGCTTTCGCGATGGCGAGGGATTCATCGGGGTCGAAAGCCTCGACCGTGAGCGACATGATGCCGGAGCCGGATTCGACTTCGACGCCGATCCGCCGCTTCCAATAGCGGACGAACTTTTCGATCGGCTTGTCGGGATCGAAGCGGGAAAAGTAATCGATGCTGTCGCGGCTGAACCACTCGCGGATCGGAAGCTTCGCTTCGATCGTTTCCAGCATGGGCCGGCTGAGGATGTACTCGTAGGTGATCAGCGTGTCCTGCGCCACCATTTGGCTGGGGACGCCTGAAGAGGTTCCAACCGAGTCGGGCGATCCCTTGTCGGCGGCGCCGAGCGCCGGGCGGATCGCGAACCGCGCCTGGCTGACGTAACGGTCCGAGGCGATGACACCGAAATACAAGGCTCCGGCCAGCGTCGGCAGCACGAAGCAGACGACGAACAGGATCGGTATCCAGGGATCGTTCTTGACGTGGTTCTGGTAGGACCGGATGCCCTTCTTGCGGTCCACGAACCGCGACATCCGAGCGATCTGCCGCAATGATTCGGTGACCGCCTGCTGGCGATCCGCGGTCGTCAGCGGCTGCCCCTCGGCCTTCCGGATCTCCATGTTCATGACGTGATCCCCGGCCTCCCCGGCCTCGACGGTCGTCCCGGCATCGGGGTCTCGACCGCGCCGAAACGCTCGCGTGGGACGCCTCTCGCACGGGGAGGCGGCAAAAGCATGTCCGCGTTGGGGCGATCCCTCAGGCGTTGAGGCGCCGATAGACCTCGATCGCGTCGTTCACGTCCTCGTAGATGATCGCGCGCCCGTTGAGCAGGACGAGGCCCTGCGTGCACCATTGGCGGATCGTCTCCATCGAGTGCGAGACCATGATGATGTCGGCGTTCTTGCGCCGCTGAGAGAACACCTCATCGCAGCGCTTGGAGAAGCGGGCGTCGCCCACCGAGGTGATCTCGTCGATGAGGTAGCAATCGAACGGGATGGCCATGCTCATGCCGAAGGCGAGCCGGGCGCCCATACCGGACGAATAGGTGTAGATCGGCACGTCGAGGTAGCTGCCGAGTTCGGAGAAATCCTCGACGAAATCGAGCACGCGACGTGGATCCTCGCCGTAGATGCGGGCGACGAACATGACGTTGTCGCGGCCGGTCATCTTCGGATGGAAGCCGCCGGCGAAACCCAGCGGCCAAGAGATCCGCAGGCCACGGTGGATCTTCCCCCGGGTCGGGTCCTCCGTGCCGGCGATGAGCCGCATCGTGGTCGACTTGCCGGCGCCGTTGATGCCGAGGATCCCGTAGGAAACGCCGGGCTTCAGGGTGAACGACACCTGTTCCAGGATCGTCCGCTTGTGGCCGTCGGTGCGGTAGACCTTGCTGACTTTCTCGAAACGGATCACCGGGGTGGTCTCCAGGGCGGATTGCCGAAACGCCGGCCCGTGCTGTCTGGCTGCGCGGCTCCTGCCCCTGGAAAGCGGCGAATCTGAGAAGGCGGGCACCCCCGCCGTTCACTGACGGACCCGCTCAGAGGCCCGCCGGAAGGTCGGCAGCAGGACCGACATTGCGAGTGCAGCGCGGGCCCCATCGGCCACGAATCGCTGAGTCCATCACTGCACGCACGATGACGAGGTGGGCTGATCGGACGCCAGCTCCGAACTGTGATCACCTCAGGCGGCCGAAACGAAATCTTGCATCAAAGTGCCGTTTTTAGATCGCGTAGTTGACCAACCGCGGTATTTGGCATACCAGATACCAACAAGTAGGGCGAGAGCGACGGCAAGTTTCGGAGAAACCGGAACTTTAGCGCCGCAGCCCCGAAGGAGGCCGCGATGATGGATCCGAGCTTCGTTCGCTCTCGCAGGCATCTTCGCTCACCTACAAAGTGTCATAGCGCGGGCGGGGCGATCCGTGGCGGGCGCTGACAGAGTACTCGACCGCCCAGCTGCGGACGATCTCGCGGGCTTCGTCGCTGCCATCGGCGACGCCGTGGTGGTGGCCGATCCGGACGGCGCGATCACCGTCTGGAACCCGGCCGCCGAGCGGATCTTCGGCTTCACCGCCGCGGACGCCCTCGGTCAAACCCTCGACCTGATCACCCCGGAGCGGCACCGGCGCCGTCACTGGGACGGCTACGCGAAGACCATGCGGACGGGTGTCACGCGCTACGGGGCGGAGACTCTGCGGGTGCCCGCGATCCACAAGGACGGTCACCAGCTCTCCATCGCCTTCACGGTCGGGATGATCCGGGACGCGTCGGACCGGGTGACCGGCATCGTCGCGGTGATCCGCGACGAGACCGAGCGCTGGGCCGAGGAGAAGCGCCTGCGCCAGCGCGTGGCCGAACTCGAAGCCCTTCCGAACGGATCCTGACGCCACGACGGGACCGTCCGAAGACCGCAAGCCTCACCGTGCAAGGGAGAACGCCAGATGAGCAAGCCGTTGGATGGGATCAAGATCATCGACTTCACCCACGTCCAGGCCGGTCCTGCCTGCACGCAATTGCTCGCGTGGTTCGGCGCCGACGTGATCAAGGTCGAGCGGCCGGGCGCGGGCGACGTCACCCGCACGCAACTGCGCCACGTCGAGGATGCGGACGCGCTCTACTTCACGATGCTCAATTCCAACAAGCGCTCGCTGACGCTCGACACCAAGACCCAGGCCGGCAAGGAAGTGCTGGAGAAGCTGATCCAGGATTGCGACGTGATGGTCGAGAATTTCGGCCCCGGGGCGCTCGACCGGATGGGCTTCTCCTGGGCCCGAATCCAGGCGCTCAATCCCGGGATGATTCTGGCCTCCGTGAAGGGCTTTTCCGACGGGCACCATTACGAGGACCTGAAGGTCTACGAGAACGTCGCCCAATGCGCTGGCGGCGCCGCCTCGACCACCGGCTTCTGGGACGGTCCGCCCACCGTCAGCGCCGCCGCACTCGGTGATTCCAACACCGGCATGCACCTCGCCATCGGCATCCTCACGGCGCTCCACCAGAAGAACAAGACCGGCACCGGCCAGAAGGTCGCCGTCTCGATGCAGGATTCGGTGATCAACCTCTGCCGGGTGAAGCTGCGCGACCAGCAGCGTCTCGATGCCCTGGGCTACCTCGAGGAATATCCGCAATACCCCCACGGGGAGTTCTCGGACGTGGTGCCCCGCGGCGGCAATGCCGGCGGCGGCGGCCAGCCCGGCTGGGTGCTCAAATGCAAGGGCTGGGAGACCGACCCGAACGCCTACATCTACTTCACGATCCAGGGCCACGCCTGGGCGCCGATCTGCAAGGTGCTCGGCCGCGAGGAGTGGATCACCGACGCCGCCTACAACACGCCGCGGGCCCGGCAGGACAAGATCTTCGACATCTTCAAGACCATCGAGGAATGGCTGGCCGACAAGACCAAGTTCGAGGCGGTCGACATCCTGCGCACCTACGACATTCCGTGCGCGCCGGTCCTGTCCATGAAGGAGATCGCCGAGGACAAGTCGCTGCGCGCCAGCGGCACCGTGGTCGAAGTCCCGCATCCGAAGCTCGGCAGCTACCTGACCGTTGGGAGCCCGATCAAGTTCTCCGACATGACCGTCGAGGTAAAGGCCTCGCCGCTTCTGGGTGAGCATACCGACGAGGTCCTGACCGGCCTGGGCTACAGCCCCGCGCAGATCCAGGCGATGCACGAGGCCCGCGCGGTCTGATAAGCGGCTCCCGACCTCTGCTATTCCGAAGCGGGATTGCGCGCGCTGCGCCGTCCCGCTTCGTCCGCGGGATCCGGACCCGATGCGTTCCTTGCTCAGCCGCCTCCTTCCCGAGCTGACGCCGGTCAGCACGCGCGAGCGTCTGCGCTCGGCCGGCGGCGCGCTGCTGGGGATCCTCGCCACCGGCCTGGTCTGCCGCGCTGCGATCGGGCCCGAGGCGGCCCCGGTCCTGATCGCCCCGATGGGCGCTTCGGCGGTGCTGCTCTTCGCGGTGCCGGCCAGTCCCTTGGCGCAGCCCTGGTCGATCCTCGGCGGCAATCTCGTCGCCGCCCTGGTCGGCGTCACGGCCGCGATCTGGGTGCCGGACCAGTTCGCGGCGGCGTCCGTGGCCATCGGGATGGCGATCGCCCTGATGATGGCCCTGCGCTGCCTGCATCCGCCGAGCGGGGCAGTGGCGCTCACGGCGGTTCTGGGCGGCCCGGCGATCCGGGAGCTCGGCTACGGCTTCGTGCTCTGGCCGGTGGCGGCCAATTCGCTGCTGCTGCTGAGTGCGGCCTTGCTGTTCAACAACCTCACGGGCCGCGCCTATCCGCATCTGCGCCCAGCCGGTCCGCGCACCGACGACCCGGCCCCGGCCGCCCGACTCGGCTTCCTGGCCTCCGATCTGGACGCCGCGCTGGAGGATTTCGACCAGCTGCTCGACGTCGACCGCAGCGACCTGGAGCAGATTCTGCGGCGCGTGCAGATGCGCGTCTACGGACGTCGCCCGGGGCAGACCACCTGCGCGGCGATCATGTCCCGGGACGTGATCGGGCTCGCGCCCCACGATTCTCTGGCGGAGGCGCTGCGGCTGCTGCGCCGCCACCGGATCAAGGCCCTGCCGGTCACGGACGAGCGCGCCCGGGTGCTCGGGATCGTCACGCAGACCGATCTGCTCGACAAGGCCGCCTGGGACCGGAGCGGCCCGCGGCTCGGCTTTGGCCGCCGCTTGCGGCTGACCGTGGCGCGCGGGCGGGCGCCCCATGGCTGCGTCGCCGACATCATGACGGCGGTCGAGCCTGTCACCCCGGACACGCCTCTGGCCGAGCTGGTGCTGCGGATGTCGGAGGCAGCCCTGCACCACCTGCCGGTCGTCGACCCGGACGGCCGCCTCGTCGGGATCGTGTCCCAGACGGACCTGATCCCGGCGCTCATGGCCGATGCGGAGGCCGGCGATCCGGCCCAGGCCCGCAGGCCCGTGGACGCCGTCCCGGCCTGACCCGCCCGCTCAGCCCTTCTTGACGTTCCAGAATACCGGCACGCCGTTGAGCACCCCGGTCACCGAGGGCTTGTACGAGGTCTGGTTGAAGTACTGCCCGAGCGGCAGGTAGGGCACGTCCGCGAAGGCCTGTTTCTGCATGGCGTCCGCCAGCGTCTTGCGTGCTGCGGTGTCGGGCGCGTCGAGCCACTCCTGGCGCAGCGCCTCGAGCTTCGGGCTCGTTGGCCAGCCCACCGGCGCATCGGCCCCGGTCCCGCGCAGGAACGCGCTGACGGCCGGGTTGGCCTGGTCGAGCCCGGCCCAGAAGGTGCAGAAGATGCTCCAGCCGCCCTGGGCAATCGGATCGCGCTTGGCCCGCCGCTGGACCACCGAGCCCCAATCCATGACCTGATAATCGACGTTGAACCCGGCGCGGGTCAGCATATCGGCCGCTACGTCGGCCAAGGCCTTCAGGCTCGGGAAGTCGGAGGCGCCCATCAGCACAACCTTCTCGCCCTTGTAGCCGGCGGCGGCCAACGCCTTCTTGGCAGCATCGAAGTCGCGCTTGCTCATCAGGACGTCGAGGCCGGCCTCGCTCGCCATCGGCAGGCCGGGGCAGAAGAAGCCGGTCGGCACGTGCCTCAGCTTTGGGTCGTCGCCGGTCACCGCCTGCATGAAGTCGGTCTGATCGACCACCTTGAGCAGCACCTGCCGGATCGCCGGGTTGTCGAAGGGCGGCAGCAGCTGGTTCATCCGCAGGCAGCCGATCAGCCCGGTCGGGTCTTTGATCGACGTCTTCAGGCTGCCGAGCGTCGGCACGAGGTCGGCGGGCGGCTGCTCCCACCAATCCATCTCGCCGGTCTGCATCGCCGAGGCGGCGGTGGCCTGATCGGGGATGACGTGCCACTCGACCCGGTCGAGGAAGGCGCGCTTGGGGCCCGAGGTCCATTGCGGCTCGCCGCCCTCGCGCGGGACGTACTTGTCGAAGCGCTCGTAGACGACCCGGGCGCCGACCATCCGCTCATCCGCCTTGAACCGGAACGGTCCGCTGCCGACTATCTCGGTGACTTGCGTGAACGCATCGGTCTTGGCGAGGCGCTCCGGCATGATTGCGCAGATGGGGGAGCCGACCTTGCCGAGCGCTTCCGGCAGGAGCGGGAAGGGCTTTTTCAGGCGGAACTGAATGGTTCGGTCGTCGGGGGCCGAGAGCTCATCCGTGTAGGCCATCAGCGTCTGACCCATCGGGTCGCGCTTGGCCCAGCGGCCGATGCTGGCGACGCAGTCGCGAGCCAGTACCGGCGTGCCGTCATGGAAGACCAGCCCGGGGCGGAGGGTCATGCGCCACAGCTTGCCGTCATCCTCGACGACGTGGCCGGCGACCATCTGCGGCTGGGCCGCGTAGCTGGCATCGGTCCCGTACAAGGTATCGAACACCGCGAGCCCATGGTTGCGGGTCACGTAGGCGGTCGTCCAGATCGGATCGAGCACCGTCAGGTCGGCCTGCGGGATGAACTTGAGCACCCGCGAGGCCGTGCCCTGGGCGAGTGCCGGGGCGGCGAGCGCCGCGCCCGACAGGGCCACGAAGGATCGTCTGGTCAGCATGTCGGCTCGCCCCTGGAGTGCGTGTCGCCGAAGCTTAGCACGAGGCGGGCCACGTGAATGGAGGGCGGCCCGGATCCGCGGGAGGATTACCGGTGGTTGTCGGTTGTCTCGGCTGGATGACGCGAGGCAGCCCGGCACGTCGGTGGAGCCAGTTGACGGATCACGCCGTCATTCCGGGGCGCCGCAGGCGAGCCCGGAATCCAGAAGCGCCGGTGACGCAAGACCTTGAAGCGGCGGCGGTTATGGATCCCGGGCTCCGCTGCGCGGCCCCGGGATGACAGGTA
>Ga0182230_1000050_pt1 | contig 15384 bp, 16 predicted proteins | sample G6R1MG_28_FD_128384 | JGI IMG/M metagenome (GOLD analysis project Ga0182230, IMG submission 128384) | Miscanthus phyllosphere microbial communities from Michigan, USA - G6R1_NF_07NOV2016_LD1 MG | ecosystem: Host-associated > Plants > Phyllosphere > Phylloplane/Leaf | place: USA: Michigan...
CGCGTAGAGGAGCTTTGCGCCCACAGCGCCGACCTCGGGCCGGATCGCCTGGCGGACCATGGCGTCGAGCCAGGCGGGTTCCAGCACCGCCACGTCGTTGTTGAGCAGCACCACCACCGTGCCCGTGGCCGCGGCGACGCCGTCATTGACCATCGCGGCGAAGTTGAACGGACGCGGATCGATCAGGATGCGGACCCGCGGGTCCCGGCGCAGCGCTTCGTAATGCGCCAGCACGGCCGGATCGGTGGAGCCGTTATCGACGATGATCAGCTCGAGATCCGGGTAGTCAGTCTCGTGCAGCACGCCCCGGCAGACCCGCGTGATCAGGTCGAGGCGGTCCCGCGACGGGATCACGATGCTGGCCTTCGGGGCGGGATGCGGCAGCGTCCAGTCCAACTGGACGGCGCCGTTGCGGAGCATCGCCCCGATCGGGGCCGCCGAAGCCTTGAGGCGCGCGTCGAGCGCCTGCGCCCGGACTGGTGGGTCGAGACAGTCGCCGATGGTGCGGGCGAGGACGCGCGCGACATGGGCGCCGCGTGCACCGGCCAAAATCGCGGCGGTCTCGATCGCCAGGATCGCCTCGGCCATCGGCCCGACCGGCTCGGCAGGCAGCCGCGCGAGCAGGGCACGGGAGAACAGCGCGACGCGGCCGACATAGCCGGTCGCCAGCGCGAGATCCGGGCTCCAATCCGGCTTGAGCCGGGGCCGGTCGTCTGGGCCGAGCGCGTCGCCATAGGCGAGATCCGCCTCCGCCAGGGCTGGGGCCAGCAACGCCAGCGCGTCGGGAGCCGGAATGTCGCCGGCCCGGAGCAGGCACAGGGCGTCGGCCTCGGCGATCAGCGCGGCGGGAGGCGCCTGACCATCCCAGCGCCGGTGCTCGGCACGGCGATCCGGCAATGCGGGGAGCGCATCGGCCCAGGCGACCGCGATGGTCCGGGCAGAATGGCCCTGCGCGTCGAGGGCATCGAGCGTCGCGGCGAGCAGGGCTTCCTCGCCGGATCGGGCGAGGACGAGGCAGCGGATCCGCAGATCGCTCGGGACGGCGCGGATCGGGCGATTCCGCGATGCCGCCCAGGATCGGTAGTGGCGCAGGGGCGTCACCGCGCAGGCGCCGCGCAGGGTATCGCGGTAGCGCCGCTCGGATCCGCGGGCGCGTTCGTAGAGAGCCGCGACGCAGCGCCAGGGCCGGCGCAGCAGGCATTGGACCAGCACCGAAACCTCCCGCCGGGCCCCAACCCGCTCCAGCACGAAGCCGGGGCCGGCCGACAGGCGGATCTCCCGGGCATCCGGGGGGATCAGGCCGAGCCAATGGGCGGACCCGTGGGACGCGCCCGGGAGGATGAAATCCTGCGGGCTGCCCTCGGCCCCGCGGAGAACCCGCAGGATCGGCCGGCGCGGCGGCGCACTCGGATCGCCGGCATAGCTCAGCACGATCCAGCCGACCGGGTGGTCGGGCAGGACGAGGCGGCGATCGAAAACGGGATCGTCGGTCGGCTCGAGGCGGAACCGCGTCGCGCGGCCGAGCCAGGCTGCGTGTCCTGCTGTTCCCGTCAGCGGAGTCGGATCGACGAGACGCGCCGCGGCATCACTGGGCAGCGTCGCCTCCGCTGGCGGGCTCCGCGGCCACCGCCGGCTTCCTGCGCCGCGCCTTCTGGGCGGTCTTCCCGCCGGCGCCCTTGCCGCTGCCGACACCGACGGTGATGTCATAATCCTCGGCGACAGCCGCGGGCACCGTCAGCGCCTCGGCGACGATGGTGGTGAAGCCCTGCGCTTCCCCGGGGGCGACCACCACGGTGGAATGCTCGACACGGCTCGCGACCACCTTGCCCTCGTGGAGGATCTGGATCGTCACCGGCACGTCGAACCGGCCGGGGGCGCCCTTCGGCCCGAGCAGGACATTCGCCTCGACACCGACCTTCACGGTCACCGAACCGTCCTGGCGGCGGGCGCATTCCCGGGCCAGCCGGCCGACCGAGAACTGGGTGCGCACGTCGCTCCCGGCGAGGACGCGGTACGCCGCGCCGTTCTCGGCCACCTCGACCGGCGGGCAATAAGGCGGATCGAGGCTCTGGTTCTGCGACGGCGGCACGGTCGTACCGCCGAACTTGAACAGGTTGGAGAGGACGTTGCCCTCCTCCGCGCGCGCCGGCCCGGCCGACAGCGACCCGGCGAGGATCAGGCCACACAGGCCCCGGACCAAGTCACGACCTCCGATCATCGCACGGCTCCCGAGCGGCATCGTCATTTCAAGCTGTCGAACCCGGCCGCGAAGCCTTTCATCGAGAGCGGAATGCCGACGCCCTCCTCGGGTGTCTGGAACACGATGAAGGTCGCCTGCGTGCCGCCCTTGAACTGGCGGATCAAACCGTCATCCATCACCACCTCGGCGACGCAACCGGTGGTGAGGCAGCGCACGAAGCCGGCCCGGCCGACATCGGTCTGGTCGATCTTCAGGCCGAGGCCGGAGGGGAGGAGCACGCCCAGCGGCGCCACCACGCGCAGAAGATAGCCGCGGTTGTCAGCGGTCTTCAGGACGATCACCACGAGGGTGAGGTTGGGGCGGTCCTCCGCGGCCAGGTACTGCACCAGCGCGCATTGCTCGGCCTTGGCGCCGGCCGGCGTCTCGCAGCGCAGCTGCCAGTCGTCGAAGGTCTTGCGCACCATGCCCTGGGCGGCAGCCGGCCCCGCGGAGGCGAGCCCCAGTGCGGTGAGGGCGAGGGACACCGGCAGCGCGACGCGCCGGACCACGCGCCGAAAACGATCGAGCCTCGCGTGAAGCGGCACCACCGAACCCTTCGGAACGCCACCGCCGAGGACCGGCGGGGCCGTAAAATCGGGGGTGTTCCGACCATGGCCGGCCCTGCGCTGTCAAGCGATGCCGGCTCCGGTGTTGCGCCTGGACGCTACCCGGGGGTTGCAGAACGGCCTAAATGAAGGGAGCTTTTCCTCCAGCGCAGGATCCCGAAGCTGTGATGCGCCTGTCCGCCCTCTCGGCCGCCTGCTTGATGGCCACCCTCGCGCAGGCCGGGGCGCAGTCGCTTCCGGTCGGCGAGACCACGTATGTGGAACACTCCCTCAACCACTCCGATACGCTGATCGTCGAGCACCCGCCGGTGGCCGTGAATCCGTATGGCGGACGCAACGGCCAGGCCGCGATCGCCGGCTATTGCCGGGAGGGCGGTCTCGTCCGCCGCCGTGACGCCTTCGGAAATCCGGTGATCATCCGCCAGCGCGAGGTCTGCGACAGCGTGGCCCCCCGCACGTTGGAGCCCGGCCAAGTCGATCCCCGGCCGGTCTGGCCGGGCGAGGCCGTGACGCGCCAGAAGGTGTTGCGCGCCAAGGGTTGAGCGGGACGGACCGAACCCTGCCCGGTCAGCCGTAGCGGTGCAGGCTGGTGCCGTTGCGCTTCAGCCACGCCTCGGCCACGTCGACATTCGGGCAGAGACCGTGCAGCAGCGCCCAGTACCGGGCCGAGTGGTTCATCTCGCGCAGATGCGCCATCTCGTGGGCGACGAGGTAATCGAGCACCATCGGGGGCGCCAGGATCAGGCGCCATGAGAAATTCAGCTCGCCCCGCGCCGTGCAGGAGCCCCACCGGCTGCGGGTATCCCGCAGGGTGATGCGCAAAGGCCGCTGGCCCAGCAGCGGCGCATAGCGCTCCACAGCCTCCGCGAGATCCCGCCGCGCCTCTCGGGTGAGGTAGTCCCGGATCCGGCGCGGGACATGCGCGGTCTCGCAGGACACCGAGATGACCGGCTCCTCCTGTCCCTCCCCCACCCCGGCCTCCACGCGCACCGCGCCACTGCGCGTGTCGCGCAGATGCACGCGGTGCGGCTCGCCGCGCAGCGGCAGGATCGCGTCGGGCGCGAACAGGATGCGCTCGGGTACGCGGGCCAAGCGCGCCGCGATCCAGCCGGCGTGACTCGCTGCGAAACGCTGGGCGGTGTTCACCGCCGTGCGGCTCGGCAACGTGATCACGACCTCGCCGGTGGCGGCCGAGACCCGCAGGGTGATCCGGCGCGCAGTGGGGCGACGGCGCAGCGCGATCTGGAGGCTGGCTCCCTCGTGCTGGACCTCGAGGTGGTCGGGATCGGGACGACGCAGCAGCGCGAACGACATGGTCTCGTTCTAGCCGGCCCGGAACCGGCGCTCCAGATCTTGACCGTGGGAATCGTGGCCGTTCTGGCATGCAGCCTCGCGACGCGCGGCCGCGTCAGCCGGCGAGCGCCCGGGCCCAGACCTCGGTCTCGGGCATCACAAGCAGGGCCGCCGCGGCCAGGGCGATCCCGTAGGGGATACCGGTCTTGGCGTCATGAAGATGCAGCGCAAAAGGCAGGCGCGCCACGCGCTGCGGCAGCGGATAGGAGCGGGCCGCCAGGATCGCCAGGGTCAGCGCCCCACCGAAGATCGACGCCACAAGAAGGTAATCGCCCAGCCCGTCGAAGCCGAGCCACAGCGCCGTGGCGGCAGCCAGCTTGGCATCGCCACCGCCGATCACCCCGAAGGCGAACAGCGTGAAGGTGACGGCCAGGACGACGGCTCCGGCGCCGAGGTGAAACCCGATCTCGGACCAGCTCATCGGGCCGGTCACGGCGAGCAGGGTGAATCCCGCAACGAGGGCCAACGAGATCCGGTTCGGGATCAGCATCGTCAGCAGGTCGCTCGCCGCCGCGTAAGCCATCAGGAATGGGAACAGCACCAACAGGCCAAAACCCGCCGTGCCGAGGCTTGCAATCGCCGATCCTGCGCCAACCATCTCGGGACCAACCCTATCCATGCTCGACGGGGAAGCGGCTCGGGAGCGAGGCCGCTGCCGAGCGGTGGATCCGGCCGGCCGAGACCCCATCGCTGGAGCGATGGAGCCTCGAACCTGCCGCAGATCCTGACCGCTTCGAGAACCCGATCAGTTCAGGTTGCCGGCGATCGCGCTGAACTTGGCGGTGAGCGAGGTGCCGACGGTCCGCAGGGCGCCGATGATGACGACGGCGATCAGGGCGGCGATCATGCCGTACTCGATCGCGGTGGCGCCGGACTCGTCCGAGGCGAAGCGCGAGAACAGGGTCTTCATAAGAGGCGATCCTTCGATCAAGAACTGGTAGCGTGGACGTTGTGAGATGACCGACGAAGATTTCTACGTCTCGATCGGCGGCCTTTGCAGAGTGTCGGATACGCCTTGAAATTCGGTTAAATCGCGCCTCGATCAAAGTTCGGACCCGAACCGCTCTGAGCTTAGTGAAAGATCGGTTTCACCACTGCCGAACATTGGCGCCGCTATCTCATGCTTAGCGGTTCCTTCACCGATCCCGGATTACCGCTGAGGCTTCAGGCGTCGCCACGCGCAGGCGCCAGCTGCTTCCGAGAAACCCGATGCGCCGCACCCTGTCGAATGGGGCCCGAGCCGGCCTCGTCCTCTTGTTGACGGGGACCGCGGTCGCGGCCGCCCAACCCGAGCCGCTGCCCATCGTCACCGTGCTGGTGGACAATGCCAAGGTGATCCGCCTGCCGGAGCGGACCGCAACCGTCATCGTCGGCAACCCGATCATCGCCGAGGTCACACCGCAGAAGAACGGCGTGCTGGTGCTGACCGGCAAGAGCTTCGGCTCGACCAACCTGATCGCGCTCGATACAGGCGGCAGCCTGATCGCCGAAACGATGATCCGGGTCGAGGCATCGCGGGACTCGACCATCACGGTGCAGCGCGGCCTGGATCGGGAATCACTGTCCTGCACGCCGAACTGCCAGCCGGCGGTTCAGCTCGGCGACTCGGCGAACTACTTCGGCACGACCACCGGCCAGGCCGATGCACGCCGCAAGCTCGCCACCGGCGCCGGCGCGGCAGGGCCCCAAGCCGCGGATCACTGAGCCTGCGCCGCCCCATCGACCGCCGGATCGGGACCGCGACATCGGGCTGATCCTGGGGCAGGATCCATCTCTGGCTCGATCGGACGAATCCCGCCCGGCCCGCCGTCAGGGAGGTTCCTCGCCGATGCCTGCCGTCACGCACAATCCGCCGCCGCCGGCCGTCGATCCCGACGTGCTCGCCGCATTCGAGGACGTTTCCACCGCGACGATCAGCGATTGCCTCGACCGGATGCCGGTCCTGCTCGGCTTGCGCGCCTTCCACCGACGCGGCCGGCTGCTCGGCACGGCTTTCACGGTGCGGGTGCGGGCCGGCGACAACCTCGCGATCCACCAGGCCTTGGAGCAGGTCCGTCGCGGAGATGTGATCGTGGTCGATGGCGGCGGCGACACCAGCCGGGCGCTGGTCGGCGACATCATGAAGGCGATCGCCGAGAGCCGGGGTGTGGCCGGCTTCGTGATCGACGGGGCCGTGCGCGATACCGATGCCTTCGCCGCGTCGGACTTCCCCTGCTACGGCCGCGCTGCGACGCCCCGTGGACCGTTCAAGACCGGGCCCGGCGCGATCAATGTGTCGGTCAGCATCGGCGGCTGGACGGTGAACCCAGGCGACGTCGTGGTGGGCGACGCCGATGGCGTGGTGACGTTCCCGCCCGCACTCGCGTCGCGCTTGATCGAAGCCGTGCGCGCGCAGGCGGCCCGGGAGGCCGAGGTGCTGGCGCTAATCCGGGCCGGCCAATACGACGGCCGCTACGCCCGGGAGGCGAAGGGCTGAGGATCCAGCGGGACGCCTTGCGGATCGGGCGCCGCCCGTGGACGATGCCGCATGGACTCCCAGACCCTCACCTACGCCATCGGCGACATTCACGGTTGCGCCGACCTGCTCGACAGCCTGCTGGAGCGGATCGCCGTCCATGCCGGGGACCGCACCCACCGGCTGGTGTTCCTGGGCGACTATATCGACCGCGGCCCCGACAGCGCGGCGGTGCTGCGAACCCTCAGCCGCCTGCACTGGGCCGAGCCCGAGCGCGTCACCTGCCTGATGGGCAATCACGAGCGCATGCTGCTCGACGCGCTGCTGACGCCGGACGCCGCGCGGCACTGGCTCTATCATGGCGGCGAGGAGACCCTCGACTCGTTCGGCGCGCGGGATCTCGGCGGCCTGCCGCGCGACACCCTCGACTGGATCGAGGCGCTGCCGACCCTGCACGAGGACGCGGCCCACTGGTACGTCCATGCCGGCCTCCCTCCGGGCACGGCCGCGCCGGACTCGGACGCGCATGATCGCCTCTGGATCCGGGAACCGTTCCTCGAAGGGGATCACGATTTCGGCCGGCACGTGGTCCACGGTCACACGCCCCAGCGCGACGGCCGCCCGGAGGTCCGCCGGTTCCGGACCAACCTCGACACCGCCGCGGTCTATGGCGGCGTGCTCACCGCCGGGGTCTTCTCCGACGCGCAGGGGCCGGCGCTGGAGTTTTTACAGGTCGGACCAAGAGCTAGGGCATCGTCCCGGTAGGTGAGACGGCTTGCACAACAGGACGATGCGCTAGACGCGGCGCATTGGAACGAGAGCGCCCAGGATCCCGGCGAGCCAGCCCCCCATCAGGGCGAAACCACCGATGGGCGCGGCCATCGGGAAGAGCGGGTGCTGCAACCAGGCTCGCACCGACAGGTCGCCGCAGAACAGGATCAGGCCGAGGACGAGGAGGCCAGACGCCAGCCGCATCAGGGTGGGTCGGGCCAGGCCGGCGGCGGCGAACCCTGCAAGGGCCAGGATCGCGGGAGCGTGGAACAGGAGAAATTGCGCTGCGGTCTTGAGCGAATCCGCCCCGGGAATGTGCGCCGCCGCGGCGCTGAGCGCGACACCGAGCAGCCCGGCGAGGCAGGCAAGCGCCACCAGCGCGCGGTCGATCCCAAAAAACCTCACGCGCCGCGCTCGACCAGAAGCTTGGCGACGGCCGCGCGCAGCTCGGGCACGCCGAGATCGTCCCGGCTGGAGGTGAGGATCACCTGCGGGAAGGCCGCCGGCCGCTTGGCCAGCCCCGCCTGGATGCCGGCGATTCGGCTCGCGACCTCGCCCTTCTTCAGGGAATCGGCCTTGGTGAGCACCACCTGATAGCTCACCGCGGCCTTGTCGAGGCCGTCGAGCACGTCGGTGTCGATCGACTTGAAGCCGTGGCGGGCGTCGATCAGCATGAAAACCCGGGCGAGGTTGGCGCGCCCCTTCAGGTAGGCATGGATCAGGTTGGTCCAGGCCTCGACCTTGGCCTTCTCCACCGCCGCGTAACCGTAGCCCGGCATGTCGACCAGCGACAGGCGGTCGCCGATCCGGAAGAAGTTGAGCTGCTGGGTCCGCCCCGGCGTGTGCGACGTGCGCGCCAGCGTGTTGCGGCCGGTGAGCGCGTTGATCAGGCTCGACTTGCCGACATTCGAGCGCCCCGCGAAGGCGATTTCCACGCCCTCCATGGGCGGAATCCGGTCGAGCACCTGGGCAGCCGCGTAGAAGTCGGCGGCGCCGGCAAACAAAAGGCGGCCGGCCTCCAGGAGGTCGGCCGCGTCGTCGTTGGTCTCGGTCACGGCTTTCCTTACCCGCCCTCGGTCAACCCTTGGTGGTGGCTGCTGCCTTGGTGCCGCCGCGCCGGAATGTGGTCCGCAGGTTGTCCCACAGTTCCACCTTCACGCCGTTGCGACGCATGATGACGTATTGCTGGATCACCGACAGGGTGTTGTTCCAGGCCCAGTAGATCACGAGGCCCGCCGGGAACGAGCCCAGCATGAAGGTGAACACGATCGGCATGAAGGTGAAGATCTGCGCCTGGACCGGGTCCGGCGGCGCGGGGTTCATCTTCATCTGCACGAACATGGTCACGCCCATGATCAGCGGCCAGACGCCGAGATGAACGAAGTCCGGCGCAGGGAACGGCAGAAGGCCGAACAGATTCACGATGCTCGTCGGATCCGGCGCAGCGAGATCGTGGATCCAGCCGAAGAACGGCGCATGCCGCATCTCGATGGTGATGAACAGGACCTTGTAGAGCGCGAAGAAGACCGGGATCTGGATCAGTACCGGCCAGCAGCCGGCGACCGGATTGATCTTCTCCTTCTTGTACAGCTCCATCGTGGCCTGCTGCTGCTTCATGCGGTCGTCCTTGTACCGCTCCCGGATGGCGGCCATCTCGGGCTGCACGGCCTTCATCTTGGCCATCGAGACGTAGGAGCGGTTGGCGATCGGCAGGAACAGCAGCTTCAGGCAGAAAGTGACCACCAGGATCGACACGCCGAAATTGCCGAACAGGTGGAAGAAGAAGTCCAGCGCCCGGAACATCGGCTTGGTGATGAAGAAGAACCAGCCCCAATCGATCATCAGATCGAAGTGCTTGATGCCGAGGTCCTTTTCGTAGTTGTTGATCAGGTTCACTTCCTTGGCGCCGGCGAACAGGCGCTGGGTCGTGGTCGCCGAGCCACCTGCGGCCAGGTTCACGGCGTCACCGCGGACGCTCGCCTGGTAGACGTTGGTGGCGCCGTCGGTGCGGTCGGTGAAGGCGCCGGTATAGGGCGCGTCCTGGTCGGCGGGCATCACGGCCGCCGCCCAATACTTGTCGGTGATGCCGACAAAGCCGCCGGTCACGCCGTTCCAGGCCTTGCCCTTGGTGCTGGCGCCGCCATAGGCGCCCTCCTTGGCGAGCTTGTCGTAGGTGAATTCCTGCAGGCCCTCGTTGCCGAGATAGCCGATCATGCCCTCGTGTAGGACGTAGTAGCCCTGGGTGTGTGGCTTACCCCCAGCGGGAGACGAGGCTGTACGGGTAGAGCGTGACCGCGCCCGAGCCCTTGTTCTCGACCTCCTCGCGGACCGTGAACATGTACTTGTCGTCGACCGCGATGATCCGCTTGAAGACGAGGCCGGCGCCGTTGTCCCAGGTCAGGGTCACGGGCATGCCGGGGGAGAGGGTCTTGCCGTCGCTGGTCCAGAGGGTCTCGCTGCCGGGCAGCGGTCCGGCATTGGCACCGACCCAGCCGAACTCGGCGTAGTACGGCGTCTCGCTGCCGGCCGGGGAGAACAGCACGATCTCCGGGCTCTTCGGGTCCACCGTCTCGTGGTAGTTCTTGAGCGACACGTCGTCGACGCGGCCGCCCTTCAAGGCGATCGAGCCGCTGAGCGCCGGGGTCTCGATGCGGATGCGCGGCGAGCGGGTCAGCGCCGCCTCACGCGAGACCGGGCCGCCCTGACCGGGAACCGTGCCGGGCACCGGGGCTGCCGGCCCGCCCTCCTTGGGCGAGGGCGACGGAACGCCATCCGGGGTCACGCCCGGCGGTTGCTGCTGCTGTTGCGCGGCCTTGTTCTGCGCCTCGATCAGGCGTTGCTGCTCCACCCGGGGACCGGCAACGAAGTACTGCCACCCGAGCAGCACCAGCAGCGACAGGCCGATGGCCACGAACATGTTCGTCTTGTCATTGCCCATCGGGGACACCGCCGCACGCGTTCGGAGTGGCAACAGGAGCGGCGCCGGCCCTATCGGGCTGGCGCGCTTCCGTGACTTGGAGACCTCTGGCAGCGCCCCGCTTCGGATCGCAATCCGCGTCGCCGGAGACCGCAGGCTGTGCGGGATTATGGCCCGCATCGCGCTGAAGAGGTGTGGATTTGGACGGCCGGCCGCCAGACTTGCTGCCGGATTTGCCGCCGGGGCGATGGCCGGGCGGCCGCGGCGCGGCCGGACGCGTCACCGCCGGGATGGCGCGGCGCAGATCCTCGGCCAGGGCCTCGAAGGGCGCAGTCAGGGCCGGGCGCCGGGCGATCAGCACGATGTCGGCGGAGAGCATGGTCAGCTCGCCCGGGAGATCGGACGCAACCAAGCTGACGGCCGCGCGCAGGCGCCGCCGGATGCGGTTGCGCTCGACCGCGTGGCCGACGCGCTTGGTGATGGTGAAACCGAGCCGAAGCCCCTCTGCGGCCTGCGGATCCCGCAGGCGGCCCTGGGCAGTCATGCGCTCGGTATGGAAGCGGCGGCCTTCGGCTGTCGCCAGAAAGTCAGGCCGCCTCTTCAGCCGCTCGATCGTCGCCATCGATAGTTCGATCCCGGCCGATCTCATTGTGTGTGCCGCATGACGCGTTCGGAAAACCGGGTTCCACGTTTCCGCATCATGCTCACGCCTCGCAGGGCGGCTGCCTGAGCAGGGCCGCGCCGGCGAGGATCCGCCGGATCAGGCCGACAGCTTCTTGCGGCCGTGGGCGCGACGGCGCGCGATCACCTTGCGACCACCGGCGGTGGCCATGCGCGCACGGAAACCGTGGCGACGCTTACGGACGAGCCTGCTCGGCTGATAAGTTCTCTTCATGGCACAGAGCCTTCAAAGGTCGTGGCGCGCTCGCGGGCGGCTGATGCCGCACCCGACCTTCACGCGTCCTGGTTGTCTGCAAACACGAAGGGCGCCCAGGCGGGGCGCCACGTCGCGAGTGGCGGGCTTATGGCGGATGGGTCCCGCGAAGTCAACATTTCGCGGCCCCTCAATGACCCTCGAACTGCATCAACGCGCGGACCTCGACGCCCATGTCGCGCAGGCGCTGCGCCCCGCCGATCTCCGGCAGGTCGATGACGAAGCAGGCCGCCACGATCTCGGCGCCGATCTTCTGGAGCAGGTTGACCGCGGCGGTGGCGGTGCCGCCCGTGGCGATCAGGTCGTCGACCAGCAGGACCTTGTCGCCGGGCTTCACGGCGTCGACGTGGATCTCGATCTCGTCGGTGCCGTATTCGAGCGCGTAGGCCATCGAGACGGTCGTGTGGGGCAGCTTGCCCTTCTTGCGGATCGGCACGAACCCGCAGGACAGCTGGTGCGCGATTGCCCCGCCCAGGATGAAGCCCCGCGCCTCGATGCCGGCCACCTGATCGATTCGCCCCCCGGCATAGGGATGGACCAGCGCATCCACCGCCCGCCGGAAGGCGCGCGGGTCGCTGAGCAGCGTGGTAATATCGCGGAAGATGATGCCGGGCTTCGGGTAGTCGGGAATCGAGCGGATCGATTCCTTCAGCGCGACGTGGCGGCGGGCTTCCATGGGTTCGGGCCTTCCGTGGGGGACGGCGCGCTTAAAGCAGAAGCCCCGTCCCCTGACCAGTTTCGAAGCGCTTGGAGCGACTCAGGCCGCCTGGACCTTCTTGAGGAGGGCGAGCAACTCCCGGTGCAGCACCTCGTTGCCCGAGGCCACCGAGCGGGCAGCCAGCGGCTCGGCCGCACCGTCTGCCGACGTAACGTAGCCGCCGGCCTCGCGCACCAGGATCACGCCCGCGGCGAAATCGTAGGTCTGGAGATCGCGTTCCCAGTAGCCGTCGAGGCGCCCGCAGGCGACATAGGCTAGATCGAGGGCCGCCGAGCCCATCCGCCGCGTGCCGCCGGCCACCGCCATCACGGCGCCCAGTTCGCGCAGCAGGCGCGGATGGCTGCCGCGGCCGAGATAGGGCGTGCCGTAGCCCATGAGCGCGTCGGCCATGTCCTGTCGGCCGGAAACCCGCAGGCGACGGTTGTTGAGATAGGCGCCCTTGCCGCGCTCGGCGACGAACAGCTCGTCCTTGATCGGGTCGAAGATGACGCCGGCCACGATCTGACCCTCGCGCTCGAGCCCGACCGAAATCGCGAAATGCGGCACACCGTGCAGGAAATTCGAGGTGCCGTCGAGCGGGTCGACGTGCCAGGTGTGGCTCTTGTCGGTCCCCTCGATGATCCCGTTCTCCTCCAGCACCAGGCTGTAGCCCGGGCGCGCCTTCATGAGGGCGTCACGCAGGGTCTCCTCGGCCTTCCGGTCCGCTGCGGAGACGAAATCGCCCGGGCCCTTCCGCGAGACCTGGAGGTTCTCGACCTCGCCGAAATCACGGCGCAGGCCGCGGGCAGCCTTGCGCACGGCATCGACCATCACGGTCATGAGCGGGGAGGAGATCATTGGTCCGGGACTTTTTGGGGATGGAGGTTGGCGCTGTGGTTACAGGCCGGCGCCGGAAAAGACGAGCCTGCCGGGGGGATGGCGGGGATTGGAGATCCTGGAACGCCCTCTTGCGCAGAAGGCCGATCGAAAACCACACCCGTCATCCCTTCCTCCTTTACGAGGGGAAGGTGCGCCAGCCGTCAGGCCAAGTCCGAAGAAAGGAGCCAGGGTTTAGATCAAGGGGTGGAGCAGCCGAGTGGACGGCAGCATAAAGCCGCGCCGCCGCTTCTCTATCCCGACCCGCTTGGCGGGCCGCCCTGCCTCACAGAGGAGGCCAGGAGAGGCGCGTGGTTCCAACCGCAGAGGGCGACCGCGAAACCCCTATTCCGCCGCCTCGACGAACACCGTGCCGGCCCGCGGCAGGTCCAGGGTCTCCCAGGTCTCCGCCAGAGCAGCGGAGAGGCGGGCGATATGAGCCGCGTCGTGGAACGGCGAGGGCGTGATCCGCAGGCGCTCGGTACCACGCGGAACTGTCGGGTAGTTGATCGGCTGGATGTAGATGGCGTGGCGCTCGAGCAGGTGGTCAGCCGCGGCTTTGCACAGCTCCGCGTCGCCGACCATCACGGGAACGATGTGGGTCTCGGTTTCCAGCACCGGCAGGCCGGCCTCGGTGAGCGCCGCCTTGGTGGCGGCAGCCTGGGCTTGGTGCGCCTCGCGCTCGGCGTTCGAGCGCTTCAGGTAGCGCACCGAGGCCCGGGCGGCCGCGGCCACCGCCGGCGGCAGGGCGGTCGTGAAGATGAAGCCCGGGGCGAAGCTGCGCACCGCGTCGCAGATCGCCGCCGAGGCGGTGATGTAGCCCCCAACGCAGCCGAACCCCTTGGCGAGGGTGCCCTCGATCACGTCGACCCGATGCATCACGCCGTCGCGCTCGGCGATGCCGCCGCCGCGGGGGCCGTAGAGGCCGACCGCATGGACCTCGTCGAGATAGGTCATGGCCCCGTAGGCGTCGGCGAGGTCACAGATCTTGCCGATCGGCGCGACGTCGCCATCCATCGAGTAGACAGACTCGAACACGATCAGCTTCGGCCGGTCGCCGGCCGCGCGGAGCAGTTCCTCCAGGTGCTGGAGGTCGTTGTGACGAAAGATCTTCTTCTCGCAGCCGGAATGGCGGACGCCCTCGATCATCGAGTTGTGATTGAAGGCGTCGGACAGGATCAGACAATTCGGGATCAGCTTGGCGATCGTCGAGATGCCGGCCTGGTTCGAGACGTAGCCCGAGGTGAAGACAAGCCCGGCCTCCTTGCCGTGCAGGTCGGCGAGTTCGCGCTCCAGATCGACCAGCGGCGAGTTGTTGCCGGCGATGTTGCGTGTGCCACCCGCTCCGACGCCGCAGCGCGCGGCGGTGTCGGTCATCGCGGACACCACCTCCTTGTGCTGGCCCATGCCGAGATAATCGTTGGAGCACCACACGGTGATCTCGGTGGTCTTGCCGTCGGGCTTACGCCACTTGGCGGTGGGGAACCGGCCGGAGATGCGCTCGATATCCGCGAAGACGCGGTAGCGGCGCTCGCCATGAAGCTGGTCCAGGGCGCCCCGGAAGTACCGCTCATAGCCAGATCCGGCGCGCGTCGAGCCCGCTTGGGCGAGCACCGTGCTGGGCATCCGGGTGACGGTCATTGAGCGTCCTTCGCGTGTTCGGCCGTGCGGGCGGTACCATCGCGGCACCCAAGTCCCGCGATCGAGGTACGGCCTCGGTCCAGTCCTTCGCGTGAGAGGCGCAAGATACGCGCGGATCTGGAACTGGTTCAAGGTAAGGTTCCGACATCTCTGCCCTGCGCCCGTTGAGAGGCGGCGAGGAACTCGCTAGCCTCGTGGACGCTGCCAACCCATCCGAACACGGCGCCAGATCCTTGAGCACCCGCCTGTCTTCCTGCCGAATGGCCTGCCCTGACGTCGAGGGGCACATCTCAAGCCTGCGGCGACGAAGGGTCGCGCGATGAGCGAGAGCAAAGACGTGCGTGCCGAGCGCCTGAAGGTGGCGCTCCGGGAGAATCTGCGCCGTCGCAAGGCGCAAGGCCGCGGACGTGCGGAGGCCGGATCGGCGCCGGAGGCGAACGGATTGGATCCGCATGCACCTGATTCCCGCGGTCCAGATTCCGACAAATCCGGTCTATAGGAGACGGCCAAGCCTGGGCGCCGCGGCGTCCACCAGGAGAACGGCCGGCCGCGCGCCAGGGAGGTGCGCCGCCTGAGGACATATGATGGACCGCATTCACATCACCGGCGGCGCGCCCCTCAACGGCGTGATCCCGATCTCGGGCGCCAAGAACGCGGCGCTGCCGCTGATGATCGCGAGCCTGCTCACCGGCGAGACGCTGGAGCTGATCAACGTCCCCCGGCTGGCCGACATCTCCGCCCTGACCCGGATCCTCGGCAATCACGGCGTCGACCACATGGTCGTCGGCAAGCGCCCCGGGCAGACCACCGAGACCGGCCAGACGATCCGGCTGACCGCCTCGAACGTCATCGACACCACCGCCCCCTACGACCTGGTCTCGACCATGCGGGCGAGCTTCTGGGTGGTGGCGCCGCTGCTCGCCCGCTTCGGCGAG
>Ga0182230_1000051_pt1 | contig 15348 bp, 16 predicted proteins | sample G6R1MG_28_FD_128384 | JGI IMG/M metagenome (GOLD analysis project Ga0182230, IMG submission 128384) | Miscanthus phyllosphere microbial communities from Michigan, USA - G6R1_NF_07NOV2016_LD1 MG | ecosystem: Host-associated > Plants > Phyllosphere > Phylloplane/Leaf | place: USA: Michigan...
GCAGCGGAATCCTCTCCGTGCTCGCGGCGCTGGCCGCGGCGGCATTCTCCCTGCTGCGAATCTCGCGTCCGATCCAACGGATGACCGCTGTCATGTCTCGGCTCGCCGCCGGCGAGACGGGCGTGACGGTGCCGGCCCGGAACCGGCGCGATGAGATTGGCGCCATGGCGGCGGCCGTCGAAGTGTTCAAAGACAATCTGATCCGGAATCGGGCGCTTGAGGTAGAGACAGCTCAGGCACGGGCTGCCGCCGAGGAGCAGCGGAAGGCCGGTATGCGCCAGATGGCCGACAGCTTCGAGCAGGCGGTCGGCGGCATCATCGGCATGGTGTCGTCATCGGCCACGGAACTGCAAGCCACGGCCGGTGCGATGTCGGCCATGGCGGGAGAGACATCCGCGCAGTCCGGTGCGGTGGCGGCCGCAGCGGAAGAAGCAGCCAGCAACGTCAACACCGTGGCCGCTGCAGCCGAGGAACTCGGCTCCTCGGTTCAAGAGATCGGCCGGCAGATGGACAGTTCGGCCAAGCTCGCGCACAGCGCAGTCGATGAGGCGGGACAGACAAGGGCGCTCGTCCACGAGCTAAGCAGTGCCGTGGCCCGCATCGGCGACGTGGTCGGGCTGATCTCGTCGATCGCCGGGCAGACCAATCTCCTGGCGCTGAACGCGACAATCGAGGCTGCACGAGCCGGCGATGCTGGGCGGGGTTTTGCCGTGGTTGCTTCCGAGGTGAAGGCTTTGGCGGAGCAGACCGCCAAGGCGACGGAAGAAATCGCCGGACAGATCGCCCGGGTCCAGGCCTCGACCGGGCAAGCGGTGAATGCGATCGGCTCAATCGCCGCGCGGATCCAAGAAATCAGCACCGTCGCGACGTCGATCGCCGCCGCGGTGGAAGAGCAGGGCGCGGCGACCCAGGAAATCGTCCGGAATGTCGGTCAGGCGGCCCAGGGGACTGGCGAGGTGACCAGCAACATCTCCGGCGTCGCGGACTCCGCCGAGGAGACCGGACGGTCGGCGACCCAGGTTCTCGATGCGGCCTCGGAACTGTCGCGCCAGTCTGAGCACCTGAGCGCCGAAGTCTCCCGCTTCCTCGAAACGGTGCGGGCGGCCTGAAGGAACAGCGACGGGGCCCAGCCGTCCGGCCGGGTCCCGTCGCCGAGACGGATCAAGCGGTGTAAGAGCCACCCTCACCACGACGCTTGGCCATGAAGGCATCAAACTGCTCGCGGTCCTTGGCCCGCTTCAGCTCCTCGACGAACTCCGCGAAGGCACGGCTCTCGTCTTCCAGGGCCTTCCGCTGAGCCTCGAGCCGGTCGAGTTCGGCACGTCGATAGGCGTCGAAGGCGGCATTGCCAGTTCCGCCGTAATTGGCCGCTTCGAAGGCCCGGGCGAAGCGCGAGGCCGAGCGGCCGCTGCCTTCAAATCCCGCGACGCCCCGGCGTGCGGCATCACGCATGTCTGCAAAGGCCGGATATCCGGCAATCTTCCATGCCACGAGCGCGAGGCCGACCGGCCACCAGTAGATGAAGCCGACGACGATAGCGCCGATTTCGAGAGAGCGACGAGGGAACGGGCCGGAACGGCAGAGCTTGCCGGTCGCCCAGGGAGATGAGGATTGCGTGGTCACGGCTTGGCTCCGCTGTTCATGTGAACGGAGTTAACATGCGGGTGCCGACGCGGCCTTTCAAGACCGCAGACGTTCGCCGGGCTGTGCCGCCCCATGGACCAAAGCGAGCACGCCCGCACGCAGCAACTCATACTTGTCTGGAAAGCCGGGGCCTCGCGGCAGGTGCCCAGCGGCTGCGAGGGTCGCAATGCCGTGAGCCAACGCCCAGACTTCGAGGGCGATGAAACGGGGTCCAACGCCGCCGAACCCATCGGCGAAGGTCGCTTGAAGCGCTTCGACCAGAAGGTCGAAGGGGGACGGCCTCCCCGGAGGCGACTCGGCCCCCGTCGGCTCGGCGGGTAAGCCGCGGGTCTCGAAGATCGCCGCGTAATAGGCCGGCTCCTCTTCGGCAAAAGCCAGGTAGGCTTCGCCCATACGGGTAAAGCGTTCGAGTGGCGTCCCCCGGGAGGTCAGCGCCCGCGCTAGACGGGCGGCGAGTTCCGCGAAGCCACGCCCGGCCAACTCCTCCAGCAGCGCTTCGCGGCCACGGAAGTGGCGGTACAAAGCCGCTGGCGTCACCCCGACTAGGCGAGCCGCATCCACCAGGGCAAAGCCGCCGATCCCGCGCTCGGCGATGAACCGGCGCGCGGCCTCGATCAGGGCCTCCTTGAGGTTCCCGTGGTGGTAGCTTCGTCGGTCGCCCGGTCTGTCTCGCCAGGGTCGCAAATTCTCATGTCCTCAGCACACGCGCAGGCACTACGAGCGAAGCACGACGTTTGTTGCGGTCGCGAACGGGAGGCGACTGCTTGACCCCCTGTAGAGCCTCTTACAAAACTCCCGCTGCGCCGTGCTGTGCCGGGCGAAACTCTCTGGGGACAGGAGCTTTGTCATATCCTCCCCAAGGTGGATCGCGATGGGTCGTATCGCGTCACTCACCGGGGAAACGGCCATCTCGTCAGAGCCTCCGCCATAAGGAAGACCGTTCGGCATGGCGTTCATGAGTTTGAAAGCGTGGCGGACTCGGTCCGCGGAGCGCGCCGAGATCGCGGCGCGGCTGAAACGGGACCTGATCGCAGCGCTCGGCCTCACTGAAGCCGACGCCCTGGCCGTGAACGAGATCGCCTGCACCGATCCCGGCTGCCCAGACCTGGAGACCATCGTCCTGGTGATGCGGGTCGGGGCGCCGACACGGGCGCTTCGGATCCGGCGTCCGATGGAGGCGGTGGATATACAGGACATCGCGGAACTGGTGGAGCAGGATCGCAGAGAGGAAGCCTCTCGATGATGTGACAGGCCAGGGCCGTGCAGCCGACCCATCGCGGCAGCGTTTCCTCCGCATTCGTGTAACGACGCTTGGACGGACGCCGAAGGACGACAAAAGATCGGCGCCATTTGAGGAAACGACCTGATGACGAGCCGTCGCGCGACCCTTGCGCTGGCCTGCCTGGCCCTCGCCTCATGCCTCTCTCCGGCCAAAGCCGGTGAGACCCTGCCGTTCTCGACAGCCGCCTTTGAGGCCGCGCAGAAAAGCGGCAAGCCAATCCTGGTGGAGGTGAGCGCTCCGTGGTGCCCGATCTGCAAGACCCAGAAGCCGATTCTCGCTCGCCTCGCCGCCGAGCCTCGCTTCAAGGAGCTACAGATCTTCGACATCGATTTCGACAGCCAGAAGGATCTGCTGCGGCGCCTGAACGTGCGCACGCAGAGCACGATCATCGCCTTCAAGGGCGAGACGGAAACCGGCCGCTCGGTGGGCGAAACGCAGCCTGAATGGATCGAGGGCTTGCTGGAAAAGACGCTTTAAGAGCATCCCCACACGCTGCCTTGGTGGGTCAGCATCGGTCGGTAGAAACCTTCCGGCTTCGTTCAGACGGCTTGCGGCATAGCCGGTTCGTCCCGCGGGTCAATTCGTCCGCGGCGGCCGAACGGAGACCGTCCCTGGTGATGAGCACCACCCCGCATACCGCGCGCACGCCAAGCGCGATCGTCGCGATCCCGGTCCGCAACGAAGTCGAACGCATCGAGGCGTGCCTCCGGGCCATCGCCGCGCAGGTCGGACTGACCCCGGGGAGCCTCGGGCTGGTGCTGTTCCTGAACAATTGTACGGACGGGACCGATGCCCTCGTGGCCCGGCTGGTGCCGACCTTGTCCATCCCGGTCCGGATTGTGAGTGAGGATTACTCCGGTGCTCATGCAGGCTGGGCTCGGCGACGCGCCATGGATGCCGCGGCAGCGTGGCTGAGCGAAGCGGGGAATGCGGGGATGATCCTGTCGACGGATGCGGATAGCCGCGTGCCGCCGAACTGGGTCATCTGCAACCGCGCGGCCATTGAGGCCGGCGCCGACGCAGTGGCCGGCCGGGTCGAGCTGGATGCCAATGAGGCCGCGCTGCTGCCGCCGTCCCTCCCCGCCCGGGGTCGCCTTGAGGACATCTACGACGCCCTGATCACCGAGGCCGAGGCGCGGATCGATCCGGACCCGCACGATTCCTGGCCCTGCCATCGGACTGCGATCGGCGCGACGCTGGCGGTGACCCGCACGGCCTATCTACAAGTCGGCGGAATGCCGGAAATCCCGCTCGGCGAGGATGGGGCGTTCATTGCGCGGCTGATCCAGCACGGTTTGCGCGTCCGCCATGCCACCGATGTGTGCGTGACCATCTCAGCCCGGCTCACCGGCCGCGCCCCGGGCGGCGTCGCCGACACGATCCGGTCCCGCTGCGAAGAGCCCGACGCCCTGTGCGACGCCCGGATGGAGACGTTCCCTCTGGCGGTACGCCGCTACCTGTGGCGGCGCCGGTTCCGACGCCTGCACGGCAAGGGCAGCCTGCGCGTAAACCAGGCCTGGGCACGCGCCCTCGGGATCGCCCCCGCAGAAGCAACGCGGATTGCCGCGCTCCCACTCGGGCAGGCGATCGCGGAAGCCGAGCGTGTGAGCCCGCGTCTCGTGTACCATCCCATCGGTCCGCGCCAGCTGCCGGGCCAGATCCGTCTGGCGCGAGTGGGCGTCGCGGCGATCCGGCTCTTCCAAGGCGGCGCGGGCTTGGCCCGTTCGGTCATGGGGGCGGCAGCGACACCCGCGCATCCGGTCGCAAGTCCGCCCGGTCGGCGGAACTGACCCTCTCAACCGACACCCTGGGACAGAAGGTCCCGGGGCGTGAAGCCGAAGCGTCGACGGAACGCACGGCTGAACGTGGCCGGGTCCGTGAATCCGCAACTCGCCATGATCGACGCGACCCGGGCGCCGGTCTTGCGCATCCTCACGATACGATCATGTGCCCGGTCCAGCCGTGCGTCGCGGATCGTGGCCGCGATGCCTTCGCCGCCCGCGAAGGCCGCGTAGAGGCGACTGCGGGAGATCTGCAGGGATGCAGCCAGGGACGCAGGGCCGAAAGCCGGCTCGTGCAGGCGACGCTGGATATGGGACAGGGCCAGCGAGCGTACAGCTTCAACGGATAGCCGGTCGTCGATCGCCCCATGCTGGCCATGGACGATACCGCGTAGGATATGGAGCGCGCCTTCGACGGCGATGCCGGTCTCGACTTCCGTCATTCCCGACACCGATGTCGCAAACGCGTCGAGATGGGCCGCCAACAACCCGCGCAGCGGCGTGGCGTTGAGCTTGCTGCCGGTGAGGACCTGCGGGTTTCCGACCTGCGCCACGAAGCTGGCCCGGGGCACGGCCAGCCGGATTTCCTCGTAGCCGTATCGGCTGCCGGCGATCCCGGGCCGGCCCGTAGCATGGAAGGCCACGTCGCCGCTCTGCAGGAGCGCTCCGTTGCTTCCCTGCTCGATGTAGCCCTGACCGGCAGCGACCACCATGATCGCGATCTCGTCGCGCCCGTCTCGACCAATATGGCGCGCAGTACGGTCCACGCCGACCGGCGTGCTCACGGTGCGCAGGATCGTCCCGTGCGCGGAGGGGGCAACCATGCGGCAGGCCGAGAAGGGCGCGTCGGACTCGAACGGAGTGACGTCGACGCCGGTCAAAATTACGTCGCGCCAGAAGTCGAAGGAATGCTTCTGCTCAACGGTATCGGTCGTCTGAATGAAGGTCGGGATTTTCGGTTCGACACTCACCGTGCGCTCGCCTTGCAATCCGTAAGCCGGCCCTCCGGGCGTCCGACCTACGATTCAGAATTTCCGGGCCAGCGGATCCGCCGCCGCGCGCCCGGCGCTCAGGTCCAAGCCCTGAGCCGCCTGTCTCTGCGCCGGCCCCATTGCCGATATGGGCTTGGCCCAGCCACGCGCGGTGCCCGACCGTACAGGCGTCCCGCAACCTCACACCCAGCGATCAGATCCACTCAGCCGGCACACTGGGCTAGAAAGTCCCGAGGCGAGAGGCCGAATCGCTGGCGAAAGGCGCGGCTGAAGGCCGCCGGGTCGGTGAAGCCGCAGCCGGCCATGATCGACCCGATCCGGCCGCCGGCCTTCTGCATCATGACGATCCGATCATGGGCGCGATCCAGACGAGCGTCGCGAATCGTGGCCGCGATGCCCTCGCCGCCAGAGAAAGCCGCGTAGAGGCGGCTGCGGGAAACCCTCAAGTCGGCGGCCAGTGCGTCCGGACCGAAGTCTGGATCGTGCAGACGATGCTCGATCCGCGCCAGTGCCAGGGAGCGGAGCGCATTTGCCGACAGGTCGCCGTCTCCGCGTGCGTTCTGGCCGTTGATGATGCCGCGCAACAGGTGAAGGGCGCTTTCGACGGCGATCCCGGTTTCAGCATCCGACATCACCTCGACCGACCCTGCGAAAGCGCGGAGATAGGCGGCGAAGAGGTCGTTCAGCGGACCGGCGGCGAACTTGCGGCCGGCGAAATCATCGACGTTGCCGATATGCGCCAGGAAGGTCGCGCGGGGCACCGCGAGACGGATTTCCTCGAAGTCGGTCAGTCCCCCGCCGCCGCCGGGCCGTCCCCAGGTCTGAAAGCTGATGTCGCCGGCGCCCAGCAGCGCGCCATTGTTGCCTTGCTCGATGTAGCCCCGTCCCCTGATGATCAGCATGATGCCCATATCCTCACGCCCGTCGCCCCGCACGTGATGGGGCTTGCGTTCCAGGCTGTAGGGGCGACTGATCGTGTGGAAGACCGATCCATGGCGGGACGCCGCCACCTTGCGGGAGGCGGAAAAGGGCTGGTCCGAATCAAGTTGAGCCAGTTCCGTCCCTGCCATTACGGTACTGCGCCAATAGTCGAAAGCGTCCTTCGGCCCGACGGAATCGGTCGTTCGGAAAAAGATCGGGATCGTTTTCTTGGCGCTCACGGCTGAGTGGTCCTGCAACCTAGAATTCGCGGACACGCGATTGCTAGCTCGAACAACAACAGACCTAGAGTTTCAGATCCAAGATCAAGAAGCAACACGGCCCGCGACGGCCTATGAAAAGAACCCCCACCCTATGAAACGCGCGCCATCAAGCCTTTGAGGCAGATTTGTATGTCATTGTTGAAATTAATTGACGATATTTTTGCTTGATATTCATCAAGCATCATAAAATATAAACCATTTGAGCTTTGTCGTTCGAGCCCTTTAGGGACGCAACATCAGCAGCATCAATCGGAATGAGTCGAAATTTGTAACTTCTTAATCAGAGGCAATGAACAACATTGAAATCAAATTCGATGGCGCCAAAAAATTTCAGCTCCTCGTGTTAAGACAATCACTCATCGGCGCAAAGGTTCCGCTTGTTAAGCTCATAATTGTCTGAAAAAGCCCCTTATAGGCCCAATGAATTTCAGTAAGAAATCTAATTTTCTTACGAAACATCATCGATCATGAGAAGAGTCCAGTCGCGACAGCTGTTCACTGACGATCGACGTCGGCCCGAACTTCGCTGCGTGACGATCCTGCATCTGCGAAGCGCAGCACCACGGCCCGGCCGGATGCTGGGGGGTTCGTCAGGCTGGCGCGGAACCGGGCCGTCTCGGACGTCCCGAGCACAGCCCTGGGCGCAGCCACCGGAAAGGTTCGGATCACGCGGCCGCCAGCATCGCGGATTTCAACGCTCAAGGCCGAGACCGGCACGTCGGTTCGGGCTACGCCGACGAGGTCGCCCTCGATAACGAGTTCAGCAGGCTGGGCGTCCTCGGCAGGATTGCTGAAGGCCACCACGTCGCGAATTTCGATGCCCCGGACATTCACCGGCAGCCCGACACGGGCGAACAGGGCGGCACTCTGTGGAACAAACCGGACCACACCTGTCCGGGCTAAGCAGAGCAGAGGCAATGCCGCCAGCAGCGTCAGTCCCACGGCCATGGAGGGCGAGAGGCCGGGAAGACCGCGCCAGCCCTTGGCGCGGGTGGCGCGCACGGGAGCCCGGCGCCGTTCGGACAACGGCGCCGACGTCTCAGAGGCGGCTCTGACCGTGGCCGAGGCCTCCTGCCAGACAGCGTCCGTTGCCAGATCGGGCTCCGCCTCACCCTTCTCCGCCAGTTCGGCCTCATGGCCGGCTAGAACGTCGGCGGGGGTAAGGAACCAGGTTTCACGGCAGGCTGCACAACGGACAGAGCGCCCATCCTTGCCAACCTTGCCGGCTTCGATCCGGTACTCGCTCGCGCAACTCGGGCAGACGATCAGCATACGCGCGCCATTCGTTCCATCGGGGATCGTTTCCGATCGGCCAGGCCGGAGCCGAGCCGCAAAATCAGTTGAGAAACCGTGCCCGAACAGGGTTAAGCGTCTGTGAAATGAGGCTGGCCTTGAAAACGCCTGCCGATCCGGCGATCTCCGAACGATGGATCGGCGAAACCCGGCACGGCTTTGAACCTACAGGCAAGCATGAAGAGCCTGCTGCCCGGCGCGGAACGCCCGGTGGTGCAGTTCGAGAATGTCGGCATGCGTTATGGCCTCGGGCCGGAGGTGCTGTCCGATGTGAGCTTCCGGATCGCGCCGCGCTCGTTCCAGTTCCTCACCGGCCCGTCCGGCGCCGGAAAAACGACGCTGCTGCGCCTGATCCTGCTCTCGGTTCGCCCGACTCGGGGCCTCGTCTCGATCTTTGGCGAGGAGGTCAGCGGTATCTCGGCCAAGGCGCTCACGGGCCTGCGGCGGCGGATGGGCGTGGTGTTCCAGGATTTCCGCCTGCTCGACCATCTCACGACCTACGAGAACGTGGCCTTGCCCCTGCGGGTCCAGGGCCGGTCGGAGGCGAGCTACCGGGCCGAGGTGGTCGAATTGCTGCGTTGGGTCGGCCTTGGCGAACGCATGCACGCGCTGCCGCCGCTTCTGTCCGGCGGAGAGAAGCAGCGCGCCGCCATCGCACGCGCATTGATCGCAAGGCCGGACCTGCTGCTCGCCGATGAGCCCACCGGAAACGTCGATCCGGGTCTCGGGCGACGGCTGCTGCGGCTGTTCCTGGAACTCAATAAGCTCGGAACCTCGGTGATCATCGCGACCCACGATTTTGGGATCATGGACGCCGTCGATGCCCGCCGCATGGTGCTGGGCGAAGGCCGGCTGCGGATCGAGGAATGAGTGCGCCGGCCACCACACGAGCCCAGGCTGAATCCCCGTCCGGTCCCGCTGATCCGAGCCTGCCGACGAATTTGCGCCGCAACGCCGCCCTGGTCCCCACGGACACCGCGGCCGGGCGCTCGCTCGCGGCGGTCATCGCGATCCTGACCTTCCTGGCCGGTCTCTGCGCGGGCGCCGCCGAGATCGTCGCCACCAATGCCGGGCAGTGGCAGGGCGACGTCGCCCAGGAGGTGACGATCCAGGTTCGGCCGGGCCCCGGCCGGGACGTCGATGCCGACGTGAGCCGAGCCGAGACCATCGCCAAGTCCGAGCCCGGGATCGCCGAGGCGCGGGTCTTCTCTAAGGCCGAGGCCGAGCGGCTTCTGGAGCCGTGGCTGGGCAGCGGCCTCGACCTGTCGGACCTGCCGGTGCCGCGCTTGATCGCCCTCAAGCTCGCCGACAATCGGAGCGCGGACCTGAAGCGCCTGCGCACCCGCCTCACCGAGGCGCTGCCGGGGGTAGCGAGCCTCGACGACCACGCGCTCTGGCTCCAGCGGCTCTCGACCGCGGCCAACGCCTTCGTGGGCATCGGCGTCGGCATGGTGGTGCTGGTGCTGGTCGCTACCGGGCTGGCGGTGACCTTCGCCACGCGCGGCGCCATGGCGGGCAACCGCGAGGTGGTGGAGGTGCTCCATTTCGTCGGCGCCGACGACGACTACATCGCCCGAGCGTTCCAGCGCCGGTTCTTCGGGCTGGGCCTGCGCGGCGGCGCGATCGGGGCCGGGCTGGCGATCCTCGCCTTCGCCATCGCCGGCCTGCTCGCCCGCGCTGCCCGCTCTGGACCAGCCGGCCAGGAGGTCGAAGCCCTGTTCGGCGCCGTCCAGGTCGGGCTGCGGGGCTATGCGAGCGTGATCCTCATCGGGGTGATCGCGTCGGTGGTCACGGGCGTGGTGTCGCGGATCACCGTGCGTCGGTTTCTGTCTTGATCGCGCGATACCATGGGCGCGCGGGGGAAACAGGGGGTCCAGGTAAACCGTTAACGATTGCGAAAGGTTATCGCGGCGGTGTGGATGGGGCCGATACGTCTGCCTCCGGGCCGCCGTATTCGACGCCGATCCTCCGGAGGATGACCACGCGGATGCAACGCGCACCGGCCCCCTACCCGACCGACGCCCTCGGCTGGGCCTGGAACGAGCGGCCTTTTCCGCGCGGCGCCTCCGCGCGCCCTCCGCGATCCCATCCTCGGCATCGGCTGCTTTGGACGTGCGGCTTCGGTGCGGGTCTCGCCGCCGCAGCACTGTTCGCTGGTTTCCTGATCTTCGTCGGTGCCCTGGCCCGGCATGAGCGCAGTCCGGCCGACCGGGCGGACGGCATCGTCGCGCTCACCGGTGGAGCACAGCGGATCGGCGATGCGATCGATCTTCTAGCTGGCGGCTACGGGCGCCGGCTACTGATCACCGGGGTCAACGAGCGCACCAGCCGCGACGAGATCGCCAGGTTGAATCCGACCCAGCGCTCCCTGATCGCATGCTGCGTCGATCTCGATTACCGGGCCCGCAACACCATCGGCAACGCCATCGAGACCCGGCGCTGGATGCGGGCGCACCGGTTCAATACCGTCGCAGTGGTGACCTCAAACTATCACATGCCGCGCACGCTCATCGAGCTGGACCACGCCCTGCAGGACAGCGACCGCGTCCTACCCCATCCAGTCGTGACCGAGGGCCTCGATGCCGATCGCTGGTGGCAAAGTCCCCCAACGGCCAAACTTCTGGCCTCCGAATATGTAAAATTCCTCGCGAGCTGGGTACGCACGCGCTTCGAGGACGATCCGGAGCGCTCTCGTGCAGCGATTTTGATCGGACGCGGCAAACCGGTGAAGATGGTGGCTGAGCCGCTGATGATGCGACGCGTCGATTGAGTTTATGATGCCGGGCAGGCAGTCGGCCGACCGGTCGAACTCGTCCTCAATGCCCGCCGCAGCGCGCCTTGATCGCTGCGGAGAACTCCCGATCCGAGCCCTGCACCTGGGCAAGCCGCTGAGCCCGCTCCGAGCCTGAGAGGCAGCGGCCATAGACGCTGGCGACCCGACGCATCGTGTCGACGTGGCGGCGCCAGACGCGGCAGTTCTTGGCGTCGTCGCCGTCCGCCTGCTCCAGCTGCTCAAGGGCCTGGCGCTGCATCGATTGCGCCACCAGGACATCCCGGCCGCAGGTTGCATCACCCTGCGCCCAAGCCGAGCCGGATAGGCCAGCCAGGATCACGGCCGACACAACGAAGCGGGTCCACGGCATCAGGCGGCCTGCGGAGCCGTTGAGCGGGTCAGGAGCGCATAAAGCGCGCTGGAATCGCGAGCGGCGCGGATGTGGTTGAGCATGCCCGGCTCGCGCAAAACCCGGGCGACCTGGGCCAGGGCCTTCAAGTGATCGGCCCCAGCTCCTTCCGGGGCCAGAAGCAGGAAGGCGACATCCACCGGTTGGCCATCCAGGGCCTCGAAATCCACCGGCCGGTCGAACCGAGCGAATAAGCCGAAGAGCCGGTCGAGGCCGGGCAATTTGCCATGCGGGATCGCCACGCCCTCACCGATCCCGGTCGAGCCGAGGCGCTCGCGCTGGAGCAGCGTGTCGAAGACCGGCCGCTCGTCGAGCGCCGGTAACCGACGCACGGCCTGCGCCGCAAGCTCCTGAAGCACCTGCTTCTTGGCGCGCGCGCGCAGGGACTGCACGACCGATTCGGGGTCGAGGAATTCCAGAATTGGCATCGATCGACCGTTGCCCCGTTACCCATCCGCGTCGGAACGGGCCTCGTCGCAGGGACGTCTCGCACGACGTCCCCGACTATCAATGGGCCGGGGAACGGGCCGGTTCCGGCTCCGTTCCTTTCGGTCCACACGCGTCAGTCGACGGCGCCCGGCGGGTCCACCCAGCCGATCGCTCCGTCGCTGCGCCGGTATACGACGTTGACGCGCCCGGTGCCAGCGTGGACGAACACAACCACTGGGGATCCCGTCATGTCGAGGGCCGTCACCGCCTCGCCGATGGTGCGCCGCTGCAGGGTCTTGGTGCTCTCGGCGACGATCGGCGGGTGAGCGTCGCCGTCCTCCGGCTCACCATCGTCCACCTCCTCCGGTGGGGCGAACACCGCGTAGGCCGCCTCGATCGCCGCGGATTCACTGGGGCCGCTGGCATGCTGCTTCAACCGATGCTTGTAGCGGCGCAGTCGCGTCTCGAGCTTGTCGGCGGTCTGCTCGAAGCTCGACCTTGCGTCGTGCGACACACCCACCGCCTCGATCGTCAGCCCCGACGCGAGGTGCAGCACGCAACCCGTTCGGTACGCGGCTCCGTCCCGCCGAAGCGTTACATGGCCGGTACAGGAATCGTTCATGTGCGAGTCGAGGTACTTGTCGAGCGTCGCAGCGATCCGCTCGTCGATACGGCCGCGCAGACTCTCTCCGAGATCCACGCCGTGGCCCGTGACCCGCAACGATCCCATGCTGCCTCCCCCGTGCGATTCAGTCCCCGGAATTAGAGAGCCGGCTTGCGCTAAGTCAACGGAGGCGTGCCCGTTCCGTCCGAGGCGCCGCTTAACCCTGGGTTCAGCCGTCCTCCCGGTATACAGGCACCGTTCCGCCAACTGAGACGCAGGCCCGCATGACCACCGCCGACGGATTCGCCGCCGCTCCCACCCGCCGCGCCGTGTTGGCCGGGGCCGTGGGTAGCGCAGCGGGTTTCCTGCCGACGATCGCACGCGCGGTCGAGCCCGCAGGCGCCAATCCGGCAATCACGCTGCCGGGCGCCGGTGCGCCGTTTGAGCCGAACACGCTGATCGACATCGCCCGCGCCCGAGCAGCCGCCCCCTACGGGGCGCCGAAGACCGATGACGTGCCGGCCGTGCTGAAGGCTTTGTCCCGGGACGCCTATGAGGCGATCCATCCGGTGCCGGGTCGGGCCGTCTGGGCCGGCCGAGACTTCGGCTACGAGATCGAGCCCCTCCTGCGCGGATCGATCTTCGATACGCCGGTTTCGCTGTTCACCGTCGAGAATGGGCGGGTCCAGCCGGTGGCCTACGACCGGGACAGCCTGATCGCCGCCAACATCGCGCTGCCGGACTTGAACGCCGACACCGCCTTCTCCGGCTTCCGCCTCCGCGCGCGCTTCGGCGACGGGACGGACCTGTCGAACTTCGCATTGTTTCAGGGGGCCTCATTCTTCCGCCTGGTAGCTGAGGGGCAGGATTTCGGCATCAACGCCCGGGCACTTGCCTTGCGGCCGGCAGATTCCCGCGGCGAGGAATTCCCGCTGTTCCGGGCCCTGTTCGTCGAGGCGCCCGCGCCCGGGCAACCGATCGTCGTCCACGCCCTGGTCGAATCAGAATCGGCGGCTGCCGCATTCACGCTCACGTTGACCCCGGGCCGGGAGGCTTCCGTGGCCGGGATCGACGGGACCGTGTTCGCCCGGGCCGAACTCGACCATATCGGGCTCGGCGGGATGCAGGGCAGCTACCTGTTCGGGCCCCTCGACCGACAGAGGGTGGACGATCTGCGCGCCGCCGCCTTCTCGGTCGAGGGCTTGGCGATCCGCAACGGCTACGGTGAACCGATCTGGCGCCCGGTACACAATCCCGAGGCGCTGCAGGTCTCGGCCTTCTTGGACCGGGGACCGAAGGGCTTCGGCCTGATGCAGCGTGCTCGCTCCTACGACGATTTCGAAGACGACCGCCGCCACTGGGAGCAGCGCCCATCCCTGTGGATCGAGCCGCAGGACGATTGGAGCGAGGGTGCGGTAACGCTCTTGGAAATTCCGAGCGATTCCGAATTGAACGAGAACGTGTTCGCCTATTGGCGCCCGAAAGCGAAGCTCGCAAAGGGCGGGGAGATGCGCTTCCTCTGCCGCCAGCACTGGTCCAAGGGCTGGCCCGATCCGCTGCCCCCGGACCTTGCCCGGGTTAAAGACAGCCGCTGCGGTCACGGCAGCATCGGCAACCGCCGCCTGTTTGCGGTCGATTTCGAGGGCGACGGGCTGACCCGGCCGGATGAGATCGAGATCGCGCTCAGCGCCTCGACCGGGACGATTACCCGTCAGGACCGATTCCATTATCCCGGGCGCAGGACCCTGAGGGTGCTGTTCGAGCTCGATCCGGGCAGCGAGCGGGCGAGCGAATTGCGTCTTGGGCTTCGGCGCGGCCAGGATCGCGCGAGTGAGACCTGGCTGTTCCGCTGGACACCGTGATTTTCCGTCCTGCCCATCACCCCGAGGATCAGACCCGACCGTGCGCCTGGACGAGACCATAACCCTGCCGCCGCCCGCTCCGCGAACCGATGCCGGCCCCGGGCGTCCCGAACGTAATGCCGCGATGCCCGACGAGGCGCCCTTGGCGATGCCGGTGCAGGATCTCGCATCGTGGGATCGCTCGTCCGCGCATCGGCCGGTGCGCAAGTCGAGACGCCCCTGGGCGTCCCGACTGTTCGTGTTCGGCGGCGCTTTGGCTCTAACGGGCTATGGCGGCTGGCAGATGGTCGAAACCGTGTCGATTTCCGGCAGCCCGACCCCCCTCCAGCTCGTTCTGGTGGTGCTGTTCTGCTTGACCTTCTCGTGGATCGCGCTCGCCTTCACCAGCGGCTTGCTCGGTTTCGCAATGCTGCTGCGCCGGCCGCGACCGAACCCGGACCCGGCCGCGCTCCACACCCGCACCGCCGTGCTGATGCCGGTCTACAATGAAGCCACCGCGCGAACTTTCGCGGGCGTCGAGGCCATGCGCGAGGCCGTGGAGGCCACCGGTCTGGGCGACCATTTCGACTGGTTCGTGCTCTCGGACTCGACGCAAGCCGATGCCTGGATTGCCGAGGAGCGCGCTTTCCTCGATCTACGCCGTCGCCTCGGCCCGGATGCCAGGCTCTACTACCGGCACCGGCCCAAGAACCATCACCGCAAGGCAGGCAACATCGGCGATTTCGTCACCCGCTGGGGCGGCCATTACGACCACATGCTGGTGCTCGACGCCGACAGCCTGATGAGTGGCCCGGCGATCGTGGCGCTCGCGGCCGCCATGGAAGCCGACCCGGATGCCGGCATCATCCAGACGCTGCCATTGATCATCAACCGCAACACCCTGTTCGCCCGCCTCCAGCAATTCGCCGCCCGGATCTACGGGCCGGTGATCGCCGCCGGGCTGTCGGCCTGGTCGGGGCGCGACGGCAATTACTGGGGCCACAACGCCATCATCCGCACCCGCGCCTTCGCGCAATCCTGCGGCCTGCCGGACCTGCCCGGGAAGCCGCCCTTCGGCGGCCACATCCTGTCCCACGA
>Ga0182230_1000053_pt1 | contig 15275 bp, 12 predicted proteins | sample G6R1MG_28_FD_128384 | JGI IMG/M metagenome (GOLD analysis project Ga0182230, IMG submission 128384) | Miscanthus phyllosphere microbial communities from Michigan, USA - G6R1_NF_07NOV2016_LD1 MG | ecosystem: Host-associated > Plants > Phyllosphere > Phylloplane/Leaf | place: USA: Michigan...
CACGGATCGTATCGTCCTGACCGAGAATATCGCGTCCACAGCCCGTCAGGTCTTCGCGCAGGCGGGCCTCGACGATGTCCAGCTGCTGTCGCACGCCATCGGCTTGCCCGACGCGCCGCGCATCGCCGACACCAACGTGCTCGGGATCCGCTCGCGGACCACGATCACCGCCACGCTCCTCGACGCGCTGCCCAAGCTGACCGCCATCGGCTGCTTCAGCGTCGGCACCAACCAGGTCGATCTCGCGGCCGCCCGGGCGCGCGGGGTGCCGGTCTTCAACGCGCCGTTCTCCAACACGCGCAGCGTCGCCGAGCTCACGATCGGCGAGATCGTGATGCTGCTCCGGCGCATCCTGCCGCGTTCGGCTTCCGCGCATGCGGGCGGCTGGGACAAGTCGGCCGCGGGGTCCTTCGAGGTCCGCGGCAAGACGCTCGGGATCGTCGGCTACGGCAATATCGGCTCGCAGCTGTCCAATCTCGCCGAGGCGATGGGCATGCGGGTCATCTTCCACGATCTGACCGACAAGCTGCGGCACGGGAACACCGAGCCCGTGGAGAGCCTGGACAGCCTGCTCGCCGCCAGCGACGTCGTCAGCCTGCACGTCCCCGAGACGCCCGCGACCCACGGCCTGATGAGTGCGGAGCGCATCCGGGCGATGAAGCCCGGCGCCTACCTGATCAACAACAGCCGCGGGACGGTGGTGGATCTGGAGGCTCTGGCGCAGGCGTTGCGGGACGGGCGCCTGGGCGGCGCGGCGATCGACGTCTTCCCGGTCGAGCCGACATCCAACGCGGAGCGCTTCGTGTCGCCGCTTCAGGGGCTCCCGAACGTCATCCTCACCCCGCATATCGGCGGGTCCACCGAGGAGGCGCAGGACCGCATCGGCGCGGAGGTCGCCCGCAAGCTGGTCGATTACGCGCAGACCGGCTCCACCCTCGGCGCCGTCAACTTTCCGCAGGTGCAGCTGCCGCCGCGCCTGTCCGGGGCACGCTTCCTCCACGTGCACCGGAACGTGCCGGGCGTCCTGGGCCAGATCAACGCGATCTTCTCCAGCCGCACGCTCAACATCGATGCGCAGTACCTGCAGACCGACGGGGATTTCGGCTACGTCGTCGTGGACGCGTCGGTGCAGCTGCCGGAGGCGGACACAGTCCTCCAGGCGCTTCGGCGCATCGACGGCACCGTGCGTGCGCGGCACCTCGCGCAGCGGGCCGGGTGAGCGGCGCGGGCGAAAACCCGTCTTTTTGGCGAACGCGATCCGTATTCGGCGGCGCGCCGAAGCTTTGCTTTCCTGAATTCAAAATTTCTGGCAGCCTACGAGGCCTCGAACGCGGGGAGATTCGGTCTCGCCGACGGCCGAAACCGGGATCGCTCGTCGCCGCGTCTCCGCTGTCCGCGGCCGGTGCCGGGCGATGTCCAAGGGAGACCCGCGCATGCCGCTTCCTCCGTCGGGGCCGCGCTCGACTCTGGCCTCGCTCGCCCTCATCGCCGCGATCTGCGCCGGCGCGACTGGCGCGCTCGCCTACACCGCGGGCTGGCTCTCGCCGGACCGCCTGACGCCGACGAAGCTCGTCGACGCGCTCGCGCCGCCCAAGGGGCCGGTCCCCGGGTACCGGCGCAACCACGCCAAGGGCCTCTGCTTCACGGGCGTGTTCGAGGCCAACGGCAACGGTGCCGCGCTCTCGCGGGCCCGGGCTTTCGAGACCGGGCGCCATCCCGTCCTGGGGCGGTTCAACCTCGGCACCCCCGATCCCGGCGCGCCGGACGCCACCGTCCGGGTGCGGGGCCTCGGCCTGCAGATCACGGCGGACGACGGCGCGGTGTGGCGCACCGCCATGATCAACGCGCCGGTCTTCCCGGTCTCCAGCCCGGAGGCCTTCTACGCCCTGCTGCGGGTGCCAACGAGCAAGGCGCCGAACGCGATGGCGGCCTTCGTCGCCGCGCATCCGGAATTCGCCCCGTTCGGCGCCTGGGCCAAGAGCCCCGACTGGACCGCGAGCTACGCGCAGGAGCCCTACAACAGCCTCAACGCCTTCCTGTTCACCAACGCGTCCGGCGCCGAGCAGGCGGTGCGCTGGTCGTTCCGTCCGCAGGCGCAGGCCGAGCGGATCACGCCCGGGGACCTCGCCAAACGGGGTGAGGCCTATCTGGAGCGGGAGATCACCGAGCGGGTCGCGGCCGGGCCGCAGCGCTGGAGCCTGATCCTCACCGTCGCCGAGCCCGGCGACCCGACCGCGGATCCGAGCCGCGCCTGGCCGGAGGGACGGCGCAGCGTCGAGGCCGGCATCCTGGTGGTCGAGCGCATCGCGCCCGAGGCGGACGGCCCGTGCCGCGACGTCAACTTCGACCCGACGATCCTGCCGGACGGCATCCGGGTCTCCGACGACCCGTTCCCGGCGGCGCGCTCGGCGGCCTACGCGCGATCCTACGATCTGCGCACCGCGGAGGCGAAGGACTATCCCAGGTCCGCAGCGGAGGCGCCACGATGACAGCCGACGGGAAGCACTTCACCGGCGTCCAAAGGTTCCTGCACTGGTCGATGGCGGCGTGCATCATCGCGATGTTCTTCATCGGGGTCGGCATGGTCTCGACGATCATGCCGAAATACGTGCCGCTGCTGGCGACCCATAAGACGCTGGGCGTGGCGATCTTCGTCCTCGCCCTCGTCCGCCTGGCGGTGCGGGCGCGAAGCGGGGCGCCGCCCCTGCCGGCGGACCTCCCCGCCCCGATGAAGCTCGCCGCACACCTGTCCCATTACGGGCTCTACGGGCTCATGATCGCGATGCCGCTGCTCGGCTGGGCGATGCTGTCGGCCGGCGCCTACCCGGTCGTGCTCTACGGCGACATCCGTCTGCCCGCGATCCTACCGCAGAACGCCGCGCTCCATACGCTGCTCTGGAACGCGCATTCCTACCTCGCCTTCGCGTTCTTCGCGCTGGTCCTGACCCATGTCGCGGCGGCGCTGTTCCACGCCCTGGTGCGCCGGGACGGCGTGTTCGCGGCGATGGCCCCCGTCGGATCGCGGAGCGGCGCGGCGCCCCGATGAGCTGGCGTCCATCGTTCGGGGCCAGGCTCTAGCGCAGCACGCCCTCCGCCAGGGCGCGCTGGATGCCGCGCACGTCGGCGCCCTTCTTCAGGGTGCGCTCGATCGGTTGCGGCGTGCCCGAAACCCAGATCTTGAGCTCGGCATCGAGGTCGAAGGTGCCGGCCGTCTCCACCGAGAAGCGGACGATCGCCCGGTAGGGAATCGAGGTGAACGCGACCTTGCTGCCGGTGACGCCCTGCACGTCGATCAGGATGATCCGGCGTTCCGTGAAGACGAACACGTCGCGGATGATCTTGAACGCCAGGCGCGCCGTCTCGCCGTCGATCAGGATGCCGGCAAGCCGCCGCTCAAGCGATGCGGCATCGACCTCGGTGCCGTGGCCCAGCAATCCGTCCAAGAGTCCCATGCCCACCGCTCGCCGTCGCCCGCTTCGGGCGGCAGCATGCCGACCGGGCTCCGCTTCGGCAACCGGACCGGCGCTGCCGTCAAGCGGCAGGGGCATATCCGGCGAGGAAACCAGGTCGGCGCACAGGACTGCGGGGCGCCCGCACCGATCGGCCAGGGCATAGCCGCCCACGGACATCATGGTCCGGATCACATTGGATTGTTTCAAATTCCAATGAGCAGCCCCGGGCATTGAGATCGATCCCGAACAGTTGTTCACTGCAGATCGACGAGTCGCGGGGGATTTTTCATGACCGATGGGTCGACGTTCATTCAGGCTTTCACGATCCTGTTCCGGGAAGGTCTTGAGGCCTTGTTGGTGGTTGCTGCGCTCGCTGCCTTTTTACGGCGCGCCGACGCGGCCCACCGGATCATGCCCATCTATCTCGGCGCAGGCACTGCCGTTCTCGCCAGTCTCGCCATGGCGTGGGTGTTCGAAGCTTATTTCGACGGCAATCACAACGACCTGATCGAAGCCGGTGTCATGCTGCTGGCCGCCGGACTTATGTTCTACATGAGCGGCTGGCTGTTCCTGCGGCAGGATCCCAAATCCTGGCAGGCGGAACTCAACCGGTTGGCCGGCCGGGCGCTTGGGACGGGCACCATCCTGTCTCTGGCCGGCATCGCCTTCCTGGCGGTGTTTCGGGAGGGGGCGGAGACGGTGCTGTTCCTGCATGCCCTGGCCAGGACCGCCGGCGGCTGGGACGGGGCGCTGCTCAGCGGCCTCGGCGCGGCCGCGCTGGCCCTCGTGGCCCTGTACGGGGCGATGCAATGGCTGGCGCTGCGCTTGCCGCTGCGGCCCATCTTCGTCCTGACCTCGGCCTTCCTGTTCGTGATGGGTCTGAGGCTCGTCGGGGCCGCGATCCAGGAGTTCCAGGAGCAGGCGCTGGTCTCGGTGCACGATGACGGCGTGCCGGCTGCCGTCGGCGATCTCGGCTTCAACGGCAGCTGGGAGGCCCTGAGTATACAGGGCGTCCTCGTCCTGATCGCTGTCGCCGGCCTGCTGGTTCTGCGAAGCCGTCGAACCGAACTGAAAGCTGTCACGAGCAGCTGAGGGTCGATCCGATCGGCACCGACGGTGACCTGATGGAGTTGGCCCGTGGGTTCGAGCCGGCAGGACAGGTCAGCCGCCCTGCTCGGCATCCCGCCTGGGGCAGCGGGCGGCCCATGGCGCGTTGCTTTGCGTGAAAGTCGCCGGGCAGATGTGCCGTTTACAGGTCTCGATCCGCGCGATCAGTCTTGACGCTGGGTTGTATGCCGTGCCCTCGTGACATCCATAACAAAGATTCACCGCGGGGGAATCGTGTCATGGCGCTGGTCCGCAACTGCGTCGTCTCCGCTACGATCGTTTACGCTGCCACGATCGGGGCGGCTGCGGCCCAGTCGATCAACGTGAAGGTCGGCGTCCTCAACGACATGTCCGGTGTCTATTCCGATACCGGCGGGCCGGGTTCGGTCGTCGCCGCCCAGCTTGCGATCGAGGACTTCGCCAAGATCCACCCGGATGTGCGGGTTGAGGTGGTGTCCGCCGACCACCAGAACAAACCCGATGTCGGCGCCGCGATCGCCCGCCAATGGTACGACCGCGAGGGCGTCGACGCGATTCTCGACGTGCCGACCTCCTCGGTGGCGCTCGCGGTGAGCCAGGTTACGCGCGACAAGAACAAGATCTTCATCGATTCCGGCGCCGGCACCACAGACCTGACCGGCAAGGCCTGCTCGCCCAACACGATCCAGTGGACCTACGACACCTATGCCCTGGCGCATGGGACGGCCGGTGCACTGCTCAAGCGCGGGGGCACGACCTGGTATTTCCTGACCGCCGACTATGCGTTCGGAATCTCGCTGCAGAACGAGGCCAGTGCGGTGGTCGAGACGGGCGGGGGCCGCGTCCTCGGTGCCGCCAAGGTGCCCTTTCCCGCCACGGATTTCTCCTCGTTCCTGCTCCAGGCGCAGGCTTCGCAGGCGAAGGTCATCGGGCTCGCCAATGCGGGCGGCGACACCATCAACGCCGTCAAGCAGGCGCATGAGTTCGGCCTCACCGAAAGCGGGCAGACGCTCGCCGCCCTGCTCGTCTACGCCGTCGACGTCCATTCGCTCGGCCTGCAGACGGCCCGCGGCCTGGTGCTCACCGAGGCGTTCTACTGGGATCTCAACCCGGGCACGCGCGCCTTCTCGGAACGCTTCGCGCGACGCCACAGCGGCAGCATGCCGACGATGAACCAAGCTGGCGTCTATGCCGGGTTGCTCCACTACCTCAAGGCGGTCGCCGCGACGCGATCGAAGGACGCGCAGACGACGATGGCCTGGATGAAGGCCAACCCGACGGACGACCCGCTGTTCGGCCGGGGCTCGGTGCGGGCCGATGGCCGGAAGCTGCACCCGATGTATCTGTTCGAGGTCAAGGCACCCGCAGAATCGAAGGGCGAGTGGGACCTGTACAAGCTCCTCGACACCATACCCGCCGAGCAGGCGTTCCGCCCCCTCGCCGACGGCGGCTGTCCGTTGATCGGCAAGGGATAGTGGGGATCGCAGCCTGCCCCGCATGCAGGAGAGTCGAGAGGGAGCCGCCACATGCTGCGCGATATCGAGGGGCAGGTCGCCTGGGTGACCGGGGCCGGATCCGGCATCGGCCAGGCCGCATCGGTGGCCCTCGCGCGGGCCGGGGTTCGGCTGGCGCTCACAGGACGCGGGCACGACGCTCTGGAACGGACTGCGGACCGCGTTCGCGCGGCGGGCGGTGAGGCCCTGGTGGTTCCAGCCGACACGAGTCAGGCCGACGCCGTGCAGCGCGCCTGGGATGCGGTCCACACGGCCTATCGGCGGTGCGACATCCTGGTGAACGCCGCAGGTCTCAATGTGCGCGAGCGGAGCTGGCGGGAGATCTCGCCGGCCGCCATCGATGCCGTGATCGGCGTGGATCTGAACGGCCCGTTCTATACCTCCCGGGCCGTGCTGCCGACGATGCGGGCGCAGCACGGCGGTCTGATCATCCAGGTCTCCTCGTGGGCCGGACGCTACGTCTCGAAGCTGACGGGACCAGCCTATTCCGCGGCCAAGCACGGTCTCATGGCCCTCTCCGAAAGCCTGAACCAGGAGGAATGCGGACACGGCATCCGCTCCTGCTGCATCTGCCCGGGCGAGGTCGCCACCCCCATCCTCGACAAGCGGCCCGTGCCTGTCACCGCGGAGGACAAAGGACGCATGCTGCAATCGGAGGATCTCGCCGAGACGATCCTGTTCGTCGCGCGACTTCCCTCGACCGTTTGCGTCAACGAGATCCTGATCAGTCCGACTTGGAACCGTGGCTATCTGGAAGGCATCAAGCTCTGAGGCGGTTGGGGCCAAACCTCGGCCCGTCCTCCGCGCCGCCGGGGCACTCGATCCGCACGCTCCCTGAACAAGTGTCGACCCGCACCCCGTCATGCACCCTGTCTGCGCGGCGGATGATCCGTATCCGGTCGGGAAACCGCACCGCGCATCGCAGGATGTGCTGTGGCGGTTCGCGTCGATCCGAAGGAATGCTAAGACAACCATCGATATCGGGCCGAAGCGGAGCGGCTATCCATGGCAACGGCCCGTCGCATCGGCCTCGTCCTCTGCCCCGATTTCGATTTCATGGGCCTGGCCGTGACCTCGCCGTTCGAGATGGCGAATTGGTACGCCGGCGAGCGGCTCTATGACGTCCGCCTCCAGTCGGAACAGGGCGGCTGGCTCCGAGCCGGCCTGGGCGCCGCCGTCGCCACCGAGCCGCTGGCCGAGCCGGAGGCCTTCGACACGATCCTGGTCGCGGCCGGCGTCGGCATCCCGACGACGGCGCCAGGACTCGCCGCCTATGTCCGTGCCGCCGCGCAATCGACGCGCCGGCTCGCCGGCCTGTGCCTGGGGGCCTTCATCCTGGCCGATGCCGGCCTGCTCGACGGGCGGCGCGCCACGACCCACTGGTACTTCGCGTCCCAGTTCCGCGCGCGCTATCCCAGCTGCAAGCTCGACGTCGACAAGATCTACATCGCCGACGACAACATCTGGACCTCCGCGGGCATGTCGGCGGCCATCGATCTCGCGGTCGGCATGGTCGAGCGCGACCACGGCCGGGATCTCGCCACCGCGGTGGCCCGCGGGCTGGTCATGGAGCGGCGCCGGTCCGGCGGCCAGGCGCAGCGCTCCGCCCTCCTGGAGGTCGACCCGCCCGCCGATCGGATCCAGAGCGTTCTGGCCTACGCGCGCCACAACCTGCGCAAGCCCCTGACCGCCGAGGACCTGGCGGCGGTGGCCTGCCTGAGCCCGCGGCAACTGACGCGGCTGTTTCGCGCCGAGACCGGGACCTCGCCGGCCAAGGCCGTCGAGACGATCCGGGTCGAGGCGGCCAAGCTGATGCTGGAGGAGAGCCGGCTGCCCCTGGAGGCGATCGCCCAGGAGGTCGGCTTCGCCAACCGCGAGCGGATGCGCCGGTCGTTCCTCCGGGTCTACGGCGCGGTCCCCCGGCGGATCCGCCAAGCCGCGGGGCCCCTCGCCGTCATGTGAGGCGGCGCGACGCTGCCGCGCCCAGGCCCGGCGTCCGTGCCCGGTGCCCAGGCCCCGTGTCCGAAAACGTGGCCTTTATGGCGTAGGCGGCTCTCGTCGTCGTGCGTAAGCATGGCGCGGGGCATTGCCGATATTCGGACGGGCACAATCATGGTGAACCTGACAATCAACGGTCGCCAGCATGCAATCGACGCCGAGCCCGATACGCCATTACTGTTCGTGCTGCGCGATACGCTCGGCCTGACCGGCACCAAGTACGGGTGCGGCATCGGCCAATGCGGCGCCTGCACGGTGCTGCTCGACGGCCAGGCGACGCGCTCCTGCCAGGTCCCGATCGAGAGCGTCGGCACGCAGCCGGTCGCGACGATCGAGGCGGTCGAGCAGGACGCGATCGGCCGGAAGGTCGTCGCGGCCTGGGTGGCGCTGCAGGTGCCCCAATGCGGCTATTGCCAGTCGGGCCAGGTCATGGCGGCGACCGCCCTGCTGCAGCAGACGCCGCGCCCCACCGATGCCGACATCGCCGACGCGATGACCAACCTGTGCCGCTGCGGGACCTACAACGCCATCGCCGCCGCCGTGCGGCAGGCTGCAGCCTGAGGAGACCGGCATGGACCCGCTTCTCGCACCGGCCCGCGCGGACGCCGTGACCGTGGTCGAACCCCCCGGGGCGTCGCGGCGCGGCTTCCTCGCGGCCGCCGGCAGCGCCCTGGTGCTCAGCGTGGCCCTGCCCGGCCGCAGCGCCCGCGCCCAGGCGCAGGGGCCCGCGGAGGGGGCGGGCGCGATCGCGCCCAAGCCCGGCACCCGGGTCGCGGCCTTCCTGGAGATCCACCCGGACGGCACCGTCAAGCTGCTCAGCCCGTTCGTCGAAGGCGGCCAGGGCATCGCCACCGGCATGGCGCAGATCGTCGGCGAGGAGCTCGACGTGCCGCCCGCGCGCTTCGTCGTGGAATGCGCGCCGCCGGGCCCCGACTACGCCGTGGTGAACGGCCTGCGCATGACCGGCGGCAGCTTCTCGACCCGGTCGAGCTACGCGGTCATGCGCCGGCTCGGCGCGACCGCCCGCGACATGCTGATCCGCGCCGCCGCGGCCCGGCTCAAGGTGCAGGAAGCCGAGCTCACCACCCGCGACGGGGTCGTGATCCACGCGGCGACCGACCGGTCGCTGCCCTACGGCGACTTGGCGGCCGACGCCCTGCTGCTGAAACCGAACGAAGCCGTGCCGCTGCGCGACCCGGCGACCTTCCGGTATATCCGCCAGCCGGTCCCGCGGCTCGACGTGCACGACAAGGCGACGGGACGGGCGGTCTACGCGATCGACCAGAAGCTCGACGGCATGCTCTACGCGGCCGTGCAGCACGCGCCGCATCTCGGCACCGAGCCGGAGGCGCTTACCAACGCGGCCGAGATCCGGGCGATGCCGGGCGTCCATTCGGTGCACCGCCTGCCGGGCGCCGTCGCGGTCGCGGCCGACAGTTGGTGGCGGGCCCGCAAGGCGGTCGAGGCGCTCGCCGTGCGCTGGTCGGCGCCCAAGCCCAGCGGCCTCGACACGGTGGCGGCCGACTTCTCGTCCGACGGGATGGTGGCGGCTCTTAAGGCCGCCACCGATCCGGGCCTCGCGGCCGAGGCGGTGGGGGACACCGCCGACGCCTTCGCCAAGGCGGCCAAGGTCATCGAGGCGGAATACGAGGCGCCCTATCTGGCCCACGCCCAGCTCGAGCCGCCTTCGGCGCTCGCGCACTTTGCCGAGGACGGCACGCTGGACCTCTGGCTGCCGAACCAGATGCCCGAGCTGTTCCAGGCCCTGTCCGCCCAGGTGGCGGGGCTGCAGCCGGCGCAGGTGCGGATCCACTCGCCGATGCTCGGCGGCTTCTTCGGCCGCCACTTCGCCTACGGGCCCGGCAACCCGTTCCCGCAGGCGATCCGCCTCGCGCAGGCGACCCGGCGCCCTGTGAAGGTGCTCTGGTCGCGCGAGGAGGAGTTCCGGTCCGACGCCCTGCGTCCGCTCAGTTACAGCCGCTTCCGTGCCGCCCTCGACGCCCGGGGGCGGCCCAGCGCCATCGAGGTCCGCACCGTCGGCGAGGGGCCGATCGGGCGCTATTTCGGCGCGCTGTTCAAGAACCCGATCGATTCGTCCGCCGTGGAGGGGATCGTCGAGAAGCCCTACGCCATCCCGAACCGGCGGATGACCTTCACCAAGCTCGCCCATCCGGTGACGATCGCGTTCTGGCGCTCCGTCGGCCACTCGATGAACGACGCGTTCTACGAGAGCTTCCTCGACGAGATCGCTCAAGGGGGCGGCCAGGAACCGTTCGCGCTGCGCCAGGCACTCCTGAAGGACAGCCCGCGCCACCTGGCGCTGCTGGCGGCGGTGGCCGAGATGTCCGGCGGCTGGCGGCGCGGCCCCTATGCGGCCGAGGGCGGCATGCGCGCCCGCGGCCTCGCCATGGCCTCGCCCTTCGGGTCGGAGACGGCCACGATCGCCGAAGTCTCGGTCGAGGGCGGCGAGGCCCGGGTCCACACCCTGTGGATCGCGTTCGATCCCGGCAGCGTGGTCAACCCGGCGATCGTGCGGGCGCAGGTCGAGTCGGCCGCCGCCCTGGGCCTCTCCTCGGTGCTGTTCGAGCAGATCGTCTACCGTGACGGTGTGCGCCAGTCGCAGAACTTCGACTCCTATCCGATCCTGCGCCGGGAGCACATGCCGGCGGTGCACGTGCGCATCGTCGAGAGCGGCGCCCCGATGGGCGGCGTCGGCGAGCCGGGCCTGCCCGGTGTGCCGCCCGCCGTGCTGAACGCCATCGCGGCCCTGACCGGCCAGCGCATCCGCGCCCTGCCGATCGCCAACACCAAGCTCTCCGCGGCCTGACGGCGGCGGTTTGCGGGACCGTCCGAGCGCTCGGGCGGGGAGGGGGGCACGCGCCGTCTTGCGCGCCTCCGTGACGGCCGGCACCCGACGGGGTGGCCGGCCTGGAAAGGGAGTCAGCCGATGCTGGATGTGGTCGACCGGACCGAGCGGATCGCGGATCCGTCCGAGGCCGCGCTGACCGCGCGCAAGGCCCCCGACACGCCGAAAGCCACCCCGGCGGGCTGGCGGCAGGTCGAGGCGCTGCCGGTCGGCCTGTTCGCCGCGGTGATGGGCCTGACCGGCCTCAGCGTCGCCTGGAGCCTGGCCCAGGCCCGCTACGCCGCGCCGGCCTGGATCGCCGACGTCCTGGGATGGGTGGCGCTCGCCGCCTTCGTGGCGATCGCGGCGGGCTACGCCGTGAAGGCCGCCATCGCCCCGCAGGCGGTGCGTGCCGAGTTTGTCCATCCGATCGCCGGCAACCTGTTCGGGACGCCCCTGATCAGCCTGCTGCTGTTGCCCATCCCGCTGGCGCGGGCCAACCTCCTCGTCGCGCAGGTCGTCTGGGTCCTGGGCGCCGTCGGCATGACCGTGTTCGCCTGGCTGATCGTGACCCGCTGGCTGAGCGAGCGCCAGCAGGCGGCGCATGCGACACCGGCCTGGATCGTCCCGGTGGTCGGCCTGCTCGACGTGCCGCTCGCCTTGCCGGGGCTGGGCCTGCCGCCGATGCACGCGGTCATGATGTTCGGGCTCGCCGTCGGCCTGTTCTTCGCGGTGCCGCTATTCGCGCTGATCCTGTCGCGGCTGCTGTTCGAGGCGCCGCTCCCGGTGGCGCTGCAGCCGGCTTTGCTGATCCTGATCGCGCCGTTCGCGGTCGGGTTCTCGACCTACGTGGCGACAACCGGAACCATCGACCTGTTCGCGGAGGCGCTCTACGCGCTCACGCTGTTCCTGCTGGCGGTGCTGCTGCCCAAGCTCGCCCGCCTCGTCCAGGCCTGCCCGTTCCGGGTCGCCTGGTGGGCGGTGAGCTTCCCCCTCGCCGCCGCGGCGGTCGCGTCCCTGCGCATCGCGACGGCGATGCCGGGCGCGCTCGCCGACGGCACCGCCCTGGCGCTCCTCGCCTTGGCGACGCTGGTGATCCTGTGGCTGCTCGGCCGGACCCTGTTCGGGCTCGCCCGCGGGGAGTTACGCACCCTGACCCAGTGAGGGCGGGGCACGCATCCACGTCACAGGCTATGCCACCACGAAGCCGTGGGCGAACGGGTCGCGGTCGTCGATGAAGATTGTGTTGATCCCGGTCTGGCGCGCCCAGCCGGCGACCGAAGGCACGATCGCGGGCTTGCCGGCCACCGTGGTCGCGGCCTCGACCCGGCCGTGGAACAGCGAGCCGATGATCGATTCGTGCACGAAATCGTCGCCGACGGAGAGTTTGCCCTTGGCGGCGAGCTGCGCCATCCGGGCCGAGGTGCCGGTGCCGCAGGGCGAGCGGTCGATCGCCTTGTCGCCGTAGAACACGGCGTTGCGGGCCTGGGCCTCGGGATGGCGCGGCGCGCCGGTCCAGAGGATGTGGGACAGGCCCCGGATCTCCGGATGCTCCGGGTGGACGAAGTCGTATTGGGCGTTGAGCGCCGCCCGCAGGCGCGGCGACAGGGCGATGAGCGCGCCGGCGGAATGGTCCGCCATATCCCGGAAGCTCTTCTGCGGCTCGACGATGGCGTAGAAGTTGCCGCCATAGGCGACATCCACCACGATCTCGCCGAAGCCCTCGACCTGCGCGGTCAGCCCCTCGGCATGGAGGAAACCCGGCACGTTGCGCAGCCGCACCTCCTCCACGAAGCGGCCCTCCTGCCGGTAGGTGACATCCACCTTGCCGGCCGGCGCGTCGATGGCGAGCTTGCCCGGTTCGCGCGGGGTGACCAGGCCGTTCTCGATCGCCATGGTGACCGTGCCGATCGTCCCGTGGCCGCACATCGGCAGGCAGCCGCTGGTCTCGATGAACAGCACCGCCACGTCGCAATCGGGCCGGGTCGGCGGATACAGGATCGCGCCCGACATCATGTCGTGGCCGCGCGGCTCGAACATCAGCCCGGTGCGGATCCAGTCGAAGGCGCGCAGGAAATGGGCGCGCTTCTCCAGCATGGTCTGGCCTTCGAGGATCGGGCCGCCGCCCGAGACCAGGCGGACCGGGTTTCCGCAGGTATGGCCGTCGAGGCAGGAAAAGGTGTGGTTCGCCATCGTGGAAGCCCTATCGGAAGCGCTGGGGCGAGAACGGTGCGAGGTCGATCGCCGGCGCCGCGCCGGTGACCAGGTCGGCGACGAGGCGGGCCGTGCCCGCCGACTGGGTGAGCCCGAGATGGCCGTGCCCGAAGGCGTAGACGACCCGGCGGGTGGCCGCGGCATGGCCGATCGCCGGCAGGGAATCGGGTAGCGACGGGCGGAAGCCCATCCAGGGGTGCCCACCCTCGATGTCCAGGCCCGGCAGGAAGCCCTTCGCCTTGCGCAGCATCGCCTCCGAGCGCCGGAAATCCGGCGGCCGGTCGAGGCCCCCGAGCTCCACCGCGCCGCCGACCCGGATGCCGGACGACAGGCGGGTCACCACGAAGCCGTGGCCGCCGAAGGTGATCTGGGTACGCAGGTCGAAGGCGCCTTCGGGCAGGGTCGTGTTGTAGCCGCGCTCGGTCTCCAGCGGGATCCGCTCGCCGAGGCTGCGGATGATCCGATGCGAGAAGGCCCCGGCTGCGACGACGACCTGCGCGGCCTGACGGGTCCCACCTTGCGTCACGAGGGCGACGCCGTCCTCCGTGGGCCGGAGCGCCGTTACGGCGGCGCGCTCGATCGTGCCGCCTTCGGCCCGGAAACGATCGGCCAGGGCGAGCCCGTATGCCTTCGGATCGGCGATCGAGAACCAGCCGGGGGTGAACGTCCCGTGCGTGAACCGCGGCGACAGGCCGGGCTGGAGTGCCGCCATGCCGGCGGCGTCGAGATGCGTGAAGGCGATGCCGTGATCGGCCCGCACCCGCCAGCCGGGCAGGGCGGCCTCGAACTCGGCCTGCCCTTCGTAGACCTGGAGATTGCCGTCCTTGCGCAGCATCGCCCGGGTGCCCGTGGCCGCGAGGAACGGCTCCAATGCGTCCCGCGACAGGTCCATGAGCGCTGTCTGGGCCGCTGTCGCCCGGCGGACGCGCTCGGGCGCGCAGGCCCGCCAGAAGCGCAGCATCCAGGGTAGGATCCGCGGGGCGTAGGCCGGCGGCACCGAGAGCGGCCCGAGCGGGTCGAGCAGCCAGCGCGGCGCCTTCCTGAGGATCCCGGGCGAGGCCAGCGGCAGGATGTCGGCGAAGGCGAAGGCCCCGGCATTGCCGGCGCTCGCCCCGGCCACCGGGCCTTCGCGGTCCAGCACCCTGACGGACAGGCCGCGGGTGCGCAGCGCGAGCGCGGCGGACAGGCCGATGATTCCCGCGCCGACGACGACCACGTCGCGCGCCTCGAATGCGGAGGTGCCCATCCTAGCGTGCCGCCGGGAACCGGGGCCCGCCGCAGGATCGTCCGGCGCCGCGCCATTCGTCCCTCGGCGCGATCCCGGCCCCGGCCGTCCGGGGAAAGATCCTTCGCGCGTCCAGCATGCCGATCATCGTACCTCCGAATGATCGGCAAGCATATTCCAGGCCGCGCGCAGGCATCGCAAGGTCGCTCTCCATCCGGAGACGCCGCATGTCGAGGCCCCCATCCAAGCATGGTTCGATCCCGGCGGCAAAGCCGCCCGGGAAAGACTGTCGCATGCCCGCTCGATGCTCGGATGCGATGTGCACTATCCTTGCGATGCGGCGAGGTTCCCGGCTCGCGATGCGTCGCTAATGGCCCGTGGACCATCCGCTTTCCCGGCGCTGCCGCGGGCTGACAAGCGTCCGCAGGCCGGCCCCGTCAGCGCGGACAGGGGGGGCAATCCGGCGTCAGCTGGATCGGGCCATGCCCAGAGTGCGGATCTTCGTCAGCATCGGGCGCCAGTTCCGGGTCAGGCGCACTTCCAGGATCGAGCGGACCGTGCGGACCGGGAGGACGATGCTCGCCAGGAGGAACAGGACGACCGATACGCGCCGTGCCGGCCCGTACCAGCCCGGAAAGGCATTCACGGTGCGATGGATGCTGGCCCAGCGGATGCGTTTGAGGTCCAGAATATCGCAATAGTTGCTGTAGCGCAGGTAGACATACATATCGGTCGGATTGCCGATCGCGCGGGAGACGCCCTGGTCGCTCAGCGCCTCCTTCAGGTGGGAAACCCGGTCGGCAAACCGTTTCTGGTGTCGTCGGAGGAGGGAGGGGGTCGGCAGCCGGTCGGTTCCGGACTTGTTCTTGCCGTGCACACGATAGCGGCCCAGCGGCTCGGCCAGGCTGATGATGTCGCCGTAGAACGGCGCGGCCAGCAGC